>ODAK010005344.1_pt1 | contig 13068 bp, 9 predicted proteins | sample 1539591 | NCBI WGS metagenome assembly ODAK01 (sample SAMEA3539303, study PRJEB22396) | soil metagenome | biome: tundra; feature: field; material: soil | place: USA | collected 2010-05 | depth 0.15 m | reverse complement strand
CCGATGTTCACCCGCTGGGGAGCCTTCGTCTACCGCTTCCGCCGCCTGTTCGTCGTCGGTGCCGTAGGCCTGGCCCTGGCGTTGGGTTTCTTCGGCGTGAGCGCGTCGAGCCACCTGAGCTCGGGCGGCTGGCTCGATACGACCTCCGAATCGGCCAGCGTGGACGAACGCCTGGCGGCCGAGTTCGGTGGCGGCAAGAGCAGCATCATCGCCCTGTTCCGATCATCGACCACGACTGATGCCACATCACCCGCCTTCCAGGCGGCGATTGCCCAGACCGTCGCGCCCCTGGCCGGCGATCCGCACGTGACCGGGATCGTGGGCTATGCCCAGACGAAGGACGCCCGCTTCATCAGCACGGCGGGCAGCGCCACGTACGTCGTGATCCAGCTCAACGCCACCGACGAGCAGTCGGTCGAGCTCGTGTCCGGCATCCGGGCCGAGCTGCGCGCGCCAGCCGGCTTCAGCTATCAGCTGTCCGGCTACGGACCGATCACCAAGGACGCCGCGGTCCTGTCGGAGAAGGACCTCACCCGGGCCGAGACCGTCTCGCTGCCGATCGTCGCGTTCATCCTGGTCGTCGTCTTCGCCTCGCTCATCGCGGCGGCGATGCCCCTGCTCGTCGCGGGCCTGGCCATCCCGACCACGCTCGGCCTGATCTACTTCGTCAGCCGGCAGATCGAGATGAGCGTCTACGTGATCAACATCGCAACGATGCTCGGACTGGCCCTGGCGATCGACTACTCGCTGTTCATCGTCAGTCGCTTCCGCGAGGAGCTGGCCCGCGGTCGGACCGTCGGCGAGGCGGTCGAGAAGGCGGTGGCGACCAGCGGCAAGGCCGTGACCTTCTCAGGTCTCGCCGTGGCGATCGGGTTGTCCGGCCTCCTCCTGTTCAAGTCGAGTGCGATCAGCTCGATCGGCGTGGCCGGTTCGCTGGTCGTGATCAGCACCCTGATCTACGCCCTGACCTTCCTGCCGGCAACCCTCGGGATGCTCGGCACGCGGGTCAACTCGCTGAGCCTGGGCGGACTCTTCCGCCGGCTCGGCTGGCGACCGAGCGCCGGTGGCGGCCATCGCTGGGAGCGCGTTGCGCGGGTGGTGATGCGCCGGCCGCTGTTCGTCCTCGGGCCGGTGCTGGTCCTCCTGTTCGTGGTCGGCTCACCCTTCTTCCGGCTCATCCAGGGCGTCCCGGACGCCTCGATCTATCCGCCCGGCATGGAGAGCCGCGATGCCTATATCGCCCTCCAGACGGAGTTCGCCACGGGCGAGACGACCCCGATCGTGGTGCTCGCGACCGTGCCCGGGGATCCCACTTCGGCCGCCAACGCGACCGCCCTCGCCGGCTATGGCGCCCAGCTGGCCGGGCTCGACGGCGTCACCCGGGTCGAGAGCCCCTACTCGCTGACTGATCCGGCAACGGGCACGGCCCTCACCCCGGAGCAGGTCGGCCAGCTGTACGCCGTGCCGCCTGCCAGCCGCCCGGCCCAGACCCAGGCCGCGATCGTGGCGCTGCAGCAGGCCTACGTCCGCGGAACCACCGTCCGATTCAATGCGATCAGCCGGCTCGATCCGGCCTCACCGGAGTCAACCTCGCTGACTCCAACGATCCGGGCGATCGCTGCTGCGAACGGAATCACCACCCAGGTCGGCGGGGAGTCGGCGATCGGCCATGACTTCCTCGTCGCCCAGGACGAGCGGATGCCCTACGCGATCGGGCTGACCATGCTGGCCAGCGCCGTCGTCCTGTTCCTCCTGTTCGGCTCACTGGCGATCCCGCTCAAGGCCGTGGTGATGACCCTCCTGTCGATCAGCGCCAGCTTCGGCGCCCTCGTCTGGATCTTCCAGGACGGCAACCTCCATGACATCCTCCACTTCACCCCCCTGGGCTACACGATCGCGGGTAACCCGGTCATCATGTTCAGCGTGATCTTCGGATTGTCGATGGACTACGAGGTCCTCCTGCTGTCGCGGATCCAGGAGGCCTACCGGCGGACCGGCAACAACACGGCCGCGGTCGCCGAGGGCCTGGCCCGGACGGCCGGCGTGATCACGGGGGCCGCCCTGATCATGGTCAGCGTCTTCGCCGCTTTCGCCCTGGCCGACACGATCACGATCAAGGTGATCGGCGTCGGCATGGCGATCGCCGTCCTCCTCGACGCGACGATCGTGCGGGTCCTCCTCGTCCCGGCAACGATGCGCCTGCTCGGCCGCTGGAACTGGTGGGCGCCCGGGCCCCTCCAGCGCTTCGCCGACCGGCTTGGCTTCGACCATGTCGAGGATGCCGATCCGGTCCTGGACCAGGGCCCCACGCTCGGCGGGGCGGCCGGGTGAGCGAGACCTTCCAGCCGGACGACCCGGGACGGTATCGGCCGAGCTCGCGCTCGAGATGGAACTGGAATCCCCAGGATCCCCGACCTGGCCTGCCCTGGATCGGGCTCGTCCTCGTCCTGTTCGGCGGGCTGCTTCTCCTGACTGAGTTCGTGCCCGGCTTCCACGTCGCCGGGCCAGCCCTGGGGGTCGCCGCCGGCGTGGCGTTCCTGATCGCCTGGCTGACGAACCGGGGCCGCTGGGGACTCTATCCCGGGATCTTCGTGCTGGCCCTCTCCCTGCCGGGTTTCCTGATCGACCTCGGCCTCCTCCGCGACGCACCGGGCTGGACCACCCTGTTCCTGGGACTGGGCCTGCTCGTGGTCGCGATCGCGCGCTGGACCGGCCGCGGTGGCCTGGGCTGGCAGGGCATCCTGGGCGGGTTGCTGGCGCTGGTCGGCGGAGCTGATGTGGCTGAGGTCCTGGTGCCCGGCATGCCCAGCCTCGAGCTCGCCCTGGGACCGCTGCTGCTGCTCAGCCTGGGGCTGCTGATCCTGGTCCGCTCCGTCCGGCCGCGCTGAGCGCCTTCCCGGAGCCGGAGCCAGCCGCGGCGATCGCCGCCTGGACGGCAGCGTTGATCGCCTCGGCCAGCATCTCGCTGATCCGGACCAGCTCTTCGTCGGTCACCACGAACGGTGGTCCAAGGAGGATCACGTCCCCGTTGACGCCATCGGCGTTGCCGGTGCCCGAATAGACGAGAAGCCCAGCGCTGCGGGCGGCGGCCACGACCCCCTCGGTGACGCGGGCCGAGCGCGGGAACGGCGTTCGGTTCGCGCGATCGGCGACGAGCTCGATGCCCACCATCAGCCCCCGGCCGCGGATCTCGCCGACGTTGGGGTGCTCGCCGATCCGGCCGAGCAGCAGCGTCCGGAGCCGTTCGCCCTTCGACGCCGAGGCCGCGACGAGGTCCTCGGTCTCGAGGATTCGGAGGACCTCCCGGGCCACGGCCGCGCCGACGACCGAGTGGCTGTAGGTGAACCCGTGGACGAAGGGACCGGCACCCAGCACGGTCTCGGCCACCTGGCCCGAGGCTGAGACGAAGCCGTACGGCCAGTAGCCCGACGAGGCACCCTTGGCCGCGACGAGGATGTCGGGTCGCACGCCCCAGTGGTCGACGCCGAACCAGCGCCCGGTCCGCCCGAAGCCCGTCATCACCTCGTCGGCAACGAGCAGGATGCCGTGGCGCTGGCAGACGGCTGCGATCGCCGGCCAGTAGCCCTCAGGTGGCACGGCCGCGCCGAGGGTCGCGCCCACGATCGGCTCGGCGACGAACGCCGCGACGCTGCCCGGGTCGGCTGCCTCGATCGCTCGCTCGAGCTCTGCGGCGAGCTCATCGGCGGTGCCCAGGGCATTCGCCCCCGGTTCCCCCGCACGGTAGGGGTAGGCGGCCGAAAGATGGCGGAACCGACCGAGCCAGCCCTCGTACGGACGGCGCAGCGGCTTGCGCCCCGACAGGTCGAGCGCGCCGAGGGTGTTGCCGTGATAGCTCCCCCACCGGGCGAAGACCACCCAGCGGTTCGTCTCGCCGCGGGCGAGGTGGTAGGCGCGGACGAGCTTGAGCGCCGTCTCGATCGCCTCCGAGCCACCCGACACGGGGTAGATGGCCGGCTCGTCCTGGGGCAGGTGCCGGCCGATCTCCAGCGCGTACGCCTCGAGCGGCTCGGTCGTGAAGGCACTGCCGTGGGCATAGGCCAGCCGGCTGGCCTGGTCGGCCATCGCCTCGGCAATCGATTGGCGGCCATGGCCGACGCCGACGACGATCGCTCCACCGGCCCCGTCGAGATACGGGCGGCCGGCCGCGTCCCAGATCGTCGAACCCTGGGCCCGGACGGCGAGGAGCGGAGCCGTCCCGGCGCGCTGGAAGACGCGGCCGGTCACGATCGCGGAGGCGTCGTTGGCTTCACCGCAAGATTGTACGGGCGGGCGGTCCGGCGAGGCGGACGCGACGAGGCCCGGACGTTTTCCGCCCGGGCCTCCTGGGGCTGTCGCGGGAACCTTGGATCCCGAGAACTTCGTTGGTCAGCGGGTGTACCCGGCGACCACCCAGCCGATGCGGCCGCCCGGAGCCCTGACCCGGAACCATCGGACGTTGTGGGGGCCCCGGAAGATCCCGATGACGGACAGGCGCACGCCCGGCCGCAGGACCAGGAGACGCCGCGCGGCCGTCGACGGAGCGGCTCGGAGCGAGAGCGGCGCAATCGTCCGGACCGTCGTGATCACCTTGAGGGGAGCGCGCGGCACAGCCTTGGAGCTCGTTCCCGCCGGCAGGCGGAGCGTCGCCAGGCCGAGGGGGACGTAGGTGGTGAAGCTCGGGTAGACGGCCTTGATCCGGGTGATCGCGACGCCGCTGACCATGGCGTGGATCACTCGGCCGGCGCCGATGTAGATCCCGACATGGCTGCCCCCGCCGAAGATCACGAGGTCCCCCGGCTGCGGGTTCTGGGTCGAGACCATGTGCAGGGCTCGGAAATGGGCGTACAGGGCGGCCGCGCTGCGCAGGCCGGCGATCTTCCGACCGAGCCCGGCGTCCTCGAAGACGCGATACACCAGGCCGGAGCAATCGAACGCTCGCGGGCCGGTGGCCCCGTGCTGGTAGCGGGCACCCAGGTGGGTCTCGGCGAGGGCGATCACCCGGGTCGAGGCGGCCACCGTGGCCGGGCTCGAGACGTGCGCCGCGGCCCTGGCCGAGGCGCTGAGCGGTCGGTCCTGGGCTGACAGGTCAATCACGGCGGCCGCGCCGGCGATCACGCTCGGGGCGCTGATCACGCTCGGGGCGCTGGTCACGCTCGGGGCGCTGGTTGCGGGCAGACCCGCGAGGGGGGTCGATGCCTCGATCGACGCGGCCGAGGTCGCGGGAACGAGGGCCCCGAAAAAGACGATGGACAGGCCAAGCGAGGCCAGCGCCCTGAGGCGCGCGCGCTTCTGGCTCAACAGGCTCCTTCCTACCAGGACATCGCAGGCACGCGATGGCGATGGGCTGAGCCGCCTACGGGCAGGAAGGGATGGGTGTGCGGGCTGGAGAACGACAGCGGACTGCCGTGAGGCGGCGATCTTCGGTTGTCGTTTCCCGTGCTGGGGGTTGGCCCGATGGGCCGCAGGATAGCCGATGGCTGCGGATCGCGCTCTCGTCGGGGACGACTGGTGTGGCGTGCAGGCAACGATCGAGGCGGCGCTCCCTCTGCCGCGACCTGTGACACCCGGCTCCCGGGATCGGGCCGTTGGTCACTTCCGGGGTCGGGCGCCTGCCGCCACGATCGCGCCCATGGATACCTTGCTAGTGCCTGCTGATTCCGGTGCGACCGACCCCGAAGCCACCAACCCGGAAGCCCAGGGTCATCCCCAGCTGCAGATCCCCAACCTCACCCGGCGCGGCTTCATGCGCGGGGTGGCCCTCGCCGGCGGTGGCCTCCTGGCGGCCGCCTGCGGACCGGTCGCAGCCGGCTGGACCTTCGGCCCGGTCACGAGTGCCGCGCCGTTGGCCGCGCTGTCACCAGCAGCCAGCAGCGCCACGGCGAGCCCCGCTGGCGGCGCCTCGCCTTCGGTTGGGGCGGCTGGGTCGGCTACCCCGGGCGGCTCGCCCACGGCGTCGAGCGGGCCGATCCCGACCGGCTGGACCCAGCACGACATCGATGCCCGGACGGCGGTTCGACGCTACCTCGGCAACCTCGCCCCGGCGCTCAAGGGGATCTATGGCGACGTCATATTCGCCAAGCTCGCCGACATCCTGGGAGCTGCAGACGGCTACCCGGAGCTGAGCGCCAAACCGGCCTTCGCCCAGGTTCCCCAGCTCTTCCTCAACGACGCGTTGCAGCCGTTGAAGCCCACCTTCGACGCCGGGGTGAAGGTCTTCAATCTCACGATCGACGAGATCAACCAGCACATCGACGAGCTGCAGCCGCCGGTCGCAGCCCTCGGCTACAACGCCCAGTGGCCGGGCCCGACGATCCGGGTCACCCAGGGCGACCGGGTCCGGGCGGTCTTCACGAACAACCTCAAGGAGACCACGGGGGTCCATTTCCACGGGGTTGAGTTCGACGACTTCTTCCAGGACGGCGTCCCGTTCGTCACCCAGAAGCCGATCACGCCCGGCGCCAGCTACAGCTACGGGTTCACTGCGACCGATGCCGGCTCCCTGATGTACCACTCCCACCACAACGCGACCGACCAGGTGGGGCGGGGCCTCCTGGGTGCGTTCATCGTGGATCCGAAGAACGACCCGGTGAAGTACGACCGGGAGTTCATCTGGATCTCAAACGACTCGCTGGGCGGTTTCACGATCAACGGCCATGGCTTCCCAGCGACCGTCCCGGTACTCGCAGCGGTCGGCGAAACGGTTCGGATCCGGTTCATGAACGAGGGAATCATGATGCACCCGTGGCATCTCCACGGGAACGTCATGAAGGTCGTCGCCCGCGATGGCCGGCCGCTGGGCAGTGCGGCATTCGAGTGCGACACCCTGGGCGTCAATCCGGGCGAGCGCTACGACGTCCTGGTCACCCCGACCAGGCTGGGCGTGTGGGCATTCCACTGCCACATCCTGCCTCACGTCGAGGGCGCCAACGGCATGTTCGGCATGGTCAGCACCCTGGTCGTCGTGCCCGAGAAGGCGCACGTCGACGCAATCGTCAAAGCGATCATCAGCTGAGGTCCCGTGAGGTTTCGTCCGGTCCGCGTCCCTCGAATCCGCGGACGGCTGCTGCTCCTCCTCGGAGCGGTCGCGTTGATCGGCAGCTCGGCCTGCTCCAGCGGCTCGCAGCCGGGTTCGTCGCCGGCGGTCACCGTCAGCGGCGCCTGGGTCCGGATCACCGGGGGCCTGGATCAGCCTGCAGCCGGCTACCTCACGATCGACAATCACGGCAGCGCCGATGACGCGCTCCTGTCCGCCTCGAGCCCCCGGGCCGGATCGGTCGAACTGCACGAGACGATGCCTGAGATGTCGGGGATGATCGGGATGGATTCGGTTGCCCGGGTCAGCTGCCCGGCGGGCGGCAGCGTGGCGTTCGCGCCGGGCGGCTATCACCTCATGATCTCGGGCCTGAGCGGGCAACTCAAGGCCGGCGATCTGCTCGAGCTCGACCTCGTCTTCGAACATGCCGGCACGATCGTCGTCCAGGCCGAGGTCCGGCAGACCTGACCATGGATCAGCGCCCAGCGACCGGCGCATCGCGGGACTCCCCCGAGCGGGCACTCGACGGCGGCTTCAGGCTGGTCCTCATCCTGGCGGCGGCATTGCTGGCCGTGGTCCTGGGGATGGGCCTGCGCGGCTGGGCCTCGAGCGACCCGACCGGCGGCGGGACCGAGGGGGCAACCCAGGCGGCCACGGCGGGCTCGGCGTCGGCGGCGCCATCGGTTGACCCGACGTCCTTCCTCTATTCGGCGGTTCGCGACGCTCCTGGGATCGCCCTCACCGATCCGGACGGCCAGCCGCTGACCCTCGCCTCGATGCGCGCAGGGATCGTCCTCGTGTTCTTCGGCTATACCCACTGCCCCGACGTCTGCCCGGCCACGATCGGGAGGGTCGAGCAGGCGATGGCCGCCTACGGCGCGAACGTCCGGACCGTCTTCGTGACGGTCGACCCCGAGCGCGACACGACGACCTGGCTCAAGGAGTTCGACTCGTACAGGTCACCACGGTTCACCTCCCTCACCGGCTCCGAGGTCCAGATTCGGGCGACGGCGAATGCCTGGGGCGTGCGCTACGCCCGGGTCGAAACCGGCGTTCCCGGCGCCTATTCGATCTCCCATACGGCCGACGTCTTCGTGGTCGACGCCGCCGGCCAGCTCCGGGCGCACTTCCCCTTCGGAACAACCGCTGACGAGATGGTCGCCACTCTCCGACTGATCGGGAGCGCGACGGCCACGACCGCCCCAACCCAGGCTCCGGCCGCCGCGGCCAGCGTCCCGGCCGGCGGTGGGCTGCAGGTCGAGGTCGACTCGACGTCGATCTGGGCGGGCGGACCGAGTCCGGTGATCCTCGCCCTGTCAGGCCCCGCCGGTCGCCTGGATGACACTTCGATCCAGCCTCTCGTCCAGCTGATCGGCACGGACGGAACGCCGGTGGGCAGCCCGGTCACGGCAGTACCGGTGCGTCCACCCGGGCTCGCCACCGTCTCATACGTCGCCACGGTCACCATCCCGAACCCGGGCTGGTGGCACCTGGCGGTGTCGGCAACGCCGGGTTCAATGGCGCTCACCGGGATGGGCGACGTTGCGGCGCTCGACCCGGGCACCTCGGCCGCACTCGGATCGGCGGCGCCGACCATCCACAGCCCGACCCTGGCCGACGTAGCCGGCGATGTCCGCCAGATCTCGACCGACCCGATCCCGGATCTGAGGCTATATGGGCAGTCGACCAGCGACCTCCTGGCCGCGCACCAGGCCTTCGTGCTCGTCCTCGACTCCGCCAGGTTCCGGGTCACCTCGGCCTGCGGCAAGGCCCTGATCATGGCCCGCTATCTCGAGGACCGCTGGCCTGCTGTGCCGTTCATCCATGTCGAGCCGTTCCGGTATGCCGTGCAGACCGACACGCCGGTCCTCGAGGGCTCCCTGGCCAGCCCGACCCTGACCGATGTTGGCGATGCCTGGGGGATCGGCGGAGCGCCGTGGGGAACGACATCGATGCCCTGGGTCTTCGTCGTGGATGGGCACGGGATCGTCCGGGCCAAGTACCAGGGGGTGATGGGCAGCGAGGACGTTGACGTGCTCGTCGCGCTCCTCGAGCAGGGCGGATAGGGCAGAGCGCGAGCGCCGGCCTAGCGGGTGTAGGCGCCGCCGGGATCGAGCTCGGTGCGCATCAGCTCGAGCTCGGCCGCCGTTGGCTCAGGCGTCACGGTCAGGTCCGGACTGATGCGCGGCTCCCAGCCGATCGTGCCGCGCACGGCATCGAGCGTAGCCCCGGGATGGAGCGAATCGAGGCGCATCTCGCCGGCGTCGTCGAAATGATAGATCCCGAGGTCGGTGACCACGACCGATGGGCCCCGGCCCAGCCAACCCTGCTCGCGCCGGATCCGATCGGCGTTGGCGGCCCCGCCCAGGTTGCCGGGCGAGGTCCGGAAGTCGATGCGCTCGACGAACGAGCGCTGGGACTGGCGCATGATCACGAAGATCTGGCGGGCGTTGATCGCGATCTCACAGGCTCCACCCGAACCTGGCAGGCGGGTCTTGGGGCTGTGGTAGTCGCCGATCACCGTCGTGTTGATGTTGCCGAAGCGGTCGATCTGGGCCGCTCCCAGGAAGCCCACGTCGATCCGGCCGCCCTGCAGATAGAAGGCGAACAACTCGAACATGCTCATCGCCACGGTGGCCCCGGTGACGATCGTCGGATCGCCGATCGACAGCGGCAGTCGAGCCGGACGGGCTCCGAAGACGCCGGCCTCGTAGACGAGCTCGAGGTCCGGCGCGACCGTTCGCTTGGCCAGGTTGACCGCGATATTCGGCAGGCCGACCCCGACGAAACAGACGTGCTGGCCGGCCAGCTCGCGGGCGGCCGCCACGATCATCATCTCGGACTTCGAGAAGGCCGCCGGGGCTGGCCCTGGCTCGGCCTGAGGGCTCATCGGTACTCGCCGTAGTCGACCGAGCCGGACGGGGCCGGCGCGCTGGGCTTGAGGCTGGCCAGCCGTTCGGCGCCCAGCTTCTCGACGTAGTCCGCCCGACCATCGAGTCCGTGGACCCATTCGGCCAGCCAGGCGTTGGTCGCCGCCGGATCACGGCTGATCGGATCCCAGTCGCGGTAGAAGCGGTTGTCGCGATCGTAGGTGCCCTGGACATAGGACGGATGGGCACCCCAGGGTTCGACCACGACCGCGTCCACGATCAGGCCGGGGATGATCGTCCGGTTTGGATCCGCCCGGATCAGCGTCTCGTCGACGAGCTCCTCCACGACCACGATCACCCGCTTGGCCGCGAACGCCGCCTCCTTCTGACAGCCGAGCAGGCCCCAGGCCTGCGTGTCGCCGTTCGCGTCGGCGCGCTGAGCGTGGACAATCGTGACGTCCGGCTTGAGCGGCGGCACCGCGTAGACGATGCCGTCGCCATAGGGCGACTCGATCGGGCGGATCAGCGGATTGGCGACCGGCAGGTCGGTCTCGAAGTAGCTCCGCAGCGGGAAGAACGGCAGGTTGGCCGCGCCGGCGGTGTACCGGGCGACCATCCCGAAGTGGCTGTATTCCTCGAGCTCGAGGCTCGCCTGCTCGCCCTCGGTCACCCGCCGGATCGCGTTCAGGCCGCCGACTCCGGGGTTGCCCAACCAGCTGAAGATCAGCTTGCGGGCCACGCCCGCCGCGACCATCTGGTCGTAGATCAGGTCGGGCGTCATCCGGGCCAGGACCAGGTCCCGGCGGCCCTGGCGGATGATCTCGTGACCGGCCGCGAAGCTGATCAGGTGGGTGAAGCCCTCGATCGCAACCGTGTCGCCGTCGCGCACGATCGCGGCAATCGCGTCGTGCATCGTGGCGACCTTCGAGGTGCTCATCGGCTGGCTCGGCTGCTCCCCTGGAATGCTGTTCGGGTCAGGCTGATAGCGGATCGGGCTTCGGGCTAGATCGCTTCTTCGACACCCGTGATCGCGCCGGCTGCCATGGCGGCCCGCAGGATCTCACCGTGCTCGCCGGCGACGTCGGCGACTGCCTCGCCGAAGATCCTCAATGCGGTGTCCATCTCGGCTGCGCTGACGATCAGTGCCGGCGACATCCGGACGCAGGACCTGCCGCACTCCAGGACGAGCAGGCCACGCTCGAAGGCGGCCCACTGGACCTCTTCGGCATGGTCCGGCGTGTCGAACTCGACGCCCAGCATCAGGCCCTTGCCCCGAACGTCGAGAACGAGCCCAGGATAACGGCCCAGCAGCGGCCGCAGGCCGTTCAGGGCCTGCTCACCGCGCTGGGCGGCATTCGCGATCAGGCCGCCCTGGAGCAGCTCGATCGTGGCCAGGGCCGCGGCGCAGGCGACCGGGTTGCCGCCGTACGTCGAGCCATGGGCGCCGGGCCCCCACGCCTCCAGGATCGGCGCCCTGGCGATCAGCGCGGCCAGGGGCATGCCGCTGGCGATCCCCTTGGCCGACAGGAGGATGTCCGGCTGCACGCCCCAGTGCTCGACCGCCCACATCCGGCCGGTCCGACCGGCACCCGACTGGATCTCGTCGGCGATCAGCAGGATCCCATGCTGGTCGCAGATCGCCCGAAGACCCTCCAGGAAGCCATCCTCGGGCACGACGTAGCCACCCTCACCCTGGATCGGCTCGACGATGATTGCCGCCACCTCGTCCGCGGGGGCCAGCTTGTCGAAGAGCACCTCGTCGAACCAGCGCAGGTCGGCAACCTTGCCGTACGGCGCATGGAAGACGCCGGGCAGCAGCGGCCCGAAGCCGGCGTGGTATTTCGCCTTCGAGGCGGTCAGGCTGAGCGCGCCGTACGTCCGGCCATGGAACGCTCCCAGGAAGGCAACCACGTACGGCCGCCGGGTGGCGTAGCGGGCGAGCTTGATCGACGCCTCGACCACCTCGGCCCCGGAGTTGCCGAGGAAGACCCGCGCCGGCCCATCGAACGGAGCGAGCCGAGCCAGGCGTCGGCACACCTCCGGATAGATCGGCAGGTAGAAGTCGGACGCCGAGAAATGGATGAGCTCGGCCGCCTGCTCCTTGATCGCAGCCACGACCTGGGGATGGCTGTGGCCGGTCGAGTTGACCGCGATTCCGGCGGCGAAGTCGAGGAACAGGTTGCCGTCGATGTCCTCAACCACGAGCCCCTCACCGCGGGCCGGCACGATCGGGTAGGCGCGCGGCAGGCTGGGCGATGTCCACGTCTCGTCGAACGCGATGTGCGCCTTGGCCTTGGGTCCGGGGATCTCGGTGAGGAGATCCGGAACCGGGCGGGAGCCGGCGAGTCGGTTCATGGCGTGGGTCGCGGCCTGGGTCACATGGCACCTCCCGGATGGCCGGCCTGATCGGCTGTGTCCCAGTCCGGGCCAGGGCGCGTCGGCCTCGATGACGAATACGTTTTATGCAGACTGGATATCGAATCCGAGTATAGCGGAGCCGCCCGCGGCTTCGCGGACGCCTGCCCGGCAGGACGCGCTCAGTCGACGACCGTGTGGCTCTGCTCGCGCAGGAACTGGGCCACGTAGTACATCGACAGGCCGGCCTTGCCGGTCGATCCGGAGCCCTTCCAGCCGCCGAAGGCCTGCACGCCCGGCCAGGCGCCGGTCGTGGCGCCGGCCCGCCGGTTGACGTAGAGGGTGCCCGTCTCGATCGTGTCGAGGAAGCGCTGGACCTCCGTCGGATCCTCGCTGAAGATCCCCGCGGTGAGGCCATAGACGCTCTCGTTCGAGAGCCGGATCGCATCGTCGAGCGAGTCGACCGGAGCGACGGCGGTGAACGGCGCGAAGAGCTCGTCGACGAACAGGCGGTGATCGGCGGGCAGGTTGCCCACGATCGTTGGCTCGACGAAGAAGCCACGCTCCAGGCCGCCGTCGGTCAGGCGCTCGCCACCCACGAAGACCGCGCCGTCGCGGCGCGCCTCGGTCGATGCCTGCTGGAAGCGATCGACCGCCCGCTGGTCGATGACCGGCCCCATCCAGTTCGAACGCACGAGCGGATCGCCGACGGTCAGGGCCGCGGTCTTCTCGACCATCAGCCTGACCAGCTCGTCGTGGACCGGCCGTTCGACGTAGACCCGGCTGTTGGCCGAGCACTTCTGGCCACTG
>ODAK010005343.1_pt1 | contig 13073 bp, 12 predicted proteins | sample 1539591 | NCBI WGS metagenome assembly ODAK01 (sample SAMEA3539303, study PRJEB22396) | soil metagenome | biome: tundra; feature: field; material: soil | place: USA | collected 2010-05 | depth 0.15 m | reverse complement strand
GGGGCGCGATTCCTCGATCTATTCGCCGGCAGCGGCGTCTTTTCCTTCGAGGCGATCTCCCGCGGCGCGGCGTCAGCGGTCGCCATCGAGCAGGACCGCAAGGCCGTCGAGACGATCGCCCGGCTGGCCAACGAGTGGCATGTTCCCGTGACCGGCATCGCCGCCGATGTATTTGCTGGAATCCCGCGGCTGGCAGCGAAGGTTGCGGACGGCGCTCTGTTCGACGTGGTATACGCCGATCCGCCATACTCGTTCGGCCGCTACGATGAGCTGCTCGAAATGATCGACGGCGAGGCGGCGCTCGCTGACGGAGCGCTCGTCGCCATCGAGCACCAGCGGCGCAGCAATCCATTCACTATCGAGTGCAAACGACTGAAAGCGGCTCGCCGCGCCGAGTACGGCGAGATATGGATCACATTATTCGAGACCGCTTAAAGGATGACCATGCCGATCGCTGAAATCACGCCCACCGACTTGAAGGCGCTTCTCGCCGGCGCCGCGCCGCCGCTCCTGATTGACGTCCGCGAAGAAGCCGAAGCCGCCGTCTGCTCGATCGGTGGATCGACGCTGATTCCGATGAATACTCTGCAGGAACGCCTTGCGGAGATTTCGATCGATCGGCAGGTCGCGCTTTATTGTCATCACGGCTCCCGCTCCTGGATGGCCGCACAGTGGATGGCACGGAACGGCTATGACGCGTTGTCGCTTGCTGGAGGAATCGATCGTTGGGCTGTCGAGGTCGAGCCGGAGATGAACAGGTACTAGCGGCCAGCGGCCAGTGGTTAGCGGTCAGGACTTCCTCTGCTGACCGCTTACCGCTGACCGCTGGCCACTGAAAGGAACGAATGGAACTGATACTCGACGACGAAGGCACCCACACCCTCTTTGGGAATCACGACGAAAACCTGCGCATGCTCGAAGACGAGTTCAGCGTGAAGATCTCTTCGCGCGGCGGCGAGATTTTCGTCACCGGCGCGTCCGACAACGTCGCACCGGTGGAGAAGCTGTTGGCGCAGATGCAGGAGCTCATCGAGCAGGGCTACCCGCTCAAGCGCTCCGACATCCACACCAGCATGCGCGTGCTGCGCGACCGCCCCGAAGCCAGCCTCGTCGACTTCTTCACGGACGACGCCGTGCAGGCATCGGTCCGCCGCGTCGTCACGCCGCGCAACGTCGCCCAGAAGATGTACCTGCAGTCGATCCAGGACAACGACATCACCTTCGGCATCGGTCCCGCCGGCACCGGCAAGACCTTTCTCGCCGTCGCGGCGGCCGCCGGCGCGCTCGCCGACAAGAGCGTCAAGCGCATTGTCCTCTGCCGCCCCGCCGTCGAAGCCGGCGAGCGCCTCGGCTTCCTCCCAGGCGACATCGCCGAGAAAGTGAATCCCTATCTTCGCCCTCTTTACGATTCGCTCTTCGACATCGTCGGATTCGAGAAAGTCGAGAAACTCATCGAGCGAAGCGTGATCGAGATCGCGCCGCTGGCCTTCATGCGCGGCCGCACGCTCAATGACGCCTTCATCATTCTCGACGAGGCCCAGAACACCACGCCGGAGCAGATGAAGATGTTCCTGACGCGGCTCGGCTTCGGCGCGAAGGCGGTCGTCACGGGCGACGTCACACAGGTCGATCTGCCCACCGGCGCCAAGTCCGGCCTGCGCGTCGTTCGCCAGATCCTCGACGGCATCGACCGCATCCGTTTCTTCGACTTCTCCGACCGCGACGTGGTCCGCCATCCGGTGGTTCAGAAGATCGTCATGGCCTACGAGCGTGTGGATCGCGAACGCGAAAGGCAGGAGAAGGCTTGACGAACGTCGAAGTCACCGGCGCCGCCGTGGCGCGGTTCAGCCGGCGCGAGATCGCCGAGTTCGCCCGCCGAGCTCTCATCGCCCTCGACCACCTCGGCCGCATCGCCTCCGAGATCAGCGAAGTCACCATCGCCATCATCGATGACGACGCCATGCGCAATCTCAACCGCAAGTTCCGCAAGAAGAACAAGACCACGGACGTCCTCACCTTCCCCGCCGACGACTCCGACGCCGACCCCCAAGCCGCCGGCCGCCCCCTCGGCGACATCGTCATCTCCATCGATCAAGCCCGCCGCCAGGCCGCCGAACAGCGACACTCCCAGGCCACCGAAGTCGGCTACCTGATCCTCCACGGCATCCTCCACGCCCTCGGCTATGACCACGAAAAGGACACTGGCGAGATGAATGTGCTGGAGGTGGAAGTACGCGCGGCGGTAGGGCTGGAATAGGTTGGACCCAGTTACTGGCCGGTGATCAACGCGCTGGCTACGAGATCAACGACGAAGGCGGTTCCAACGTTCCACCGCCGTCTCCTCATTCGACGGTACGAACCGGCGCCACAGCCGCGTGAGGGCGAAACCGAGACGCCAACTTCGGGACTGGAACACGGCGTTGAGCAGATTGCGGCGCTCCGCTGTCTCCTGTCGCAAGGTGGCAATCTCGCGCTGTCGCCGCATGAACGTCGAAAGCAGTTCGCGAGTCTCGCGCTTTACAGGCGGCACCACCTGCCACTCCAGCACCGAGCCGCTGCGTAGCGCGTCGCGTAGCTCGGATTGCGGCCCGTTGAGGAGCCCTTCGCCATTGCTCGGATGACGGTCGAGTGCGGGATCGATCATGGAGCGAAGGTCGTCATGCGGCGGCAGGCGGAGATCGGTGGCGCCGGCGGACACGAGTGCTCTGTGCAGATTGGCCACGCTTCGGATCGGATCGGAGACCAGGTCTTGATACGAAACACATACGCGCGGCAGGCCGGCCGTCGATGCAAGCATGGCACGCGTATACTCCTCCCACAGCGCGAGTCCGGCCACGAGCGGGAGACCGTCGCGACGCTCGATTGAGCGGGCCACGGCTGCCGGCTCGCGCCAGACAAGGACGCAGAGCGGACGGTCGAGCGCCTCGCGCCAGATCGGAAAGAATATCGACAGCCGTGGGTCCTTGACCATCCACGTGCCATGCTCGTCGAGAGCCGCGACGATCTCGCGCGCCCGCCCCACGAATTCGCGCCGCGATTCATCGCTCAATCTGTCTAAGCCGGCACGCGCCGGATCGAGCCAATCCGCATCGAGGGTGGCCAGGATCTTCTCGTCCAAAGCCCAGACGTCGCGATGCTCCCAGTATCCAGTTGGATTGAAATCGTCCGGAGCAGGCGGCTCGTGCTCTTCTCCCGCATAACACCCCATCGCGTTTAGGAGCCGCGCGACGAGCGATGTCCCGGAGCGATGCATCCCGAGCACGATGATTTGCCGCCGCGAGGATTCCGCGGCGGCTGGCTTTTGGCTGAAGCGCGCAATGGCGCGCGAGCGCTCCTCGCGCAGCCGTTCATGAAACCGGTCGATCCGTTCCTGCGCGCGCGGAAACGGACAGGGAAGCAGCAATCCGTCGTGGACGAGATGGTGATAGTGAATGATGAAGGGGGCGATATCGAAGTAACGAGGCGGCGCAGGAAACTGCGTCATGTTCAACTGGTAATTCAGCTCCGCTCCAATCTCCTGGACCGGGATGCCGGTCGCGGCGAGCGCCAATGCCAGCGCCGCCTGGTGCAAGTGTTTCTCGCACGGAGCGGCCAGCGACGGTTCGTCAGCCAGCAGCGCGTTGAAACGCCGCCACACCGGTACGAGTCGCCCGGCGAGATCGGCGGAAATCAGGATCACTCCGGAATTGAAGTACGGAATGGTCGGCGTGCCCGTGTAGCCCGTGGCGTAGGTGCGCGCAGGCAATTCCAAGCCGAAATGCGCGAACAGGCGCTCGAACACCTCATGGGTTACCGTCGGGAGCGGCGCGATCTTGGCCTGGAAGACGCCGCGCCGCAGCAGCGGCAGCGGATCGCGAACGATCAGCGTGTCGCAGTCGAGCATCAGAATGTTCTGCTCGCGCTCCAGCGGAAGATCCGCAAGCAACTGCAGACGGTTCGATGGGCCATTGCGGGGATGGCCACGCGAGATGACGCGGACCTCGGCGCCAAGGGCTTCGATGGCGCGCCGCGCACCGGCGTCGACGCGCTCGACAACTCCCACGATTACGTGCGCCCGCGCGAGCTCTCCGCCAAACCATCGGATCGACTGCACCAGGCGCAGGGCCTGGCCGAGGTACTTAGGGTTGTCTTCGGTCACGCAGCCGACGACAACTTCGTCCGCGCGAAGAGAAATCGAATTGGGCATCAATGAAGGTAATGATGAATCGCGAGAAAGTGTGCGCAACATCGGCCGGGCTCGGGGCTGCGAATATGATCGCGGCCCGGTGACCGTCATCATTGTATTCGACCTGCGTTGCAGGTTACCGGCGCACGGACCGCTCACATGAAAGTCATCTGCATTCATCACCGGCTTGCCGGCTATACCAGCCATCACTTCAACGAAGCCACTGGTCTCATGCACGAGCTCGCCCGGCGCGGCAGAGAATTCATCCTGCTGGTCAACGTCCAGGCACCAGCGCGCATTGTTTCCGAGCTCAACGCGCGCGCCGTCCTGGACGATCCAACGTTCCGCATGCAATGGAGTTTCGAAGAGCGTAGCAAGCGCTTTCGCGACATGCTGCACAAGCGCGTCGATGGGCTCCTGAAAGCCGGTGACCTGGTATTGCTCACGGTCTCCACGCAGCTCGAGGCGCACGCCCTCACGCTCTGGCTGCAGGAACTGCCGCGCAGGAAGAAGCCCTGGATCGTCATTCTCTTCCTGAGTGACCGTTGGAACCGCTCAGGAAGCGATGAATACGAGCGCCAGATTGCGGAATTCCGAAGGCTTGAGTCCGCGATTGCGAGCCTTGCGCCCGAGCACGCTCGCAGACTCATTCTTTGCGCGGTGACGGATCTGCTGGCTGAGGAACTTAGCGGGCTGCTCGGAGTGAAGCCGCATGTTGTACCGGTCCCGCTTTCATTCGGAGACATCCAGTCGTTCAGTTCGATCAGCCCCACTTCACATCGTCCGCGCGTGGCGATCCTCGGAAGCACGCGAAGAGAAAAAGGCTCGCATCGGATCCCCGAGATCATTCGCGCCTGCCGGCCGCTCGTGCAAGTCGAGTTCATCGTGCAGCTCACCAACAACACACTGACCGCCGCCGAAGTCGAAGCGCTCGGCCGGATCGCCGAGGAGCCGGAGGTATCCGTCATTCGCGAAGCGATGTCGCTCTCCGAGTATGAGGCCGCGCTCAAAGGCGCGGATATCGCCCTCTTTCCTTACGAAGTCATCCCGTATCACAAGAGGACCTCGGGAGTGTTCGCAGAGGCTGCGGCATACGGCAAGCCGGTCGTCGTCACGCCCGGCACATGGATGGCTGAGCAGATTGAAGCCGGCCGCGCTGCGGGGACGATTACCGAAGACCTGCACCCGTACTCCATCGCGCAAGCGATCGCCCACTGCGTTGCCAACCTGGAACCACTGCAGCAATCGGCGCAGGCAGCAAGCCGCGCATGGAGGACGAGGGACCTTTCAGCGTTCGTGGAGTTCATGGAACACGAGATCGCGATCCGCTCCCGGGAGGAGATGACGCCTCGCCGCTCGATCTGGCCGTTCTGAGAGGTGCGTCAATCGATCTCGACGGAACCAGGCGCCGATCCTGGACGGCACTACTTGTCGCGCAGCAGAAGGTGCCGCTGTCTCACTGTCCATGGCCGGACGATAATCCGGTTCAAGGGACGATACGCTTCGGCATCGCTCTGGTGACCGCGCGCCAGCGGATCGTCGCGGAGCGAACGGACGAGGCGCCAGGTCCCGGAAACCGAGTCGTAGTCCATCATCACAAGCTCTTCGTAGCGAAATCGCGTCGGCTGGCAGGTCTTGTTTGCGAAACACCCGGCCTGCGCATACCACTCAGGCCGCGCAAACGCCCAGCGCCATGGAGCGAAGTTGCCGCTCCATAACCAGATCGTCCGCGTGACGAAAACGCTCTTCGAGACCGGAACCAGCGCCATGGCCGCATAGCTCGTCGGGTCGCGAAGGAAGGACCACTCGACGATGCCGGCCGGGATGAGGACGATTCCCCACGCCACCAGCAGCCCGGCTACACCGCGGCCGGCGCGGCCGGATGCGCTGGTTGCCGAAAGATCCTCCGTCATCATCGCCCGCGTGCGCGTTCCTCCGGACCAGGCTGCGAACCAGACGAACAACAGGGCGAGAAACGGAACGGCTGGCAGGGCGACCTCCATCGTCAGCAGAGAGATCGCCAGCAGAATTGCCGATGCCGCTAATGCGATGATCTGACCGCGGCCGAGCCAGATCAACGCCCAACCGACGGCGGCCAGAAGGAAGAGTGCCGCGACGTTGTAGGCAAGCGCGACCATGCTGCCGGTCGTCAAGTCGCTCGTCGCGGTCAGTGTCAGGCAGACGACGACGAACCGAGTCCAGCGCCGGCCGGGCAGAAGAAGATCGGCGATCCAACCCGCGAGAAGGCCTTGCGCAAGCCAGACCGCAGCGCAAAGAATCTGCAGCGTCCAGACCGGATGTGGCATCGCGTTCGCGATCGCCGATGGGAGGAGAGTCAAACGCCGCAGCGCGCTGGGAAAGGGATCAAGTAGTGCTCTGAGAGAATACGACGCGCGATGGAAGGCTTCCCCCAGCGTCTGCGCATCGTCCTGCCACATCCCACGCTTCAACGCGTTCACACCCCACACGAGGATCGTGAGGACGACAAGACACAGACCGTCGAGAGGCCCACTCCTGGATGCTCGATTCATGTTGGTTAGGAGACCGTTCTCAAGGGTACGCCGTGCAGGGCCGCATTCGGGCGCAACTCGGCGGAGCGGGTCAGCGGTCCGTTTAAGAATTGTCCATCGGTGCCGCTCTGCTGCAAGCCGTCAGAACCCCTGATCCTTGTGCTCCCCAAACGTTTCCTTCAAGGTGTTCACGATCTCCCCAACCGTGCAGTCCTGCCGAACACACTCAACAATCGCGGGCATGAGGTTCGAGCCGTTGCGGGCAGCGGCATCGAGAACTGACAGCGCGGCGCGAACATCTCCCTTTCGAGAAGAACGAAACGCTTCGAGACGCGCTACCTGATCGCGCTCCACTGATTCATCAATCGACATGATCGGAAGCGTCGGGGAGCCGTCATCGACGAACTCGTTGACGCCGACGACGATGGCCTTCTTTTCTTCGAGAGCGCGTTGCGCGAGATAGGCAGACTCGCCGATCTCGTGCTGCACGAAGCCCGACTCGATCGCTGCGCGCGCGCCACCCATCGCGTCGATGCGCTCGATCAATGCGCGCGCGCCGCGCTCGATGTCGAGTGTTCGCGACTCGATCTCGTACGATCCGGCCAGAGGGTCCGCGAACTGCGTCACGCCGCTCTCGAAAGCCAGCACCTGCTGCGTGCGCAGCGCGATCTTCGCCGACTCCTCGGTCGGCAACGCCAGCGCCTCATCGCGCGAGTTCGTGTGCAACGACTGACAGCCGCCGAGGACCGCGGCCATCGCCTGATAGGCCACTCGCACCACGTTGTTCTCCGGCTGTTGTGCGGTCAGGGTCGATCCGGCGGTTTGCGCATGGAAACGCAGCGCCAGCGACTTCGGGTCCTTCGGCGCGTAACGCTCACGCATCAACTGCGCCCACAGTTTCCGCGCCGCGCGGAACTTGGCCACCTCTTCCAGAAAGTCGTTGTGCGCGTTGAAGAAGAATGAAATACGCGGAGCAAACGAGTCGATATCGAGCCCGCGATCCACGGCCGCCTGCACGTATTGCAATCCGTTCGCGAGCGTGAACGCCACTTCCTGCACGGCCGTCGATCCCGCCTCGCGGATGTGGTAGCCGGAGACCGAGATCGTGTTCCAGCGCGGCACTTCCTTGCCACAGAACTCGAAGACGTCGGTGACGAGCCGGAGCGAAGGCGCCGGCGGGAAGATGTACGTCCCGCGCGCCGCGTACTCCTTGAGGATGTCGTTCTGAATCGTGCCGGAAAGCGCCTTCCAGGCGATGCCGCGGCGCTCGGCCACGACGAGAAGCAACGCCAGCAGAATTGACGCCGGTGCGTTGATCGTCATCGAGATCGAGACGCGGTCGAGCGGGATGGCGTCGAACAGCGTCTCCATGTCGTCGATGGAGTCGATGGCCACGCCGACGTTTCCAACCTCGCCGCGCGCCCGACGGTCGTCGGAATCCATCCCGATCTGTGTCGGAAGATCGAATGCGACGGAAAGACCGGTCGTTCCCCGCTCGAGCAGATAGCGATATCGCTTGTTCGATTCCGCCGCGGTGGAGAAGCCCGCGTATTGGCGCATCGTCCAGAGCTTGCCGCGATACATCGAGGCCTGCGGGCCGCGCGTGTACGGAAAGTCTCCGGGCTCGCCGAGGTCGTGGGCGGGATCAAAACCACGCGCGGCGAGATCGTCTGCATCGAAAAACAGTTTCGAATCGGTCATGGAAACGCAATGATAGTGGCCCGGACCTCATCGCTGGCCCACGACGTGCTCTGGCAGTTCAATCTTTCTCTGAGCGCGAATATCCGGTGATTGGGAACACCAAAGCCACTTCTCCGCACGACTTATAATCCATCCCCTTTTGCTCACCTTCCGATCATGAGTGTCAGCGGCAACCTGAAAACGATGCTTCCGGGCGATCTGCTCCAGTGGCTGAGCCTCGGACAGAAAACCGGCACGCTCTTCGTCAGCAACAAGGGCGTCGAGAAGAGGATCTTCTTCAGCAACGGCCGCGTGATCTCCTCCGCATCGAACGATCCGCGCGAATACCTCGGGCAGTTCCTCATGAGCCACGGTTACATCACCGAGGAAGAGCTCATGAAGGCCATGGAGGTGCAGCAGCAGTCCGGCATTCTCCTCGGAAAAATCCTCGTCATGATCGACGTGATCAACGAAGAGGACCTGCAGCGCCTCATGCGCCTGAAGGCCGAAGAAGAGATCTACGACATCTTTCTCTGGAACGAAGGCGACTTCCAGTTTCTCGACGACGAGCTGCCGCAGATGGAGATGATCCCGCTGCGCGTCGACGTCACCGGTTTGATCATGGAAGGGACGCGCCGCGTCGATGAATGGAATCGCATTCACACGCTGATCGCCCACGAGGCGATCGTGCCGGCGATGGTGAAAGAGATTCCGCCCGAAGAGCTCGAAGACGATGCCCAGCGAACGGTGATCAACGCCATCGACGGCCGCCGCTCGCTGGCCGAACTGGTGCTGGAGAGCCGCTCCTCATCGTTCAATGTCGCATCGACGGTCTATCACTTCACCCGCGAGGGTTACGTGAAGCTCAACGATCCTACGGTGGCGGTGGCAAAGGCACCCGAGGAGATTGCGCCGTTCGAAGACTCCTCGGATGACGACGAGATCCTCTCGCTGATCGCCCGGGCGCAGCATTCGCTGCGGAATCGCGAATATGAGAAAGCGCAGCGCCTGCTCAAAGCGGCGGAGAACCTCGATCCCAGTCACCAGCGCGTGCGGAACGCGATCAAGGGCGCCGAGTCCGCCATCCTCGCCGATCTTCGCGGCCAGGGGCTGCACGATTCGAAAGTGCCGCGCGTAGCCCGGGCGCTGGAAGAGATCACGCAGATGAACTTCACGCCGAACGAAGGCTTCATGCTCTCGCGCATCAACGGCCAGTGGGACCTCGGCTCGCTAATCAAGATCTCGCCGATCCGGGAGCCGGACGCGATGCTGATCTTCTACAAACTCTGGCGCGACGGAATCATCGCGCTGGATTGAGGCAGACGCGACAGACTCAGGAAGCACCGGCACGTGGTTTGCGTTCGCCTTCCGTCGATGAACGACCTCCTCACCGTTAGCAGAGTGCTCGAAAGGACACTGTCAGACATCGACCATCCGGAAGAAGTACGCCGGCACGAAAACAGTGACGTCACCGATGTGATGAACTGGGTCGCCGGTTTCCGCAGGCGATCCAGAGTCCTCGCGCAGAACGTGAAGACGCTCGAGCTCTCACCGCGGTGGTGAGAGCTCTTCAGGCGCGAAAGCCGCCGCCGGACTCTACTGAGTTGACGTCGAGCTCGTGCTCGTCGTGGCTGTATCGGTGGTGGCTGTCGTATCTGTCGTCGCCGAGGTATCTGTCGTTGTCGTCGACGTCTCCGTGGTAGTCGTGGACGTGCTTGGGGGCGGCAGCAGATTGATCTTCGCCCCGTTCGCCGGCGTCACCGTCAGCTCCGTGTACTCCCACTTTTCGCCGGACTTTGTGGCGACAAGATGAACGCTGGCTTTTCCCTTCGGTCCCGAAATCGGGAAGTCGAGCTTGGCGTGTCCGCCGCTGGTGTCGATGTTGACACTGCCGGTCACTATCATCCCTGCCTCGATCGGCGTTCCGAGCGCGGAGACAACGGCGGGATCGTTTTGCGCGCGCCGCAGCGCCTCTTGATAAACGTCGCTCTTCTTGATCGCGCCGAATACCACCACAACGAGGATGACAGCGGAGATCCCGCCGAGCACCAGAAGGGAGCCGCATCCGATCAGCCCCCACTTCAGGCATCCGCTCTTCTTCGCTGGCGGTGCGGCCGGCGGTGGTGGCGTGTAGGTCGAGGTGGCAGGATCGTTCACAGTCATGGCGTTTCCTCCGGCTTCACTTCATTCTCGTAGATTTTGGGGACCGGCGCATTCTACACAGGTTGCCCGTTTTCGGAGCGAGAGATCAGCGATTCCGCTCCGGCTTCCACTCATCGATCATCTGCATGAACTCCCCGAAGAGATAAAACGAGTCGTGCGGCCCAGGCGCGGCCTCGGGGTGGTACTGCACGGCCAGCACCGGCTCGCGGCGATGCCGGAAACCCTCCAGCGTCTGATCGTTGAGATTGATGTGCGTATGCTCGACGTCGTTGGCGGGGAGCGAGTCGGGATCGACCGCGAAGCCATGATTCTGCGCCGTGATCTCCACCCGCCCGCTGCGCAAGTCTTTGACGGGATGGTTGCCGCCTCGGTGCCCGAACTTCAGCTTGTAGGTTCTCCCGCCGAGCGCCAGGCCGAGAAGCTGGTGGCCGAGGCAGATGCCGAAGATCGGGATCTTGCCGATGAGATGACGGATGTTCTCCTGCGCGTACGTGACCGGCTCGGGATCGCCCGGGCCATTCGACAGCATCACGCCGTCGAAGCGCTGCGCCAGGATCTCGTCCGCATGCGTCGTCGCCGGATACACCGTCACGTCGCAGCCCTGCCTCGAAAGATGCCGAAGAATGTCGCGCTTGACGCCAAAGTCGTACAGCGCAATCCGTTTCTTCACCTCGGCAGGCGGCTCATCGAACGTGTAAGGACGAAGTGCCGTCACGCGCTGCACCAGATCGAGTCCGCTCATCGACGGCGCCTGGCGGATCTCGTCGACGATGCTGGCCACGTCACGCCCGCTCTCGCTCGTGATCATTCCCCGCATCGCCCCTTCGTTGCGAATCTTCCGCGTGAGCGACCGCGTGTCGATTCCCTGGATCGCCGAGATGCCGTTCTGCACGAAGTATTCAGCCAGCGGCATCTCCGAGTGTGCATTCGACGGCTCGGCCACCGCGTCACGCACGACGAAGCCGGCGACCTGCGGCACTTCGTTCTGCGCCACGGCCTTCTCGATGCCGTAGTTTCCGATGTGGGGATAGGTCATGACGACGATCTGGAACCGGTAGGAAGGATCGGTAGCGATCTCCTGATAGCCGGTCATCGACGTGTTGAAAACGACTTCGCCGATCGTGTTCGCAGTCGCGCCGAAAGCTTCTCCGTCGTACACAGTTTCATCTTCAAGAATCAAGCGGGTAGGCATCGCGGCGATTATATGTTGGGGTGTTTCGCGGTCGCGTGGTTTCGCGGTCGCCCTACTCGTGCCGCAATGCTTCGACAGGATTCAACCGAGCCGCCCGCAGCGACGGCAGGATCGTCGCCCCGAACGAAACGACGATCGAGAACGCGGCGATGATCGTCAGATCGACCGGCCGCGTGATGAACGGGATCGACGAGACGAAGTAGACCTGCGCGATCTCGGGCGGAAACGAGACCAAGTGGAAGCGGGTGATCAGCCAGCAGATCACGATCCCGATGAGAATCCCGGTAGCCGTGCCGAGAAAGCCGACCATCGTTCCGTACCAGACGAAGATGCGCGTCACCGTCCCCGACTGCGCACCCATCGACGAAAGGATGCCGATCTCCTTCCGCTTCTCGTGAACGGTCATGATCAGCGTCGAGACGATGTTGAACGTCGAAACGAAGACGATCAGGCCGATGACGATGAAGAGCACCAATTGCTGGATCTTCAGCATCGAGAAAAGCTGGTGGTTCATGTCGCGCCAGTCGGAGACGGCGTAACGGTGCTCGGTGCGCGTCTCGATGGCGCGCGTGACCTGGTCGAGATCTGCGCCCGTTGCGAGCTTCACCTCCAGCAGATTCGCCGCACCCGGAGCGTTGAGCAGCGCTTCCGCTTCGCCGAGGTCGATGAAGAGCCAGCGGGCATCGAATTCGTAGAAGCCCGTGTCGAAGACGTTCGTCACCACGAACGACGCGCTACGCGGCATGAAGCTGCCGCCGTTCTCCGCCGGCACGGTGATGCTGATCGATTGGCCGGCCGCCACACCGAGCCTCGTCGCCAGATAACGCCCGACCGCAACGCCACGCTCCCCTGCCGCCGTATCGAACTTCCCGTGCGGACCGACGATCTTCGCAATCATCGGCGAGCCTGCCGCACGCGCCGGCTCGATCCCCTTCAGCATCGTCTCCGTGCCGGTGGAGTTGCGCTCCGTCGTCACGAGCGCCCGCTGAAACAGCACCGGCGCTGCCTCGCTCACGCCCGGCGTGCCGCGCACCGTCGCCACCACCTGCTTCGTGTCCTGAATCGGACCGCCGACGGAGTAGACGAAAATCTCCGCGTTGCCGCCGAGCAGCTTCTTCTGCAGATCGCCGCGATACCCCGTCATCAGCGCCATCGAGATCACCAACGCCATCACCCCGATCACGAGCCCGAGCACCGACACGAACCCAACCGCCGACACCAACCGGTCCGTCGGCCGCCGCAGATACCGCCAGGCAATTTGCAAAGGAAGGTTCATTGGATTGGTAGTGTACGGGGTGTGGGGGGTCGGGTGTGGGGAGTGGGGAGTGGGAGTAAAGTCTCTCTCGGATCAGCGCATCTGAGA
>ODAK010005342.1_pt1 | contig 13074 bp, 5 predicted proteins | sample 1539591 | NCBI WGS metagenome assembly ODAK01 (sample SAMEA3539303, study PRJEB22396) | soil metagenome | biome: tundra; feature: field; material: soil | place: USA | collected 2010-05 | depth 0.15 m | reverse complement strand
CGCAGCCATTGCTGCTGGCGACGGGCGCGTGTTGCAGACCATCTGCTGGAAAGCTTCATCGGCTTGTTCGACAGCGCTTGGAGCCATCAGCCTGAATGCTGCCCACCCGTGGCCGTCTTCTATGCCTTCGAGAGACGAACGCCGTCATATTACCCAAGCATCGATAGCGACCGTCGTCGCTTGAAGTCGGGACCGTTGCCTAGCCCAGCTCGTTCCGGCCTGCCAGCGCTGCGCTATCACCTTTCCGACCAACTTCACCCAATCCCCGCGCCTGTCGAACTATCCATTAACCCGCACAGGATAAACCAGGATTTGGTCGGAAGGTTGGCTCATCTTGCCAAGGTCACGAACAGGCCAAACCCCAGTAACTTCGCTGGCGTCGATGGGGACGCGGATTGGCCGGCGATCGATGACCATTGTCGGATAAACCGATAAGAAAACGCAGCAGGGGATGCGGCTCAGCGGTCGAGAGGGCTGCCGACGTCGCCCGCGCCTCGGTTCTGAGCGAACGTGCACGCGGGGGGCGTTGCGGGCGGACGAACTACGCTTGGCTTCTCAACGGAGCGTTCCGGTAACACCGAGAAGGAACGGCGTCGAGCTTGCCGTGCCGGGCTCGGCCGGCAGCGCACCCACCATGGGCGACCACGTCTCGACGTCGAAGAAGTTGCGCAGGCGAGTGAAGGCGCCCTTGAGCAGAGAAGGCTTGGCCTGCGCCAGCACGTCCGCCGACGTTGCATCCGCGCAAGCTGTTTCACATCCGTGCAGCGACACGCTGGCGACGGTGCGCGCTGGTGCCCACAGACTGTGACTTTCGGCGGACGAGCGCAGGCGGGGTACCACAATGGCGCCGGTAGCAAGACCCACGAGTGACCCAGCGGCAAGCCCGGCCAGAGCGGGACGCGGATCGTCTTTGCTCGACAGTGCCGCGCCGAGGCCGCCGCCGAGTGCCGTGCCAATCGCGGCCGTGAGGCTTAGCCAGCCGAAGTCGCGTGGATTCACCCAGTCGGTCTGCACCAAGCCGTAGCCGGCCAGCGCGCCGAGGTTCGCACCGCCGAGTCCGCCCAGTGTGACCTCGTGTGAATCGCGGCTGGCAAGTGCGCCCGAGAAGGCGCCCATCCAGGCGCCCCAGGCGGCAAAGCCAACGCTGGTCAACGCCTTGCTGGTGCCGATATCGCTCGTGGTGGCGGCAGCGGCGACACCCAAGCCCGTGCCGAGGCCCGCTCCGATGAGGCCAGCGCCTGCGTAGTCGCGCTCGCCCGAGCTGCGCCCGGCCCACGCGAAAACTAGCCCTTCGGCGGCACCGAGGGCGCCACCGGCGAACACGGTACCTGCGCTGTCGTGCAGGTCCACATAGGGGCCAGTCAAAGCGCCGATGCCGAGGCCAAGGGCAGTTCCACCCAGCATCATCCCGTAGCCCGCTTGACTGTTGAGATCGCTCGCCAGCAGCGCAGTGCCGCCCGCAAGCGATGCGCCCATGGCACTGCCCAATCCGGCTTTGGCCAACCGCTCGTTCGACGGCGATACCCAGTGGCTGCCGAGTATCGCCATGCCGGTTGCGCCAAGCCCGCCCGCCGCAAGGCCTGCGACGACGTGCTTGTCCTCGACCTCGCTCGACGGCCGAAGCATGTAGGGCAGAAAGCCGCCGAACCACAGTCCGTGCGCTGCCGCCGCCCCGATGAAGGGCGTTTGCGTTTCGTCGATGTCGATGGAGGCGTGGAGTGCGCCGCCGAGGAGCAGACCCGCACTACCGGCTACTAGCATGCCGAGGACGGGTGCGTCGTCTCGCTTGCCGGCGAGCACGCCGATGCCCGCGCCGGCGCCTGTGAACAGCGCATCGAGCGTCAGGGCATTGGCGGTCATATCACCATCGACATCGATCTGGGTCGCTAGCGACGCTGCCAAAAGCGCGCCGGCTCCCGCACCAGTCAGGACGCCGCCTTGGCTGGCTTTGGTGCTGACGTCGCCACTTTCCGCATGCCCCAAGCGCGGCACCAGCGCGCCGTCGAAACCGCCGACGGCAAGCGCCGCCGTAACGAAGGGAAGCGCTCCGGGTTGGAAATCCGACCGCGCCCACAGCCCGGCGCCAAGACCCAGCCCCGCTCCCAGTCCGGCCACCATGCCGATGCGTTGAGCCTGGCTGCTGCCGTCCCCGTCGACCATCATGCCCACGCCCATGCCAGTCAGCATTCCGTCCATGGCACCGAGGCCCGAGAGCGAAATCGCGAGAGGGCTGGCGGACGTCGCATGCGCAAGCGCGGTGCCGGCCATGGTACCCGCAGCAGCGCCTGCCAGGAGCCCGCCCTGGCTGCGTCGGTTCATGCCCGGCCACGTAGAATCGCCCAGCGAAGGGGTCAGCGCGCCGGCGAGGCCGCCAATGCCGGCGCCAAACGGGGCCGCGATGTAGTCTGTGGTGTTGAGTGGGACGTAGTGTTCGGCCAAGGCACCAACGCCGAGGCCAGCCAGCGAACCGGCGAGAGTCGCAGCGCTATCCGGCCGGCTGGTCGCCGGATCGGCGAGGGCCATCATCGTGAGCCCGCGGCCGAGCAGGGCACCGGCCACGCTGGTACCAGCCACCGTCTCCAGATCTTTGCCGTCGGGTGCGTAGAAACGCGACAGAATCAATCCCGACGCCAGTCCCAGCCCCGAGCCTGCCAGGGCGCCGCCTTGGAGCGCGCGATCGTGGTTGTTGCCGGCGACGTCCTGCGGTTGCGCCACGTCGCCAGCCAGCAGGCCCGCGATGCCGCCGAAACCTGTGCCGAATAGGCCCATTCCCACGGCTGCCGGGCCGAAGCCGCTGTCGAGATGAAGCTGACTTTCGACGAGCAGCGACGCCGCCAAGCCGCCGGCCGTGCCCGCCACCGCGCCGAGGCGTGACGCTCGGTCGTGTCCCTCCGGATCGATCATCATGCCAACGCCCAGGCCCACCAAAGCGCCGTCCAGATTACCGAGGCCGACGGCAGCTACTTGCGCGGGGTTTGCGCTGGTCATATGACTTAGTGTCGTGGCGGCAACCGCGCCGGCGCCCACGCCCAAAAGTGCGCCGCCCTCGGTTGTGCGCTGCCAACCCGGAGACGTCGCGTCGCCGAAGGTCGGAACGAGTGCGCCCACCAGCCCGCCGAAGCCGGCGCCGAACGGCAACGCCAACGCATCGGCCGGGGTCAGCGGCGACGCGTGTGCTGCCAGCGCTCCCAAGCCCAGGCCGGCCAGCGAGCCCGCCATGGTTCCTGCGCCATCTGCGCGCGCCGCCGATGAATTGTCGAGTGCCACCATCATCAGGCCTCGTCCCATCAGCGCGCCTGCCAAGCTACCGCCCGCGGCGGTGGCCAGTGCCGGATAGCCGGGATCGAAGCGCTTCGAGAGAAGCAGACCGGAGGCTACGCCCAGCGAGGCGCCAAGGAGCGCGCCGCCACGTCGGCTTTGCGTGTTCTCTCCGTCGTGGTCGGGATGAACGACATCGGCAAGGAAGACGCCGTTGGCGGCGCCCGCCAGGCCGCCGAGCAGCGCCAGGGGCGGCGCCGACGATGCGAGTCCGTCGCTCAAATGAAGTGGATGGTCGAGCAGCATGCCAGTGGCCAAGCCGCCGAGCGAGCCGGCGACGGCGCCGATGCGCTCGGGTTGGCTGCCGTTGTGGCCGAGCAGGAGACCAGCGCCGATACCGGCTCCTGTGCCGAGTAACCCGCCCGCGGACGCCACTACGATGTTGCCGCCGCTGGCAGAGGTCATATGACTCAGAGTCGCGCCCGCGACTGCCCCGGCGGAAACCCCGAGCCAGCTTGCGCCTTGGGTGTTGCGCGAGCTCTCCCAGCTTTCAAGGTTCAGAGTGGGGACGAGCTGCCCAAGTAAGAGTCCCTCCGCCGCGCCGACGGCGGCGCCGCCCAGATCGGGAATTTGCGGGCGAGCACTGTCGGCGAACAGCGCGCCGCCGGCCAGACCCACCAGCGAGCCGCCCAGCACGCCCACGAATTCGCCATTGCCCCGCGACGACGTGGAAAGCATGCCCACGCCAAGTCCCGCGCCCATGCCAAGCGCGGTGGTCGCTGCGCTTGTGGCGTAGTCGACACCGTCGGGATTGAATCGGGCGGAGGCGAGCGCGCCGACGATGCCGGCAGCCGGCGCGAAGGCGAGCAAACCGCCGCCCAAGCGCGCGTCGGCGGGACGTCCTGCGGCCAGCGTGGCGGCAGCCCATGTTCCTGCGCCGAAGACGAAACCGCTGGTGGCCATGCCGGTTGCTTGAGGTCCAAGGCGAAGGTAAGGCGCTGCCAGGGCGCCGGCCGCCAGAAAGCCGACGCCTCCAAGTCCGGCGCCGAGCGCCCAGCCCGAGCTATCGTTCGGCGAAAGCAGCATGTGCGTGCCAAGGCCCATGCTGTTACCGAGCAGGAGCGCCCCGCTGCCGAGCAACGCTTGTGACCCGCTGATGTCGATGAAGGGGGATGCGGCGATGGCGGCCAGATAGCCGGCCGAGAATCCGAGCATGAGGCTGCCTTGGCCCACGTGACCGCTGAAAAGCCCGCTGCGATCGATGCCCGAAGCAATAAGGCCCGTCATCCAAGCGGTGTCGACGCCGGCGATGCCGGCAAAGCGAAGGTCGTTGCCGCTGACGTCGAGGTAGCGGCTGGCCACTGCAGCGGCGACCATCACCGGAGCCGCGCCGTATCCGACCCACGCCGGAACGTCCAAGCGCATCGAATCCTTGAGCATGCGCTCGACCCCGAGGCCGCCGATGCTCGCCGCCGCGACCAGGCTGTCCGCGACGAAGATCTGCGAAGCCGTCCACTGCCAGCGGTGCGCGCCCCAGACCCCTGCCGCCATCCCGCCGAGCTCGCCGCCGACGAGAAGTCCGTACTTGAGCTTCACACTGTCCGAGCCGCTGCCCGACCACGCCAGAAGGCCGGCGAGCGATCCCCACGCCGTCGTGTTCGTGTAGAACAAGGCCTGCTCGGGGGAAGGCCGTTTGCCGAAGTGGACAAGGCCAAGCGCCGTACCGCCGCCGATGAGGGCGCCCGCCGAGCCGGCGAGCGTGATGAAGCCGACGTTGTCTTGCAGGGCCAGCTTGGCAAGCCCGGCGCCCCACAGGCCTCCGGCCAAGGTCGACGTGGTGATGGCTAGCGCCGCGCCGTCGGAGGGCTTGGGCGGCAAAGGTGGTGCCGGCGGTGCGAGAGCAGGAGCCGGCTTCTCTTCGATGGCCGTGTAGCGGACGGGTGCAATGCTGGCTGAGGCTGGCGTCTCTGCAGCCAGTGGAGTCGGTGTCGACGGGAGCGCTGCCGACAGCGACCGCGGTTGTGGCACGGTAGCCTTCGCCTGCGCGGTGGACGTCTCGTGGCTGCTTTCGAATGGCGGGGCTTCCCCAGGCTGGGGATGCTGGACATCCTTCTTCTCTCGTAGCTCCCGCAGCGCTCGGGCAAGCCCACTCCCGGCGCTCTTTCCCAGGCGACGCTGTTCGTTCTCGGCCGGGGTCTCGCCGCGCTTGTCGAGTGCGCGGAGAGCCTCGGTGCGCAGGACATCGCTCTCTTTCGGATCCGCGAGAACGTTGTGCAGGGGCTCGGTATGGCCGAGGTCGCCAAGTGCGTTCAGCGTCGCGGTACGCACGGCGGGATCGCGGTCGCGTTCGAGCGCGGCCGCAAGCGCACCCGAGCTGCGATCGACTTTGCAGTCTGCCAGGTGCTTCGCCGCGGCGGCGCGAGCAGCGGGTTCGGCTGGTGGAAACAAGTCCATCATGAAGGCCGCTACTTCGGCGGCGCCACAGGACCGTCCGGAACCTCCGGAAGCCGCTGGCACCGTGGGCGTGGGAGGCGCCAGTTTGGTCGCCGACGCCTTGCCCGCTTTCGAGGCTGGCGCGGATTCGAGACCAAGCACCAGCACGACGCGGCTCTTTTCACCGCGCAGAAGCAGTGTCAACTTCTGCCCGCCGACCTGCCAAAACACCTCGCGCGCGAAAGTCCCGCTGCGCAGCCACGCCATCTTCGACTCGTCGTCGAGGCTTGAAAACCACGGCGGCTCGTGCGTCACGACCTGCGCCTGGAGGCTGCCGACGAAGGACTGGATCTGAGCAGTTCGAGAGCGGAATAGGTTCTCGATGGCGGCGTAGTCCAGACTTGCGGCGCCAAGGTCGGCCATTTGATAGATGCGCGAAACACGCTCGCTTGTCAGCCAGAACGTGACGGGGCCGCCTTGTTTGGTCAGCGTGGTGATCCCGCCCGAGCAGACCACGGCGCCTTGCGCGGCCATCTGACAGTCGACTCCGCCATCCCGAAAGCGCGCGCTTACAGCTTCGGCCGACGTCCCGATGGCGACGCCAAAGGCATTGGCCAGGGCAGAATCCTCGCTTCGAACGACGCCGCTCGACAAGGTTGCCAGCACCCCGAAAAGAATTGCTCGTGCGTGCACGGTTGCCATCGCCGGCCGTAACTGCAATCGCCGTTCCCGTGCGTTAGCGGCCGAAACTCACGGATTTTGGCCCCAATTCGTGGAATTCCAGACGTCGGTGGTGGAGAGCTACCAGATTGTGGTGGGTAGGTGCCTACAAATCCCACGTGTCCCGAGCGGTTGTTCGTACGCGATGGCAACTGAGCAATTGCTTCCGGCTCGTAACTTCGATACCGTTCCCACCGTCTCATTTGTCACAACAGAAAGGGCTCATGCATGAGTGAAATCGGAGCCGAACCTGCTCCGCCTGGCAACCGAAGCGTTGGTCCGACGCCGAGCCCAGGGAGTGCCCAGACCGTGCATGGCAGAGGCGGCGAGCCCGTGGCCGTAGCCTTCATTTGCGAAAACTGCGCGCGCCCTGGAATTACGCCCAGCTCGGGAATCAGGCGGCGTCCCAGCACGCCCGACTTTGCTTGGCCCTTTCCCATCAAAGAAGTCGTCGTGCCGTGCGCGGGGCGCTTGCAGCCCGAGCATGTGCTCAAGACGTTGGAAGATGGTGCGGACGCGGTCGCCGTCATCTGCTGCGAGGAAGGGAATTGCCATCATCTCGAAGGCAATCGACGATGCGCGCACCGGCTCGAGCATGTTGGCAAGATGATCGAAGAAATCGGCCTAGGGACGGGCCGTCTCCTGCTTTTCCATCTGCCCGGATCTGCGGCCGAGGACATGGCGCTGGGTGTTTCGCCGCAAGTCGCTCTACCGCCCAATCAGGATTTCAAGCGTAAGATCGACGCTGTTCGCGAAGAGCTCCGTGCGCGTTTGCAAAACATTCCGCGCAATCCGCTCCGCGCGCCCGCCCCGTAACAACTGAACTGGGACCAATCCGAATGAAAGCCACGAGCAAGTTGGCCGAAAAATTGTCGGCCGGGAAATTGGCGCTTACTGCCGGTTGTCTGCCGCCCCACGATGCTGAAGCCGCCTCGGTAAAGAAACTGGCGAGTTATTTTCCGGCTGCGCTAGACGGTGTGATCGTTGCGGACAATCCCGGCAATGTCCACGGATCGGCCCTTGCGTGCGCGGCGTTGCTGGCCGCGGAGAAGATCGAGCCGATGCTGTCGCTGATTACGCGCGACCGCAATCGCATTGCTCTGGAGTCGGACGTGCTCGGCGCGGCGGCTCTCGGCATCAAGAACTTTTTGTGTCTCACCGGCGCGCACCAAAGCCTGGGCGCGTCGCCAGCGGCAGCGAGTGCCTTCGACCTCGATTCGACGCAGCTTTGCCAGGCGCTGGCTGCCATGACGACGCAAGGGTTGGACTTCGACGGCAAGAAGCTTCCTTCGTCGCCAAATTTTGGTATTGCAGCTTCTGTTCACCCCTATATGACGCCGATCGAGCTTTCGGTCCTGCAGACCAAGAAGAAGATTCTCGCTGGCGCGCAAATCCTGCTGACGGATCCCATCTTCGACGTCGCTGGGTTCGAAACCTGGATGAAGGCGGTGAGCGCGGCGGGGCTCGAGCAAAAGGCCGCCATTATCGCCAGCGTCCTGCCCCTGGGCAGCCTGGCGCAGGCCCAGTTCCTGAAAGCGCGCTCGGGATTTGCGCCCATCGGTGACGACATCATCGCGCGGCTTAAGGGGGCGAGCGACGTTCCGGCTACGGGCGTTGCCATCGTCGCGGAGATTGTGGCCAAGGTGAAGGCCGTTCCCGGCGTTCGCGGCATTCACATTCTCAGCGATGGCTGCGAGCACGTGGTGGGTAGGGTCATTGCGGAGACGCGCCTGGCGTAAGCCACGGCGGAGGTAGTTATGCCCGAGAAGTATCACATCAAGCCCGCGGCGACGCCGGGCCGGTTCAGGCGGGTCGGGAAGTTCGGCAGCATCGACTGGCGCGAAGACTGTTCACGCTGCACCAACTGCGTGAAACCGCGCTGTGTGTATGACACGTACAAGAAGGAAGCGGCCTACAATCGCGATCCGTCCACGTCTGTCGTACCGCTTTACGAATGTCGCGGCTGTCTGTCGTGCGTTCAAGGTTGCACGAAGGGATTGCTCGGGTTGGCGTTCAATCCTGAATACCTGGCTCTCGGCGACAACTACTGGACGCCCGAGATCTTGGCGACCACTTGGAACCAGGCCGACAGTGGCCGCATTCCGGTCTCGGGCGCAGGCTATCGCGGACGCTTCAACGGTCCGGGCTTCGACGGCATTTGGACGGACATGTCGGAAATCGTTCGCCCGACCCGCGACGGCATCCACGGCCGCGAGTACATCAGTACCAGCGTCGACATTGGCAGCAAGCCCATGCGTCTTTCGTTTTCGCCCGATGGGAAGCTGATCGGCGAGACGACGGCACTCATTGATGTGCCGGTGCCGTTCATGCTCGATGTGCCGCCGTGGAATATTGCCGGACAGTCGACGGCCAAAGCGCGGCTGAGCGCGGCCAAGACGCTCAAGTCATTGGCCGTGATTCCGGCTGCCGAGACTGCGAATCTGCCGGCCGAACAATTGCCATTCCTGGTTCCGCTGGTTGGGGCTGACGGTTTCGGCGCGTCCGAGCCTCTGCTTCGGTACGTACGCATGGTGGAATTCGTGGACGGGCAACAAGCGAACGATCTGGCGCAGAAGGCGAAGGCCACCAACGCCAGTGTCATTTGCGCGCTTCGGCTGCCGCTGCAGAGTAAGGCGACAGATCGCATCGTGGCCGCGAACAAGGCCGGCATTCACGTGTTCCATCTGTGCGCAGATCTGCATGGGCGCGAACAGAATGTCGATAATCCCCGCCACCTCAAAGATGTCTTGCGCGAGATCCACAGTCGCCTGGTCAAAGACGGTATGCGCGATGAGGTCACCTTGATTGTCTCGGGCGGCATTGCACTGCCCGAGCACATGGCGAAGACGATCATTTGCGGGGCCGATTTGGTCGCTGTCGACACGACGTTGCTGGTTGCCCTCGGTTGCCGCGTCTGTCGCGACGCCAGTGACAAGGCGAACAAGACGCACACAGCACAATGTGCCTCCGAGGCAGGTACGCTGGATCCAGCCTACGCCGCCCAGCGCATGGTCAACTTGATGGCAGCGTGGCACTCGCAGTTGATTGAAGTGCTCGGCGCCATGGGTATTCGCGAAGTTCGCCGTCTACGCGGCGAAGTGGGACGCGCCATTTTCATGGAAGACATTGAACGGGAGGCCTTCGGTGACCTTGCCTGCAAGTAGTCCGCAATCGGCGCAACCAGCGCAACGAGCAATGGAGGCCGCGCCAATCCTTTCCCTTGGCGGCGAGCCCCAAGCAACCGTCGAGCGCGTGGTGCGGCCGGCGCCCGAGCGCTATCGCAACGCTCTTGGCAAGTACAAGATCAACCGCTCAGCCGACTGCGTGGCGTGTGGCGACTGCGCCAAGCTGTGCCCCGAGGGCGTGCACGTCAAACCCGACGGGTATGCGTTTGCGCAGCGCCCGCGCGACCATCTATGCATCGGCCCGGAGTGCGCGCAGACCGACCATTATTGTGTCGCCAAGTGCACCAAGAAGGCCCTGTCGCTTGGGCGCAATCCGACCGTCGATACCATGGGCGACCCGCGCTGGCCGTCGGATCTGATTCTGTCCACCTGGCACATGGCCGAAACCGGGCACGTCCCCAGAGCTGGGCTCGAACATCGGGTCGGCGAGTCGGGCGGCGGCTTCGACCGCATCCACTTCAATTTTCCGACGGTGCCGGCCGTGAAGGTGGATCCGGCCAAGGTCGACACCGGCCTCGACCTCAATCACCGCAATGACGGCCGACCGCAATTGCACATCGATCTTCCAGTCTACGGCGGCGGCATGTCGTTTGGCTCGGTCAGTATTCACACCATTCTGGGCAAAGCGCGCGCCGCCACCGCATGGAACACCTTCACGTGCACGGGCGAGGGCGGTTTCCACGATCGCCTGAAGCCCTACGACAACCACGTCATCACGCAGGTTGCGACCGGTCTTTTCGGCGTGCGCGAAGACACCATCCAGCGCGTGCCTATCGTCGAATTCAAATACGCCCAGGGCGCCAAGCCCGGTTTGGGCGGCCACTTGCTCGGCGACAAGAACACGCCGGCGGTCGCGCGCATGCGGGAAGCGGTTGCCGGCAATGCCCTGTTCTCGCCGTTCCCGTTTCACAGCGTGTACTCCGTCGAGGATCACAAGAAGCACCTCGATTGGATCAAGGAAGTGAATGAACGCGCCTTGGTCTCGGTAAAGGTGTCCACCCCGAACGATGTCGACATGGTCGCGGTCGGCAGCTACTACGCAGGCGCCCACATCATCCATCTGGACGGCTGCTATGGCGGCACCGGCGCGGCACCCGACATCGCCAAGAAGAACATCGCGATGCCCATCGAATACGCGATCGCGAAAGTGCACAAGTTCCTGGTCGCCGAAGGCATCCGCGACGCTGTCACCTTGATCGTCAGCGGCGGCGCGCGTACCGCCTGGGACGTGATGAAGGCCATCGCGCTTGGCGCGGACGGCGTCGTCATCGGCACCGCCGAAATGGTCGCGCTCGGGTGCGTGCGCTGCGCCTGTTGCGAAAGCGGTCGCGGCTGCCCACGTGGCATCGCCAGCACCGACCCGGAGCTCATGATGCTGATGAGTCTCGACTGGGCCACCCAGCGCTTGATCAATTTGCTGAACGCCTGGCGGGAACAAATGGTTGAGATTTTGGTGAAGCTCGGCATTCCAAGCACCAAAGAGCTTCGAGGGCGCAGCGACGTTCTCTCTACGCCAAGGAGTCCCAATGAGCGATCTGGCGGAGAGACTACTAGCCACGCGCTCCGAGGCCTATCGCGACGCCGAGCCGAACGATGCCGAAGGCAATGCCCGTGCAGAGGAGGGCGGCTGTGGCGTAACAGGCTTTGCGTGCAACATTCCCGTGCGCGGCAAGTTCATCCACGAGCCGTCGATTCAGATGCAGAACCGCGGCAACGGCAAAGGCGGCGGCATCGCGGCGGCGGGCCTGGTGCCCGAGCAGATCGGTGTCTCGCGCGAGGTGCTCGATTCACACTACCTGTTGCAAATCGCCCTGCTGGATGCGGCGGCAGAAGACGAAGTAGAGCAGAAGTTCGTGTTGCCGAGCTTCGACATTGCGCTGTCGACCAAGCAGCCGCACCTCGACAATTTTCGCGACATTCCCGGCCTGGAGGTGCGTCCGCCGGACATTCACCGCTACGCCGTACGCGTGAAGCCCGCGGTGCTGAAAGCGTTCGGCGAAGCGAACGGTCTTTCTAAATTGTCGCCGCGCGATTTGGAAGACGAGTTCGTGTGGCGCAATTCCTACCGCCTGAACGACACCATGTACGCGTCGCTCGGCGAAAAGCGGGCTTTCGTTCTGTCGCACGGCCGCGACCAGTTGGTGTTCAAGATGGTCGGCTACGCCGAGCAGAACGTCGACTACTACCAGCTCGAAGACTTCAAGGCCCACGTCTGGATCGCCCACCAGCGCTACCCTACGAAGGGCCGTGTCTGGCACCCCGGTGGCGCGCACCCGTTCGTCGGCATCAACGAAGCGCTGGTCCACAACGGCGACTTCGCCAACTACCATTCTGTCTGCGAGTACTTGCGCCAGCGCAACATCAAGCAGCAGTTCTTGACCGATACCGAGGTCTCGGCGCAGCTTTTCGACCTGTGGGATCGCGTCTACAAGTACCCGCTCGAATACATTATCGAGGCGCTAGCCCCGACCACCGAGCTGGACTTCGATCAGTTGCCCAAAGAGAAGCAGACGATCTACCGCGAGATCCAAGCGACGCACATTCACGCTTCGCCGGACGGGCCGTGGTTCTTCATTATCGCGCGCAACCATCCCGACATTCGGCGCATGCAGTTGCTCGGCATCACCGATACGGCGATGTTGCGCCCGCAGGTGTTCGCGCTTTCTGACAGCGGCGAGGTCCAGATCGGCCTGATTTGCTCGGAGAAGCAGGCCATCGACGCCACCTTGCGCGGGCTTTCGCGCGAGGATCCGCGCTTCTCGCCGGTCGCCGATCGTTACTGGAACGCCCGCGGCGGTTCCAGCACCGACGGCGGTGCGTTCATCTTCACGGTGGACGGCGAGCACGGAAAGAAAAAGCTGACCTGCGCCGACAAGTTCGGCCGCCAGGTCAAGCTGGATGTCGGCAAGGTTCGCTGCGACGAACCGAAGTCGGCGCCGCTGGTGGAAATTGTCTCGGCCGGCATCCGTAAAGCCGTCGGCGACTCGCTCAAGCAGGGCAGGGCGCTGGATCTTTTCACCCATGTCGTGGAAAGCTTGCCCAAGTGGCCGGCGAGCGCGCTGCGCGAGTTCTGCGATCAGATCGTGGCGGCCTCGGACAACGGCCGCGCGAAGACCACGGCGATCGAAGCGGTGAGCTTGCTTTACGATCGTCGCTACGACATGGGCGACAAGCGTCGCGCGACTATCTTGCCGGTGCTGGAAGAGACCCTGATGCGGCTCTTCGACGCCACGCCCATCGTGGGCGACCCTGGCGAGGGCAGCTTCCGTCGTTTCCATTGGGACAGTCGCCGCAAGATCGTCGGTCCGCAGCCTGGCCAGGACGTTCTGGTCATCGACGCCGAGAAATTCCCGCCCGAGGGTGACGACTGCGACGCCGTCTACTTGCGCAAGGCTTATCGGGCGGGCTGGCGACGCTTCATCGTGTACCGCCTGCGCGGGCAGCGCTTCACCGGCGTGGGCCTTGGCCCGAACACCGA
>ODAK010005341.1_pt1 | contig 13074 bp, 10 predicted proteins | sample 1539591 | NCBI WGS metagenome assembly ODAK01 (sample SAMEA3539303, study PRJEB22396) | soil metagenome | biome: tundra; feature: field; material: soil | place: USA | collected 2010-05 | depth 0.15 m | reverse complement strand
CCCGTTCCATACGGCGAGCACGCTGCAGTCGTTAACCACGGGGACGGAAGTGCTAATTCTGATTACCACGCCCTACTGGTTGGGCGTGGAGACGCACGAAGGGCAGCACGGATGGATCCTGCGCGACCAGTTGGAGCAGCCATGAGGCGTCATGCGGCAGGATTCCGTCGAGCGTTCTCGCAACTGTTGGCGGCGGTTGTATTTATCTGCTGCGTGGAAGGCGGGCAGGCGCAAGGCAACGGATACGAACGGACTTTTTCGCAGTCCAAGGCCACGGTGGAAAAAGCCCTGAAAGAAATGCAAGCCGCCACGTCGGGACGCCTGCCTGTGTTGGATGGTTTCGCGACCTCGGCGGATCATTCCCTGGACCGCTACCAGCGTGGGTACTATCAGTCCAGGTTCCAGGTCAGCGCGACTGCTTCCGGCGGATCGGTTGTGCGTGTGAGCGTGCAGGTTACCGCCTGGTACGTGGATCCGGTTGCTGCCCGGTCTGGATATCAGGTGTTGACGTCGAACGGCCGTCTGGAAGGGGACCTGCTGGATCAACTGGCAGATCAACTCGCCCGCAAAGCTTCTTCGGATCGATCTCCGAAGACTCCAGATCCGGCAGAACCGACCATCTCGGCGCCGGTACCCAGACTTCCGGAAGCTAGCGGCAGTTTTTCGTCGTCCCTGGGCCAGAGTCTGGCCGAGCAAGAAAAGAGCGGCACCCAAACGGGGCAGAAAAAACTTGCCGACAAGGATTCAAGCAGCCTGCAAGCCGAAGTGGACAGCCTGGAGGAAATTCTCAAGAACCAGGCGCATCCCAAGAATCTTGTCGCGGTAAAGAAGAGCGGGACCCCAGTGGTCGCGACGGCGAGTTTGACCGCCAAGACTTTGTTCCTGGCCAGCGCCCACGATGAGTTCGAGATGCTGGATTTCAATCGGGATTGGGTTCATGTGCGCATCTCTGGCTTGTCCCGGGGATGGATCTGGCGCAACAACCTGGAGATGCCCGACAGCATTCCGGACAGCGATGTGCCAGCGGGTCCAGCGCTGGTCCCCGTTGCGGCGGAGCTATTTCACGTGGCTCGGGAAGAAACAGCGCCCTTCCCAGGAGACTGGGGACCCCTCCGAGGAAAAAGCGTAAAGATCGTCTCGGTAGAAAAGATAAACGAGACGGGGAAGGATGCGGGCCCGCAGCTCAGACTGGAGTTCGCCAAGTCAGTGCTGGACAAGGATTATGCGGAACTCGCGCAAAAGCCGCAGGAACTGGCCGGGATTGTGCTAATCTTCGATTCCGTTGACGGAGGGATGATTGCCGCTACGTTCCCGACGCTGCAGCAATGGAAGGCAGGTAAATTGTCGGACGCGGCTTTGTGGCATCAATGTTTTTTTGATCCGCCGGAAATCTTCAATGCGTCCGGTTCTTCGGCGAGCCAGTAACGGAATGGTAGAGCTTCAGAATCGACACTCAAGGGCTGGTTTCAAGGCCAGTTCTGAGTTTTGACTTGACTTTCGAAAGCCATGAGAGTACCTATGCAGTCCTTGAGTATCTGGGGCGGCTTTGTGGGGGCTGCCCTCTTTGCTCCGCCCGGAAAGTACGTACGGGTGTGAGGAAAGCGGTACTACAACCACACCATTAATTTTTTCCCATGAGCGCGATGACTCAACCACCGATCTTATTTCGCAGGCAAGCAACGTCTCTCCTGCGCGACTATGCCGAACTGATGAAGCTGCGCGTGACCACTCTGATCGTAATGACTGCGTGGTGCGGCTACTATTTCGGGGCGCAGAAAGCGGGGGTTTCTTCGCTGTCCTGGGGGCTGCTCCACGCTTTGCTGGGAATCGGGCTGGTCTCCAGCGGAACTGCCGCGCTGAATGAAGTGATGGAACATGAAGTGGACGCGCACATGCGCCGGACCGCGCAGCGCCCGCTGCCCGCGGGCCGGATGAGTCTGCTTCACGCCACGATGGCCGGCCTGCTGGCCACCTTGGGAGGGTCAATCTATCTGGCGGTTTTCACGAATCCGCTGACCGGGCTGCTGACCTTCCTGACGTCGGTGGTGTACCTGGCGGCATACACGCCCTTGAAGCGGATCTCACCCATCTGCACGTTCGTGGGCGCTTTTCCTGGAGCTATGCCGGGAGTTTTGGGTTGGACGGCGGCGCGCGGCCGGCTCGAGTGGGGGACGTTAATCCTGTTTGCCATCCTATTTGTGTGGCAGTTCCCGCATTTCTTCTCCATCGCGTGGCTTTACCGGGAAGATTACGCGCAAGGCGGAATTCGCATGCTGCCGGTGGTGGAGGAGGATGGACGGTCCACGGCGCGGCGCATCGTGGCCTATTCGCTGATTTTGATTCCACTGAGCGTTTTGCCCAGCTTTTTCGGGATGGCGGGGAAGATCTATCTGGTTGGAGCCGTGGTTCTCGGCATTGCACTCTTCTATTTCGGGGCCCGACTCGCGTTTCTCAAACTACCCATCAACGCCCCGCGATCCAAAATGCTGGCTCGTCATGTGCTGCAAGCGACCGTCATCTATCTTCCTCTGCTGTTCGCGCTGATGATGGGCAACGCGTCGCGGCCCTGAGATCGTCTAGCGCTTCGAAAACCTTTGATGTGCCTGCGGATGTTCCTTTTGCCTTTGCCCGAAGCTACTGCCTGCGACCCCGGTCGCAACGCGGAAGTTTGGGCCGATTTTGCCTACTGAATGGCGCTGCCGACTTGCGAGAACACATTGCCTGCGTTCGACCCGATCAGTCGGACTGTGCCTACCACAATGACGAGAATGACTGCCAGCATCACGGAATACTCAGCGATGTCCTGTCCTTCTTCATTTGACCAGAATTTGTTTAGAAAGTATTCCATGATTTCTCCTCGATTCAGGCTGCTCCAGACATTGCTGAGGTTCTTGTCACCTGTGCGCTGGAATTGACGAGACTCATTCCCCAGGGTTCTTTCTCCTGCGAAAAAGCCTGAAGGCCAACCTGGTATTCGCCCCTCCCATCAAGCAGCTTCGTCCATACCACCGTGAATTCCATCCGGCGCTGGTGATAAAGAATGGTTAACGTGTCGAGCGCCTTCAGTTCATGGCGAATCGCCCCCAACCGCGCGCCAGTCGGCGTGAGGTCGAGAGTATGCGCCAGTGCTTCAAACGACGTGCCGGAAGAGGCTGTTCCCCGAACTCGCACGGGCAGCACGGCCTGAATGCGATCTTGCCGGCGCCGGTTTGTTTTGACACTGGTTGCTTGCATTTTGCGGCCTGGAGACAGTGTGCGACAAACTTGAACGAATCGGAATAGCTCCGATGTGTGAGGCACAAAGGTAACCAGTCAGAATCTCTTCAAGTAGTTTTCGGGAAATGAAGACCAGAATTCAGCCACCTGCCAGTTCGGTGGCCAGCGATCTCGGGTAGACTGAGAGCAGCTTGTTCAGCATCCAAGGGTCAGATATGGGGCACACACGAGTTGAAAGCGAGGTTGTGGGTAGTCTGTTGCTGCTGTGCTGGAGCCTGGCAGCCGTCTGCCAGCCGCTTCCCCAGGAGCGGGATTTAGTAGGTTCCTCGTATTCCGTTCAGAATGCTCCACTGCCGGTCGAGCAGGTAGCGAAGAACGTTCAGGAAAGAAATGCGGAGCGAGCCGCGGTGCTGGAGCAGTTCAACGGAACGCGTGTCTACCGCATGCAGTACCGCGGTTTCCCGAGTGATCGTGATGCCGAGATGGTGGTCAACATGACCTACCACGCTCCCAATGCCAAAGAGTTTAGCGTGGTCTCCCAGACCGGTTCCAAGTTCATCATCGACCATGTCTTCAAGAAACTGCTGGAGGGTGAGCAAGAAGCCGCCAATGAAGAGAACCGCTGGCATACCGCGCTGAGCACGGAAAACTACGATTTTACGTCCGCTGGGTACGAAGCTACACCGGATGGAGCGCAATACGTCCTCAACCTTCTGCCCAAGACCAAGAGCAAGTTTCTCTACCGCGGGAAAATCTGGGTTGACGCGAAAGACTTCGCCGTCGTGCGGATCGAAGGAGAACCGGCCAAGAACCCTTCCTTCTGGATCAAGAAGACGGAAGTTATGCACAGATACGTCAAAGTGGATGACTTCTGGCTTCCCGCCGAGAACCATACGGAAAGCGTGATCCGGCTGGGAGGCCGAGCCATTCTTTCCATTGAGTACAAAGACTACAAGATTACAAAAGCTGCGCCGCCGCATGGCCTGGAGAACACGCGCGAAGACTCGAAGTGACCCGAGTCCCCAAGTGAGTTGCAGCGCAGATTCATGCCCGCCTATCCACGAGATCGAGGAGACACCGGGCCTACCTCCAAGCACCACGGAAATGTATAGTGTGAATTGCTTTCTTACTATGAAAGCTGGCAATCCCAGCGGCGCGGAAATTACAAATTGATTGGGCTGATTCTATATTTCGTTTTGGGTGTGGCGCTGGTGGGTGCGTTATCTTCGGCCGTGTTCCTTGGCCTGGCGCTACTGGGAGTAATCCGGTTTCGCTCGCATGCGCGGACGCGGTTCAGTTCCGTTCCTGACGATGCGCACCTGCCTCCGGTCTCCGTGCTCAAGCCGGTGCACGGTCTGGAAGCGCGGCTTAAGGAGAACATTGAAAGCTTCTTCCGGCAGGACTATCCCGACTACGAAATTCTGTTTGCCGCGGACAACGCGGACGATCCGGCCCTGGACGTAGTGCGGGAAGTGTGTGCTCGCTATCCACAAATCCGAAGCCGGATGCTGATAACCGGCACGCCGTGGCCGAATCCACCGGTGTACTCGTTTCATTGCATGGCAGAGGCAGCTGCGCACGCGATTCTCGTTACCACGGACAGCGACGTAGAAGTTTCCCCGCGGTATCTGCGAGAAATCGTGCCGCCATTGCTGGACTCGCAAGTCGGCATGGTAACGTGCGTGTATCGCGGCAAAAATGCGGCCGGATTCTTCTCTGGACTCACGGCCATCGGCATGTCCGTGGAAATGACGGCGGGAGTGCTGGTGGCGAATCTGCTCGAAGGAATGAAGTTCGGGTTGGGGCCGACCATCGCGGTGCGCAAGGATTCGCTGGAGAGTATTGGCGGTTACAGAGCGCTGAAGGATTACATTGCCAATGATTTCGCCATCGGCAACCTGATCGCAAAGGCGGGTTACCGCATCGTGCTCTCGGGCCACATCATCGATCATGTGGTAAACCAGAAATCGTTCCGCCGGATGTGGCAAAACCAATTGCGCTGGGCGCAAACGACGCGCTATTCGCGCCCCAAAGGCCACTTTGGAAGTGGACTGATCTTCGCGATGCCCTACGGCCTACTTGGTTTCGTCGCGGCCGCAGGGTTGGGACACTGGGGGATTGGAGCCCTTCTGCTGGGCGTGGCTGTGCTGAACCGGTTGGCCGAAGCGTGGCTGGTGGGCTGGATGGTAGTTCGGGATCCGCAGGTACGGCGCGCTCCCTGGCTCTATCCGCTGCGCGATTTGCTCGGCTTTCTGGTCTGGTTCGCCAGCTACCTGAACCTGCGTTACGTTTGGCGCGATAGCCGCTTTGAGTTGAAGGGTACGCGAATTGCGCTGCGCCAGACCTCCTCGGATGGTCGATAGCGCATGGCCGGACAGGGGAAAGCTTTTAACCGCAAAGCACGCAAAAGGGTTCGCGAAGATCGCAAAGACGAGCGCGGCCCCTTAAGCGTTTACGAAGCGAGTTCCGAAGCGCGCCACTATTTATGGACTTGGTTGGCGGAGGCGCTTGCCAGGTCGGCATACAGGCTGAGAACCAGCTATACTCCTTCCGCCATGAATGCACGAACGAACCCACGCTCTCGTTGTTCGGTGCTGTTTTGCGCCATTGCATCCGTAATCATCTGTGCGACCCTTTTCGCGCAAGACCGAACCGCCGCACCTTCTCGCGCCGCAACCCTGCTTGACTCCATGCCGCACGCCAAGAAGATCGATCAGGTTGCGCTCTCTCCCGACGGAACGCAAGTCGCTTATATGGTGAATGGAGAACTCGCCGTAATTTCTGCAAGTGGCGGATCTTCTCACGCGATCGCTGTGGAAGGCAATCTTCCGCTCCGCGATGTGGCTTGGTCCGCGGACAGCAAACGCGTCGCATTCATCGCCGATCTTCCCGGCGACGTTCCAGCCGCTCAAGTCTGGACCGCGGCGGCCGAACGCAGCGCTCCAGTAAAGCATGCGGAGCTAAAGGGTTATGTCCAGACCCCGCGCTTTTCCCCCGATGGGTCGAAGCTTGCCATTTTCTTCATTGAAGGGATGCCGCGCGTCGCGGGACCGCTGCAACCCATGACGCCGCTTGCGGGAGTCGTCGACCAGAAGGTTTACGAGCAGCGTATTGCAACCCTAGACTTGGGCACGGACCATCTGACGCAGGCCACGCCCGCCGACGTGTATGTCTACGAGTACGACTGGACTCCTGACGGACAAGCTTGGGCGGCGATTGCGGCGCATGGTTCCGGCGATGCCAACTGGTGGATCGCGCGTCTCTATCTCGTCAACGCGCAGACCGGCGAGATGCGCGAGATTTACAAGCCGAAGCTGCAAATCGCGGATCCGCTGGTCTCGCCCGATGGAAGAAATGTGGCGTTTATTGAGGGATTGATGAGCGATGCCGGCCTTATCGGTGGCGAAATCCATATCGTCCCGACCACTGGAGGCAGCGCCCGAAATCTAACGCCCAACAGTAAGTCGTCTCCCTCCGAGCTCGCGTGGATGCCTTCCGACCTCATCGCCTTCGCCCAAAACGTGGATGGAAGTTCCGGCTTCGCCACCGTGAGCGCCAGTGGAGGTGCGGTGCAGACACTCTGGACCAGCGAAGATCTGGCCGCCACAGCCAGCGACGCCTGGGTCCCGGGCGGCTCGTTCTCCCACGATGGATCAGTTACCGCAATTGCGCGTCAATCGGCGAGCGCTCCACCGGAGGTCTGGGCGGGCCCGATTGGGAGCTGGAAGCAGCTCACCAACCTGAACGCTGGAGTTAGCCCGGCATGGGGCGAGATGCGCAATGTGCATTGGATGAATGGCACTACGCGGGTACAAGGGTGGTTGCTGCTGCCCAAGGACTTTGCCTCCGGCAAGACCTATCCGCTCGTGGTCAACGTGCATGGAGGACCGTCGTGGGCATGCACCTCACACTGGGACGAGAGTGGCATGGGTCCCCAATCGGCGATGGGTTACTTCGCTCTCTGCCCCAACCCGCGCGGCAGCTACGGACAGGGAGAGGCGTTCACGCAGGGCAACGTAAAGGATTTCGGCGGCGGCGACTACCGCGACATTATGGCCGGGGTGGATGCGATTTCCAAACAGTACCCGATCGACACCAAACGCATCGGCATTCGCGGACACAGCTACGGCGGTTATATGACCATGTGGGCAGAAACCCAAACGCAGCGTTTCGCTGCCGCAGTCGCGGGCGCCGGCCTCTCCGATTGGCTGAGCTACTACGGTCTCAACGATATCGACGAATGGATGATTCCGTTCTTCGGCGCATCGGTGTACGACGACCCTGCCGTGTACGCCAAGAGCGATCCCATGCACTTCGTCAAGGCAGTGAAGACGCCGACGCTGATCCTGGTGGGCGACCGGGACGGCGAGGTGCCGATGGAACAATCGGTCGAATGGTGGCACGCGCTCGCAACTCAGCACGTGCCGACAAAACTCGTGGTTTATCCGGATGAGGGACATTTGTTTATCAAGCCCGCCGACGCGCGGGACTACTCACTGCGCACTCTCGAGTGGTTCGAGGAATGGTTCGCGAAAGTACCGGAGGCGTCCTTGCCGTCCGTGCCCACGTCTCCCGCCTCAATGCCGCTGCGGTAGCCAACCCTTGAATGGCAAGTCGCAGCTATTGCAGCTTGGCATACTCCGCTCTGGCCTGCTTCAGGATGGGGATGTCAGAATCAGCATCTTTCCAGAGGGCGAAGAAATCCTGGTAAGCGGTGCGTGCCCCGGCTGTGTCGCCGGAGAGCGCGCGGGCCCGCCCCAAGCCCAGGTGGGATAGAGCACTCAAGGGAAAGTTCACGATCACGCCGGGATGATCGAGGACCTTCTGAAACTCCGCTGCAGCCGGTCCGCCATTTCCCGCATTCAGGTAGGCCTGGCCGCGCAGGTAAACCGGATACATGGTGCCGGCAGAAAACGGCGGCGGATCTGCCAACTCATACGGGACGGAAGAGTGCAGAATGCCGATGGCCCGGACTGGTTCGTGCCGCTGCAACTCAATCGCCGCCCACAGCGCAGGAAGCCAATAATTTTGCATGACTGTATCGAGCGGGAACTCTTGATTGAGGGCGTCCCCCAGTTTCTGGGCCGTCGTGACGTCGCCGCCGCGGGCCAAGGCCAACGCAGCTTCCACCTTTACGTCGCGGCCGGGGGCGAGGGCCAGCGCTTCGCGAGCCTGCTTGAGGCCATCGGCAGCATTGCCGAACTCAACCTCCCGCAGTGCCTCATTTCCTTTCCAGAACGCGGCCGTCTCTTTGGAGTCGTTGCGCTTGGCTGATTCTTCCGCTTGCGCCGATAGCTGCCGTGACTTCTGCAGGCGGCCGTAATCGGCCTGCGTGTCAGACTCAGCCGACAGCAGGATGTCCTCAGCACCCGGCTTGCCCTTAGCCCACGCGAACTGCTGCTGCATGCCGGGCGCATCCTTGCGCAGGAAGTCGAGGTAATAGATGGATTGCCGCAGGTAAGGGCCATCCAGCTTTCGAGCCAACGCTTCATCGAACGTGGACTTCGCCTCATCCAGGCGGTTCATGGAAAAATAAGCGACGCCAAGATTGTTGTAACCAATAATGGAAGAGGGCTCTAGGCGCAGCGCCTCCCGGGTTACCGCGGCCGCTCTCTCAAACTGTCCCACCGTGAAGTAATTCACTCCGAGATTGGTTTCGGCGACGTAATCCCTGGGGTAATCCCGGATCCACAATTCATATTGCTGAATGGCCTTTTCCAGTTCGCCCGTGACCAGCGTGAAATAGGTGCAGGAAATGTAATACTTCTCCCGCTCGCTCACGCGGTCGCGCAATTCATAAGCTTTGCGGACGTTCTCAATCGCCGGACTGGCTTGGCCGAGATTGTTGTAACGCACGCCCAGTGAGGCATAGGCACGAGCGAAATTGGGATCGAGCTCCACCGCCCGCTTGAGTAAGGGAAGAGCGTCCGTGTCGCCCTTTTCGCGGGCAAGCCTGTCACCCTCGGTGTAAGCCTGAAGCGCCTCGAGAGACGGAGTGGTCGCTTCGTCGAGCGGCTTGTCAAACTTCTGTACCGACGCCAGGGATTCGCCCAGCTTGCTGCGCAAAGTGGCGGCTGCCTCTCCCAGGGTCTGCAGGATTTTCTCGCGGCTCTCTGCCTCCGCCTGCGCTGCTCCCAGTACATCGCCGGTCCGGCAGCTTACCGTCCTCAGAGCAATTGCGTAGTGGCTCCCCAGGCTGGCGATAGACCCTGCCAGCAAGGCCTTGCTTCCGGTACGCATGCAAACTTCGCGACCCACGTCCCGCGTCACACGTTGGTCCGAAGTCCGTCCCATGAGTTTCAGCGTCTCACTCAGCCGTCGGTCCGAGAGGACGTTGAGAAAAGGCGATTGTTCCAGATCGACCGCCAAGGCCTCTTTCAGGGTGCTGTCAAAGACTGGATCGCCCGTGGTGTTGGCGAAGTCCGCGATCACGATAACGTCTTTGTCCGTGAGGCGCAGCGGCGTGCGGAAATGGAAATAAAGCAAAGCGGCAACGACAAGTGCGAGGACGACCACTGGCGCCAGGATCTTTAACCCCAGCTCGGTTCGGCCCTGACGGCCAAGAGCCCGCCCTGCGCTTGCTGAAGAAGCCTGCCTTGAGCTTGCCGCGGGGGACGCCGCTTCCACATGAGGGGCGCTCGTCGGGCGACTGCTGGTCCCAAGGGCGGCTGCTCCCGCGGGGCTGGAGCTTCCCGGTTGCGCTTCGCCTTCCGTCGGCTCCGCGATCAAGGTCACGCGCTTCGACTCGCTGTCTCGTTTCATCCGTTGCAAGTCGGTACGAATGTCGGCTGCGTGCTGATAGCGCAAGTTCCGGTCTTTCTCCAGCGCCTTGTTGATGATGCGCTCAAGTTCCGCGGGAACCTCAGGGCTGAGCCGCACCGGCGCAACCGGAGCGCGGTGCAAGATGGAGTCAAAAATCGCCGCAGTTGTGTCGCCTCGGAAAGGCGGGGAGCCTGTCACCATTTCATAGAGCACTGCGCCGAAGGAAAACAGGTCCGTACGCGGATCCAGTTCTTTTCCCAGGGCCTGCTCGGGTGACATGAAGGCAATCGTTCCCAAGGCAGAGCCCGGACTAGTTAAGTGCTCCTGCGTAATACTGAGCCCCGAAGTTACCGACGAGCCTGAGCTGGAGGCGAAACGGGCGGCAACTTTGGCCAGCCCGAAGTCGAGAATCTTGGCCTGGCCGCGTTCCGTCACAAAAACATTTCCCGGCTTGATGTCGCGATGAATGATGCCCTTGGCATGCGCGGCGTCGAGAGCGTCGGCGAGCTGGATACCCAGTTCGATCACCATCTCCATATCGAGCGGACGTCCGGCGATTCGATGCTTCAGGGTCACGCCTTCCAGACACTGCATGGCAATGAAGGGACGACCTTCATGCTCTCCGATTTCATACGTAGTGCAGATGTTCGGGTGGTCCAGGGCCGAGGCGGTGCGAGCCTCCCGCTGAAAGCGCTCCAGGCTCAAGGGATCATTGGCCAGTTCGTCCGGCAGGAATTTCAGCGCGACAAAGCGGCCGAGTTTCAGATCCTCAGCCTTGTACACCACGCCCATGCCACCGCCTCCGAGCTTCTCGATGACCCGGTAGTGCGAGATGATCTGATCGATCATGAGCGGCGCGCAAGGAACTCCGGATGCCATGGTAGGAGTGCGGCGAGGGCGAAGTCAACGAGGACAGTACGGCAAGGGCACGCGGGATGGTGAACCCTCCCGACGCAAGAGTTCACTCTCTACGCGCAGAACCGGTAACCGGACGGAGGGAATCCCGTATCAGTCCGGGCTTTGCAACGCGGGAATGGCCTCGGCGTAATTGTCCGCATCGTAGTTCAGCGTGCCCAGGTACCACCAGCCCTCGGCCCAATGCGGTTGCAGCTTGAGGGCGCTCCGGTAGCAGCGGATGGCATCGTCCACACTTCCGGCTTCTCGGGCGGATGTGGCTTGCGCCGCATTTCGGTGCTACTCGGCCTGGGGCTCATGGCGCTGGGCTGGGCGACACTCCTCGCCACGAGCTGGATGCTGGGCATGGTATCGACGCTCTGCTTGCGCTGGGCGCTCAATGATGCCCGCAGACAGCACAGGAAGCATCGGTCCCAACACGGTGCTGACCACGCCCGTCAGGACGAATCCAGCATGGAGCAACGCCAGCAATTGCTCACTGCCAGCTTGCGCTTGCGGCTGGTCAACAGCCCGAGACACGGGATTCATTTGTTACTTGGTGCGAACAGGGTTTGCCATGGACGGAAACAGTCTTCATACCTTCGGCAATGGCAGCCACGGGCAAATTTCCGCTGCCGGCCTGATCCACGGTAAGGGCGGCGTCCTCTGCGGCACCACCGCAGCCGGGGAGGGTCTTCGTCCTGTAATGGAGGGTGTTGCACGGTCTTCAGGATCGTCCCATAGGCAGGGCTCACGCCAAGCTACAGGACGCAAATCATAATCCGCACCTGGAAACTGTGTTTCAACGCGACACTCCTAGTCCTCCTGTAAACGTCCTATGAACTCCCGCGCGGTTTGACCGCGATATCTGCCAACCATTAGGATCAGGTGTCCGATGCGGATTCGGCTAAGGGTTTGTCCCGTGTGGCGATCCCCTTCCTTTACACCAATTCACCGGGGCAATTACACTACACGTTCGCCTATTTTCTGTGCCGTAGCAACTGCGAGTCACGAAATCGTGGAGGGTTCGGGCAGCAGCCGACCGGAAAGCGGAAGACTGCGATCCCCGAATCCCCGGGCATCGGATTTCAAATCAAATCGACGTTAAGCGAGGAGAATCATGGCAGCCGTTGACGAGAAGGTAAAACAGATCATCGTAGAGCAGTTGGGTGTGGACGAGGGCGAGGTCACTTCCAGTGCGTCGTTCGTAGACGACCTGGGCGCGGATTCGCTGGATACAGTCGAACTGGTAATGGCGTTCGAGGAAGCCTTCGACATCGAGATTCCCGACGAGGACGCGGAGAAAATCCGCACCGTGCAGGACGCCATCGACTACATCTCCAAGCATTCGAAAGGCGGCAAGTAGTTTGGGACGCAGGGTCGTAGTTACCGGCATCGGCCTGATCTGTGGCGTGGGCAATACCACTGGAGAGGTGTGGCAGGCGGTGCTCGCCGGCAAGAGCGGCGTGGCCCGCATCACCCAGTTCGACTCCACGAATTTCGCCTGCCAGATCGCCGCCGAGGTCAAGAACTTCGATCCCCTCAACTTCATCGAGAAAAAAGAAGTCAAGAAGATGGGACGCTTCATCCATCTGGCCATCGCCGCCGCGGATGAAGCGTTCAAGATGTCGGGCCTGAAGATCACACCCGAGAACGACGAGCGCGTGGGTGTCCACATCGGGTCCGGCATCGGCGGGTTCGACATTATCGAACGGGAACACACCGCCCTGTTCGAAGGCGGACCGCGCAAGATTTCTCCGTTTTTTATTCCGGCCGCCATCATCAATCTCGCGGCCGGCCACGTCTCCATGAGGCTCGGCGCCAAGGGTCCGAATGAGGCCACGGCCACGGCCTGCACTACCAGCGCCCACTCCATCGGAGATTCTTTCCGCATCATCCAGCACAACGATGCCGATGTGATGATCGCGGGCGGCTCCGAGGCCGCCATCACCCAGATGGGCGTCGGCGGATTTGCCGCCATGCGCGCTCTTTCCACCCGCAATGACGATCCCGAGAAAGCCAGCCGTCCCTGGGACAAGGATCGCGACGGCTTTGTCATGGGCGAGGGCGCGGGCATCCTGGTGCTCGAAGAACTCGAGTATGCCAAAAGGCGTGGCGCCCCTATCCTCGCCGAAGTCGCGGGCTACGGCATGTCCGGCGATGCCTACCACATGACGCAGCCTGCTCCCGAGCACGAAGGCG
>ODAK010005340.1_pt1 | contig 13075 bp, 18 predicted proteins | sample 1539591 | NCBI WGS metagenome assembly ODAK01 (sample SAMEA3539303, study PRJEB22396) | soil metagenome | biome: tundra; feature: field; material: soil | place: USA | collected 2010-05 | depth 0.15 m | reverse complement strand
CCACGATCTGCAACTGGCTGACGCCCTGGTTGGCGTTCAGGACGCCCTGGTTCAGCTCGGCGATCTGGTTGCGGTAGCCGTTGGCCACCGACAACCCGGCGGCGTCGTCGGCCGAGGAGTTGATGCGGTAGCCGGAGGTCAACTGCTGAATGGTGTTGCTTTGAAATTGACTGTTGACGTTCAGGTTCTGTTGCGCGAGCAGAGAATCGATATTCGTTTGAATGGAAATCATTGGATAATCCTTATTTTTGAAATTTCCCGGCGTCTTGCCGAGGCGGCGGCTTTCGACCGCCTCCGGTCTTATATCGGCGGAATGGCGGAATAGCGGAAGTATGCGGAACAATTTCTACTTAGCGAAGTTTGCGTAGAACCGGAGTTCCGTCTCGCGGCCGCTCCTAAAGTTACCGGCTCTTCGGCCGATAAGGTAGCGGAGAGCAACAAAGGTCCCGGCCGGGCCATCCCCGGCCTGGCATGCGCAATTTTAGCAACCGGGAAAAAACACATGAGCAGCATCTCTTCTCCCATCAGTTCCCAGAGCGGCAGTTCTTCGGCAACCACCTATTTCAGCGGGATGAGCAACTATTCGACGGATCTGAACAACGCCATCTCGCGAGAGGTGCAGATCGCCGAGTTACCGATCCAACTGCTCCAGAACAACGTCAACGACATGACCAATCAGTCCCAGACACTGCAAACTCTGGACAGCAACGACATGGCGCCGGTGCAGAACGCCATCGCGAGCCTCGCCTCGGCGGCCGGCAATATGCTGTCGGCGAGTGTGTCGGGCGCTTCGGTCGCTACGGCCACGCTGGGCAGCGGCGCCACCGCGGGCAGCTATTCGCTGGAAGTCGCCAACCTGGGATCTTACAGCGACGCCCTCAGCGTGGACCCCTCGCTGGCGAACGGCTTGCCCACCGTAACCGACCCGGCTTCGCAGAACATCAGCACCAGCGGCAGCTACACGCTCACGGTGACTGTTGGCACCGCCGCTCCCACCACCGCTTCCATCTCCTACTCCGGGGGAAACCTGAATGGGCTGGCGCAGGCCATCAACGACGCCGATGTGGGAGTCCAAGCCACGGTGGTCAACGTGGGCAGCACCTCCGCGCCGGACTATCGTCTCTCGCTGCAGAGCAGTCAACTGGGTCCGGTGGCCATGCAGTTGAACGACGGGAATCAGAACCTGCTGGCGGCCAGCGGCAGCGCCGGCGTGCTCGCTCAGTACACCATCAACGGAAAGCAAGTCAATAGCGATTCCGACACGGTGACGCTGGCGCCCGGTCTTACGGTCCAGTTGACGGGCGCCAATTCGAGCGCCGCGGCCACCGTTACCGTGGCGGCGGACCCTTCCGCTGTCGGCAGTGCCTTGCAGTCGTTTGTGTCCGCATACCAGACGGCCATCACCGATCTCAACACGAACCGCGGGCAAGGCGGCGGCCCGCTGGCGGGCCAGAGCATCGTTTACGAGCTCACCGACGCCTTGCAGGGCCTCGCCAACTATTCCACCGGGACCGGCGGCGGCAACATTACTTCGATGGCCGCGCTGGGCGTGGGCTTTGACCCCAACACCGGCGAGTTGACCTTCAACCAGAGCACCTTCGACTCCGCCACCAGCGGTCAGACCGACGCGCTCGCGCAATTTCTGGGATCGGCGACCGGCGGCGGGTTTGTGGAGATCGCCACCAATACCATGACCGGCCTCCTGGATCCCTCGAGCGGTGTGCTCACCGAGGACATCAGCGCCATGCAAGCGAACATCGCCAGCACGAACACGCAGATCACCAATAAGGATAACCAGGTGAGCCAGTTGCAGACCAATCTCACGCAACAGATGGCGGCGTCCGATGCCATGATCTACGAGTTGCAGCAACAGGCCACCGAGATGCAAGACATGTTCACGGCCATGCGGGACGCCCAGATTGGGAGCGCGAACGGGGCATGAAGGCCGCCCCAGAGGAACTCGAGGCCCTGGCAGGCCGTTTGCGGTCCAGGGTCGCGGAAGGGCGCTACAGGGAGGCGCAGGACGCGCTCCAGGAGTACTGCCGGGCGCTGCGGATCACGGCGGCCGGCTTGCCGTCCGGCGATCCTGGCCTGCGCCGCTTGGAAGACGAATGGCAGCGGCTGCGGGACGAGACGCGGCGGCGGGTGCTGGCGGGGCGGGCGCATGCCGGGGCGCGGCTGGCCCGGCTGCCCAGGCCCCTCCCGCTCTTCAGTGAGCCTTCGCTGCCGCGCCACACCTGGGAATATTCAGGCTAAGAGGGTTTGGAACTCCGATTGCTTGTAGAGGCACCGTATGGCTTCGACTCAAACGACTCCCCCACAGCGCTGCGACACCCGGTACTTCGGACCTGTCGAATATAGCGAGGAATCCGTGATGGTATTCCCCGATGGTATCCCTGCCTTCGAGCAGGAGAAGCGCTTTCTGGCTCTGCGCCAACCGATCAACGAACCGATGGTTTTCCTGCAAAGCATTGCGAACCCGAGCGTCTGCTTCGCCACGCTGCCGGCGCTGGCTGCCTGCCCTCATTACCAACTGAGCATGGCGCCGGAGGATCTGGATGCACTGGGCCTCGAAACGAACCGGCAACCGGCCATCGGCCGCGATGTGCTCTGCCTGGCGGTCCTCTCCCTTGAAGAGAATGCGCCCCCTACGGCCAATCTGCTGGCGCCCATCGTGGTGAATCTGAACACGCTGCGCGGGTGTCAGGCGATCCAAACGGATTCCCCCTACTCCCATCGGGAGGTATTGCCGCTGCGCGAGGCCGCATGCTCGTAATGCGGCGGCGCGCCGGGGAGTCGATTCTCATTGGCGAAGATATAGAGATCCAGATCATTCATATTGGAGAGTCCCGCATCAAGATCGGGATTACTGCGCCCAAGTCGGTTCCGGTCAGCATGAAAGAGGTCAAGCTGGTCGGACAGGAGAATCTGGCCGCGGCTCAACTGCGTTCCGTGGCGGCGTTGCGCAACCTGTTAGACCGGCTGATCGAGGGTCCGGCGGGCGGCAACAAATGAGCGCGCGGCAAAAACTTGCCGTGCTGGGGCTGTGGCTGGGGCATGGTGTGTGCGTGGCGGCCGCGGCCGAGTCTCCGCAGGAGGCCGCGCGCAAGGCCATGGAAGCTTCCATAGCCCGCCAGAGGCAGGCGGTGGCGGCCATGCAGATTCCCATCGAGAAGCAGCGCGCGGCGATAGCGGCGGCCCGCTCGGACACCGGCGCTGGCGATGCGTCCCCACAGGCTGCCCCTGCGCCGTTTTTCACGCTATCCTGGCCCGCGCTGGGCGCGGCATGCGATCCGTTGCCCGATATCGAGCTGACTCCGCTGATCCAACAGGCTGCGCAGCGCGAGGGATTGGACGCCAACCTGTTGCGGGCGGTCGCCCAGCAGGAGTCCGGGTTCCGCTCCTGCGCCGTTTCGCAGAAGGGGGCCATGGGGCTGATGCAGTTGATGCCGGCTACGGCCCAGGAATTGGGCGTACACGATCCCTTCGATCCGGCCGAGAGCCTGTTGTCCGGCGCCCGCCTCCTTAAGCAACTGCTGGCGCGTTTTGGCGGCGACACGGCACTGGCTCTGGGTGCTTACAATGCCGGACCGGAGCGCGTGGAGGAGAGCGGCGGGGTGCCCCAGATTCCCGAGACCATGCGTTACGTGCAGCAGATTCTGAGCAAGCTTCCGATACCCTGAGCCTGAACCAAGCCAGGGCCGCACATTCCCCGGCGGCCGCCCGATAAGCTCAGTGTGGAAGCTTTCTGGGCAGACGCGGAAAACATCTTCGAAACGGCCCGCCAGGCGTCCCAATCCGGCTCGCCGGATTGCGACTGGGCCATCCTGATTGGCCCCCAAGGCGACATCCGTATGCTGGAGGCCACCGGCTGGGCACTGCCCAGTCTGCTGGCTCAACATGGCGCCGAAACCGCTTATCGGGTCACCCGGGAAAGCGGCCGCGTATGCTTGGAAGGGCGCCGCGGATCCCAGACGTGCCTGCTGCGGAGTGAATCGCCAGCCGCCACCGCCCGCCACCTGCTGGGGTGCCATCTCCCACCCGCCGGCGCCGCCGCCTGGAACCCGCCCAGCCCGGCGTTGCTCGCGGCAGCGGCTCCCGCGCCGCCTACGAAGGAAATATGGAAAATGTTTGCATGATCGGACTGCATCCGCAGGAAGTCCAGTGGCTGCGGCTGGTGATCGCGCTGCTGCGGCACCCGGATCCGGTGGTGGGCGAGGTCGCCCGGGAAGCGCTGCGGTATCTGGACGAAGTAGCTGCCCGCGCGAACCAATCGCGGGCGGCCGGCTAATCGGCCTGGCGGTTCCACCGGGCCAGGAAGGACTCCGCGGCCAGGCTCTCCATCTCCCGGTCCGCCTCCCGACGCCATTCCGCATGGCGGCGCTGTTCGAGCTTCTCCAACAAGCGGCACTGCCGCTGGGCTTCCAGCACTTTCTGCCTCTGCGCGGCCACTTGCTGTTCGCACGCCATCCGCCGCAGCGCCAGCGCCTGCAATTCCGCGATCAGGCGTTGGCGGTAGGCCGCCAGCGCCCAAAGGTCGCCCGCCTCGACCACCGCGGACTGGCGCACGGCCACCTCCGCCCGGCCTTTCACCAGATCGAGCCGGATCGCCGCCAGCGCCATCTCTTCCAGGGTGCCCGCCAATTGCCGCAGCTTGTTCTCTTCCAATTCCAGTTGAGTTCTGCGCCATTGGAGCGCTTGGCGCAAGGAAAATTCGAAAGCCCGCATACGGCGCTCCTTAGCCCAGCGCGGCGGCTATCTGGCCGAGTTGGCTCAGAGTTTCCTCGCGGGCCGATTCGACACCCGGCGCCTGCCGCAGGAATTCCAGGATCTGCGGCCGCGCCCGGATGGCCGCGTCCAACTGCGGGTTCGAGCCGGAAACATAAGCGCCCAACTGGATCAGGTCTTCCGCCTGGTGGTACAGAGACAACGCCTGCCGCACCGCGCGGGCATGCGCGCCCTGCGCGGGCGACGACAATTGCGATTCGAGGCGGCTCACCGATTGCAGAATATCGATGGCCGGGTAATGATTGGCGGCGGCCAGTTGCCGGGAAAGCACGATGTGCCCGTCCAGAATAGCGCGCACCGCGTCGCAGATGGGCTCGTTGAAATCGTCCCCCTCCACCAGCACGGTGAACAAGCCGGTGATGGACCCGCGCGGGAAATTCCCGGCTCTCTCGAAAACCTTGGGCAGCAGGGCGAACACCGATGGCGTGTATCCCTTCTGCGCGGGCGGTTCCCCGGCGGCCAGGCCGATCTCGCGCTGGGCCATCGCCAGGCGCGTGACCGAATCCATGACCAGCAGCACGTGGGCGCCCTGGTCGCGGAAATACTCGGCGATCGCCAGCGATGTGAAGCAGGCCCTCACCCGCAGCGGAGCCGGACGGTCCGAAGTCGCCACTACCACCACGGCCCGCCGCATACCCTCCGGCCCCATCTCGTGCTCCAGAAAGGCGCGCACTTCGCGATTGCGCTCCCCCACCAACGCGATCACGGTTATGTCCGCCGAGTTGTTGCGGGCCATCGACCCCAACAGCGTGCTCTTGCCCACGCCGCTGCCGCCGAAGATGCCGATGCGCTGGCCCCGCCCCACGGGCAGCAGGCCATCGACGGCGCGCAGACCGGTCTGGAGCGGCACGGTAATGTGCTCCCGGTCGAGCGGACCCGGTGCGGCGCTGTAAAGGTCGTAAGCGCCGTGCGCCTCGATCCGGGGACCGTGGTCGATCGGGCGGCCGAATCCGTCCAGCACCCGTCCGATCAATCCGGGGCCCACCGCCACGCGCGCCGCGTCCCGGCGGGCCACCACACGGTTGCCCAATTCGATGCCGCCGGTTTCCTCCAAGGGCATCGACAGCACCCGCCCGTCGCGGAAGCCGATCACCTGGCTGCGCACCGAGTTTCCGCCGGAGGCCGAGATTTCGCAAAAGTCGCCGATGGCCGCCGCCGGACCCGCGGATTCGATCAGCAAGCCGGCCATCTCCACCACTTCGCCTACGTGCAACATAGGTTCGAGATCGTCGAGAGCCGCCAGATAAGGGCTGAGGATGCCGGGCATGTTATTTCTCCGGCAGGCGGTCGGCCAGCCCGCGCCCGATTTCGGCGAGCTGCGTTTCGAGCGATGCGTCCAGCTTTCCGCGCGCCGTCTCGACCAGGATGGCGCCGCGCTCCAGGGTTCCGTCGGCGATCAATGGGAGACCGCCGCGGCCCTCGCGCGCGAGCGCCTGGCGGATGCCCGGCTCCAGCTCCGGATGGATGCGAATGCGGCAGATCTCCTGCCCCGGCAGCTTTTGCAGGGCGCCGCTCACCAGGCCCTCCAAAGCGGCGGGATCCACCGATAACTGGCGGTGCAGGATGCGGCGGGCGATTCCCAGGGACAGGCCTACCAAGTCGGCGGCGGCTTCGCGCACCAATTGCGGGCGCAACCCGGCGATTTCCTGGATGCCGCGCGCCAGCCTCTCGAGCACCGGCTTCAATTCGGCGGCGGCCTGCCCGCGTCCGGCGGCTTCGCCCTCGCGGTAGCCGGCCGCGTGGGCCTCCCGCGCGCGGCGCTCGCTCTGCTGCTCCAGTTCGGCGATGCGGCGGGCTTCCCGCGCGGCTGGGCCCCCGGCGTCGTCCGCGCCGCCGGAAGCCTGGCCGCGCGCCGGCGCCGGACCGGCCGCGGTGGGCCAGCTCCAGCGCGGCACCGCGCATCCCGCCGCGTCGCCAGTCAGAATCTTAGACAACATATTGTTCGCCGCCGGCGCCCTTCAGGTTGATCGTGCCGTCGCTCTCCAACTGCCGCACCACGCCGATGATCTGCTGCTGCGCGGCTTCGACCTCCTTAATCTTCACCGGCCCCAGCGCGTCCATGTCTTCCAGCAGCATCTCGGCCCCGCGCTGCGAGAGACATTCCACGAAGTGTTTGCGCACCAGCTCGCTGGTACCCTTGAGCGCCAGCGTGAGTACCTTGCGGTCCACTTTGGTCAGGACCTCCTTGATGCTGGTGCCCTCCAGCAGCAGCATATCTTCGAACACGAACATGAGGTGCCGGATGGTGTCGGCCAGCGCGGCGTTCTCTTTTTCAATGCACTCCAGGATCTCTTTGCTGGCGCCCGATTCCAGCCGGTTGAACATCTCCGAGACCGCCCGCACGCCGCCGTAGGATTCCCGGCTGAACTCGCCCAGCGCGTGTAGCTTCTGTCCGATCACGGCGGCGATCTTGTGGATGATCTCGGGCGAGATCTGATCCAGGTGCGCCATGCGCAGGGCCACGTCCCCGCGAATCTGGGCGGGCAACGAGACCAACAGCGCGGCGGCTTGCGACGCGCTGAGGTGCGAGAGGATGAACGCGATGGTCTGCGGATGCTCGCTGTGGATGAATTTTGCAAGTTGCTGGGGGTCGGCTTTCTGCAGCGCGTCGAACGCGGCCGTGTCGTTGCCCAAGGTCTTCACCAGCCGGTCCACCAGCTTGCGCGCGGCGTCCGGGCCAAAAGCGGTCAGGAGCAGCTTGCGGGCGTAGTCGATGCCGCCGCGGGAAACATACTCCCGCGCCATGCACATCTGGTAGAACTCTTCGAGTATCGCCTCGCCCTCCTCGTTCTGGATGGTCGAGATACGGGCCACCTCCCGGGAGACGGATTGGACCTCATCTTCGGACAACTCCCGCATGAGCTGTCCGCTGGCTTCTTCGCCGAGCATGACCATGAGCATGGCCGCCTTGCGCACCCCCGAGATCAGTTCGTTGCGCTTAATATTGGCAATCATCGCGTTCGATTCCGGCCTCTCCGCCGCCGCTAGGCCTTTTCATTGAGCCATGTCCGCAGAGACTGCACCTGCACCAGGGGGTCTTTCTTGAGGCCCGCCTGCAAATACTTGGTCAGCACTTCTTTCTTGTTGGTGGTTGGTGTGGGCGCTTTGATGGCCGCTAAAGCGTCGGCTTCCAGGCGCGCCTGCGAGTCGGCTTGGCCCTCCAGTTGGGCTTGCATCTTCTTTTCCACGGAATCTTCCGCCGCCAGGGCCGGCGCGCTCTGTGCGCCCGGCGGCAAGGCCGTCTGGGCCACGGCTGGCCGTTCCGGCCGGCGCCGGAGCCGGCGCAACCCCACCACCGCCAGCGCCAGAAGCAGGATCGCACCGCCGGCTACGGTGCCCATTCCCTTGGGAGTGCGCAGCCATGCCGGGAGCCGGTCGGCGGGCGGCGCGGGCGCGGGAGCCGGAGCCGCCGCAGTCGGAGGCTCGCTGTGCAGCGTGGCATCGAAAGGCAGAGTCTCCACCATGAGCTGGTCGCCGCGCTCGGCCTTGAATCCGATCACCCCGGCCACCAAGTCGTGGATGGTCTTCAGCTTCTCCGCGGAAGGCGGGATCAAGACCTGCTGCAGATGGGGAGCTTTGCCTTCCCAGCGCACATCCTGGTCTAATAACAGGGACACGGAAACGCGCTTCAATTCGCCCCGCGGCAGCGTCACGTGGCGCACCGAGCGGCTGGATTGGTAGCTGATCTCTTCGGTCCGCCGCGAGGCGCCGGACGCCCCGCCGGCCGCGCGGGCCGCGGGACGCGGCAGATTGGAGGCCGTGCCCGGCACGCCTCCGGCCAGCGCGGCCGGCGCTACGTCCTCGCTTTTCTGCGAACTGACCATCACCGAGCGGGCCGGGTCGAAATTTTCTTCGCTCTGCTCGCCGCTCGAAAAATCGCACTCGGCTGAAACAGTCGCCCGGAAGCGGTCGGCGCCCAGCAAAGGCTCGAGTGTGGACTGGATCTTGGCTAACAGGCCTTTCTCGACCATCTCCCGGTATTCGAGACTGGCTTCGGATCCCTCTAGACCTTCGCCGCCGGACTTGCGCGGGCGGTTGAGCAGGTTGCCGCGGGTGTCCACCACCGAGACGGCTTCCGGCGCCAATCCCTCCACGGCGCTGGCCAACAAGTTGCAAACTGCCATCACGTTTTGCGGGGAAAGTTGCGCGCCCGCGCGCAGCCCCAGCACCACGCTGGCCTTGGCCGGCTGGCGGGCTTCCAGATAGACGGATTCCTTGGGGAAGGTCAAGTGCACGCGGGCCCGTTCCACTTCCGCCAGCGAGACGATGGAACGCTCCAGCTCGCCTTCGAGGGCGCGCCGGTAATTGACGTGTTCGGCGAAGTCGGTCATTCCGAAGCTGGTCTTGTCGAACAGTTCAAAGCCCATGCGGCCGCTTTTGGGCAAGCCGGCGACGGCGAGTTGCAGGCGCAGTTCAGCCACCCTCGCCGAGGGCACAAGTACGGTCGAGCCGTTCTCGGACAACTGGTATTCCGTGGCGGCTTCCTTGAGCTTCTGGACCACGGCGCCGGCGTCTTCGGGGGCCAAACCCGTATAGAGGGGGCGGAAGTCCTCCGCGCGCCGCCATTGCGCGAATCCGAACAGCGCGGCGGCCACCAGCACCGCGGCGGCCGCGATGCTGAGCTTTTGCGCTAGCGAAAGGTGCGCCAGAAGCTTCTTCATCTGTTCCATAGGCGGCGACCGCTAGACCTGCATCTGCATGACTGCCTGGTAAGCTGAAACCACTTTGTTGCGGACCTGCAGGAACGTTTCAAAGGCCAGTTCCGCGCGTTGCGTGGCCAGCGCCACGGTGTGCACTTCCTCGCCGTCTCCGGCTAGGAAGCGTTCCACGGTTTTGCCCGCGTCGCCGCGCAGACGCTCGACGCCGCCGATGGCGTTGGCCAGCAGCGACTGAAAATCTCCGGCTCCGCTCGAGGAGACGCCGGCGCTGGACCCGCCGAGGTCCGCCAGCGGCACGGCGCGAATGGGTGAAATCGGTGAAGACATGCTGATTCCCTGGCTTTCACTTAAAAAGGTCGATGGAGCGCATGATCATGTCCTTGACGGCGGAGATGGCCGCCACATTGGCCTCGAAGCCGCGCGCCGCGCCCGTCAGGTCGACCATGTCTTCGGCCGGATTGATTCGCGGAAACGCAACGTATCCGTCCGGGCCGGCGTCCGGATGGCCGGGCAGATAGCGCTGCTCCGGATCGCTCGTGTCCACGCTGATGTCCGCGACCGCCACCCCTTCCTGCAGATGCGACTCGAACAACGACGCAAAAGACGTGGCCATAGGCTGGGAGGCGAAGACCGCATCTTTGCGGCGATAGGGACCGCCTTCCGGAGTGCGGGTGGTTTCGGCGTTCGCCAGATTCTCGACCAGCAACTCCGCGCGCGTGCGCTCGGCCGCCATTCCCGACGCGCTGACCGTCATGGCGGAAAACAGGCTCATGTATTGCTCCCGGCTTGCAGTGCCGCCCGGATCGACTGCACCTCGCTGCGCAACAAGTTGGATGCCAGATTGAAACGCATATCGTTCTCCGTCAATAGCCGGGACTCCCGATCCAGGCTGACATTGTTGCCGTCGTTCTTCACGGGCAATCCGGCGACTTCGAAAGATTCGGCGCCCCCGCCGCCCATGGCCGACCGGAACTCCGACTGAAAGTCGATGTCCCTGGTTTTATACCCGGGGGTATCCGCATTGGCGATGTTGGAAGCCACCACCTTCTGGCGGGCGCTCAGCAGGTCCATGTAGCGTTCCAAGGTGTCCGACAAACGGCTCAGCATGCCACCTCCCCGGGAGCAACCGGAGTTCCATAGCGAAATATCTTAAAATGTGCGGCGGCGGCGGTACACGCCGCCAAGATCCCGTCACCGGCGCAATGATCTTGGCGGGCTGCGCCGGGTATTGGCGGGCGGAGGGAAGGCCCGGGCTGCGGCGCAACCACCGAGAGCGGGATACGCGCGCCATAAGCAGGCAGAGGTTGGGCAAGGTGGCGGGTTGGGTGCGGCGGCGGGTCAAAGAAGGGCGCCGATCTTTTCCTGGATCTGTTCGGCGGTGAAGGGCTTCCGGATATAGGCGGCGGAACCCAGCCGGATCGCCTGGCCGACCTTTTCTTCGCTGCCTTCGGTGGTGATCATCACCACGGGGAGGTCACGCCATTGCTCGGAGCCCTTCAGCTCCGCCAGCAGGCCCAGTCCGTCCAGATTCGGCATATTGATGTCGGACAGGACGAGATTGAGGGAATGGTTCCGGACGATCTCCAGCGCCTCGAGGCCGTCGCGCGCCTCAAAGATTTCGCCGATCGCCAGGGCGGTTTGCCGCAGCACCCGGATCAGGATCTTCCGGATGGCGGTGGAATCGTCTACGACTAGAATGTTCAAAGCCATGCTCCTTTCTTACTATCGGTCCAGGGCCGGCTTTCCTTTACGGCTCCGCCCCACGTCTGCCGCCTGCCCCGGTACACTCCGCATAATTCCGCATATATATAAAGATCGGCCGGGTTCCGCCGATGAATACCTAGGACATGCCAATGATAGACCACGATCGAATAGCGAGCGATATTCGCACCGCCGCCGAAGAAGTTTTTTCTACCATGTTGAGCACCGAACTCCGTTTCGCGGAGTCTTACCGCGATAAAGGCCCTTCACACCCCTTGGACGGCGTGATCTGCCTGATCGGAATGGCCGGCGAGTGGACCGGCACCGGCACGATATCGTGCTCGGCCGAGTTCGCCTGCCGGATTGCCTCACAGATGCTGATGGCCGAATACGCGGTGGTGGACGCCGAAGTCCTGGACGCTGTGGCGGAGATTGCCAACATGATCCTGGGCAATGTGAAGACCGCGCTCGAGAGGTCGTTGGGAACCATGGGGATGAGCATCCCGACGGCTATTTTTGGCAAGAACTTTCTGGCCAAGAGCTTCGGCAACGAGACCTGGAGCGTAGTTGTATTCGACTGCGAGGGGCAGCGCCTGGAGGTCAAGTTGTTCTTGAAGCCGGCTCCCGGGGCGCCTGCGCCGGGTCCCGCAAAGGCGTGCGCGCCGGTTTACCTGCGGGCATGACCGCTGGCCGGCGGCCGGACTGCCCGCGGTTTGGAGTTGGACCGTTATTGGGGCCCCAACGAGAATTTTGTTCTCGTTAGGCGCAAATCAGGCGGCAACCTTGAGGCCGACGGCGGCCACCAGTTGGTCACAGGGCGGCTGTGACTGATTGGTACAGCCTGTCGAGTTGCTGCAAGCGATCCTTCGCCATAGTTCGATCGCCTCGATACGGATGGAGCAGACCAGCGGTGAGGGGCGCGTAGACCTTATCGAACAGCTTGAGAAACACTAGGGCAGATCCGGTAGCCATTAGGTAGCAGTCGATAGCGGCGAGAGCGGGGGAGCTTCTCAATCAGACCTTTGGCGCGCAGCTTCCAGAGCTCATAGCGGAGCGCACCGAGAGCACACGCGTCGCCGGTGATGCCGAGGGCTTCGGCTACTCCCACTCGCAATTCTGCGGTGGTGAACGTATCCCCGGCGGCCACATGGGAGAAGCGCACCAGAGAACTCATTAGAGCAAGCTGCCGAGGATGATCGAGCTTGAGTCCTTGCCGTTGGGAAGGACGGTCGTCTCAGCCGGCTTTTTCAGTTCACCGCGATCCAGAAACGTTTCCAAGATGTCCTGCTGAACGTCTTGGTATCGGTTGGTGATGCCCTGCATTTTTTCTCGCAGTGCACCGAGATTCTCGACTGCCTTGGGGATGTTGTAATCCTGGCTGACGTTGTTCGTCGCGGCTTCAAAGCGCAGCACGTCGTGATCCCGCACATAGTGTTTGGCGAAGCCGTTCTTGTAATAGCTCCGCATCACCGGGTTTCCCAGATGCATGCGAAACACTGATTTCAGGATAAACACCCACGAGTCCACCCCGGTTCAACGCTACCTGAGTATCATATCGGTAGAATCAAGACCATTCTACAGGGAAGCGCTGCCGATACCGATAACGTCGGTGGAGGCACCGTGTGATCTGGGGCCCATTGAAATCTCTCCTGGTTGCGGCCCTTCTGGTGCCCGCGGCTCATGCCGAAGAACCGTCGATCCAGGTTGACTCGTCCGTCGAGGCTAACTACGCATGGACTTTCCCCTCTCCGCCTGGAGAAGTGGAGCCGAGCTTGGGCTTTCTGAGCCAAACGCGGCAGTTGCGTCTAACCGACGCAACTATCAGCCTGAATTCGGACTGGGGTCGCGTAGGGTTCCACCTCGAAGGTGGCGATGGCGATTTCTATAGGCTGGCTATGGCTGAAGACTCGTGGAAGGGACCAAACCAG
>ODAK010005339.1_pt1 | contig 13076 bp, 10 predicted proteins | sample 1539591 | NCBI WGS metagenome assembly ODAK01 (sample SAMEA3539303, study PRJEB22396) | soil metagenome | biome: tundra; feature: field; material: soil | place: USA | collected 2010-05 | depth 0.15 m | reverse complement strand
TCGGGATCAGCATCGCGATCATCGTCGCGATCAGCAGCGGCCGCCGGCCGATGAAATCGAACGCCGCGAGCCCGTAGCCGGCCGGTATCCCGAGGCCCACGGCGATCAGCACACCCGAACCCGAGTAGAGCGCCGAGTTCGCGAGCCAGGTGCCGGTCTGACCGAGCAAGCCGGAAAACAGCACCTGCCAATTCGCCAGGAGCTGATTGAACGATCCAAACCCCAACGGCGAACCGAACTGCGATTGCGGCCCCGTCCTCGTCGACTCGAGTAGCAGCCAGACGATCGGCACCACGAAGAAGATCACGGCAACAGCCAGCACACCCAACACGATCAGCCGCCAGGCCCCCCGGGCCAACAGCCGCCGCGGCGACCACGGCCGCGGGGTGATCGAGACGTCGAGCCTGACAGAGATGTTCACCGGTCGCATCTAGTCCGCCTTGAAGAGGCCTGTTCGAAACACGAGGAGCCCCGCGCAGACGACGGCGACGACGAGCAGATCGATGGCGATCGCAGCGGCGTAGTTGAAGTTGTCGTATTGGAACGCGAGGTAGGTCGCGAGCGTGTTCGGCGACCACAACGGATCGACAAGCCTCTGGCTCACCTGGCTGATCAGCTGCGGCTCAGTAAACAGCTGCGTCCCGCCGGCAAACGCGACGATCAGCATGTACACGATCCACTTCTTGATCATTGGCAGCTTCACGCGGAACGCGGTTTGCAGCGGGCCCGCGCCGTCGAGCGCCGCGGCCTCCAACACCTCGTCGGGAACATTGGCGAGGGCGCCGTGGATCACGAGGATCCAGCTGCCGGCGCCGGTCCAGAACGCGATCAGCGCGTAGACGATCGGCAGGTTGCCGGAGATCAGCGAGTCGCCGAGCGTGTGGTAGCCCAGGATGTGGAGCACGAAGTCCCAAGGGCTGAGCCCCGGCTGCAACATGAACAGCCAGACCAGCACACTCGCCGAGCCAGCGAACGCCGCGGGTAGGTAGAAGAGGATGCGGAAGGGCGCGCTGACCCGCCGAGCAAGCGTGTGCATCACCAGCGACAAGCCGATCACGATCACGATCAACGCCGTCAACCAGATCAACATGAACTCGCCGACGTGCTCGAAGGCCGGAATCAGGAAACCCTGGTTATAAGTGTTGATGAAGTTCGTCAGGCCGGTGAAAGCGCCGCCAAACGACGTCAATGCAAGATTGAGCGCATACCCCGCCGGCCAGATGCCCACGACCACGAGCAGCACCGCATACCCCCCGACAAATAGATAGCCGGCCCGTGACCGCCGGCGCGGACTCTGAGGCCTAGTCCAACCCACTCGGCGCCTGCCCCCAACCGAGCGGCCTGGCGGCGGAGTCGCTCGAAACCGGGCTGCTGCGCGACGCCCCAACCGGCCAACACCAGACATCTGATGAAAGCTACACCAGGACAGCGGGCGGCCCGACGCTACCGCTCGCCGTACCTGGCGACCGCTCGCCGAAGGCCTCCGGTCGCAGTCGTGGGAGGTCCCGCAAGCGCGCTGGTCGTAGGGCGAGCCGTTCGCGGCGTAGCCGAGCGGGTTCCCTATCTGCGGGCCCAACTCGCACTTGTCGCCCACCTCGAAGCCGTCGGGGTCCAACCAGCCAGTGCCCTCGGGATCGGTGATCGCCTCCACGGTCTCGACCCGGGCGGCAGCGGCGCTATGGGCCTCGCAACACGCCGTCGTCGCCTGAACGGGGCCGCGGTTTTCGGACTGATCCGCCGGATCGTCGACCGCGCGCCATCCCTCTGCGTCGACGCGAGGTCTCTCGAGCGTCGCGCGCGTTCTCGCGTACGCACATCGTCCGCTGTCGCCGCGGCGGGTCCGAGCCGTCACGCGCGAGCGACGTCTGGAAACGCACATCCCACACGTCGAGTGCGTGATCCTGATCGGCTGGCGCCGAGTTGAATCCGTCAGCGCGCTGCCGCCGTCAGGTGACTTCCCGACCCTGGACGAATGCGATCAGGCGCGTGACGACAAGCACTGTGACGATGATCGCGCCATCCGCGCCGTACTGCCAGAATGACGACACGTTGCCCAACGTGAGCACGTTAATGATCAACTCCAGCAGGATCACGCCGGTGAAGGCTCCAAGCATCCGACCCTTACCGCCTTGGAGCGAGATGCCGCCGATCACGGCCGCTGCGAATACCTGGAAGATGATACCCGGTGACTGGCCCTGGTTGGCGGTGATAGCGTCAACCTGACCCGCCGTCATCAGACCCGCGACCGCGCCGAGGACGCCGGCGTACATCCAGAAGCCGATCATAATCCGGTCGACCTTGATGCCGGCCGCGCGCGCCGCCTCGATGTTGCCACCAATGGCGTAGACCGCCCGCCCGGTCCTGTGGTAGCGCAGGAACGCCCCGGTGCCCAGGAACACGGCGATCTCTATCCAGGCGGCCACTGGGAAGCCAAACCAGTCGTGGTTGCCGATGTAGACGAGGGCCGGCGGCAGGCTGAAGATGGTCGCGCTGTTCGTGATGCCCTGCTCGAGGCCAGCCCAGAGGATGAGCAGCGCGAGCCCGAGGATGAACGCGTTCATACGCAGCTTCACGACGAGCGTGCTGAGGACGAGGGCACAGGCTGCGCCGATGGCAATCAAGATCAGAAGGCCGACGCCCCCCGGAAGATTGGTGCCAGCTCCGATGGTCCCGAGCCGCGCGCTCGGATGGACGGTCAAGTACGCGGCCAATCCCGGCGCCAAGAGATAGATGCCCTGCAGGGACAGGTCCATCTGCCCAAAGATCAAGGTCAGGCTCTCGCCGACCACCAGGAGCCCCAGTGGGGCAGAGAACTCGATGACGGTCGTGAGGTTGGCCGACGTGAGGAACGACGGGCTGACGATGACTCCGACGATGACGACCACGGCAATCGCGGGCAGCAGGACGAACTCGCGCATCGAGCCGAGCAGGATCGCGTACGCCGGGCGCCGCACCTCCTCCTCACTCCAGCTTGGTGGCGGCTCGGCCGCCGCCGGTGTCGTCGCGTCGTTCACTTGCGCATCTGTCTCGGTCATGTTGCGAGTCCTTCCGCTGTCGCGATGGCTTCTGCCTCGTCCCACGGGCGTTCGGGGAACTCACGCACGATGCGACCGCGCACCATGATCGCGAGCCTCGTTGCGACGCGCAGCTCCTCGAGGTCGTCCGATACGAGCAGGACCGCGGCGCCAGCGCCACGCGCGTCTTCCACGGTGCGTAGCAGCGCCGCCTTCGAGGCGACGTCGACGCCCATCGTGGGACTGATGAGTACGAGCAGCGACGGCTTGCTCGCGAGCGCTCGCCCGACGACGACCTTCTGCTGGTTGCCGCCACTGAGCTCGTTGACCGGCTGCTCGCCGCCGCTGGCTATCACCTGCAGCCGCGCGATCAGCTCGCGTGCTGCCCGGTTTCGAAGCTTGGTCGAGAGGAAGCCGAAGCGCGAGAGCCGCGGCATGATCGAGAGCGTCAAGTTTTCGTTCACGCTCATCAGCCCGATCAATCCGCGCGCGTGCCGGTCCTCGGGAACGTAGCCGACGCCGCGCTTGAGCGAGTTCGAGACGTCGCCGTAGTGCAACTGCGCTCCGTCGACGGTGACGTCGCCGCTCGCCGGCTTGACGAGACCCGCCACGACGTCACCGAGCGTCGAGCTACCTGAGCCGCGCAGGCCCACGAGACCGACGCACTCGCCGGCACCGACGTCGAGGCTGACGTCTTCGACATCGCCGTGCGAGGAGGAGACCGACAGGTGCTCGATCCTCAACCGAGCCTCGTGACGCGTGCTTGAAGCGGGCGCAGACGAGGTAACCGGCACAACGGCAGTACCCACCATGGCGCGGACCACCGCGTCCTGGTCGAGCTCGGCAACCTCGCCGGTGATGACGTGCTTGCCGTCACGCAGGACCGTGACGCGGTCACAAATCTTGTAGATCTCCTCGATGTGGTGCGAGATGTACATCACACCCACGCCCGACTCCTTGAGCCGATTGACACGGCCGAACAGACGCTCAATCCCGCGCGCTTCGAGCGCCGCGGTCGGTTCGTCGAGAATGAGGAAGCGGGCGCCGATCGACAGCGCCCGCGCTATCTCGACGATCTGGCGCTGCTCGACTGAGAGCTCGGACGCGAGCAGATCCACGTCGAGCTCGAATCCCCACTCATGCAGGATGCGCCGCGCGTCGCGGCGCATCGCGCGCCAGGAGATCCATGGTCGCTCGAAACGCCCGAGATGGAGGTTCTCGGCGACTGTGATGGTGGGAACTATCTTCGAGTGCTGATACACGCAGGCAACCCGACGCTGCCAGCCGGTCCGGTCAGCCATCGCGGGCGCCTTCTCGCCGGCCAGCAGAACGTGCCCGGCGTCCGGCTTGAGCAGGCCCGTGAGCACCGCTACGAGCGTTGACTTGCCGGCGCCGTTACGGCCGACGAGCGCATGGCACTCGCCTTCGAGGATCGTGATCGGCACGTCCACCAGCGCGGCGGTCGGACCGAAGGACTTCGAGATTCCTGTCGTTTCAGCAACTGGCGGGCGGCCGTCCGCCGCCCGCCAGTCCTGACGCGCTTGGGGCGCGTTCACGTCGCTACTCCTCTTCCGCTACGGGCCCTTGTAGGTGTTGCCCCAGAGGGTCGCGTTGCTGGCGTTTGCCGATGTCACGAAGGTCGAGGGCAGCGCATCCTCCGGGCTGCCGTTCAGGTTGACGATCGTGCCGCCACCCAGCCCCTTCGAACCGATCTTCGGCTCCGGCTTGTGCTGCGCCGCCAGCTTCGAGTACGCGAGGCCTTCCTTCGCGTACAGGTCAACCGGCTGCGAGACGGCCGCATCCAGCGTCCCTGCCCGGATCAGCGCGAGCTCAGCGGGCACGCCGTCGGTCTCAACGAGCGCGACCGTGTGCAGCTTGCCGGCCGATTGGAGCGCCGCGATGATCCCGTTGTCCGGACCGCTGAACGAGTTGTAGATGCCGACGAGGTTCGAGTTACTGCTGAGCGCCGTCTGGGCGTCCTGCACGGCGGTCGCCGAGGCCCACAGCGTCGGGTAGGTGACGACGTGGATCTCCGGACACACCTTGCCCATCTCGTTGACGAATCCGTTCGAGCGATCGAGGCCGTTGATCGAGGCCAGGTCGCCCTGCAGAACGGCTGCCGTACCGGTCACCTTCGCGGACGGACCACCCGCGTGCTTGCAGATGTAATCCGCGCCATCGGCGCCGATCGTCAGGTTGTTGGCCCGGACCACCGCGTAGATATGCGGTGCCGACGAGGGACCGACGTCCATCATGACGACGGGGATGTGGTGCTTCGCGGCGAGCGCGTCAGTTGTCGAGATCGCGGCGCTATCGACCGGGTTGACGAGCAGCGCGTTGACCTTCTCGTTGATGCATGTCTGAAGCTGCGAGGCCTGTGTCGCGGCGTCCCCGTTCGCTGACTCAGGGCCGACCAGCGTCAGGCCGTCCTGCGCCGCGAACGTCTTCTCGTACTGCACGTACGCTGCCCAGAAGCCAGTGCTGTAGCCGGCCAGCGAAACGCAGACCTTGATCTTCCCCGGCGACTTGGCCGTCGCCGCTGCGCCGCCCATGACGGTCGTCATCAGGATTGCAGCGATCCCAACGACCCCAACCAGTGAAGCAACTGTTCGCTTCGAAATCCTCAATGTTCTCTCCTCCTCAAGCGTCTGCGGCCGTGTGACCGCGGCTGAAAGATCCCACCTCTCGGGGATGGGCAGCGATCACTATACATAGGAGTATTCGCGCCTGTCAACCCACAGATACCCCCCAAAATGCGGGCTGCTGTTTGGCCGCGCTGCCTCAAAGGTCGGGTCATTGCCCTACCACGATGCGGCGTGAGCGCCGAGCAGGGGGTGTCCCGCTCGTCGTGGAAGTTTGCGACGGCGGTCCCGGTGTGAGCGTTACGCGGGAGTCGATCGCGACGTGCAGGATGTGCAGGTCCGTACCGCAGATCCCCGTGTACGCGACATCGAGCCTGATTTCGCCCACGCCCGGCGAGCGTGGTTTCGCCCTCGACCACGGTCATCGTCTTATCGCCGACGTAGCACGCTGCCTTCATGTCGCCCCTTCAGTTGAGATCAGACATCGGACCAATCGTCCAAACCGCCTGCGGTCGTGGCGACGCTAGCTTCGACGAGCCCGCCAGCGACGCCGGTGCCGGGACACCCGCCCGCGTGGGATGGCGTGCCCACCTCCAGTTCAAGATCAGCGTCAACGAGGTCGGGCGACCCCCGCCCGCAGAAACATCGGATCAATCGGCGGGCCATCCCACCCTAAGATGTCGCTGATGCCGGGGCACGGGTTGACAAACATCGGGTCATTGCTGTAAAAGGGCGGGAGGATGCCCGGTTTCAGACTTGGACGGCTTGCCACTTTCGGAGGGCGTCCGAAGCAGATGGCTTTGTCGTGCTCGTCACGCGAGCGATCGCCCGCGTCCAGAAGGCGTGACTGCGCTCAGCGCGCTTAGAACGCTAGGACCAGCTGATGAGAATCGTTTCGCTCGATGTCCGAGACATACGCTTTCCCACGTCGCTTTCGCTCGACGGATCGGACGCGATGCATCGCAGTCCCGATTACTCCTGCGCCTATGTGGTGCTGCACACGGACTCTCCCGATGGACTCGAAGGGTCGGGCCTGACATTCACGAACGGTCGCGGCACCGAGGTCGTCGTTGCGGCGGTGCGCGCGCTCGAGTACCTCGTTGTTGGTCGCACGCTTGAGGAGATCACTGGCGAGATGGCGACGTTCTGGCGCAGCCTCGCGTCCGAGGACCAGCTGCGCTGGCTCGGGCCGGAGAAAGGGGTGATTCATCTCGCCGCCGGCGTGATCGTCAACGCGGTCTGGGACCTGTGGGCCAAGAGCGAGCGCAAGCCGCTGTTCAGGCTGCTGGCGGACCTCGAGCCCGAGCAGCTCGTCGCGGCGATCGACTTTCGCTACATCGAGGACGCGCTGTCCCGCGACGAGGCGCTCGACATGCTGCTATCGATGCGCGCCGGACGCGAGGAACGACTCGCGGAGATCCTCGCAAGCGGCTACCCGGCCTACACCACTTCCGCCGGCTGGCTCGGCTACGGCGACGAGAAGATCGCTCGCCTGGTCAGCGAAGCCGCCGAGGCCGGTTTCACTCACGTCAAGATGAAGGTCGGCGCCGACACCGAGTCCGATGCGAGGCGCGCAGCCCTGATCCGTGAGGTGCTGGGGATCGAAGGCGTGTTGATGATGGACGCCAACCAGGCCTGGGGCGTCGATGAGGCGATCGCGGCGATGGCGGTTCTCGGCAAGTACGACCCGTGGTGGATCGAGGAGCCGACGAGCCCCGACGACGTGCTCGGGCACGCCCGCATTCGCCGCGAGATCGCACCGATCCGCGTTGCAACCGGGGAACACGTGCAGAACCGGGTGATCTTCAAGCAGCTGTTCCAGGCCGAGGCGATCGACGTCTGCCAGCTCGACGCCTGCCGCGTTGGCGGCGTGAACGAGGCGCTCGCAATCATCCTGCTGGCCGCGAAGTTCGGTATCCCGATCTGCCCGCACGCCGGAGGGGTTGGCCTGTGCGAGTACGTGCAGCATCTCGCGATGTTCGACTACATCGCGGTGAGCGGATCGCTCGAGGACCGCGTGGTCGAATGGGTCGACCACCTGCACGAGCACTTCCGCCATCCAGCCGTCGTCCGCGACGGACGCTACGTCGCGCCGCAGGCGGCGGGCTACAGCGTCGAGATGCTCCCGGCGTCGCTCGATCGCTACGAGTTCCCGACCGGCGCCGCCTGGAGCGAGCGGAGCCCGACCACTGCGCCGGTTGGCGCAAGCGGATAGCCATGGCGACCATGACGATCGACGGCCACGTCCACCTCTGGAACGCAGAGCACACGCCACAGCCGTGGATGACCGAGGAGCACGCGCCGATCGCCCGCCCGTTCGGACCCGACGACATCGTGCCGCTGCTCACCGCCAACGGCATCGATCGCGTGATCCTCGTCCAAGGCGCAGCGCTCGACTCCGATACCGACTACCTCTTCGAGGAGGCCGCGCGCAGCGAGTGGATCGGCGCCGTGACCGCGTGGTGCTGCCTCGACGATCCCGCGCGCGCCGAGAGCCGGCTGGAGGAGCTAGCAGCAAGACCAAAGTTTCGCGGGGTCCGCCACCTCTCGCACGGTGAGCCCGAGCACTGGCTCGTCAGGCCGCAGGTACTCGAATGCGTGGCGATGCTCGAGCAGCGGGATCTCATACTCGAGATCCCGGTCGTCTGGCCGCACCACTTCGACGACGTGTTGAGCCTCGTCGAGCGCTTCCCGCGTCTGCGCATCGTCATCGACCACCTCGGCAAGCCGCCGATCGGCACGCCGGAGATGGCAGGCTGGGCATCGGCCCTTCGTGCCACGGCGGACTGCCCGAACGTCTTCGCGAAGGTGTCGGGGCTAAACACCGCACTTGGCAAGGCCGACTGGACGATCGATGACCTGCGCCCCGCGATCGATACCGCCGTCGAATGCTTTGGTCCGGCGCGCCTCATGTGCGGCAGCGACTGGCCCTACTCGCTGATGAACGGAGAGTTCAATCGGGTCTGGGGTCTGACGTCGCGCGCGCTCAGAGATGCCGCTCCCGATGATTCAGAGAAGCTCCTCGGCGGGAACGCGCGCGAGCTTTACGGCGTAGCCGCTCCGGTCTGATCCGTTCACGAGTGATCGCCGGTATGGCGGCCAGGAGGACCCCAGCGACCACAGTAGGCACCGGCCGGCGACGCTGCAGGACATCGCTGCCGCAGCAGCCGTCAGCCCGAGCACCGTATCGCGCGTCCTCAACGACGCGCCGGTGAAGATTCGGGTCACGCCGGCGACGCGTGATCGGGTGCGCGCCATCGCGAACGAGCTGGGATACCACCCCCACCCCGCCGCGCGGGCGCTGCGCGGCGGGCCGACGATGAGGCTCGGGGCAATTGCTCGCGACATCGGCAGCTTGACGGCGGTGGCCCATGGCCATGCTGCATGACGCGCTGAGAGGTTCCTCGGCGGGAACGCTCGCGAGCTCTCCGGCGACGCCGATCCGGTTCGGTCCGTCTGTCCGTTCCAGGAGGCTTCAATCTTCAATCGCCCGGAAAGCAGCGGCGGCTTGCTTCGGACATCATGAGCCTCCCTGCACGAACGGAGGACCGATGGCACCAGCGCTGACGGATCAAGCAATAGCCAAGATCAAGGATCTGATCATGTCCGGCGAGTTCAGCGCGGGAGCGAGACTGCCTCGGGAGCAGGACCTCGCCGCGCGGCTGGGGCTTTCGCGCAACTCGCTGCGCGAGGCGGTTCGCGCCCTCGCACTGATCGGCGTGCTCGACACGCGTGTCGGCGATGGCACGTACGTGACGAGCCTCGATGCCGACGTCTTGCTGATGGGGATGGGATTCGTCGGTGATCTGCTCGAAGGAACGACGCTACTCGAGGTACACCGCGTACGGAAGATCCTCGAGCCGGTCGCCACGGGCCTCGCCGCCAGGCGGCTCACCGAGGAGGGTTTCCTCGCGCTCGAGGCTTGCCTGCAGGAGATGGACGAGGCCGAGACGACGCAAGCGTTCGTCGACGCCGACTCGGAGTTCCATCGCATCATCGTCGCGGCAGCCGACAACGCAACACTCGCCTCGATCATTCAGAGCCTCTCCGGCGGCATGATGCGCGCGCGCCTGTGGCGCTCGATCACCGAGCACGGCGCGGTCGAGATCACCAAGCAGCGCCACCGCGACATCCTCGAAGCACTGCGCGCTCGCGACGCCGAACAGGCCAGCGCCGCCGATCTGCTCCATCTCGCCGACGGCGAGCGCTGGCTGGCGCAACGCATTGCTGCGGGCAAGACGCTCAACGGCGGCGAGCTCGCCGGCAGCGCGCGCAGCGTCTGAGGGCCGCGGATTCCGCGACCGACTGCCGCCGGTGAAGCGACAGCACACTCGAGCTGGACGTCAAAGAATTAAGCTTCCGCCGGCCGTCCGCGGCCCGTCCGAGTAAGCCAGACCTCGAGCGGCGCCGTCGAGAGCACGGACCCGATACGACGCGGGCGCCGGAGACACGATTCTGTCTGTTGTGGGCGCATTCCGGCGCGGCGAAGGCCGCGAGGCCTGCCGTTTGCCAGAAGGCGGAGACGGTCGGGGGCGGACGCGTGGACGAGGTGTTCGCCGGAGGGTCCACCGGAGTGGCACTCGGGTTCACGTCGTGTAATGCTTGCTACGTGGTTTACGTTAGTGTCAGGGGACGCGATCTCGTGAACGCGAGTGGTTTCGGCTTGCGTGTCGAAGCAGGACTGCGCGGAGTCGAGTCGGTGGAGTTCGCGGATCTCGAGTGCTTACACGAACAGATCGGCGTATGCGGCCCGGGCGCCCCACTGAGCGAGAGCGGCTCGCCGGCCGCTGAGCGGATCGCCGAACTCGCCTCGCCCAGCACGGCCACGCCGGGATTGCAACGATGACCGCGCCCCTCGATGAGCTGATCAACAGCCGCCCGCCGCGCCGGCCGGCGCGACTCGGGGCGGCTGTGCTGTCGAGGATCATCGACAACATCGTGAGCGGGGCACTCCCCCCGGATTCGACGCTCCCGACAGAGCGTGAGCTGTGCGAGGCATTCGGTGTCAGCCGAAGCGTGATTCGCGAGTCGGTGAAAGTGCTCGAGGAGAAGGGGCTCGTCCGTGTAAGACAGGGCCAGGGCACGACGGTGACGACTCTGGAGCAATGGAACCTGTTGGACCCGCTCGTGCTCGACGCATCGATCCGCTACGACGAGACGCTCAGAACCCTCGACGATCTGATTGACGTGCGCGTCGGGCTCGAGTCTCAGATGACGCGCCGCGCGGCCCAGGTGATGACCGACGGCCAGCTCAGAGAACTACGTGCGGCGCTGATGGCGCTCGAGCAGCTGCTGGGCCAGTATGAGGCGTACGAGCTTGCGGACACCGAGTACCACGACCTGATCCTTCGGGGCTCGGGAAACCAGCTGGGCCGGTCGATCATTCGGTCGATCCATCCGCACGCCAGAGCCAGCCTGCGCTACACCGGAAGGAGAACTGCCGAGGATCTGGCCTCCTCCCACCGCGGGCACGTCAAGATCTATGAGCGGCTCGCGGAGCGGGACGCCGACGGAGCCGCCGCTGCGATGCGCGAGCATATCTTAGGGGCGTGGCTCGCGCGCCGGGCACGCCGTCCGACCTAGCCTTCTCCGTCAGCGCCGAAGCAGGCGCATCTCAACACGTCTGCTGGTGTGCGCTTGCTACCCGCCGTGCCGCTCGGTGCCGGCCGACGCGCTGGGGTCCTTCTGAATTGCCACGCCGCAGCCCTCGGCGCGGGTCGCAGTCGCCTGAGTGACGGTTCCCACTTGCATTCCCCCCCAGCAGTCTGAGATCATACGTCTGTTCTATTGGTCAGCCCGCCGGTTGCGGGCAGCAACCGCTAGGAGGGGCGTTGCGCATCACTGAGGTGGAGTGCTTTGACGTGTTCGCGCCTGCGGCTGAACCGCAGTTCGAGTGGCGCGACGGTCTGCGCGGTGGTCCGGTCGACGGACGTGTCGCTGTCTTGCGGCTGCGTACCGACGAGGGCGTCGACGGCGTGGCAGTGGTTCCTCGCCGCGGTAGCGCGGTTGTCGTGGCGGACACGGTCGAGCGCCTGCTGCGCAACGAGTTGATTGGCGCGGATCCGCTGCGGCGGGAGTGGCTCTGGGAGCGGATCTGGGAGCTTGACCGCACCGAGGAGTTGTCGCTCGATCTGCTTGCGGTCGTGGACAAGGCCCTGTGGGACCTCGCCGGCCGCTATTACGGCTCCCCGGTCTGGGAGCTGCTCGGGGGGTTCCGCCGCGAGGTCCCGGCCTACGCCTCGACATCGACATTCGACAACCTCGAGACCTATCTCGAGGTTGCGACACAGTGCCTGCACCTCGGGTACCCGGCGATCAAGCTCCACGCTTGGGGCGACGCGCGGCGCGACGCGAAGCTGTGTCTCGCGGTGCGCGAGCACGTGGGCGATGAGGTGCCGTTGATGTACGACGGGTCGGCCGCGTTTGATCTCGCCGACGCGATCTATGTCGGCGACGCGCTGTCCGACGCCGGTTACCTCTGGTACGAGGAGCCGATGCGCGAGTTCAGCATCACCGCGTACAAGTGGCTGGCGGAGCGCGTTCGCGTGCCGTTGAACATCGCGGAAACCTCCGACGGCGCTCACATGAACGCAGCCGACTTCATCGCGTCCGGCTGTGCCACGTTCGTCCGCGTGAGCACCGAGTTGAAGGGCGGCTTCACGGGCGCGATGCGGATCGCCCATCTCGCCGACGCATTCCGGCTTCGCGCGGAGCCGCACGGGCCGACGATCTATGCGCGACATCTGTGCATGGCGATCTCGAACTGCACGTATTACGAGTCGCTCGTAACCACGTGCCCGGCGAAGCGCGAAGCCGGCATCAGCGCAACCGGAATGGTCGCCGCACCGCCGGGTCCGGGGGTGGGCCTTCAGCCGGGGTTCGAGTATCCGGCCGAGCTCGAGCAGTACGTCGTTGATCTCGACGAGGCGGCCCTACTGCATCGCGAGGCGGGTGCGAGCTGAGCGGCCCGTCGGTTGGCGTAGCGATGGCAACCCGAACCCAATCTACCCGATAACACACTGCGTAAACATCATCAGAGAGGAAAGGTGTTTCACACCATGAGTTCATCTATCGCGATGAAGCTCCGGCGCACCCGCGGGCGCGGGCGTTGCACGGCGCTCATCGCATGCACCGCACTCGCTATCGCTGGCGGGACAGTCGCCGTCGTCGGCGTCGCCAGCGCGGGCGCGAAGGCCGCTGCACCGCCGCTCATCGTCTGGATCGACACGGCTCGCGTCCCCTACGAGAAGGCCTATATGGCGGCCAATCCTCACGCCAACATCAAGTGGGTGATCTACAACGGCAACGAGAACGGCACCGGCGTGCTGCAGGGGAAGTTTGCTCTGTGGAACCGCACGGGCTGGCCATCGAGCGCCCCGGACGTGATGTTCGACACGCAGAACTACGACGCGGTCCAGCTCGGTTCGGCGCCGTACAACGACCTGCTCAACCTGAAGAGCTACGTCCCGAAGAAGGTTCT
>ODAK010005337.1_pt1 | contig 13078 bp, 11 predicted proteins | sample 1539591 | NCBI WGS metagenome assembly ODAK01 (sample SAMEA3539303, study PRJEB22396) | soil metagenome | biome: tundra; feature: field; material: soil | place: USA | collected 2010-05 | depth 0.15 m | reverse complement strand
CCTGAAATGGCGGTGTTCTCGGCTCCGTGGAGCCGGCCTTGCCACATTACATTATTGGCAGTCCAGTAATGAGGCGCTCGGCGAAACCTTCTTGCTTCGCGCAAGGCGGCTGGATTTCGACATCGAGTCCAGCCGGCCGCCGTGCGCGCATTATGCATTCGCCTTGTTTCGCCTGCTCTGCTGCGGCAGATTATCTTTATGTTGGGGTTATCTCAAACGGGAAACCAGGGTTTGAAAACCGTCGGCTCGCCGTGGCGGTGTTGGTCGCCGACAGCAGTTCGCTGGGTGGCGGCTGTTGTGTCGGTTGCTGCGGCCGCATTTGTCACGCTGTGGCTGCGCGAAGCTTTCCAGTCCACCCCGAATGCGCTGTTTTTCTGTGCCATCATTCTCAGCAGTCGGTTTGGGGGTTTGGGACCGGGACTCCTCGCCGGGGTGCTCTCCGTCCTGGCGATCAAATACTACAGCACTCCTCCGCTGCACACCCTCGCGATCTCGATCAACGAGCTGCCCCGATTCGTGGTGTTTCTGGCAGCGGCCGTCTTCATCAGTTGGGTGAGCGGCCAGCAAAAGCAGGCAGAGAAAGCTCTTCGGAAGGCGCATGACGATTTGGAACGGAAAGTCCAGGCGCGGACGGTGGAGTTCCGGAAAACCAACCAGGAACTGCAAGCCGAGGTCGCTGAACGCAAGCGCGCCGAGACCGAGTTGCGGCGCACCCAGACCTATCTTTCCGAAGGGCAGAGGCTGAGTCACACCGGCAGTTGGGCCTGGAATGTGAAGACCAAGGAAAACGCCTTCTGGTCCAAAGAGCATTTTCGCATCTATGGGTTCGATCCCGAAACGGCGGGCGGGGATTATCGGGCCGCGCGCGAGCGGATTCACCCGGATGACGCGCGCATGTTTGACGCAGCCCTTGAGCGGGCCATCCGGGAACGGAGCGATTTTGAACTGCACCATCGGATTATCCTCCCGGGCGGCGTGGTAAGGCATATCCACGCCCTCGGCCACCCCGTTTTTGACGACTCCGCCGAATTGGTCGAATTCATTGGCACCGCGATGGACATCACCGAGCGTAAACAGTCAGAAGCGCTGCTCTCCTCGGAAAAGCGCACTCTCGAAATGATCGCTCGTGGAGCGCCGCTGGGGGATGTCCTTAACGACTTGTGCGACGCCATCGACGAGCAGTCTTCCGGCTCTTTCTCGACGGTTCTCTCTCTGGATCCGGAGGATCAAAGACTGTGGCCGGTGGCCGGACCTCGCATTCCCCAGGGCTGGACCGAGGCAGTCTCTCCCTTGGTCATTGGGCCTTGCGCGGGTTCCTGCGGCACCGCGGCGTTTCGCCGGGAGACGGTGGTGGTTTCCGACATTGCCACCGACCCCCTTTGGGCGGAGTTTCGCGCGACCGCCTTGAGCTATGGTCTGAAAGCTTGCTGGTCAAAGCCCGTCATCTCGACCACGGGCGTCGTGCTGGGAACCTTTGCCACGTATTATGATGAAGTTCGCACTCCCGACGACCGCGACCTGCGGTTGATCGAACGTGCAACCCACATCGCCCAAATTGCCATCGAGCGAGACCGGACCCAGGACTCGCTGCGGAAGTCTCAGGCTAATCTGGCCCACGTGACTCGCGTTACCACCATGGGCGAACTCACCGCGTCGATTGCCCATGAAGTGAATCAGCCTCTGGCCGGTGTGGTCACAAACGCGAACGCCTGCATCCGCTGGCTCGCTGGCGATTCTCCCGATTTGCACGAAGCGCGGGAAGCCCTCCGGCGCATCGTTCGTGACGGCAACCGGGCAAGCGATGTCATCGGGCGCATTCGGGGTCTCCTGAAGAAAGGTGAGCCCGCCAGGACGCGGCTGGATATAAACCCGGTGATTCAGGAAACAATCGAGCTAGTACGCGGAGAGGTGCTCCAGCGCAAGGTGTCGCTGCAAACCGAACTGGCGGCGGGCCTCCCGCTCGTCTCGGCAGACCGCGTGCAATTGCAGCAAGTGCTGCTGAACCTCATTACCAACGCGCTCGACGCGTTGAGACTGGTCAAAGATCGCCCGCGCTTCCTGCGCATTCAGACGGACAAATCCGACGCCCGCGCGGTGCGCGTGGCCGTGCAGGACACGGGCGTCGGTGTTGACCCGCAGCAGGCCGAGCATTTGTTCCAGGCGTTTTTCACCACCAAATCCAACGGCTTGGGCATGGGGCTTTCCATCAGTCGTTCGATTGTCGAGGCGCACGGTGGGCGTTTGTGGGCCACCCCAAACGACGGACCGGGCGTGACATTCCAGTTCACCTTGCCCGTGGAAGAGGGAGCCGCGGGGTGAAACCGCCAGGCCAATCCATTGATCCGGTCGTGTTCGTGGTCGAAGACGACGCTTCGGTGCGCGAAGCGCTTAGCAGCCTGATCCGTTCGGTCGGACTGCGCGCCGAATTGTATTCTTCGGCGCAGGAGTTTCTGAAACACAAACGACCGGACGCGCCCGCGTGCCTTGTGCTCGACGTGCGGCTGCCCGGCTTGAGCGGGCTGGATCTCCAGCGCGAGCTTGCTGCACGCGACAACCCCATCCCCATCATTTTCATCACCGGCCATGGCGACATTCCGATGAGCGTGCGGGCGATGAAGGACGGGGCGGTCGAGTTTCTGACCAAACCATTCCGCGACCAGGATTTGTTGGATGGGATACAACAGGCCCTCGAATGCGACCGCAGCGCGATGAAACTCCGGACCGAACTGGCCGAACTGCGCACGCGCCACGCTTCCCTCACGTCTCGTGAACGCGAGGTGATGGGGTGGGTCGTGCGGGGAATGTTGAACAAGCAAATCGCCGCGGACCTGGGCACGACCGAAATCACGGTGAAGATTCAGCGCGGGAGCGTCATGAAGAAGATGCGGGCGGTATCGCTCGCCGACCTGGTGCGGATGGCCCAAAAGTTGGGAATCGACTCCGATCGGTAAGTTCTTATGGAGCGCGGCGGCGTGCGAAGCGCCCAGCGCTGCGCGCTGCAGCCGTTCGGATTTCCGCGGGCTGGCCCTGTGTGAGCCGAGCCCCGAATCCGCCTCCGGTATGAGGCGCATTAAACCAAGGTATAATGGAACCCACCCTGGGCCGGGCACTAACTTCCCCCTGTAATGAACATGACAAATGACATGACTCAGTTCGGCAAACCGCTCGTGGCCGTGGTGGACGACGACGAGTCGGTGCGTGAGGCGATGGAATCCCTTATGAGGTCCGTTGGCTGCCGCGCAGAAGCTTATGATTCCGCGGAAGAATTCCTGCTCTCGGGACGGCTTCCGGAAACGAACTGCCTGATCCTGGATGTGAAGATGCCCGGAATGGGCGGGATGGCGTTGCAGGGTCTGCTGGCGGCGATCAACCCGCCGCTGCCCACGGTTTTCATCACGGCCCATTGGGATGAGGCGACGCGGGCCCAGGCGTTGCAACTCGGGGCGGTGGACTTTCTTCGCAAGCCGTGCAGCGACGAAGCGTTGCTCGATGCGGTCCGTCTGGCCCTGGCAGTAAACCACATTCCCGAAGGAGCTTAACTTATGTGGATCGTCCGACTTGCTTTGCGCCGGCCCTATACCTTTGTCGTAGCGTCGCTGCTGCTCCTGCTGCTGACGCCATTTGTTCTGTTGCGCACGCCAACCGACATCTTTCCGGCGATTAACATTCCGGTGGTCAGCATCGTTTGGGGCTATACCGGCCTGAGCGCGAGAGATATCGAGCAACGCATGGTCTTCACCCATGAGCGCGCTCTCACGACCACCGTCAACAACATCGAGCATATCGAATCCACCTCCTACGACGGCATTGGCGTGATCAAGGTGTTCTTCCATGAGGGTGTTTCACCGGCAGCGGCAGTGGCGCAGATCACCGCCGTGTCGCAAACCATCCTCCGCCAACTCCCGCCCGGAACCACGCCGCCATTGATCATCCAGTACAACGCTTCAACCGTGCCCATCCTGCAATACGGCATCAGCAGCCCGACGCTTTCCGAGCAGCAAGTCTTTGATGTTTCCATGAACCAGATCCGAGTGGGACTCATTAGTGTGCCCGGGGTGGGGATTCCCTTTCCCTATGGCGGCAAGCAGCGGGTCATTTCCGTGGACCTCGATCTCAAGGCGCTGGAAGCGCAAAGCCTCTCGGAGCAGGACATCGTCAATGCCCTCAATGCCCAGAACCTCGTGTTTCCCAGCGGCACGGCGAAGATCGGCGCCAAGGAGTATCCGATCGACCTCAATACCAGCCCCATCGTCATGGACGGGCTGAATAATCTACCGATCAGGACCGTGGATGGTACTGTCATCCGCTTGCATGACGTGGCCCAGGTTCGCGATGGGTACTTGCCACAGCAAAACGTGGTCCGTCAGGACGGGGTGCGCAGCTCCATGATCAGCATTCTCAAGAACGGCAGCGCCTCCACGCTTCAGGTCGCCAACGGCGTCAAGACGGCCATGGCCCGCGTGTTGAAGACGGTCACTGAGAATGTGGAGGTGAAGCAGTTTGCCGATCAATCGGTGTTCGTGAAGGCGGCCATCAGCGGAGTCGTCCGGGAGGGTTTGATCGCGGCGTGCCTGACCGCCACCATGCTGCTGCTATTCCTGGGCTCGTGGCGAAGCACCATCATCGTCGCGACCTCGATCCCGCTTTCCATCCTGGCCTCGCTGGCCATTTTGAGCGCGCTCGGCGAGACGATCAACCTCATGACGCTTGGCGGGCTGGCGCTGGCCGTCGGCATCCTCGTGGATGATGCGACCGTCGAGCTGGAAAACACCCATCGCCAGATGGCGCTCGGCAAACCGGTCCACCAGGCAATACTCGATGGCGCGCAGCAAATTGCCTTGCCGGCCTTCGTCTCTACGCTCTGCATTTGCATCGTGTTCGTCCCGATGTTCTTCCTGACCGGGGTGGCGCGTTACCTGTTTGTGCCTTTGGCGGAGGCAGTGGTGTTCGCAATGCTGGCCAGCTACGTGCTTTCCCGAACGCTGGTGCCGACCCTGGTGATGTGGTTCTACCGGCACGTGGAATATCACGGCCACGCCGCCGATCCCGCTTCCGTCCAGTCATGGGCGCGCCCGTTCGTCCAACTGGGCAATCGCTTTGAGCAAGGCTTCGATCGTTTCCGCGAACGCTATCGGGACTTGCTGGGATGGATACTGGCCCATCGGTTGGCCTTTGGAGTGGGGTTTCTTGCCTTTTGCGTGGCCTCGTTCCTCCTGGTCCCGTTCCTGGGGCAGGACTTCTTTCCGGCGGTGGATGCAGGAGTATTGCGCTTGCACGTCCGGGCCAGCACCGGCACCCGCATCGAAGAAAGCGCCGGGCTGATCGACCGGATCGAGAGCGCGATCCGCCGTGAGATTCCTCCCAGAGAACTCCAGGGCATACTCGACAACATTGGCCTGCCGATCTCCGGCATAAATCTCAGCTACAGTGACAGCGGTGTGGCGGGGCCGGCCGATGGCGATATCCTCGTATCCTTGCGCAAGGGGCATCGGCCGACGCCGGAGTATGTCCGCAATTTGCGTCTGACACTGAACCGGGATTTTCCTGGCGTCACGTTTTACTTCCTGCCTGCGGACATCGTGAGCGAGACGATTAACTTCGGCCTCCCCGCGCCTTTTGACATCCAGGTGCTTGGCCGAGACGTGGCGGGCAATCAACGGGTTGCCGCGGAGATTGCTGACCGGATTCGGCACGTTCGCGGCGCGGTGGACCTGCGGGTCCAGCAACCGAGCGATTTGCAGCGGCTTGAGTTCGCCATTGATCGAACCAAAGCCTCGCAACTCGGGCTCTTGGAGCGAGACGTTGCCAACTCGGTTCTGCTCAGCCTGAGCGGCAGCGGCCAGGTGCAACCCGGTTATTGGCTCGATTCACAAATCGGCGTCCAATACCTCGTGAATGTCCGCGCCCCGGAGTATCGGATGACTTCGCTCTCCGACCTCAACTCCATGCCGGTGAGCGCCGCCACCCCCGGGTCTGGGAACGAGCAGTTGCTGGCGAATGTGGCCTCGTTCTCGCGCACCAACGGTCAGCCGATTTACTCGCATTTCAACGTGTTGCCCGTGATCGATGTCTTCGGCGGCGTCGCTGGGCGCGACCTCGGCGGCGTGCTCAAGGAGATCAAACCCATTCTCGCCCAAGCGGAAAAGTCATTGCCCCGGGGCAGCACCATCATGGTGCGCGGCCAGGCCGAGACCATGCGTTCCAGTTTCCTGGGCTTGAGCGTCGGTCTCGTCATGGCCATCGCCCTCATCTATTTGCTGCTCGTCGTCAACTTTCAGAGCTGGCTCGACCCCTTCATCATCCTGACCGCTCTCACCGGCGCGCTCGCCGGCGTCATTTGGGGGCTTTACCTTACCAACACGACCTTGAGTGTCCCCGCCATGATGGGTGCCATCATGTGTCTGGGCGTGGCCACCGCCAATTCCGTTCTCGTGGTCACGTTCGCCCGGGACAATCTGCAGCAAGGACTCACGCCCCTGAAGGCAGCCTGGGAAGCCGGCGCCGGGCGCTTGCGTCCGGTCCTCATGACCGCCCTGGCAATGATCATCGGGATGCTGCCGATGGCCCTGGGTCTCGGCGAAGGCGGCGAGCAGAACGCGCCCCTGGGTCGCGCGGTGATTGGCGGGCTGGTCCTGGCGACGGTGGCAACACTCTTATTCGTGCCCGTTGTGTTCAGCGTGCTGCACCGAAGGGTCCCCAGTATGGGGGAACAACCATCGGGCGCCCCATCACCCGCACACGACCTTCTCCCCGAACCGGCCAACGCATAGGGATTCCATTTATGAACGCCATTGAACTCAAGTACCAAACCGCGGAAACAGCCCAAGATGCCGATCCTACGATTGCCTCGCAAGTTGACGGAAGTCAGGCGGCGTGGCCCTCGGCTCCGCCTGCTGATCAGGCCCCAGCCTTTATCCCGGAGCCTCTGGAACTTCCCGGGCCGAGCGTTAGCCCCGCGGCGAACGCCCCATCAAAGCGCAAACATATCGCAGGTCTTATTCTCGCACTGCTGGTGATAGTCGGGCTCACGGTTGGCTTTCTTCCCCGCTGGCGTCAGCGGCGGGTAGCAGTGGCCGATTCGGCCCAATTGGTAATCCCAACGGTGTCGGTCGTCTCCCCCGCGCCGGAACAGGCCGCGGATGGCCTCGTGCTCCCTGCGGAAATCAAACCCTGGCTGGAAGCTTCCATCTACGCGCGCGCGAATGGCTATCTTAAGAACTGGATCGCGGATATCGGCGCGCATGTTGAGGCCGGCCAGTTGCTGGCGCTCATTGAGACGCCGGACCTGGACCAGCAACTCGAACAGGCTCGCGCTGAACTCGTGCTGGCCCAAGCCAACCTGCACCTGGCCCAAACCACCGATGAGCGCTGGAAAGAGTTGCTCAAGACCGCGTCGGTGTCCGAGCAGGAAGCGGCGGAGAAGGCGGCGGGGCGCGAAACGGCAGCCGCCAGCGTCGAGGCCAGCCGCGCCAACGTGCGGCGGCTGGAACAGTTGGTCTCCTTCCAGCGCGTCGTCGCCCCCTTCGCGGGCACCATCACCATCCGGGCGGTCGATGTGGGCGACCTGATCCTCGCCGGCAGCGGCGGCAGCCAATTGTTTCATCTGGCGCAGACCGAAAAACTCCGCGTGTACGTGCGGGTGCCGGAACCCGACGCGCTCGGCATCGTCCCCGGCCAGACGGCCACTTTGACCACGCCGGAGAGCCCCGGACGCGAATTTGCCGCCAAGGTCGTGACCACCTCGGAAGCCATCTCGGTGGCCTCCCGAACGCTGTTGACCGAACTCGAGGTGGACAACTCGAAACATGAAGTCCTGCCGTTTAGCTATGGCGAGGTGCACTTCAAAGAAAACAGGGCAGATCCCGGGCTGGCCTTGCCTTCGAACGCCCTGCTCTTTCGAGCGGCAGGATTGCAGGTCGCCGTGGTCCAGCCCGACGACACCGTCGCTTTGCGCAAGGTGCAGATCGGTCGTGATTTCGGACAAACGGTCGAGATTCTCGCGGGCGTAACCCCGGCTGACCGCGTGGTCGCCAGTCCATCCGATTCGCTCCTGGCCGGTACCAAGGTGCGCATCGCAGCAGCGCAAGATTCAACGAGGGCGAAATGATGATATGAATATTCTCATGACTCGCGGCGGCGCTAAGACCGCTCTGATCCCCGGCCACCCCGGCAGGTCGGGAACAGATCAAAGTCTCTATTCGTGGTTCGTTAGTGCGGCTAGTTTTGTGTGCCTGGCGTTTCTCGCAGGGTGCGCTGTCGGGCCGGATTACAAACGGCCGGAGGCGGCGGCCATTCCTGCGGCCTACGCCGGCGCGACGAACGGCTGGAAGGTCGCCCAACCCCAAGCCCAGGTCCTCAAGGGGAACTGGTGGGAGATCTTTGGTGATGCGGAACTGAATGGGCTCGAAAGCAAAGCAGTCGCTGCGAATCAAACGATCAACGCCGCCGTCGCCCGCTTGGCCGAGGCCCGCGCCCAGATGGATGTTACCCGGTCGGGGCTGTTCCCGAACGTGGCCGTCTCTGGTTCGGCCATTCGCCAGCGCACTTCACCCAATGCTCCTTCAGGGATAGGCACGCCGCTCGGCATTTCGAGCACCTATAACGACTTCCTGGTGCCCTTGAGCCTCAGCTACGAGGTGGACCTCTGGGGGCGCGTGCGCCGCAGCGTCGAATCCGCCCGGGCCCAGGCCCAGGCCAGCGCGGATGATGTCGAAACGATTAGACTGATGATCCAGGCGGAAGTGGCCGTGGACTACTTTACGTTGCGCGCGCTGGATTCCGAGCGGGCGGTCCTCTCCTCCAGTGTCGAGGTCTTCGCCAAATCTCTCCAGTTGACCCGCAATCGGCGCGCCGGGGGAGTGGCCTCCGATCTGGACGTCGCCCAGGCCCAGACGGTGCTGAAGACGACGCAAGCGCAATTGCCTGCCGTCGCGCTCCAGCGCGCGCAATTTGAGCATGCCTTGGCCGTCCTGGTGGGGCAACCCGCTCCTGCCTTTCGGATCCCGGAGCGCAAGCTTTCGGTTGCGCCTCCCTTGATTCCGCCGGGCTTGCCCTCGGAATTGTTGGAGCGGCGGCCCGACATTTCGGCTGCCGAACGACGCGTGGCCGCCGCCAACGCCAGCATCGGCGTGGCCAAGGCCGCCTTTTTCCCGACCGTTCAATTGAACGGTCTGGCTGGCCTCGAGAGCGTGAGTGCGGGCACGCTGTTCAATGGATCCAGCCGGCTGTGGGCGGTGGGACCCTCCTTGACCCTGCCGATCTTTGAGGGTGGAAAGCTCCGCGCCGGCTTGCGGCTGGCCGCGGCGACCTACGAAGAAATGGTCGCCAATTACCGCCAAAGCGTTCTGACCGCCTTTTCGGAGGTGGAAGACAATCTGGCGGCCCAGACACTGCTCGCCAGCCAATACGAGGCGGAAAGCGAAGCCCTGCTCGCCGCCCGCAAACAGCTTGAGATCGCCAACAATCGATACCGGGACGGTCTTATCACGTATCTCGAAGTGGCGACGGCCGAGAGCACCGCGCTCAACATCGAGTTTAGCGCCACGTTATTGCGCGGCCAGCAACTCGTCGCGGCTGTTGCCCTCGTGAAGGCGCTTGGCGGCGGCTGGCAGGAAGCGAGGGAGCAATGACGACAATTACCAAGACAAGGACATCCAGTTAAAAACAAGAACATCTAGTTATATGAAAACGAAACCGTTTGGAAATTCGGATATGTTAATCACACCCGTGGGCTACGGCTCATGGGCCATTGGCGGCTCAGGCTGGCAATTCGCCTGGGGGAAACAAAACGATGACGATTCCGTCGCCGCGATTCACCGCGCGCTCGAGTTGGGCGTGAACTGGATCGACACCGCGGCGGTTTACGGCCTGGGTCACTCCGAAGAGGTGGTCGCCCGGGCGCTGGCAAGTTGGCCGGGGCCGCGCCCTTACGTCTTCACCAAATGCGGCCTCCGCTGGGACGCACAAGGCCAAACCCGGCGCGTGTTGACGGCGGCCTCCATCCGGCAGGAATGCGAAGAGAGCCTGCGCCGGCTCAAAGTGGACGCCATCGACCTCTATCAAATCCACTGGCCGGTCGAGGACGTGAACGAACTGGAAGCGGGCTGGAGCACGATGGCGCGGTTGCAGCAGGAAGGCAAGGCGCGCTGGATCGGCGTGTCGAACTTCAATGTCGAACAGATGCAGCGTGCCCAAGCCATCGCCCCGATCACCTCCTTGCAGCCGCCTTACTCGTTGGTGCATACGGAAGTGGAGCCGGAGATACTGCCGTTCTGCGGGCATGAGCGAATCGGCGTGATCGTCTATTCGCCCATGGCCTCGGGGCTGTTAACGGGCGCCATGACGCGGGAGCGCATCTCCAACCTGCCCGAGGACGATTGGCGCAAACACCACCCCGATTTCAATGAGCCGAAGTTGTCGGCCCACCTGGAATTGGTGGAACGGTTGCGCGAAGTTGCCAAGCGGCGTGGCTGCTCCCCGGGAGCGGTGGCGGTCGCTTGGACTTTGCGCCACTCCGCCGTGACCGCCGCGATCGTCGGCGCGCGCAAACCAGCGCAAGTGGACGACGTGGTGGCTGCCGCGGAGCTGCGCCTCACTCACTCGGACCTCAACGAGATTGAAGCTCTCGCCGAACTCGCGGCCTAAACTCGCACCGGGTGGTGCCAATGAAAATTGGCACCACCACTCCAGGCAGTTATGAACGAAGCCACTCTATTCCTCATCCGCTACGGCCCGCTGCTGGTATTCACAGTCGTGTTTTTGGATCAGATGGGGGTTCCGCTGCCCGCCATCCCGTGGTTGTTGGCTGCGGGCGCGCTTTCCGCGACCGGTAAGTTCAGCGCCCTCCTGGGGCTCGGGATCACTGTGCTCGCCTGCTTGCTCGCCGACACGTTCTGGTTTTACCTCGGTCGATACCGTGGCCATCGCGTCCTGGACTTTCTTTGCCGCGTGGCTTTGGAACCGGACTCCTGCGTTCGTCGCACGCAGAATGCGTTTACCCGCTACGGCCTGCGTGGGTTATTAGTAGCAAAATTCCTGCCCGGTTTGAGCACGGTGGCTGCCCCGCTGGCGGGGATGGCGGGCGTCAAAGTCGGTCGCTTTCTCCTCGCTGACGGGCTCGGTTCGCTGCTTTATGGCGGTTGTTTCATCTACCTGGGCTATTTGTTTAGCAGCCACATACAACAGATCGCTTCTGCACTGACCGGCGTGGGCGGAGGTGTCCTGAGCCTGGTGATCGGGCTGGGGGTGATCTATATCGGGTTCAAACTCTGGCAGCGGCAAAGGATTCGGCGTGAGTTGCGCGTGGCGCGGATCACCGCGGCCGATCTGCGCCGCAAACAGGACGCCGGGGAGGATTTAGTCATTCTTGACTTGCGGCCTGCTGCGGAACTGACCCTCGATCCTTGTTCCATTCCGGGCGCCCTTCATTGGGCGGTGGATGAAGTCAAAAAGCGTTACTACGAGTTTCCACGCGACCGCGAGGTGATCGTCTATTGTTCGTGTCCAAATGAGGTATCCAGCGCGCGCGTGGCGCTGTTACTCCATCGCAGAGGCGTCACCCGCGTGCGACCTCTGCTTGGCGGGATCGACGCCTGGAGAGACCTTAACTACCCCCTGGAACCGGCTTCTCGTCCGGCGAAGCCCTTACCGACACTCACCCCGTTAGGACGGCAGGACAACCCTGTCCCGGAAGGCGCGGCCGTTCATGACAATTTCAGCAGCCCTGCTGCCTTGCATACATCCACATGAAAAAGAGAGAACAACCGAAGGCGCAGATTGAAATTACGAAAGATGGGCCCTCCCTCGTGATGGGTGGACTACCGCTCAGCGAACAGTTGATTGTCACCAATGCCGAAGGCGAATCCCTTGACTATGAGGAAGGGAAGAATTACCCGGCCCCGCAGCAATATGCGCTTCGCCGCTGCGGCCAGTCCAACAACAAGCCGTTCTGTGATGGCACCCATGCGAAGGCTCACTTCGACGGCACTGAAACGGCCAGTCGCCAGTCTTACATTGAGCAAGCTGCGACCATCGAATGACCGACGATGTTGCTCACCGACGCGGAGAGTTTGTGCGCTTTTGCCCGTTTCTGCGACCCGAAAGGCAGAATCTGGAACCTGGTTAAACAGACCGACAATCCCGAGGCACGCCGGCTCGTCGAGCACGAGGCTGGACATTGTCCCGCCGGACGACTCGTGGCGTGGGATCGGAAGACGGGTAAATCCATTGAGCCGAAGTTCAAACCGTCTCTCGGATTAATCTAGGACACGGCGAAGCAAGTGAGTGGGCCGATCTGGGTGCGAGGGGGTATTCCGGTTATTTCCGCAGACGGCAAAACCTACGAGATCCGGAATCAGCTGACGTAAACTGGATTGAAGCAATTGCATGAAACAGACCGTCCAGTTCTTCATCCCCATCCGGGCCGCCGTATTACGGGAGCCGGGCTGCCCACTGAAGATCGAGCGCCTGGAAATGGAAGGGCCGCGTGACGACGAGGTGCTGGTGCGCCTGGTTGTCGGTGGCAGAAACTTCGTCGCGCAACGAAGTCGTTGATTCTGTTGGATTTGTCCTCAAGCTAATTAGCCATGTTCGCGATTGTCTCGGCGCTCCTGCGCTACCTGTTGTCCTGCCTTCGTCCGAAACACGAGATCGCTTTAGAGAATTTAGCCCTCCGGCACCAGATTGCGTTGCTCAACCGATCGGCGCACAAGCCTAGACTGCGGGGCAAAGACCGGTTGTTCTGGGTGGTGTGGGTAGCGAAAACCCCGTGCTCCTTTGAAAACCTTGATGTGTCGACACAGTCCGCCGAAGTTGACCTCGCCATGCTCGATGTCATTTTTGCGCTCTTGCGCGCGCTGCTCTCCGGCTTTCGACCTCAATCCCGGCTCATGCTTGAAAACCTGGCGCTCCGACATCAACTGGCAGTCCTCAAACGACAAACGCACAAACCTAAACTCCGCTCCGCCGACCGACTCCTGTGGGTGTGCCTGCGGCGCCTCTGGCCACAGTGGCCACACGCCCTGGTCCTCTTCCAACCCCAAACCGTCATCGCTTGGCATCGCCTTGGCTTTCGCCTCTT
>ODAK010005336.1_pt1 | contig 13079 bp, 7 predicted proteins | sample 1539591 | NCBI WGS metagenome assembly ODAK01 (sample SAMEA3539303, study PRJEB22396) | soil metagenome | biome: tundra; feature: field; material: soil | place: USA | collected 2010-05 | depth 0.15 m | reverse complement strand
CCATTACGTCCCCGTAACCCAGAACAAGCTGTAGGCTGTGGGCCTTTGCGTGAATCGCGATTTCAGCTTTGATTTCTTTCCACAACGTGACCAACTCCTTTTCCCGCTTCTTCTGGATTAGCGATTTCGCCTTGCGAGCCAGGCTTTCCAGTTCCTTGTTCGCGTTCGTGAGCTTTTCCTCGTAATCCTCCTTGCTGAAGGCACCGAAATCTTTTTTTGCGATGGCTGCTTGCCAGGCTTTCATATTCTCGATGAGCTCCTGCGTTTCCTCATTGCTGAGGCCTATCAGATCACCAAGGGCCTTCCTGTAGCGGATCGCCTTTTCGTAGCTACTGAACACCGCGCCCATGTTGACCACCGCCACGCGCGTCGCGCCGACGGGTCGCGGTTGATCGTTGACCGATTGGGCGGTCGTCGACGAGATAACAAGCGCTGCGGCAGCGAGAACGATCCGTTTCATGGTGCGAACTCCATTCGGGTGACAGGATGATTCAGTCGAGGCTTGAGTCTAGCAAAAGAGGCGAACCGACACAATCCTTTCGAGGCCTCATCCCCGCCCCAACCGCCACGACTGAATCGCCGCCGCATCAATCGCGGCGTCGCGCATCATGCCATCGCGCAACTCGCGCAAGCGGTCCGGCGGCGCGAGTTGCAACAACCGCTTCATCGTCAACGGCGGCGTCGCCTTTTCCAGCTTGGCGTCGAGTACCTCGGCCAGATAGATCGTGCGATCCCCCGAGTCCATCGATGTCTCGACCCGGCACTCCAGCCAGGCGGCCGCGGTCAATGCTGGCAGCCCATCGAACTTGTCGGTCGTGTGGCCGGTTTGCAGGCCGAAACGCCAAACCCAATCGAGGTGCGATTCGTCGAGTAGATGGAGCGTGAACGCCCGGCTCGATTCGATCAAACGCCAGGTGTGGTGCTGCTTGGCGATGCCGACGAGCATGCGCGGCACCTCCGGCACAATCGACGCCTGATTGACGAACGTCGCGATCAAGCCGCCGCGGCGCTCGTTGTGAGCGGCGGTGACCAGCCAGATGGCGGGGTTGAGTTGCCGCAGGATGTCGGTGATATCGAGCATTCGGGGTCCTCAAGAGGAGATTAACCACAGAGACACCGAGGCACAGAGAGGGCACCATGAAATAAGGAGTTTTGAGCCACGGAATCGCACGGAAAGACACGGAAAAAGACAAAATGTTCAGCATTTGCTCTCTCCCGCCTTTTTCCGTGTCTTTCCGTGCAATTCTGTGGCTAACCTCTTTCTTCTTCCACTCCTTGCCGCCTTCTCGGTGTCTTTGTGCCTTTGTGGTTAGGCCTTGTTTTCATTCGCCAACCCCTCAGAGGCATCGTATCATGTTGGTGACGAGAAAGAACTCCCGAGTCGGTGCGCGCATGGCCATGTTGTCTCCCGCGGAACTCCTGGACTGGTTGGAACGGAACCAATTCCTGGCGCCGACTCAGGCGGACCAACTCCGGCCGCTCTTGATCAACATCTCCGATACGATGGCGCTCGCCAAGGAACTGATTCGCCGCGATTGGCTCACGCCGTACCAAATCAACCAGATCATGCAGGGCAAGCAAGATCAACTGGTCCTCGGCTGTTATCGGCTGCGCGAACGAATCGGCGAGGGGGCGATGGGGCAAGTCTTCAAGGCCTGGAACCTACGCCTGGGCCGAGTGGTTGCCGTCAAGACGATCAACAAGGAAATGGTCAACAGCAGCAAGGCCCTGGATCGCTTCCGCCGGGAGGTCGAGACCGCGGCACAGCTCGACCATCCGAATATCGCACTGGTGCGCGACGCCGAGGAAATCGATGGCAAGCCGTATCTCATCATGGACTATATCGAAGGCTTGAACCTATCGCAGCGCGTCAAACAAGACGGGGCGTTGCCGATCGGCGACGCGGTCGAGTACGCTCGGCAAGCCGCACTGGGTTTGCAACATGCCTATGAGCGCGGCATCGTCCATCGCGACATCAAGCCGGCCAATCTGATCGTCACATCGACCAAGAATAGCGGCGATAGCCGACCCCTGGTGAAGATTCTCGACTTCGGCCTGGCCCGTTATGAAAGCGAGAGCGAGGATCGCGAGCGCCTGACGAAGGTCGGGCACATGCTAGGCACCATCGATTATGTTGCTCCGGAGCAGGCCCAAGACGCGCGCAACGCCGACATCCGCGCGGACATCTATGGCCTGGGCTGTACCTTGTACTACCTACTGGCCGGCAAGCCGCCGTTTGACGGCGACAGCATGCTCGAGAAGCTCGGCCCGCGCGTGACCGGCGAGCCGCCCTGGGTGCGCACGGCCCGGCAGGAAGTGCCGCCGGGATTGGAAGACGTCTTGCGCACGATGATGGCCCGCAAGGCTGATGATCGCTTCCAGACGCCGATCGAAGTTGCCGAAGCACTCGAGCCATTCGTCAAGGCGGACGCCGGGCGACCGATCGCGCCGGCGGCAGCGGGTATCGTGATGGCAACGCCGGTGACCGCGGCCGGCAACGTGCCGATGGCACAGCCGATCCTGGCCATGCCGGTTGCAGGCGCGACCCCGAGTATGCCGACGGCCACTCATGCGGCTCCCGTCCGCGAGGCCGCCTTTCTCGGCATGTCCGCGACCGGGCGCGACATGTCGAGCGGTGCGGCCGCCGCCACGCCGCGGACGCCCAAGCCCGGCAAGCCGTTTCCGGTCAAGCTCGTCATGCTCGCCGGTGGAGCATTCTTCGTGTCGGTCTTGTTCTGCGCGGGGCTCGTGTTGCTTTTTTCGGGCGGCAAGCCCGATAAAAAGAACGGCACGCTGCGCATCACCAACGCCAAGTGGTCGATGGGCGACAAAAAGGCCAAGCCTGGCCAGCACCATAATTTGCTGATCTGGATCGAGCGCGTCGATTTCCAAGGCCCCGTGAATGTCTATCTCAAGAATCTGCCGCCGGGCGTCGTTTGCAAGCCGGTAACGATCCCCATCAACAACGTCCGCATCGAGCTCCCTTTCACTGTGTCCATCGGCACGGACCCGCTTACCATGGAAGTCGTCCTCGTCGCCGAGTGCGAGGCGGAAGGCGCCCACGCCGAGTTGCCGATGACACTGATCGTCGCGGACGATCCCTACAAGCTCAAGAAGTGACTGGTAAAGAAACCTCCGGTCTTCGTTAAGCCCCCGCAGGGAGCTTTGCCCCAAAACTCGAAATCCGAACCACGAAAATCGAAACAAATTCCAAGCACGAAAAAGAAAACTCGAATCTCGTTGTTTTTTTCGCTTCGGCTTTCGGATTTGTTTCGGATTTTGAAATTCGAGTTTTGGGGCAAGGCCCCCGCAGGGCGCCCTGCGGGGGCTAAACGAGGAGCGTCATCTCGCCAATTCCGCCGCATGTTCGTGACTCCGCCGCCACGCAGCCGCGAGTTGGCGCATCTCCTCGTTCCCTTCCAGCAAAACCGGATGATGCAGTTGCACGCAGCCGCGCTGCGCACGCTCCGCTTCAACCAGCGGCGAACCCTGGCGATAACGCTTCGGCGAGCGTGCCACGTGCGCTACGTCGAAGCCTTCGTCCACCGCGAAACCCTCGGCACGCAAGGCGGCGACCAGGCGCGCACGGGGCAATCCGAACGCAACCTCGTTGAACTGGATGCCAAGCTTGTAGAACGCGGGCTGCTCGTCTTCGTTTGCTTCTACGAAGGGCCGAACGCCCGGCACGTCGGCCAGTGCGTCGCACAGTACCTGCACGTTGCGCCAGCGCGTGATGTTGCGCTCATCGAGCTTGCGGCATTGGGGCACAAGCAGGGCGGCTTGCAATTCCGACAGCGGACAGACGATGTTGCCCGCCCGCAGCAGGTGATTGCGTGCCCGCTGGGCGACGTCGGCCTGGGACGTGAGCAGGGCACCGCCGCGACCGGCGCAAAGAAGCTTGGAGCCGCCGAAGCTGAGGACGCCGACGTCGCCCCAGGTTCCCGCTCGTTGGCCGTTGATGAGGGCGCCGGGCGCCTGGGCGGCATCTTCGACGACGACCAGACCCTTTTCGCGCGCCAATTCCATCAGGTCGCGCATCGGTACGCGCCCGCCGTGCAAGTGGGATGCGAGGATCGCCTTGGTGGCCGGCCCGATCGCGGCGCGCACCGCCTCCAGTGACATGTTCCAGTTGCGAGTATCGACATCGATCAGCACCGGGATGGCGCCGACCGCACGGATGCTGAGAAAATTGCCGGGATAATCGTAGTCGGCGAGGATGACTTCGTCGCCGGCGGCGATCTTGAGCGCGCGCAAGCCGAGTTCGATCGCGTAATTGCCGCTGCCGCAGAGGAGCACGTGTTCGACGTGGTGATACTCGCGCAGCCAGGTTTCAAGGCGTTCACTCTGCCCCGCTTGATATTTCCCCCACCAACCCTCGAGGTACGCTTGCCGGAGGACTGCCTCGATTTCCTGGTCAGCCGGCGGCCAGGCCGACGGACCTTGCGGCCGAATCGGGGCGCCTCCCAATAGCGCGGGCAAACTCATCGCAGGGTTCCTCGAACCAGCCCCACGCGCAAGCGTGGGGATCGTACGGCTTAAGACAGATCCCCCACGCTTGCGCGTGGGGCTGGTATGAAATCGAATGATCGGCGCTACGTATGCACCGCATCCAGCATCACGAGCGAGACGGGCCCGAAGACGATCACCGGGAGCCACGCTGCCAAGGCAGGGGAGATGTAGTCATCCTTGCCGAGATATTGGCAGGCGAAAACGGATAGGAAAAACACGATGCACAGCATCATGCACAAGCCGGCGCTGATGAAGATGTTGCGATTCTGATCCCGAAGGATCACGGACAGGCCGAGCACCACGAGAATGACGCCGACGAGCGGCCGCGTCAGCCGGGTGTGGAAAACGACCGCGAGATTGGCCAGCTGCGGGTTGCCGGGGCGATCCAGTTCTTTCAAGAGTCGCGCGGTCGGCAGATACATGAACCAATTTTTTACGCGGGTGAGCGTCTCCAGATCGACATCCTTGGTCTTCAGAAAATACTCGCCGCCGCCCATGGGCCGAAGGATATCTTCTTTATCCTTCGGCCACTCCAGTTCTTTGGGCTCGGTTTTCTTGAGGTGCCAGCCGCCGGAGAGTTTGTCGTTCTCGCGCTTCGGGATGTAGTAGGCTTCCTTGGCGACGAGCTTGACGGTGCGCGAGATTTGCGCGGGGATATGCACGGTGAAGTCCTTGATCAGCCCGTCTTTCTTGACGACGGTCCGGCCCTGCACGAAGATATTGTTCATGTCGAAGGCGCTGCGGACGTCTTGTGTTTCCTGCTCGCCGTCGGGATTTTGGCGGTTTTCCAGCATGAAGTAATCGATATAGGGTAAGCCAAATTCCTGGTTGACCGCGGCGAGCGCCATCATGCTGCAAGCACAAAAAAGCACGGGCCGAACCACGCGCCGCGTGGACACGCCGGCCGACAAGAGCGGCAACAACTCATTGTTCCGCTGCATCCACGCCACCGTGAACATGCCGCCCAAGAGCGTCACCGGCTCGCACAGCCGATCGAAAATCTGAAACGACTTGTACCCGTAGTAGACACCGACGTATTTAAGCACGGCCTCCAGGTCTTTTTGATGGGCCGTGAAGTCTTCCAGATTCATGAACAGATCGACGACGATGAACAACCCGAGCAGGCTTGCCAGGCAGAACACGTAGGCCTTCATATAGCTGTAGATCATTTGCCGATCAAGAATCGTGAGCATGTTGGCTTCCTGCGCTGGAACATCGGCCCGAACTATTTTTGCCGCGAGGTCAACGTGCCCGTCACCGGCGCCGGCTCCGCGGCGGAACCACGTGGCTTATATAAAAGCACGTATTGCAAGCAAAGCTCGTTGGTTGTGTTGGCGACATAGTGGCCGAACCCATGCGACTTCAGCTCGCGCATCGCGTCTTCGGGACTCCAGCCCTGATATTCCATGCGGTAAACCGCGGCCATCGCCCCCGTGCGGTGCAGTCCCGCCTTGCAGTGAAACAACACCGGATAGGCGTTTTCGTCGTCCATGATCTTGAGGAACTCATCGATCCCGCCCGGTTGATCCTTGCCGACGCGATTCTCGGCGACGGTCTTGAGATAGACGAATTTGAAATCGACGCCAAGATACGCGCAAAGCTCGCTTTCTTTTGTCACCGATCGATTGAATCGACCGCCGCGGAGATCGGGGTCGGGCGCCTCTTCCATGAAATTGATGACGGTCTTGATGTGGTGCCTTTGGATCGCGTCCCGAAATCCCGTCGAGGTCATCAGACCGCTGCGGTAGACACGCCCTTCCACCACCGGCCGTAGCCGCTTGGCATGTTCGAGTGAACAGCGGTAATACAGATAAGGAGCATAAACCATGAACGCCGCGAGGGCCAAACCCATGGCCCAGCGACTGACATTAGCATTGCGCACGCGATCACCTCGGCAAAGAACATCCTTGTCTCACGAGGCGATGATGGCGATTCCTCCGCACATTATCAAGACCGATTGCCGGCAGGATGACGCGGACGAGGTGAACGGAGAATGATGGGCAAGATAACTGAGCCCGAGCGCCCAGCGAGGAATCCATGGAAAACCTCGCTGGGCGCTCGGGCTCGGAACATCGTCGCCAATTTCGGGTGAACCGTTGACTCTTGTCGTTCGCCGTGCGAAACTGACAGTCTCGCCGGATTTTCGTCTCGCCTCCCGCCTGCGAATTCGCTTCCCAAGGAGTTGCATCAATGGCATGCCGTTACGTCGCTATCATCGCTTTGTTGTGCCTCGGCGCGGCGGTCATCGGACTGCCCCTCGGCGCCGGCGAAAAGCCGGGGCTTGAAGTCGTCACGGCGTTCAAAGGCCATGCCGACACGGTCTACGCGGTGGCGTTCAGCCCCGACGGCAAATCGCTGGCGACGGCCAGCTTCGACAACACGCTGAAACTTTGGGACGCTGCCACCGGCAAGGAGATCAAGAGTTACGACGGCGCCGCCGGGCACACCAAGCAAGTGATTAGCGTCGCCTTCAGTCCGGACGGCTCGATGCTGGCGTCCGGCAGCGCCGACAATACGCTCAAAACCTGGGACGTCCCCGTCAACGCTCCGATCCGCTCGCTTAAATCACCGGACGCCTTGCTAGCAGTCGCGCTCAGCCCCGATGGCACCAAGTTGGCCGTCGGCGGCAAGGACGGTGCTCTGCGACTTGTCACGCCGACCGAGTTCAAGGAAATCGTCAAGTTCGATGCGAGCCATCAAGGCGCCGTCACCGGCCTGGCGTTCAATGCCAACGGGCAACTGCTGGCGTCCGTCGGCGGCGATCGCACCCTGAAGTACTGGAACGTCCTGACCGGCCAGTTGCTCGCCACCGTCGGCGCGCACACCGGCGGCGTCAACGGCGTGGTCGTCAATCCGAACAACTCCGCCGTCTATACCGTCGGCGACGACGGCTTCCTGAAGTTCTGGTCGCTGCCACCCCCTGCTCTATCGAAGACGCTGCCCGGGCATGGCGCGCCGATCCGCGCCATGGCGTTGACCCCCGACAACACTGGTTACTACACCGGCAGTGACGATCGCACGGTGCGTCAGTTCACCTTCGCCGGAGCGAAGGAAGTGCGCGCTCTCACCGGCCCGCAGAGCGGGATCACCAGCGTGGCGACTCACCCGGCCAACGCTTTCATCGCCGCCGGTACGCAAGATAGCCGAGTGTTCCTCTGGAACAACGCCGACGGCAAATCGCTGGCCAACTGGCTGGCCCACTCGGGTCCGGTCCATAGCGTGCAAGTGCAGCCGCAAGGGCAGCAACTGATGACAGCCGGCGCGGACGGTCTCGTCAAATTCTGGGCCCTCCCGCCGCTGCCGCCGCGCATCCAGACGCATCCCGATGCCGTGCTCGCCGCGGTCGCCAGTCCCGACGGCAAGAAGCTGTATACCGGTTCGAGTGACAAACTCGTCCGCATGTGGGATACGAACAAGCAAGCCATGGAGAAACAATTCACGGGGCACGCTGGCGCGGTCACCGCGGTTGCCGTCAGTTCCAATCTGCAAATCCTGGCGTCCGGCAGCGCCGACCATACGATCCGCCTGTGGAATCAAGCGACCGCGAAGGAATCCGACGTTTTGCTCGCGCACTCGGCCCCGGTCACCGCGCTCGCCCTCAACGCGGCCAACACGCAAATGCTGTCGGCCTCCGAGGACGGCACCGTCAAGCTTTGGGCACTGCCGCTCGTCGCGCCAAAATTGTTCATGCATCCGGAGCAGATCACGAGCGTCGCATTGACTCCCGACGGCACGAAAGTGCTGACCACCGGCAACGACAAGATCGTCCGCTTGTGGAACCTGGCCAGCGGCGCCAAGGAAAAAGACTACGCCGGCCCGACCTTGCCGATCGTCAGCATCGCGATCAGCGGCAACGGCGCAACGATCGCCGCCGTGTCCGCCGACAAGACGGTGACGTTCTGGAACGTCGCCGACGCCAAGGTCCTGCAAAAGCTGCCGATGCCCGCTCTGCCACTGGCCGTCGCCTTCAGCAGCGACGCCCAGAGCGTGTTCGTCGGGCTGGCGGACAACAGCATCAAGCAGTTTAAAATCGCGGACGGCAAGGAAATCAAAACGCTGCCCGCGCAACACAAAGGCTCGATCGTCGGCCTGAGCGTGAGCGCGAAGGGAGATCTCTTGTTCTCGGCCAGCGGCGACAAGACGATCCAGACGTGGGCCTTGCCTGCGGGGACTGCGAAAGCGAAGTTCGATCACGTCGCCCCGATCGTCGCGATGACCCTGAGCAAAGACGGGACCCGCCTCGCCGCCGTTGCAGAGAAAGTCGTGAAAGTCTGGAATGTCGCGGATGGCCAGGAAATCACAACGTTGAAGCTACCCGCCGACGCCCTGGGAATATCACTCTCCCCGGAAAATACGCGTGTCATCGTGGCGTGTGCCGACAAGCTGGCGCGCATCTATGAACTCGACGGCAAGCTGCTTGAATTGCTGCCTCACGATGCGCCAGTCCATGGCGTCACTTTCGTCGATGCCAAGCGCGTCGTGACCGCCGGCGCGGATAAACTCGCCCGGCTATGGACCTCCTCGCTCGTTTGGCAACGGCAGCATCAAGGCCCCGTTCGCCAGGCCCTCTTCATGCCGAAAGGCGACCAGGTCATCTCCACGGGCGACGACAAAACGATCAAATGGTGGAACGTCCTGGACGGCAAGGAAGTGAAATCGCTGACGAATGAAAGCCCGATCACGAACCTGAGTTTGAGCGCCGACGGGACCAAATTGGCGACCGCCGGCGCCGACAAGAACGTCAAGATCTGGACGCTCGCTGACGGCAAGTCCGGTGCTCCGACCGCGTTCCCCACTGCGGTGCAGAGTTTGGCGCTGACGCCGAACGGCCAGCGTTTTGCGGTCGCGCTACCGGATGGAATTCGCGTCCACGATGTTGCGCTCGGCAGAGACGTCCAGGTCTTCGCCGACCACGCCGGTCCGGTCAAGTCGCTGCAATTCCTCGGCGACGGCCGGACGTTGGTGATTGCGTCGCTGGACAAGTCGGCCCGCCTGCTCGACGTCGGCGCAATCTCGGCGTTGGCCGCCCATCCCGCGGGGCCGACGTTCGCCCAGTATCACGCCAACGGCCAGCAACTGCTCACGGCCGGCGCGGACAAGACGATCAAGCTTTGGGACCTGGCGAAAGCGAACGTGCTGAAGTCGTTTGGCCCGGTCGCCGATCCGATCAAGGCGGTCACCTTCAGCAAGGACTTCCTGCGCATCGGTGTCGCATCCGGCAAGACCGTCAGGGTCTGGACCATCACCGACGGCAAGGAAGTCACCACGCTGAATCATGCCGCGGAGGTGCTGTCGCTGGCGTTCAGCCAGGACGGCACGCGCATCGCCAGCGGCGCCGCCGATAAGCAAACTCGCCTATGGGACGTCGCCACGGCCAAGGAACTGCAATTCTTCGCGCAGGACGACGCCGTCGATGCGGTGCTCTTGACGCCGGCGAACAACGTCGTGATTTCCGCCGCCGGCAAAGTGACGCGACTCGATACCGCGTCGATCTTGCGTGCGATTCCCGCCGACGCGGGGCCGGTACATGGCTTGACCATGCTGCCGGCCAACGCGCACGTGCTGACGGCCGGGGCCGACAAGATCGTGAAGCTGTGGAATCTCACGAGCGGAGCCAAGGAGCGCGAGTTTCCCGGCGCGACCATGCCGTTGCGGTCGGTGGCAGTCTCGAAGAACAGTCTGCTTCTGGCGGCGGGCGGCGCCGATCAGACGGTGCGCGTTTATCAATTCGCCGACGGCAAGGAACTCGGCAGCGTGAAGGTCGCTGGCGAAGTGCGCGGGCTCGGCTTCACGCCGAGCAATCTCGCCTTGGTGGCCTCCGCCGGCAAGGCACTGACAGCCTGGGGCACGCCGTTCACCGCGGGGCAACCGCTGCTGCCGGAGTTTTTGAAGCCGGTGCAGAGCTTCGATACGCCCGACGTGCTTGCCGACTTCGTGATCGCTGCCGACAATGCGTCGATCTACAGTGCCGGCCAGGACAAGGCGATGCGCGTCTGGAAGCTGGCGTCGCCGGTGCCGACGCGCAATTTCGCACTCGGAACCAACATTGACGCGGTTGCGTTTCAGCCGAAGGGGGGCCTACTGGCCACCGGCGCCCATGACGGCCGGATTCGTCTTTTTGATTTGGTAAAAGGGGCGATCGTGAAGGACATCCCCGCCCACATCACGAAGGGGCCGAACAATCAAATGACGCCGGACCCGATCTATTCCGTCACGTTCTCCCTCGACGGCAAGCAACTCTTGACGAGCAGCTACGACAATAGCCTCAAGCTCTGGGACTCGGCCAGCGGCAATCTCGTGCGTGAATTCAAGCCTTACAAGATCAAGGATTTCGAGAAAGGTCATCAGGAGCCGGTCTATACGGCGGCGTTCAGTCCGGACGGAAAATTCATCGCGTCGGGCTCGAGCGGCCTGGAACGGACGATCAAGATTTGGAATTTGGGCGACGGCAGCGTGGCACGTGATCTGGCCAATCCTAACTACAAATCCGCTCCACCGTTCCCGCCGGCGTCGCATCCCGGCGCCGTCACCAACTTGCGTTTCACCAAGGACGGTCAGTATCTCCTCAGCGTCGGCGACGCCCCCGGCAACAAAGGCTTCGTCGCCGTCTGGGATTGGCAGGCCGGCAAGTTGATCTCCGCCGCCGAGCTGCAATTGGGCGTATTCTACGGCCTCGCGTTAGCGCCGGACGAAAAGACGTTCGCGGTGACGGCGGGCAACCGCGACCGCAAATTCGCCAGCCCTGCCTTCAACGCGGCATACCTGTTCAAGATGCCGATGTCGGGGAAGTGAATCACTGATCAGGCGGCGGGGGGCATGTGTGCCATGCTTTCGGGGATCCCGGGATGGGCCTGAAACTGCCGCCTAACACCCCGAAAGCATGTTGAACCCTCAAGGGTCTCATGCTTTCGCGGTGGGATCCAAAGGTCCTCACGTTTTGCAAACGAGCCGCGAAAGCATGGCACGCACGCCAAATCTGCTACGCCTGCCGTGCCTGGTTGAACCGCATGCCGACGTTCGTCCAGTTGACGACACGCCACCACGCATCCACGTATTCGGGCCGGCGATTCTGGTAACGCAGGTAGTAGGCGTGCTCCCACACATCGAGGCCGAGAATCGGCACGGCGCCGGTCATCAGCGGGCAGTCCTGGTTGGCGGCGTGCGTAATCGACAGGCGGTTGTTGGACCAGACGAGCCACGACCAGCCGCTGCCAAAGCGTGCCAACGATGCAGCACGAAACTGCGTCTTGAACATGTCGAAACTGGTGAACGTCGAGTTGATCGCGTCGGCGAACGCGCCGGCGGGCGGGTTGCCTCCGGCGTTCGGGCCCATGATTTGCCAAAACATCGAGTGATTGTAATGCCCGCCGCCATGATTGGTGACCGCCTGGCGAATCGCTTCGGGAACTTGGGTAATGTTGCGTAGGATCCGATCGAGCGGCATCTGCGCGAGTGCCGGATGCCCCGCGACGGCGGCATTCAACCCGGCGACATAAGCGGCATGATGGCGATCGTGATGGATCTCCATCGTTCGGGCGTCGATGGCGGCCTCCAGCGCGTCGTTCGCGTACGGCAATGCCGGCAGGGTGAACGGGCCCGCGGCCGGTTGTGCGGCGCCTTGCGCCAGGGCGGGGAGGGCCAGATTCTTGCCAAGCAGCGAGACGGCCAGCGACGCGCCGGCGGTCTTCAGCAATTGGCGGCGAGAACAAATCGACATGGGGAGCTCTCCGTGAAGGTAGGTTAAGGGCAACCGCATTCTATGCCGACCGTACGGAGATTTCCAAGCATTTTCCTGTTTAGAAATCGCCGCATAATAACGTCCCGATTTGATTTTCTCCGGATTCACAGATGAAGTACGAAGAGCGAAGAGCGAAGTACGAAAACTCGGAAAGCGAGGCATTTTTTCGTACTTCGATCTTTGTATTTTCCGCCCATGTCAAATCGGGAAGTTATTTTCCGAACGTTTCTTAGCCGCTCGCCTTGAGCGAGCGCGGAGCGGCATGGTTGCCACCTCCCCATTGCCACAACAGGATAACGCCGACCGCCGTGCCGAGGCCGCTGCCGGCCAGCCACTGCCAGGGAATGCCAAGAGTCGAGCCCGGATCGTTCAGCCCAACGGTGAGCAGAATCGTGTTATGGCAAACATGCTGAATCAAGCTGGGCCAAAGGCTGCCGCTGCGCCAGCAGACGGTGCTGAGAATCAGTCCCAACATTAAGCTGGGCAGCAACCGCTCGAGGCCGAGGGCCCCATCAAGGACAACGTGGGAGAGCCCGAACAAGAGGCCGCTGACGCCGACGGTCAGCCAGGCGCTACAGCGCGCTTTCAGTGCATTGAAGAGCAAGCCACGAAAGAAGAGTTCTTCAAGAATCGCCGGCACGACCACGATGGCGAGGATCCCCCAACCGACACTTTCGCGCGCGGTCTTCAGGCTCTGCAAAACCGCACCGAACCGCTCCTCCAACACCGCCGGCAAGCCGCTTTGCTCGAGCAGCCAAAGTTCGATCGGCCATAGCGAAACGCCCAGCAAGAGTCCAGCGGCCAGCGCCGCCGGGCGCGGCATGGTCAGACC
>ODAK010005335.1_pt1 | contig 13079 bp, 16 predicted proteins | sample 1539591 | NCBI WGS metagenome assembly ODAK01 (sample SAMEA3539303, study PRJEB22396) | soil metagenome | biome: tundra; feature: field; material: soil | place: USA | collected 2010-05 | depth 0.15 m | reverse complement strand
TGTCAAACCTCGACGGATCGACCCCGTGACGCGGATTAGCCTGACGGTTCTTTCACGACTCTTCAGTTGGCGTGACGCTTTGGTGGTGGTGCGCCCAGAAACATTGATTCGCTGGCACCAAGCGGGGGTAACGTGGCTCGCTTTGTGCCCGGTGGCCGTTGACACACTGTGGTTGCCGCGATTGTCATCATAATAGTGGTGTTGGATAGAGGAGTCTAGTCGCCACGCAACCCGCGGTCCTAGCTCTTCCGGCTGCCCACGAGCAGCAACCCTGCTGACGCTACCGCAAGCCTGACCTGAATTGGGTATGACCGTGAAGGAACTTGTGTCCCGGGTATTTGTGCGGCAGTTTCGGGTCCTGATCAAAGAATATCTCGTGGTACTTCAGGTTCCTAGAATTCCGAATCACGCCCGCTACCAATTAAATGAGGGCCTGTAAAAGCGCCATTTTCTGCAGCCCATACGCCGCCCACAAGCTGCCGTCGGCCTCGGGGACTAGGTCAATTTTGCCCCCGATCAGCTCCCGGATCAATGTCCGTGCTTTTCCAGCGGCTACCGGGTTCCCGTCTAAGCCATTGTCGATCTTCTCCCGGTAGAGCTGGGCCGCTTGGGGCAACAGCGCCAGGATTTTTGACGCCAATGGAACCACCGGCTTGGCCGCATCCCCGGCCGCGATCAGCGCAAGAGCGGCGACCTTAAGCGCGTTCATGGTGTTTCCTCGAGTAGTCCAGTTATGAACGACGGCCTTGGATGACTTGAATCAGAATCATCACAACCGCGATGACCAAGAGGACGTGAATGACGCCGCCCATCGTGTATGAGGTGACGAGACCTAAAAGCCACAGGACAATCAATACGACTGCAATGGTATAGAGCATGGCGTGAATTCCGTTAGACAAAACTTTTTTTGACGTGCATCAACAACTGCCAACCCAATCGATGTTAGGTGCGGCCTGTTCTACGGATTCTCCTTCTTTTTTGACTTGGGCTGTTCACCTTGCTGCGCAGCTTCGGTCGAAGCAGCACTCGCGTTCTCGTTGACCACATTCACATGGGCTGGAACATTGGTCACTTCGAAGGCGACGCGGCGGTTTTGGGCACGGCCTTCGGCGGTGTCGTTGCTGACAATCGGTTTGACCTTACCGTAACCCTTGGCCGTCAGGTTTGAAGGGCTGACGCCCTTGCTGATCAAGTAGTCCTTCACGGCTTCGGCACGCCTCTGTGACAGATTCAAGTTGTACGCGACGGACCCGATCGAGTCAGTATGACCTTGAATCTCGACGTGCAAGTCGGGCTGGGTTAGCAGGGCACCGGCGACCTCGTCCAGCGTCTGCTGCGCCGGGGCGGTCAGCTGCGACAAGTTGAACTCGAAGTCCACCGCGCGAACGATCACGGACTGCTCGATGATACGACAGTTGGCGTCGACCTTGAAGCCGGGCGGCGCGTGACACGGCGGGGGTGGCGCGGGTGGCGGGGGTGGCGCCGGGGCCGGCGGTGGTGGCGGCGCCGCCGCGGCTACCGGAGCTTCAGGCGTTGAGCGACCGCCAAACCGATAGTGGAAGCCCACCCGGAACAAGTTCATGGTGAAACTATTGTGGATGTTATCCAGCGAAAAATTGGCGTAATTGGTGCAAATCGGCGGCACGGTTCCCTTGGCGGTGGAGCAAGTGAAGGTGGAGTTGCTCCCCTTGCCGAGGTTCACGTAGTTGTACTCCGCGGTGAACGACCACGGTCCGCCGTTAAAACCGTAGTCAAGACCAGCGCCGACATTCCAACCGGTGGACTTGAAGTTCTTGCCGCCACTGATGCTATTGGTCGGAGCAGTCCCACCCACCGGAGTGTAAGACAGCATCCCCGTATGTTGTCCGCCTGCGAACGCCCCGCCCACCCGCAGGTAAGGCAGCCATTCATCGATCGCATAGCCGATCCGGGGACCCAATAGGCCGATACCGTTCGGGCTGATCTTGCCGGATGCGGCATAGGTGCCGCTGGGGATCGGATCCGTGGGCCCAGTGGATGTATAGGCATATGAGCGCGTGTCGCTCTTACTACCGACGGCATCATAATCGGCCTTTAAACCCCAAACCCACTGGTCGTATTGAAAGTTGTAGCCCAGATCCACACCGCCGATGAAATTGCCATTGCTGGGGCAGTTGCGATTGTAAAAGGCAGTGGCAAGGGCGGGATTGCCCGTTATACCGGGTCCCGGCGTCCAGCTTTGGCAGGTATGATTCCACGCTCCGCCGATGTTCGCGCCGACAAAAAAGCCGCGCCAATCGGTGCCTGCGGTTGTAATGATGTCTTGCGCCTGCGCGGCGCCGACGGTGGCCAACGCGAGCAGTGCTGCGGAAAAGGTTGAGACTTTCATACCCTAGCTCCCAGTCACTCGAACTATCCGCGACTTGATCATGCGGTTCCCGACAATTGGACGAACCACCAAGACGTTTTTATAAAGCCACTTTCTTCCTTCAGAAGAAGCGCAGGTCGCTCTCTTCGGACTTGCGTTCGAAGACCGACACTCACAGTACTCTAACGCTCACCACGCTCCAACTTCTATCCGCAAAAGCCACTAACGCTACCGTACCGGACGCATGGCAACGATGCTGCAGTCCGATCTGAGGCGCTGTGGTTTGATGATTTGCGAATCGTGCATCCGTACCGCCGCGTAAAGACTTAGCTGGGAAGTTCGTCTACATTTTCGCGGTCGGCAGGAACATTCATCGGTTATTAGGAGCACGTCATGAGTATCAATAAAGAGCAAGTTACGGGCCGCGTCGAAGAGGCGAAAGGAGCCATCAAGGAAGCTACCGGCAAGCTCGTGGGCGACAAGACGCTGGAAGCCAAAGGCAACATTCAAAAGAACCTCGGCAAGGTTCAAGCGAAGTTCGGCGGCGTCAAGCAAGACGCGAAAGTTTCCTCGAAATAGGCGCTTCGCTTCAGCTCATCTCCAACGGCCGCAGAGTGCGCGCCTGACGTACTTCACGCTAAATAGACGAATCTGCGCGAGATGTTGAAAGCGGGCACGCCATCATCTGACGTCGCAAAGGCCGCGCTAAACGCGCATGGACGGAAACGCCTAGACGCGTAGCGTTGGCACGCCGCGCTTGATCAATAATTTGCTATGGACACTCGGCGAAGCCGCGCTCGGGCAGTTCGCGCTCACCGCTATTGTGCCTACTGCGATCAGCGATGCGGACGGCTGCAAACCAGTGAGCGCGACGAGAAGAACTTCAATGAGGGTTTGCGCGGCTGCCGTCATCTCGGGCACGCTCTGTGCCCTAACGTACAGAACCTCCACACGCCTTACGCTAAACTTCTTAACGCCAATCTTCGTCCACTTGTGGCCGACAGTGACCTTACGGCAAAAAGGACGCACACCATGTTTTCGCTACTCTCGAACAGACGTTGCAGCCTCCTCTGGACTGCGAACCACCGCAATCCGGATTCCGAGTTTCGTGAATTCCCGCGCCGCCGCCGGTGCCCCACGGCGCTCTACAGCACACCTCGTCGTTGGACGATTCTTTGACTACGAGCGTGCTGCCGCACTTCGCAGACTAGTCGTACTTCGCAATTTTTTGTACTTGTTATTCGACTATTACAATTCTGCGTACCATCTTCATACCGGTGTTGGCCATCGAGCTCATGGCACGACGTTGCGCATGGTTTTTATCGTACTTTGCGGTCGTCGCATTGCTGGCTGCATGCGGGCAATCGAATCCTAACGCCGGTGCCACACAACCCGGTGCCACACAACCGCAGATCTCCACGACCGCGGCGCAGATTACGACGCAGCCCGCGAATCAAGCGGTGAGCGTCGGACAGAGTGCCATTTTCAGCGCGGTTGCGGCGGGTAGCGCTCCGTTGCAGTACCAATGGCAAAAGAATGGCACCGCCATCGCCGGGGCAACCGGATCGAGCTACACGACACCGGCGACCGTAATCGTGGACAACGGGTCGAGCTTCACCCTGGTCATCACCAATGCGACCCGCAGTATAACGAGCAACGCCGCCACGCTGACGGTGACTGCGACGCCGACAGTGACCGCGGCAGCCGCGGGCACCGATGTGGTGACCTACAAGTACGATGTCATGCGCACCGGGCAGAATCTTACGGAGTTGGTACTGACTCCGTCTAACGTAACTTCCACGACCTTCGGAAAGCTCCGGAATCTCATGGTGGACGGACTGGTCGACGCCCAACCGCTCTACCTTTCGAAGCTCACCGTGGCCGGTGCCGCACACAATGTCGTCTTCGTCGCGACCGAGCACGACTCCATCTACGCCTTCGATGCGGATACCGGAACGATCCTATGGCAGGTCTCGCTCATCAGCGAAGGCGAGACCACCAGCGATGATCGCGGCTGCTCCCAGGTGACACCGGAGATCGGCATCACCTCTACGCCCGTGATCGACCGGAATGCGAGGGCTCACGGCACGATTTATGTCGTCGCGATGACGAAGGATGCTTCATCCCACTATCACCAGCGGCTGCATGCGCTGGACCTTACGACGGGCCACGAACTGGCGGCCAGCCCGACGCAGGTCACGGCAACGTTCGGAGCGACGATTTTCGAGCCCGGACAATACAAGGAGCGCGCCGCACTGCTCTTGAGCAACGGCACGATCTACACGACCTGGGCGTCGCATTGCGATATCGGCCAATACGGCGGCTGGATCATCGCGCTCAGCGAGTCCACGCTCGCGATCACGAGCGTGCTCAACGTGGCGATGGGTGCGAGCGGCAGTGGCTATGCGAGTCAGGGTCCTTCGATTTGGATGAGCGGTGGCGGCCCAGCGGCGGATTCGGCGGGCAACGTGTATGTCCTGACCGCCAACGGTCGTTTCGAGACCAGCCTCAATGCCGATGGATTCCCAAATGGCGGAGATTACGGCAACTCGTTCCTGAAGATCTCCTCCTCGGGGGGCACCCTGGCGGTGGCCGACTACTTCGCAATGTCGGGCGAGATCGCCGAGTCCACCGGCGACGGCGATCTCGGCTCCGGCGGGGTGATGCTGCTGCCCGACCTGACCGACGCCGGCGGGGTGCGGCACTTGGCCGTCGGAGCGGGCAAGGACGGCAACATCTATGTCGTGAATCGAGACAACATGGGCAAGTTCACTTCCGTGGGCAACAACATCTGGCAGGAACTCGACGACGTTTTGGGTAATGGCGTCTGGGCGACGCCCGCCTATTTCAACTTCAGCATCTACTATGGCCCCCAAGGCGGCTCGTTGAAGGCGTTTTCGGTGACTAACGCGCTGCTCTCGAGCTCTCCGACGTCGCAGACTTCCACGCGCTTCGCCTATCCCGGAACCTTCCCGGTCGTCTCGGCGAATGGCACGGCGAACGCCATCGTCTGGGCGTACGAGAACACTTCGCCCGCAGTGCTTCACGCCTACGCCGCGACCAATCTTGGCACCGAGCTCTACAACAGCAACCACGCGTCCAACGGGCGTGACCACTTCGGCGCCGGCAATAAAAATATCGCCCCGGTCGTCGCCGACGGAAAGGTCTTCGTCGCGACCACGAACAGTGTCGCCGTCTTTGGTCTGTTGCCGTGACGATACGGCGCTCGTCGACTCTTCGGTGTGGATCGCATACTTACGCGATGACAATCTGGTCGAGGTCGACTTGCTCACTGAATCTCTCAAGCATGGAGAGCCCGTCTGGCTAGCGCCGCCGATCCTGCAGGAGGTTCTGCAGGGAGCAGATAGCCCTGATCGGTTCACTCGTTGGGATCGGGTGCTTGGCGAGTTGCCAATGGTCATCGCACCCGACGCCCGCGCGGCTGCGCGCAGCGCGGCGCACCTGTACGCGCGTTGCCGATGGGCAGGTGTCACTCCACTTTCCGCGAATGACTGCCTGATAGCAACGCACGCCATTCTTGGCGGTATGCCGCTTCTGCACCGTGATCGGGACTTCGGGTTGATTGCCGGCGTCGAGCCGAAACTCATTCTTGTTGCCGTTGCCGCGAGGAAATGAGCGAGCGGTCGTAATTGGTAGCGGGTGGCGCTAGCAATTTTAAATAAACTTCTGATAAATCAATTACTTATTTGATAATTGGTAGCGGGTGCGCGATTCTCGTAACGCCTACCTTCCGGCTATCGCTCGCCGCGTGACTTGGCGGCTTCACGAATTACTGCCAGAAGTAGCAGCGGGGAGCGCGATTACGCGGCCCCAGACACAGAATCTCAGCTTGTCTTCGGGCGTCCTCCGGCGGCTCAACCCGGTCGAGATTCGAACTCGCGAACCCCTTGCGGGGTTACCGGTTTTCAAGTCCCCCGACTCGCACAGTCGCACATCACAAATGCACATAAGTGACTGTTTTCATATGACATTCTAAACGCGCGCAAAGCCTGAATTTCCCGGCTTTTGAGCACCAACTGCAAATCAACTGCAAATTGGTAACAAAGCGAAGACTCGATGCGCTGTGCACCGGTCCATTTTACCGGGTCACTGTAATCCGACCGCCGTAGAGGCGCTACGCCCGGCGATCTTCGTCCGGTTTACTCTCTGGGTCTGGCCTAGACGGTGATCGCCTCGATGCCGGCGCCGCGTCAGTTTCGTCGGCCAGCATCGGGAGCGGTGTCCCCTGTATCCAACTGTTGTTCGGCATATATGCCGCACGGTCCTGCGGCTGTGTCTCGACAAGGCATCCGATAGGTGAAAGCGTGGGCGGTGTCACGACAGCCCCCGCGCGTAAGCTCGGGCCTTCCGGCTGTTGCTGGTGCAGCCAAATCTGCGGGGTCTTGAGTGTCGCAAGAATTCATTCGGGACGTAGGAGTCGCAGATTCAAATCCTGTCACCCCGACCACTCACAGATGGTCTATTCCGGCACATCAATCTAAGTGCCGAATTCGGAACCCGATTCTTAAGTGGTGCTCGCGAGCTTCAATGCCTTCGCGTCTAGCCAGGATTTGATGCGCTGCGCATCGACTAAACGCGTTTGCCCGCCGGTTGAGTTCATCAGCACGATCACGATCGAGCGGCCCTCGATGATCGCCTTCATCACCAAACACTTACCCGCCTCGGCAATATATCCGGTCTTTTGCAGCACGATGTGCCAATCGGTGTGAGCGACGAGTTTGTCGGTGGTGTGAAATTCAAGCAAGCGACGGCCCACGGGCACGGCGAATTTCTGATCCGTCGAATAAGCTTGCAGGGTCTGATTGTTGGAGGCAACGACGACGAGCTTCGACAAATCCTCAGGCGTCGCCACGTTGAGCGGCGAGAGCCCTGTCGGCTCGACGTAGCGGGTCGAGTACATGCCAAGCGCCTCAGCCTTAGCGTTCATTGCCTCGATGCAGGCGGCAACGCCGCCCGGATAGTAGCGGGCAAGCGCATGCGCGGCGCGGTTCTCACTCGCCATCAGCGCCAAGTGCAAAAGCTCCGCGCGCGTCAATAGCGTGCCGCGGTTCAGACGCGAGAAGGTGGGCTTGTCCAGACGCTCATCCGCCTCGGTGATCTCGAGCATCTGATCCATCGGCTGATCGGCTTCGAGCACGACGAGTGCCATCATCAGCTTCGTGATCGAGGCCATGGGCTTGACCTGCGAGGCATTCTTCGATAAGAGCACATCGTTCGACTCCTCGTCGAGAACGAACACCTCGCTTGAAGCTAAAAGCGGCTCCTGATCGGTGGCGCTGGCGATTGCCTGGGCGATCAGGTCCACCTCCTTCGGAGTGGGCTTGTGATGCTTCTTGTGATGCGCAGCATTCGCCGTCAACGGGGAAACCAATGCGGCGCAACAGACCAATGGGATCAAAATCGAGCGCGACAGAGCGATCACGAGGGCCTCTTTACGGGGTAATCCGTAGGGGACGGATATCTTGTATACGTGAGCGCGGCGGCGGGCTTAGACCGAGATCTCAGTTACTCACCCTCCGCCCATTTCCGAGGGCGCCGGCGACTGAATTTGTGAACGGGCGCACTGATTGTGCCGCGTGCGGAAGAAGTTATCAGGCACCGTAAAGTCTTTTACACTGAGACCTTCCACCGGCGCACCGAATCTTGTCAGCGCGATGTAGACCACTTGGCTGTTTTCGGAGTCTGTGCCGATTAGAATGTCGAGGTCTTTGGTTGCCCGCGGTTGCGCGTGAAGTGAAACCGAATACCCACCGACGATCAGATATCGGACATTAGCCGCGTTGAATGCGGACAAGGGATCTTTGAAGTCGTCGAACATTCAACTGCTGATGTCCATCACCGCGCGACGACGCTCACGCGGCGAGACCCTGCGCCACGCGCCGTACTCGTCCGGCGGCCACTAAAACAAGCGAACCCCAAAATCGATGGCAAATCGCTGACACCAAAACCCGTGTCTACCTGCGTCTAGTGGTGTCTTGTCGAGCCCTCTGGTGTGCTAGCCTACTGATGGATCGAGTAATTCAGTCACCTGAGGGCGAGGTTAGCTACGTTCGGGACGTAGGAGTCGCAGGTTCAAATCCTGTCACCCCGACCGGTATAATCAATGAGTTACAAAGGATTAAGTGGGGCGATTGAAAGGGATCACACCCTTGTAAGTGCGCCGTAAGTGCCTCAGGGCGGAATTCGGCCCAGACGGACAAGGGAATACCGGCGCGCCATCCGACGCTCGAACCGCGCCGGTACAATTGGGTCGCTGTGTCCCCCAGCCACGCAGGAGGTCTTATGGCCGCACGCTCAACAATTACCCCGCAAGAAGACCAAGAGCTCCGGCTTCTGCGCGCTGAATATTTCGATGCCAGCAAGCGCGCTGCCGAGGCGATGCAAACAGGCGACCACCCGCTCGACGTCGCGGCATTGAAAACGGTCCTGGAAGAGGACGCGCGGGCAGGAAAAGCCATGCGGCGCTTCAAGGAAATTTACGGCGTTTAAACGTCTGCCGATTGGCCTCGCCTCACCGACGCTGTTTTCACGAGTCGGCGACTTGTCCGCCGCATCCACACGAGCGCGTCGATTAGATCGTCGAATCGGTAGCCGTTTCTTTGCCATGGTCTCAGCGTCACCGGCCGAGCTCGTCGCGGCAATGCGGATATCTGACGCGTTTGATCAGAAATTGATTACCGCCGAGGCTCCTCGCTAAAGAGATATGCGACTTTGCCGGTCCGCTGATTCGGCGCCAGGAACGTGATTACAATCTGCCGCGAGTTGCAACGCTCGCACCGCAATCGGTGTTTAACCTTGACCAGTGGGAAGTTGTCGCCGAGGTGCGCCCGCAGTTTCACCAGAGAGAGCCGCGCCGAGTGCTGGCACTTGCGGCAGTACGCGCCGTAGTAGTACGAATCATCGACGTGCGCGAGGGCTGGGGTCTCAAGCTTGGCGTATTCCATGCTGTCACGGTACCGCCGCCCGGCTGTTGATTGCTGCTGTATAACTCATTCAGTGTTGGACGACGGTTCGGCCTGTATGATTTCATCGAGCCCATGGTATGCCTGCCTGTGAAGGAAATCCCGCGAGGTCCCGAGTGAGTAAGGGGCTGTCCAGGCTGGAGCAGCAGGCCCCTCAATCATTCGTCCCAAGTGCGGGTGAGATAGTTTTTATATAAGTGAGGGCTAGATCGCTCGAGCACTTTGCGTAACGCGAACTCACTGACATCCGGTGGCAAATTCAAGAACTGAATTAGCTTGCGTCGAAATTGAATAAGATTCGTTACGTCGGGAGCCTCAGGCTTCTCCGTAGTTGGCACTTCGGCGGAACGACGGCTTGCCCGATCAACCTCGGCACGCAATCGCCGGAGCGCCAGCGCTGCTTGGCGGGTGAGGGTCACGCGTTCCGACATAGGTTTGTTTTCCAGATGTGCTAGCCACTGTCAATAAGCAAGGAATTTTATTTGTTCAACAAAAACTAGATCCCGCATCTCCGAATAAAGCCATGTTATTCCATCGGCAATGCGAGGCAACTCTGCACTAGCAAAAGGCTGCCGTATGTCGCAGCTCCCAGCGCGTTATGTCCGAGACCTCGGGATTCCCATTCTCACGCTGCTAATCATGCGGCGGGAGGCGCTTCGGTGGAGGAATCACAGAACCGTACCCCCGCCTCTACCGATAGCGCAGCGGCGGGAGCTTGAGGCGTGGCCCTTGTTTGCTGAGCCTCCAGTATTGCCGCCCCATTCGAAATTCAATTTAACTTACCGTGATGTGCCCTGGGATGCTCATCGCGATACTCGCATATTCGCAGTCTCCGGTAATACCCGCCTGTCAGAGTATCCGTACCCGCCACCAGACATGAAAAGGCAACAACCATGGATGACGCGAAATTGCAGATTGCCCACGCGCCGCTGGATGATCCAGAACGTCCGCAAGATCTTGACCCCGACTTCTATCGCGAGGCGCTACTCCATATTGCGCGCCTCACGGCGGACCGATTATTCCGAGAGCGATCGGCATTTGCTGACGTTGAAAGAAGGGCGAAAATTCCCCTCGGAGCATCCCCACCCGCTCGATGGTATGACGGCGAGCAATCGATAGCGGGTCAAGGAAAGCCTGGATCGTGGGACAGTGGGCTTCCGGATCGGAGGGTCGAACGATGAGTTGGGCGATGGTCTTTCTGATCTACACCGTACAGGGCGCCGTACACCAGAACATCCTGCACGGGTACGGCAGCAAAGGTGACTGCCAGCTGGAGGCTAAAGTCTTCGAGCGCCGGCTCGACTTGATCAAGTGGGAATGCGTTCGAGACGCGACCACCCGGTGACTTAGGCGCTGGGATCGTAAAATTCCCCTGAGGGGCGGCCTATGAGGGAACGGTGAGTACAGCGGGCCGCCGGTCCAGCCCGCAGCCCTGTAGGGGACCGACAAAAGAAATGGCCGCCCCAAGAGCAGGCGGCCTGTAGTGGTGACGGTGAGTCCGCGACTTACTTTTGCAGAGATTCCGCTGCAATCAGAGGCTCTGACTTCGGTTCGCGCCTGACGGTGCGGCGCATCTCGATCGGGCGCCCAAAACATTTTGTGTACGCCTCCGCATAGTTCATCGGGCCGTCACGAAAAAGCGTGTGTACCAGCTTGTGGGTATAGATAGCCACGCGGATGCGCTCACGCCGGTCATCGGCGCTTAGGCCCGTCATCAACTCCCCGCCCGCGGCGAACTCCCTAATGAAATCTAGCTCCAAGTCTCGATCAACGTGCATGAGCATGTGGTTAGCCCCCTTCCCTAGTTATCGACTCTGATGCGGCAGATAGCTTAGTCCGAAATGCGATTTGCCTGTCGTCCCATAAATAGCCTCCGCGTACTCGAAAATTTGATTGCGTTCTACGTTGGTAGAATTCCAGCGAGCGCCATGACAGCGCGAGGTCAAACGGATTGCCTGGTCATGGAGCCACGCATCTACGATCGCACTCAAGGATTGTTCGAAGAGCACTTCACCGCCGCAAATCGGACACTTGACGGGAAACTTGACAGCGGAATAACCCATTGTGATTTCCTCCCAAATCGTTCGGTCGCTTATCTGGAAGCACCAAACCGCTCGGCAGAATATGTCATATCGCTGGGATCAAATCTGCGACCAATTTCACAATATCGCGGCGCCGCGCTCGATCCATGACGTGCCAATAGGCAACGGTGTATGGGGACTTGAATCGCGCGAGTTCGTCTCACCCGAGTCGAGACGCGTCATTACGAGAACCCGCGGAGGGTCATTCCCAAGCCTATAGCCGGGTCAAGTTAACCCCAGCTGGTATCAGGGCGGCGCGGATGCGCGAGAGGTTGGAGGCCGGCGGCGAGCTCGCGCAGGCAGCCATGCGGGAACTGTTCCCGGACTCGATTTGGCTCGAGGCAGACGAATCCGGCCGATTCCTCTGGGCGCGCGCTTGGGGCGCTTGGCCGACGATCGAGCCTGTGCGGCCTGGCCCGGCCCGCGCCGAGGAATTCCCGATGATGTACCGGGCTCAGATGGGGCAGGTAGACGCAAGTGGTAGCGGGGGCTCGCTCCCGCCACAATTTTCGGCGGATGTGAGGTTGGCTTAGGTGGGGCCGATGTGGCCGCCCATTCAGGTACAAGTGGTATCAGGAGCGCGCGTTAGCGGACTCAGACGCCCTCCCCTCGAGATTCTCATACCGCTCGCGACACGGCGCGCAGCGTAGGCGCCGACTGCTGCTGTGTGACCGCCATCGACAACCCAATCCAGCCCGTCACGAGCGGCGGCTTTGCGGCAGGCAGTTCCTGCGTACTAAGCCACTGCGATTTGCGCCACATTCGTAAAAGCCGCATGGGTTTGCGCAATTTTCAAGGCTACGTCCAGAGCATCCATGAACTCGGGAACCTTGATTGGCTTGGTAAGATAGCGGACAAACCCTGCTTCCATGCCTCTCTCGATGTCACGCGGCATGACACTGGCGCTGAGCGCAATCACCGGAATGTGCGCCGTTGCCGGGTCATCAGCCAACATTTTCAGCGCATCGATGCCGCTGATGCCGGGCAGGTTGATGTCCATCAGGATCACAGCCGGCCGGGCCACGCGGGCAATCTCGACACCGCGCTGACCATCGCGCGCCGTCAACAGGCGCAAGTCCGGCCGGCGCTCGATCAGTTTCTCGACCAGCATTAGATTGGCCGGATTATCCTCGACATAGAGCAGCGTATGCAGCTTGCCATCAGGCCGCGCATTCGGCCGCACAGCCACGGCGGGTATGCCACCGATGGCGTCGGCATGCGGTACCTCAGCAACATCCAGGTCGATCCAGAATACACAGCCCTCTCCGACCGTGCTCTCGACACCGATAGCGCCGCCCATCAATTCGGTTAACCGTTTACATACCACCAGCCCGACGCCCGTGCCTTCTTCGGCTAGCCCTTCCTGTCCGAGGCGGTTGAACGGCTGAAACAGATGGTTCAGGTTATCGGGTGTCAGCCCGGCGCCCGTGTCACTGACCGAAATGCGTACTCGCCCGTCATGGACCGTGGCGCAGTCAACGCCAACACTGCCGTCCACTTCGTTGTACTTGATCGCATTGGAAAGCAGGTTGATCAGAACTTGCTTGGCGCGCATACGGTCAGCTTTGACGAAGATCGGGGTGTCGAATCGCGGAAACGCGACGCGGATACCGCGCTTTTGCGCCTGCGGCTCTATCATTGACTGGCATTCGAGCATCACATCGGCCA
>ODAK010005334.1_pt1 | contig 13080 bp, 11 predicted proteins | sample 1539591 | NCBI WGS metagenome assembly ODAK01 (sample SAMEA3539303, study PRJEB22396) | soil metagenome | biome: tundra; feature: field; material: soil | place: USA | collected 2010-05 | depth 0.15 m | reverse complement strand
CGGCGATGATCCTGGCGAGCGGCGCGGTGCTGCTGCTCGCGGCCTGGCATGATGTCGTTTCACGTACGGTTCCGAACTGGATGTCCGTGGCGATCGCCTGCTTTGGCATCGTCGCGGCGTTCGCCAGCGATCGTTTGCCGATCAGCCTGGGCCTTGGTCTCGCGATTTTCGTCGTCGCGGCGATCTGCTGGCGGCGCGGCTGGATGGGTGGCGCCGACGTCAAATTACTGGGCGCGATCGCCATCGTTCTTCCGCCTGGGATGGTTTCAATGTTCGCCATCGCGATGTCGCTCGCCGGCGCCTTGCATGCTGTCGCTTACATGCTGGCCCGCCGCGTGGTGACACCGCCGCCGCCGCTGGTGGCCTCGCTGTCCGCGCTGCCACCGCGCGCGCGGTCGCTGCTGCCACGCGCGCTGCGCGCTGAACGATGGCGTATCAGCCGCGGTGGGCCGCTGCCTTATGCCTGCGCCATCGCTTTCGGTTTCCTGTTCGTCGTTTGCAACGGAGGTGCGCCATGATCATGCGCGTCGCTTTTTTCATTCTCATGTCGATGGGTCTGATCGGCTTTGGCACGGTCGCGTGGGTCACCACGCGGCCGCTGGGTCTTGGCGGTCCGGCCGCCACCAAAGTCATTCTCGTGGCGGCGCAGGCGATCAATGCCGGCAGCCTTCTGACGTCCGACGATCTGCAGCAAAAAGAAATTCCCGTCGAGGAGATGACCAAGGAGTACAACCTCGATACGCCTGACAGCCGTCGCAACCTGATGGGCGCGATGGCCAAACGCAGCCTCGGCACGGGCGAGGCGATCCGCAGCGACGACCTGATGCGGCCAACCGATCACGGGTTCATGGCCGCCGTTTTATCGCCGGGAATGCGCGCGGTGACGATCAATGTCGACGCCGCCAGCGGATCGTCCGGCCTGATCTGGCCAGGGGACCGGGTCGACCTGATCCTGACGCAGATGAACAACGATCCGGGGGCACCGCTCGGCCGGCGGATCAGCGCGCACACGGTGCTGACGAACGTGCGCGTCGTCGCCGTCGATTCACAATTGGTTTCCGCGCCAAACAGAAACGCCGCCGCAAGCCTTGATGCGCAAAATCGCACCGTGACGTTGGAAGTCGACGAGGACCAGGCGCAGCGAGTGGCCGTGGGAATGCGTCTCGGCCGTCTTTCGGTGTCGGTGCGGGCGTCAAGCACGGCCGGCGGCAACGCGAAGACGGATACGAAACGTGATGCGACCTTCGCCCAGGACATTCTGCCCGACCTCATTGAGAAGCCAGCGCCAGCGCCTGTCGTTCCGGTGGTCGTGGCGGCTCCTCCGCCAGCGCCGATCGCCGATCCTCCCATGCGGGTCTTCTCCGGCCCGGGTGACCCCAAGGAATTCAAATTCTGATGCGAGTGCTCACCGGCAAACTTCTGAATGGCAAACTCTCCGCTGGCAAAGTTTTCAGTGCCAGGCTTCTGGAAATCGGTATCGCGCTCTATGTCCTCGCCGCTCCGGTGGCGATGGCACGCGATGAGGGCGCGGTTCCGGCCCCACCACAGCCAATACAGCTGACGCAGAACATTCCGCCGGGGGTAAACCAGGACCAGCCCGCTCCGGAACCAACCAATCCGGAGCAGGCGCTGCCTCCGCTGGCGCAGCCCGGGGCGCAACCGCTGCCCGCCGAGATCCCGAAGCCATTCCACGGTTCGGTCTCGCTTGAGGCGGGAAACGGCAAGATCCTGACCCTGACGTTGCCGGCGGCCAATATTTACGTCGCCGATCCGAAAGTGGCTGAGGTACGGCCCGCCAGTTCCACCAGCCTGTTCGTGTTCGGCGTTGGCCCAGGCCAGACCACGATCGCGGCGGTGGACATGTTGGGCCGGTTGCTGGCGGATTATCAGATCACGGTGCGGCCGACGCTGTTCGGCGCGCATGAGGCACAGTCGGCGATCGCGCGGCTTATTCCCACCAGCCGCATTCAGGTCAAGCCGCAGGGCAAGGGCCTGATGCTGGTCGGCGCGGTGGCGAACCCGTCCGACGCGGCGCAGGCGATGACGATCGCCAAAGGCTTCGCTTCCGGCGACGGCGTGGCGATCGGAAATCAGATGACGATCGCGTCCCCGACACAGGTCATGCTGAGTGTGCGAATCGCCGAGATGCAGCGCAACGTCGTGCGCAACCTTGGTGTCAACTGGCAGGCTCTGGGCACGCTCGGCCAGATCGGCGGGATTGTCGGCAAACTCGGGATCATTACCGCGGCAACCAATGGCGCCATCAATTGCGCGGCGGCCGGTGGATCCGCCTCCTCCGCGGCCTGCGCCTCGGGAATTGGCCTGACGACCGCCGCGATCGATGCCCTCGCGCAAGATAACCTCGCGCATATCCTGGCCGAGCCGAATTTGACGGTCATGAGCGGCCAGCCCGCGTCATTCCAGGTCGGCGGCGAGTTTCCGATCCCGATCGCCGGACCGAACAACACCATCGCCGTCACCTACAAGGACTATGGCATTCTGCTGAATTTTGTCGCGACGGTCATGAACGACGGCCGCATCAACCTGCACGTCAAGCCGGAGGTCAGTGAGATCACCACCGCCAATGCCGCGTCGTTGTCAGTCGCCGGAACCACTCAGATCGTGCCCGCCCTGACCGTGCGCCGCGCCGAGACGACGGTGGAGCTCGGCTCCGGTGAGAGTTTCGCGATCGCCGGATTGCTGCACGACACCACCAGCGACTCCAGTTCCGGCCTGCCTGGCCTCGCCGACACGCCAGTCCTCGGCTCGTTGTTTCGCACCAGCCACTTGAACCGCACGCAATTGGAGTTGGTGATCGTGGTGACACCGGTGGTCGTCCGCCCAGTACGAAACGTCGCGCAACTGCAACTTCCGGCCGAGGGCTACAAACCGGCCGGCGACGTCGACCGGTTGCTGCTGCTGCGGCAGATGCCAAACGCGAATGGTACGGCCACGCCGCGGGCACCATCCGAAGCCGGATTTATCGTGCGATGAGGTCAACGATGCCCAACACGATCGCCAGGACATTATGCGCCGCCGCCACGTTCAGTCTGCTTGCTCTGGCGGGTTGCGACCAGATCGACCCACTCACGCGCCCGTATATGTGGCACCCAAGCGATGCCGTCTTGCATAACATGGCCGTGATGGCCGCCAATCCCGCCGATCTCGTCCATGGACGCGAAACGGCGCGGCACCAGGTCGGCATGGAAGCCGACAGCGTGGATCGCGTCTGGACCGGGAAGCAATTGCCGCTTCTGGGCGGCGCCGCGGGAGGCGTATCCAGCGGCGCGACTGGGGGCACCTCCGGCGGCGGATCCCCACCAACGGGCGGAGGCACCTGAGCCATGCCGCCAGAAGACGGACGCTTCAATCTCGCCGCGGTCGTTCCTCCCCCGGATCAAAGCGCCGGCCGGCACGACCGCCCATCGCTCGTCGGTTTCCTGACCGACCGCGAATCCGATGACGCGATTCGCGAAGGCCTGTCCGAAGCGACCAGCGAAACGCTCGATCTGCGCCGCGGCGGAATTCGCGTCGCGATCGGCGTGATGCAAAAATCCGCGACGCCGCGTGTCCTCGTTGTCGATATCTCCGGCGAGGAACAACCGCTGAGCGCATTGAGCGAACTGTCCCATGTCGTCGAGCCCGATGTCTGCGTGCTGGTCGTCGGCGAGGTCGAGCATGCCGACTTCTATCGCGAGATCACGCGCGGACTGGGCGCCGCCGAATACCTCAGCAAGCCGATCACGCGGGAAAAGGTGCTTCGCCATTTCGGCCCCTTCGCGCAAGGCAGCGCGTTCGCCGCGCCCGCCATGCTGGGCGGCCGCGCGATCGCCGTCACCGGTGTGCGCGGCGGCGTCGGCGCGACAACGATCGCGGTCAATCTGGCATGGCATTTCGGCGTCGGCATGCGGCGTCATACGGTGCTGCTCGATCCGGACACGCATTTGGGCACCGCCGCGTTTCTGCTGAACATCCAGCCTGGTCCGGGCCTGCGCATGGCGCTGGAATCGCCGGACCGCATCGACAGCCTGCTGGCCGAGCGCGCCGCGCAACCGGCCGCCGACCGGCTTCACGTGCTGGCGGCCGAAGAAAAGATCGCATCGAGCACCAGCCACGCGCCTGGCGCCGCGGCGGCGTTGCTGACCGCGTTGCGCAACCGGTATAATTTCATCATCGTCGATGTGCCGTACGCGCCGGTGCCATTGTATCGCGACCTGCTCGATCTGGTGGACCAGCGCATCCTGGTGATGGATCCATCGCTCGCGGCGATCCGCGATACGGTACGACTTCTGGGCCTGCCGAAAGGACCGGCGCAGGACCAGCGCGCCGTGGTCGTGCTGAACCGGACCGGCGTCCCCGGCGGACTGAGCCGCAAGCAGGTCGAAGAAGCGCTGAAAATGAAGGTCGACGTGGCCATTCCGGACCTGCCGCGGCAGGTCGGCAATGCCGCCACGCTCGGGGAGCCGGTGATGGTCACCAGCAGCGGCTTTCGGCATGGCGTCGTCGATATCGTGCGCCAGGTCGCCTCGATCCGCTTGCTCGACGGCGGCAATGAAAGTCCGCTGCCGATCGCCGGTCAGGTTAAGCGCAGTCTGTTCTCGTTGCTACGGCGGAAGAAATGATCACAGTCTCAGTTCCAGCATTCGGTCGTCGCACCCAGGTTTCCCACGGTCCGTCGCCGTCCGCCGAGGAGGGTACCGAAAGCCTGCGCGAGCTGATGGACGCCGGCTCCCCGATCACCGAGGAAATCGTCGCCGAGCTGCGCAACGCCTCTCTGGCGCGGCTCGACCCGAACATCGTCGCCGCGATGCCGGCCGAGCGGCTGATCCTGGACGTCGAGCGGCTGGTCTCGGAAATCGCCACCGAACGGCGCTTCCAGCTCAACGCGAAGGAGCAGCACGTCCTGGCCAACGAGCTGGTGCATGACATCACCGGTCTCGGGCCGCTGGAACAATTGCTGGAAGATGATTCGATCGCCGACATCATGGTCAACGGCCCGCATCGCACGTTCGTGGAAAAGGGCGGCAAGGTGACGCTGACCAATATTCATTTCCGCGACCAGGCGCATTTGATGAATGTGTGCCAGCGAATCGCCGCCGCGGTCGGACGGCGTATCGATGAGTCGAGCCCGATGGTCGACGCCCGGCTCAAAGACGGCTCCCGCGTCAATATCGTATTCCCGCCGCTGGCGCTGGAAGGGCCTTACGTCTCGATCCGAAAGTTCGGCAAAAAGGCGGTCGACTTCGCGCAACTGGTGCGCTGGAAGGCGCTGACATTGCCGGTCGCCCGGGTGCTGGAAATCGCCGCCCAGGCGCGGCTGAACATCGTGGTTTCGGGCGGCACGGGATCGGGCAAAACAACGATGATGAACGCCATGTCGCGGCTGATCGACCACGGGGAGCGCGTGATCACCGTTGAGGACGCCGCCGAATTGCAATTCCAGCAACCACATGTCGTGCGTTTAGAAACAAGGCCGGCCAGCCTTGAGGGCCGCGGTGAAATCAACCAGCGTGATCTGGTGCGCAACGCGCTGCGGATGCGGCCTGATCGCATCATCATCGGCGAGGTGCGCGGTGGCGAGGCGTTCGACATGCTGCAGGCCATGAACACGGGCCATGACGGGTCGATGTCGACCATCCACTCCAACACCACACGCGACGCGCTGACCCGTATCGAGAACATGGTGCAGATGGGCCACATGGGCCTGCCCTCGCCGGCGATCCGCACCCAGATCGTCGGCGCCATCGACCTGATCGTGCAGGTCGAACGGCAACGTGACGGCGGCCGTCGCGTCATCCAGGTGACCGAGGTCTGCGGCATGGAAGGCGACGTCATCACGCTGAACGACATCTTCCAGTTCGAAGTGCTCGGCGAGGGACCGGACGGCAAGCTGTTCGGCAAGTATCACGTGAGCCGGGTGCCGCCGTCGTTCCTGAAGCGGTTGTCGTATTTCGGCCTCGACCGCGCCTGGCGGGCGGCGCTGGAAGAAGCCGAGAACGGCGGGTGAATAAGGCTGCCCCCGGCGCTGGAAGAAGCCGAGAACGGCGGGTGAATAAGGCTGCCCCGGTGCGGTCTTTCATGGAGTTTCGCATTCGATGAACGAAGGCGCGGTACAATACCTGATGCTGATGGGTGCGTGTTTGTCGCTGATCGGCCTCGGGCTCAGCGGCGTGCTGGTCTCCCGCGCGCAATCGGAGAACGATCGGCGATCAAAACGGCTCACCACGATCCTGGCGCCGCATCTGCGCACCACGCAAATTGAACTCAGTGCGTTCACGGTGCGGGAAGAACACGGCCCACGCACGGCCGCGGGCACGCTTTCCGCGATTTTTGGATTCAGCCTGGAGCGCCAGGCACTGTATCCGACGCGGTGGTACGTCATTCTGGCGGCCACGTTCATGCTGGCCCTCGCCGCCCGATACGCCTCCAACGAATTGCTCGGCAGTCTCTCCTGGGCCGTGCTTCCGACCACCTGGGTATTGTTCAGCCGGATGTTCTTCAAGCGCGTTGAGAACAAACGCCGGAGTTCATTGTTGGGGCAGTTCCCGGACGCGTTGGCGATGATCGTGCGCTCGATCCGGGTCGGCGTGCCGGTGATCGACGCGGTGCGCAATGTCTCGCTCGCCGCCCCCAGCCCCACGGCGGGCGAGTTCAATCGACTGGTCGACCAGATCGCGGTCGGAACGCCGCTTGATGAGGCGGTGACCGAACTCGCGGTACGGACCGGTCTGGCGGAGTACCGGTTCTTCGCGACGGCACTGTCGCTGCAGACGCAGACCGGCGGAACGTTAAGTGAAACGCTGGAAAATCTGGCGGACGTGATTCGCAAGCGCGCCGCGCTCAAGGCCCGCGGCCATGCGATGACGGCGGAAGCACGCACCAGTTCCGCGATCCTCGCGATGCTGCCGGTGGTGACCGGTGGCATGCTGTACGTGATCAACCCGAGTTACATGATGATATTGTTCACCGATCCCACCGGCAAGATGTTCTTCAGCGCGGCGGTCATTTCGTTGATCTGTGGCATGCTTTGCATCCGCGCGATCATCAAGGCGGTGCTGCCGTGATGTCATTCATCCCGATGGGGTCAGCCTGCCAAATGGGGTCAACCTGCCAAATGGGGTCAACCTGATGGACAGCGCCACCCGTTACTCGCTGCTCGCCGGCGCCGGCGTATTCATGATGGCGATGCTGACCGCGGCCAGCATGGTGCTGCGCGATATGCGCGCTCAGGAACGACTGGGCTCGCGGGTCCGCCAGATCCATGGCGAGGAACGGGTCAGCACCGTGAAGGTGGAACGGATGCCGTTGCGCGAGACGCTGTCCCGCGCCGTGTCCAACATCGGTCAGGCGATCCTGACCTGCGGCCTCGTGCCGGCGGCGACAAGGGGACAGTTGGAGACGATGCTACGCTCCGCCGGCGTGCGCGGCGAACAAAGCGTCGGGATATTTTTCGGCGCCAAAATGGGTGCGATGATCCTGCTGCCGGTGTTGGTCTGGCTGTTCATCCGCAACATGGGCTGGACCCCGCTGATCACCACGTTTTTGCCGGTCGCGGCCGGTGTGATCGGGCTGATCCTGCCGGACATGATCGTCAAGCAGATGCGCAAGCGGTTTATGGCGAGACTGGAGAAAGGCCTGCCGGACGCGCTCGACATGATGGTGATTTGCGCCCAGGCGGGACTTGGTCTGGGATCGGCGATCATTCGGGTGGCGGAAGAGATGACGGCGTCGTATCGCGACCTCGCGATCGAATTCTCGCTGACGGCCAACGAGCTGCAGATCATGTCCGATACGCGCATCGCGCTGCACAATCTTGGCCATCGCTCCGGGCTGGAGGCGTTCCGGCGGCTGGCGATGACGTTGATCCAGACAATTCAATATGGCACGCCATTGACCGACGCGTTGCGCACCCTGTCCGCCGAAATGCGGCAGGAATCGCTGACCGCGTTCGAGGAGTCGGCCGCTCGCCTGCCGACGATGCTGACTCTGCCGATGATTATTTTCATTCTGCCCTGCGTGTTCCTGATCGCGGGCGGGCCGGCGATCATCCAGGTCATGCACTCAATGTCTAATTAAGGAATGTCCAATTGACAGAGGCCGGCTCCCTGGCGTCAAACTGACCGGGCGGGTTGACTTCCAACTTTGTAACCAATGGGTAGGGGGAATCGGGCTACCCATGATTTTGTTGGGCCTCGACCTCGGATCGTCGCCGCGCGAGGCTGGCGCGATCCCGAGGGTTCCGAGGCGCACGCCAAAGCTGGAGCCGCCATGATCCGATCATCCGTCCGTTCCGCCGGTCTCGCCGTTCTGCTCACGATGAACGGCTGTGGCGATCTTGTCTCGTCCGGAACCGGCGCCGGAACGCCGGGCCTTAATGTCGCGGAAGCGGCATTGCAGGGGGGCTCCGGTCAGATCGCGCTGCAGGTCAGCGATGGCGTGCTGCGCTCAACGCCCGGCAATGTCCGCGCGATGGAAATCAAGGGCGACGCGCTGGCCCTGTTGGGCGCTTACGATCAGGCCACCGTGATTTACCAGACCCTGCTGGCGAAGGACCCGAATTCGATACGCGCCACGATCGGTATGGGGCGGATCACGCTCTCGAAACAGCCGGCGGTCGCCGAGGCGCTGTTCCAGCAGGCCTTGAAGCGCGAGCCGAAGGATATGACGGCGCTCAATAACCTCGGCATCGCACGCGATTTGCAAGGCCACCATGCGGAGGCGCAGACCGCTTATCGCCAGGCGCTGGCGATCAATCCGGATCTGGACTCGGCACAGGCCAACCTCGCACTGTCGATGGCCATGAGCGGGCAAGGCGCGGCGGCGGTTCAGTTGCTGAAGGCCAAGGCCACCGAGCCCGGGGTGCCGGCCAAGGTCAAACACGACTACGCGGTCGTGCTGGCGATGGCGGGAAACCGTAGCGAAGCCGAACGCATACTGAGCCAGGACCTGCCGCCCGACGACGTCCGTCAGATGCTGGACAGTGCGACCGGCACGGATACCCGCACCGCGCGCGATGGATCTCAGGAGCCGAGCGGCGCGGCGGTCGCGTCACGGGACTGGGACAACGTGCCGCCGGACGTCGTTCAGGTTCCCGAGCAACCTTCCCGGCCGGTCGCTTCAGGCCGAGCAGCCCAGGTCGCGGCCCCGCCCACCATTGCCGGGCCCACTGCCGCGGCGGCCATGGCCGCGACGATGGCCGCCCCGGCGCCGATGGTGGTGCGGCCACAGCCGATCTCCGGGGTGGACGCCGATGCGCCGTTGACGCAGCCGGTCAATCCGGTCGCCGCGGCGGTCACCCACCAGCAGTCCCTGGCCCAACCGATCCAAAGCGCCGCCGCTTTCGCGTCCTCCTCCGTGCGCGCGCCTTCTGAGCATGCGTTTACCACGGAAGCCACGCCGGATCAGGCGGTCGTGGTCCCGGCCGTGGTGGCCATGCCATCCACGGACGCCGTGCAGCGGATAGCGGCCACCACCCAGTCCATGGCCGACGCTGAACGGATCGCGCTGCCCGAAGCTCCGCCGCCACCACCAGTCCTGCGGCCGGTGCCGCTTCCGCCGGCCTATCAGCCGCTGAAGACCTCGGCGCGGGTTGAGCCGACGGCGCCGCCGGCGGCTCCAGCGGCCACGCGACCCGAGGCGGCCCAGAGGGAGGACGTTGGTGCGGAGGGCGCGCGTGCCGACGTCGTACGATTTGAAACCGTCGCGGTTACTCAACCGGCGGCCCAGACGACCTCGTCCGCTTACGTGGCCACGCCGACGGTGTCGGTCCCGGCGCGTGTGGTGCCTGAAACGCCGCCAAAAATTGACCCGCGCGCCGCCGTGACGACCGCGAGCGACGACACGGCCACCGCGCCGACCCAGATCGCGAGGGGCGACGAAACCTCGACGATGGTTCAGTTCGCCGCCACGGCGTCCGAGGAATCGGCCCGATCATTCTGGCAGACCCTCGTGCAGCGGTTTCCCGAGGTACTGGGCCGGCGGGAACCGGTCGTGATCCGTTTCGAGCATGACGGCACGGTATTCTGGCGCGTGCGGGCCGAGGGGTTCCCCAGCCTGTCCGAAGCGCAGACGCTGTGCGCCCGGATGCACGCCGACGGCCAGCCTTGCTTCGTCCCGCGCTCGTGAAGGCGGACGCCTGAGCGCTGGTCCGGCTCGACCGTCGCGACATGCCACGATGACGTGAGACTTCCGGGAATGGAGATTCGTGCTTGGCGCGGTCCTATGAGAGGACTATCTGCCTCACATCTTCGCTCCCCGGGAAGGACCACGCGCTTGAGCAACCCATTCGCACTCGCCAACCTCGCCATGCCGGCGCTGGATGGGATCATTCGCGCCTTGTCCGACCGCGGCAATCGGACGGAAGCCGAACGGGTCGCCAAAGCCGCGGCGGCGATGCGCCTGATCCTGTCGTTTCTTCCGCGCGACGTGATTGAAATGATGCTCTCTGGGCAGACCGTGCTGTTCAACGAATTACTCGCCGACGGCGCGCGCGACACGTTGCGCGAGGTGGTGGATACGATGAAGCTGCGAAACCGCGCGAGTGTCGTCAGTATGGGTCGCCTCGTGCAAGGGCATCTGGACCGGCTGGAGCGGCGCGGCAACCAGCCGTTCCAAACCGAGATCGCCGCGGCCGAGGAGGATGATTGTCCTGTCCCGACGGATGCGCCCGCCGATGCGGAGGTGCCGATGCCGCCCCTGCCCGTGGCCGTCTCGTCTCCGATGGGGGCCGAGGCGGAACCTCAATCGGCGGTGCTGATGCCGATGGCGACGGCACCGGAAGCGGTGGGCACGGGCGGCGGGATGCCGACCGGAGAGCCGGTGGCTGAGACGTCCTGGCTGGATGAACCATACGAACAATGGCGCATCGAAACCGTGGCGGATCTTGCCGCGAAAGCGCGGATGGCCGCGAAGCCGGAGACACGAATGGACGCCGGGGTTGAACCGGGCGACGTCGTGGTCTGGCCCGGCATGCGATCGGACACGACGCATCCGGCGTTACCGCGTGAGTCGGCGGGGTATCCGCCCATCCGAGCGCCGGTCGACGCCGCCGCCGACTGAGCGCGAACGACGGAAGTCCCGACATGGCGGATGCCGCGGACCCCGGTCCCGACGACGAGCCGATATTCGTCGGTGACGACGATGCCAGTCGGCTCCGTCGGATACTTCGACGAAGCGGCTGGCGCGGTGTGGATCGAGCGGCTGACCGGGCACTACCGGCGCGCTGCGTCGCTTAATCTGATGCCGGAACGAAGTTGGAGACACGCGCGGTCGATCACGATGATCAACGATGTGATGGAGGGCCGGATGCTCCCGCTGATGGTCATTGGCATCGGTAAGATGACACGGGAATTGAGCCGGTGATTCTTATTTTATAACATGTTCGCAATTGGTTTGGCCAGGATCGTCCGTCTGATCAGCAGTTGGCCTCCAATCATGCGGCTGCCGATTTAATATAAACTTAGTGTCGCTTAGTGGTAATGCTTGCGGATAGAAACACCGCACGATCCCATCCTGGCCCCATCGGCTCAAGCACAACCCACCGTTGTTGAAACTCCCAGGGATCATTCCTGGTTTCTCAATGTGGAAACAAGTAAGCTTTACCACTAAGCGACACTAAGACACTAAGTTTTCCATGGACATCATATCCGACGATGACCTTTCACGGCGTGTCATTGGTCTGGCTATTGGGGTCCATCGCCAACTCGGCCCAGGATTGGCGGAGAGCATGGATGAAACCGGCCCGTGCGACGCGTTGGCGGAGGCCGCCCGGCCCATTGCCCGCGAACGACAATCGCCGGCCCGTTACGAAAATCGGATCGTCGATGGCCGTTATCAACCGGATGTCATCGTCGAAGCAACGTTGATGCTCGAAATCAAAGCGAACTACCAGAGTCACCCGATCCAGCCGGCGCGATTGATGACTTATACCAACCCGCGTTGACACCGACTCTCCAAGCGATAACAACATCGAGCGTCATCTAAAGCCACAGGCATGTGGCAAAGGGTCAACCTCAACGCGGGTTGGTATTATCTCCGCCCCAGTGGAACACCCCTGGGCCGGTTGACGAACTTCAATGCTGTTCCGCTGAAGGATGGCGTCACCCGCGTGCTCAATCCGACCGGCTCGTGGCAACGAGAGCGTTGACTACAACCCCAACAGCCGCAGCACGCGCCCGCCATAACGTTGCAACTTCGACGCCCCGACGCCCTTGATCTGCCCGAGTTCGTCCAAACTCGCGGGACGCGCCGCCGCGATCTCCCGCAACGTCGCGTCGTGGAAAATCACATAGGGCGGCACCGCCTGAGATTTCGCCTCACTCGCGCGCCACGACCGCAGCGCGTCGAACAGCGCCTGACTGAATTCGCCGGCCGCCGCCATGCCGCCACGCGCGGGCCGCTCGACCGTCGCCTTGCGCGGCGCGGTCTGGCGCAGCAACACCGCGGTCTCGCCACGCAAAATCGGCCGTGCCTTGTCCTCAACCAGGAACAGTCCGCCGTGGCCCTGGGTGTCGACATCCAGCGCGCCAACCGCGATCAGCTGCCGGACAATGCCGCGCCAGTACGGCGCCGTGCGATCCGCGCCGATGCCGAACACGGACAGCCGGTCGTGGCCATGCCGCAGCACCGCCTCGGTCTTCTCCCCGCGCAGCACGGCGATGGTGTGCACGGCGCCGAAGATCTGGTTCGTTCGGTACACCGCCGAAAGCAATTTCCGCGCCTCCGGCGTGGCATCCGCGGTCATTGGCGGGTCGTCGCAATTATCGCAATGTCCGCACGGCGTTCCCAGCGTTTCGCCGAAGCTGGCGAGCAGACCCTGGGTGCGGCAGCCCACCGCCTCGGTCTGCGCCACCATCTCCTCCAGCCGCATCCGCATCACGCGTTTTTGCGCCGACGGCGCCGACGATTGCGCCAGCCAATGCCTTGCCCGCGCGACATCCTGTCCGTCATACAGCAGCAACGTTTCGGCTGGGTCGCCATCGCGGCCGGCGCGGCCGATCTGCTGGTAATACGCCTCGGGGCTGTCCGGCATGTCCAGATGCACGACGAAGCGCACATCGGGCCGGTCGATCCCCATGCCGA
>ODAK010005333.1_pt1 | contig 13080 bp, 9 predicted proteins | sample 1539591 | NCBI WGS metagenome assembly ODAK01 (sample SAMEA3539303, study PRJEB22396) | soil metagenome | biome: tundra; feature: field; material: soil | place: USA | collected 2010-05 | depth 0.15 m | reverse complement strand
ATGAGCGATGACGTGCGGAGTCACGCCTTCGAGCCCTTCTTCACGACCAAGGAGCGGGGCAAGGGGACTGGGCTCGGGCTCGCGACCGCTTACGGCATCGTGAAGCAGAGCGACGGATACATCACGGTCGAAAGCGAGCCGGGCCGCGGTGCGGCGTTCCGGATTTATTTTCCGCGCGCCGCCGGCGCGGCCGCAGCTTCCGGGCTCGGCGAGCACCCGCCGCTCTCGCCGCGCGGTACGGAGACGATTCTCCTCGTCGAGGACGAGACCGGCGTCCGCCGGCTGTCCCGCACGATTCTCGAATCCCAGGGATACACCGTTCTCGAGGCCGCATCGGGCGCCGAGGCGCTGGAGATTGCGCGCTCGCATACCGGAGAGATCCACCTTCTCGCGACCGACGTCGTCATGCCCGGCATGAGCGGCCGCGTGCTCTGGGACCGGCTGCGCGCGCTCCACCCGGGCCCTCGGGTCCTCTTCATGAGTGGTTATACGGACGACGCCATCGCCAGGCACGGCGTTCTCGAGCCGGGGATCGCATTCCTCCAAAAGCCGTTCACGCCTTTCAGTCTCGCCCAGAAGGTGCGGGAGGTGCTGGACGCGGAGGATCGCTAGGGGTAGATCCGATAGAGCATCCGCGGGTACGGGATGCACTCGCGGAGGTGCGGGACGCCGCACATCCACGCGACGAAGCGCTCGAGACCCATGCCGAAGCCTGAGTGGGGAAACGTCCCGTACTTCCTCACGTCGAGGTACCACTGGAACGCCTCGAGCGGCAGGTCGTGCTGGCGGATGCGCGAGAGCAGCAGGTCGTGGTCGTGGATGCGCTGCGACCCGCCGATGATCTCGCCGTAGCCTTCGGGCGCGAGCATGTCGAGGCAGAGGGCGACGTCCGGGTCCACCGGGTCGGGCTGCATGTAGAACGCCTTGATCGACGCCGGGTACCTCGTGACCATGATCGGCGTATCGAAGCCCTCGGTGAGCGCCGTCTCTTCGTCGCCGCCGAGGTCATCTCCGAACTTCACCGGAAACGATTTCTTCTGCAGCATCTCGACGGCGTCGCGGTAGGAAATACGCGGGAACTTCTTCGAGACGACGGGCTCGAGCTTCGCGGCGTCGCGCTCGAGGCGTTTGAGATCTTCCTTCCGGCGGTCGAGGACGCGGGCCGTGAGCTCCTTGACGAACTCCTCGGCCAGGTCCAGGAGGCCGTCGATCTCGAGGAACGCGACCTCCGGCTCGACCATCCAGAACTCGCGCAGGTGCCGCCGCGTCTTGGATTTCTCGGCGCGGAACGTGGGCCCGAAGCAGTAGACCTTTCCGAGAGCCGCGGCCGCCGGCTCGAGATAGAGCTGGCCGGATTGCGACAGGTAGGCCTTCTCGTCATCCGTGTACTGCGTCTCGAAAAGACTCGACGTGCCCTCGCAGGCCGCGGGCGTCAGGATCGGAGAATCGACGCGGGTGTAGCCGCGCGTGTGGAAGAAGTCGTGGATCGCGCTCTCGACCTCGCTGCGCACCTTGAGGACGGCGACCTGCTTCGAAGAGCGCAGCCAGAGGTGCCGCTGCGACATGAGGAAGTCGACGCCGTGCTCCTTCGGCGTGATCGGCCAATCGTGGCAGAGGTCGAGGACCTTCACGTCCAAAACGCCCAGCTCGACGCCGCCCGGCGAGCGCGCGTCGGCCTTCACGAGGCCGGTCACCTCGAGCGTGGATTCCTGCGTCGCGCCCGTCGCGGCTTCCCATACGGCTTCGGGCACGTCGGCTTTCGAGACGACGCACTGGAGATACCCGCTCCCGTCGCGCAAGACCAGAAACCAGATCTTCCCGCCCTTCCTCCAGTGGTAGAGCCATCCCTTGAGGGTGACGGTTTCGCCGACATGAGACGGGAGACTGGAAATCGAAAGCGAGTTTTCCAAGAATCTCTATCTTATTTCGACATCCGGATTCGCCAGCTGTTCAGGACGACATTCGCCTGCGAGAGCCGGAGGAGCTTGCGGTTCTTGGTCTGGCTCGCCTCGGCGTCGTCCTGCGGCACGGTCTGGGCGCGAAGATCGCGAACGAGCTTCTCGAGCTCCTTCGCGAGAGCGTCGACTTCGTGTCTCTCGTACTTCTTGAGACTGACGGGGTTGAGGGTGACGTAGCCCTCGGAGAGGTCAGCCGCCATTTTCCACGCAGGGGTCGCCATACAGGAACATTAGCACCGGAAGATTCTTTCAAATGGTCGAAAGAGGCTCCGGCGGCGGGCGCCAGCCCATCGGTGCCGGCTGCCCCCGGCTTGTATTCACCCTTCTAAGAAATTCTTCGGTACTCTTCGGACGTGGAGGACGTGTGAGCTTTTCCGGAGTTGATTTCCTGGGGATCGAAGACATGCTCTCCGAGGACGAGCGGGCCGTGCGCGATCTCGTGCGCGCTTTCGTCGACGAAGACGTCCTCCCGATCATCGAGGAGTGCGCGTACGAGGGTCGTTTCCCGGTGGAGCTCGTCCCGAAGATGGCGGCGATGAACCTCTTCGGATCCACGATCTCCGAGTACGGCCTCCCGGGGCTGAACAGCGTGGCCTACGGCCTCATGGCGCAGGAGCTGGAGCGCGGCGACTCCGGGCTGCGCTCGTTCGTCTCCGTCCAGTCTTCGCTCGTCATGTATCCGATCTACACGTACGGCTCGAAGGAGCAGAAGGACCGCTGGATCCCTGCTCTCGCCAGGGGCGAGAGCATCGGCTGCTTCGGCCTGACCGAGCCCGACTTCGGCTCGAACCCGGCAGGCATGCGCACGGTCGCGAAGAGGGACGGGAACGACTGGATCCTGAACGGCGCCAAGTCCTGGATCACGAACGGCTCGATCGCCGACGTCGCGCTCGTGTGGGCGAAGGTCGGCGATGTGAACGGCCCGGTTCGCGGCTTTCTGGTGGAACGGGGCATGAAGGGCTTCACGGCGCCCGAGCACCGCATGAAGATGTCCCTCCGCGCCTCCGTCACGTCACAGCTCGTCTTCGAGGACGTGCGCGTGCCCGCCGCGAGTGTCCTGCCGGGCGTCGAAGGGCTCAAGGGCCCGCTCTCCTGCCTCACGCAGGCGCGGTACGGCATCTCGTGGGGCGGCCTCGGCTCGGCGATGGCCACGTACACCTGCGCCCTCGACTACGCGAAGAGCCGCAAGCAGTTCAAGGACCGGCCGATCGCGTCGCACCAGCTGGTCCAGGCGAAGTTCGCCTTCATGATCACGGAGATCACGAAGGGACAGTTACTGGCTCTGCGGCTGGGCAGGATGAGAGACGCCGGCACGATGAAACCCGAGCACGTCTCGATGGTCAAACGTAACAATGTCTGGGTCGCGCGCGAGTGCGCGAAGCTCGCGCGCGAGATCCTCGGGGCGAACGGGATTGTCGGCGAATACCCGGTCTTCCGGCATCTCGCGAACATCGAGTCGGTCTTCACGTACGAGGGCACGCACGACATCCACACGCTCGTTCTCGGGCAGGCCGTGACGGGGATTCCGTCGTACAACCCTCCGATGGAGTAAAGCCGCTCGAGTCAGCCTCTTACGCGGTACAATCGCACCGGATGGCCATCGCAGGAAATCTGCGCACGATGCAGTTGTCGGAGCTGCTTCAGTGGCTCTCGGCCGGCTTGAAGACGGGGACGCTCGTCGTGCGCGGGACGCCCGGCGAGAAGCGCATCTACTTCAACAACGGGCGCGTCACGTCCTCTTCGTCCACGCTCGAGCGCGAGCATCTGGGGCGCTTTCTCGTGGGCTTCGGCTTCATCACCGAGGAGGAGCTCATCCGCGCGCTGGAGGTCCAGCAGGAATCCCGGATCCTCCTCGGCAAGATCCTCGTCATGATCGGGGCCATCAAGGAGGAGGAGCTCGCGGACCTCGTGCGGCTGAAAGCCGCCGAGACGATCTACGACATCTTCCTGTGGACCGAAGGTTCTTTCGCGTTCATCGACGGGGAGATTCCGAGCCTTCCGATGGTCCCGATCTCGTCGGACGTCACGGGCATCGTCATGGAGGGCCTGCGCCGCTACGACGAATGGCAGCGCATCAAGACGCGCGTCCCCACGATGCGCGCCATACCCTCGGTGGTCCTGCCCGTCGAGGCAGATCTCGGCGAGCGCGACAGGATGATCCTCGGCGCGGTGAACGGCCACCGCGCGATCGACCAGATCGCCCTCGAGACCCACAACCCCGAATTCCACGTCGCCAAGCTGATGTACGACCTGATGCTCACGGGCCACGTGAGGCTCGTGGGCGAAAGGGAGGAGACGGCCGCGGAGCCCGTGTTCGAGGAGACCGAGCCCGTGGAGGAAGAGTCGTCGTCGTTCGATCCGCTGATGTCCGGCGATCTGCATACGATTCCCGAGGAGGTGCCGCCGGCGCCGAGAATCGACGAGTTCATGCTCGCTCCGCCCGCTCCGCCCGCTCCGCGGACGCCCGTGCCGACCACGTTCAACCAGTTCCTCAAACGCCGGCCCGAGTCTGGCGAAACAGCCGCACGGCGTGCGTCCGGCGACAGCTCGGACACGACCTCGCCCCGCGTGAGGACCGCCACCCCGCCCCCGACACCGGTTAGGGCTCCGGTTTCGGCGCCGGCGCCACCAGCCGAAGCCGTTTCGTCCGGCTCCGCTACGCGGCCGACGGCGGCCGCCCCGCCCGGTGCGGCCTCCGCCGGTTCCGGTGCAGCGGCCAGGGTCGGCCCGCCTCCCGCGGACGCTTCGTCCATCTCCGAGGCTCTTCCGAAGCTCCCCCCCGGGGCCGTCCCCATTCTCACGAAGCCGATGGAAGAGCTCATGTCTTTCCCGTTCACGCCAACCGAGGCGTTCATCGTGTCGCGCATCAACGGCATGTGGGACGTCCGCTCGATCGCCCGCATCTCGCCGTTCCCCGAGCCCGAGGTGATGCGCGTGTTCCACAAGCTCACGAAGAACGGCATCGTTTCCTTCAAGTGATGCCGCTTCTCGACTTCCGGCCCGTCCTGTTCACGGCAATCGCCTTGGGACTTCTCGTGGCCGTCATCGTCGTCACGCGAAAGCTCGCGCGGGCTCGCTCCGGCGCCGCCGAGCTGTCGCGCAAGAACCGCGAGCTCGCGACGCTCCGCGAACTCACCTCGATCGTGTCGAGCGTCGCTCCAGGAGAGGAGATTCTCGCGCGGCTGTTCGACACCCTTCGTCAGGCGCTGCCGATCCGCGCCCTGGCGGCCGTGTCGTACGAGGAGGATCCGGACGGGCAGGCGCTCGTCTCCTTCGGCGGCGACGTGACGCTCGAACGGCGGTCCTTTCTCGACTGGCTCGCCACCCAGAAGGACCTCGAATCGCCCTTCCTGCCGGCCTCACCCACGCCCCGCGTGGCGAGCGGCCCGGACCGCGACCTCGTCCTGAATCCCCGCTTCCAGCATCAGGTGTTCCTGCCGCTCCAGACTCCCGCGCTCATCGCGGGCATCCTCATCGCCGAATCCGACGACCCGTCCCTCGTCACGCCACAGACGCTCCAGGAGCTCTCCGTCGTGTCCGACCACGTGGCGCTGGCCCTTCAGGACCGCAACCTCAGACGGCAGATGCAGGCCGTGAACGAGCGGCTGCAGGAACGCGCCCAGATGCTGCAGCGCATTCTCGAGGTTTCCAACGAGCTGAAGACGCATCTGACCCTCGAGCACCTCGTGCAGAGCATCGTGCAGGCCGTCCACCACAGCCTCGGCTACCGCGTGGTCGTGCTTTCCCTGTTCGATCCCGCCGAGAATGTCTTCGAGCGCCGCGCGCAGGTCGGATTCGACGACACGTCGCCGAGCGCCCCGCCGCGAAAGGTACCGCGCGAGGAGATCGCGCGCTGGTTCGGCGAGCACTTCCGGATCTCGAAGTCCTACTTCGTGAGCCATCTCGACCGCAAGGAGCCCGTTGAGGATTCCGGCAAGATCGACCGCCGCCGGCGCAACACGGCGCCGGGCGCATGGCACCCGAACGACCTGCTCTTCGTCCCGCTCACGGCTGGCGATCAGGTCGTCGGGGCCCTGCAGGTCGACCAGCCGAGGGGCGGGCTCGTCCCGCGCCTCGAGGACGTCCAGGCCCTCGAGATTTTCGCGAACCAGGCCGTCACGGCCATTCAATCGGCGCGCGCGTATGAGGCGACGCGGCAGATGTCGGTGCGCGACTCGCTCACCGAAGCGTTCAACCACCGGTACTTCCAGGAGACGCTCTCCCGCGAGCTCGCCCGCCATGAGCGCAGCGGGCAGCCGCTCGCGCTCGTCATGCTCGATATCGACGACTTCAAGAAGATCAACGACCGCTGGGGGCATCCGGTGGGCGATCTCGTGCTGCACGGGATCGTGGAAGAGCTGACCAAGGGCGTCCGGGAGATGGACACGGTGGCGCGCTACGGCGGCGAGGAGTTCGCGCTCGTCTTTCCGGAGACGACGCCCGCGAAGGCCTGGGTCGTAGCCGACCGGCTGCGAAACCTGGTGGCCGGGCGTCTCTTCGTCACCCCTCAGATCGATCACCCGCTCGTCGTGACGATCTCGCTCGGGCTCTCCTGCTTCCCGGAGGACGCCGGCACGAAGCGCTCGCTCATCGAACGCGCCGACCAGGCCCTGTACCAGGCCAAACGCAGCGGCAAAAACTGCCTGGTGACGGCCTCCTCGCTCGCCGACCTCAAAACGCTCTAGCTGTCATGACCTGACGAGGAGCCCGCGCCGCGTCACGGCTGGGCATCCGGCGACCGCGAAGCGCAGCGGCCATGCGGCGGCCTCTCCCGCGTATTGCACGCCGACGCGCGGCCCGACGAGCACGTCGAATCGGGCGCGCGGGCCGCGGGAAATCAGGAGTTCCGGGCCGGAAAGAGAAACTCCGGACAACGCCGCGGTGACTTGAAGGTACGCGCAAAGCTTCGCGGGACCGGACGCGAGGAGAAGACCGGGGATCTTCTTAGAAGGTGAATGCGGGAAGAGCTCCTCTGAAACACCCGCTCTCAGCAGTACGGCTTCCGGCACGCCCTCTCGCCGCGTCACGACATTGAGGCAATGGTGCATGCCGTAGACGAAGTAGACGTACGCGTGGCCGCCCGGCCCCCACATGGGCGCGACGCGGGGCGTCCGGCGGCCGTTCCAGGTGTGCGCGGCACGGTCCTCGACGCCGAGGTAGGCCTCCGTCTCGACGAGGACCACGCAGCGCGACGTCCCGTCCGGGAACCGCCGCGTGAGCCGGCAGCCTAGGAGCGCCCGCGCGACCTCCGCGGTTCTCCTCAGGTAGAAGCTCTCCGGCAGAGACTTCGGCTCGCCCATTGCTATCCTCGGCCGCATGATGCCCGAGACGCGCTCCGTCCTCGTTACCGGCGGCGCCGGTTTCATCGGTTCCCATCTCGCGGAGGCCTTTCTCGCCGACGGCAAGAAAGTCGTCGTCCTCGACGATCTCTCGACGGGCCATCGGTCCCGCGTCCCGAAAGGGGCCAACTTCGTCGAAGGTGACATCCGGCGCTTCGACCTCGAGGGCCTCCTCAAGGACGCAAACGTGGACACGATCCTCCATTACGCGGCGCAGATCGACGTGAGAAAGTCCGTCGAGGATCCCGTCTTCGACGCGGAGGTCAACGTCCTCGGCACGATCCGCATCGCGCAGGCGGCGCTCGCGGCCGGTATCGCCCAGATCGTCTTCGCGTCCAGCGGGGGCGCGATCTACGGCGACCCGGAGGGCTTCGCGGCGGACGAAAATCACCCCACGAATCCTGTCTCTCCCTACGGCGTCGCGAAGCTGGCCGGCGAGAAATACCTCTTCGGCCTGGCGCACGGAACCTCTCTCGTCGTGACCGCCCTGCGGTTCGCGAACGTCTACGGGCCGCGCCAGGACGGCCGTGGCGAGGCCGGCGTCATCGGCATCTGGATGAAAACACTTCTCGAAGACGGGGAGTGCCTCATCAACGGCGGCGGCGACCAGTCCCGCGACTTCGTTTTCGTGGGAGACGTCGTCAAGGCCAACCTCGCGGCCGCCGCGCGAAGGAAAGCCGGCGTGATCAATGTAGGCACGGGCGTCGAGACGTCGGTGAACCGGCTCTACGACCTCGTCGCCGCCGCGTGCGGGACGCCGCGTCCCGCGCGGCGCGGGCCGGCGAAGAGCGGCGAGCAGATGCGCAGCGTTCTAGACGTGACGAAGAGCCGGACGGCTCTCGGCCTGACCACCCTGGTGGCGCTGCCGAACGGCCTCAGCCGGACGGCTGCCTGGTTCCGTCGGGCACCATCTCCGGCCTGACGCGCGGATGCTCGCCCGACTGGCGCGGATTGTCGCCGGCGCGCTGCGCAGCCCGCCGGATCGCGACCGCGGTCATATCGTCCTCGGCGGGGGCGCCGTGCGACCACGAGCGCACCGCGTTGACGACGCGCTGGACGACTTCGCGCGCCGACTCGCGTCGCGCCTGCACGAGAAGGCGCTTCAGGCGGAGGGCGCCGAACTCACGGCCCTTCGAATCGTGCGCCTCGAGGACGCCGTCCGTGTAGAGGAGAACCAGGTCGCCGGGCTCCATGTGAATCGCCCGGCGGCTGTAAACCGCATCGGGCGCGGGCCCGAGGACCATCCCCGTCGACTCGAGCTCGCTGAACGCGCCGCTCGCGGCATGCAGATGGAGCGGCGACGGATGGCCGGCATTCACGTAGACGACGTCGCCGTTCGTCTCGAACTCGCCGTAGAACAGCGACACGAACTTCGTCGTGAGACGGCTCTTGTTCAGGATGCGGTTCAGCCGCTCGATCGTGCGGGCGATCTTGAAGTCGCTTCCGATGCCCATGCGCAGGCCGACGTAGATGTCGCGCACGAGAAGCGCCGCGAGAAGGCCGTGGCCCGAGGCGTCCGCGATCGCCGCGCCGAAGCTCAGATCGCCGAGCGGGAGAAAATCGTAGAAGTCGCCGCCGACGGCCTCGGCGGGAAGGGAAAGCCCGTAGAGCTCGAAGTCCCCCACCTGCGGCACCGCGCGCGGAAGGATCGACTGCTGAATTCGCCGGGCGTCCTGCATGAGACCCTCGAGCCGCTCCGTGCGCACCTTCGAGTCGACGACGGTCCGGATGATCCCGAGCGCGAGGAGGAGATCCTCCTCACGCGCTCTCGGATGGACGTCGAAAGAGAGGAGATAGCGCTCCTCGCCGAAGGAGACCGCCGCAAAGCGCGATACGCCGAGGCGCTTCTCGAGCTCGCGATCCACGGACGGGTCGTCGAGGTCGGCAAGCGCCAGCCCGTCCTCCTCCGCCCGGCGGATGGGCCCGTAGTCGGCCGAGACCGTGATGCCCGAGGGGACGCGACGCGAACGGCCGAAACCCCGCTCGAGGACGTACTGGTTCTCGCGCCGCATGTAAAGGCGTCCGCCGAGGATGCCCAGTTCATTCCGGAAGTTCCGGACGATCGCCTCGCCCACGCGCACGATCGTCGCGAGCACGTCCTCGCCGCCTTCGATGGCTTCGAGAGTCTTCTCGACGTTCTTCAGGAGCAGGCGGTAGTCCACGGCGCGTGCTAACCGAACGTCACGCGCTTGTACGGCGCGCGCTATCCAAAGATAGCCAGCTCGTTCAGGAGACGGTCCTGATACGCGTGCCCGCGCGCGTCGCCGCATCCTCCGTTCAGCAGGATGCTGAAGGCGTACGTCTGCCCGCTCAGCGCCTGCACGTACCCGCACAGGGTCACGACGCCGTCGACGTAGCCCGTCTTCGCCCACACCTTCCCGGCCGTCGCCGGGCCCAGGAGCCGGTGGCGAAGCGTTCCGTCCGGCTCGCCGGCGATGGCGAGCGTGGTCTTCCAGGTTTCGAAACGCTCCCAACGCGTCGCGAGCGCCGTCAGGAAGTCGACGTACGCCCCTGCAGAGGCGCGGTTCGAGTGCGCGCGCCCCGATCCATCGGCGAGCTGATAGCGCGAGGCGTCGAGCCCGAGCGAGCCGAGGAACGCGGCAACCTCTGCCCTCCCGTTCTCCCACGTGCCCCGGCCGCGCTTCTCGGCGCCGAGCGTCTTCAGGATCTGCTCGGCGAAAAGCGACTGCGAGCGTTTGTTGCAGACGGCGATGGCGGGCACGAGGGGCGTCTCGTGCGTGTGAAGGAGGACGCGGCCCGAGAAGGGCGGAGGCACGCCCGGGGGCTCGGTACGTACGGTGGGCGGGGCGTCGACGCGGATGCCGCCTTCGCGGAGGACCTGCGAGAGCGCGGCCGCGAAATAGAGCGGCGGGTCGGGCACCGTCACGTCGCCGACCCACGTGCGATTCCTCCCGACACGCCCCGCGGCCACGACGTTGTGGCTGCCGGCTTCGCGGCTGACGCCAACCCACGTGCGGCGCGCGGCGGTGACGACTTTCGAGATGAGGTTCAGAAGCGGCGGCCCGAGCGGGTCGAAGCCCAGCAGCGCCGGGCTGCCCGGCCGAAGGCCTCCCGAGGCCCGCACGAAGACGACGTTGTCGTTGTACGACAGGGCCGACACGGGTGCCTGATACCACCGCTGCTCCTGCTCGCTCGGCCAGTCGGGATGCGACTTAACGTCATCGAAGAACGACACGTCCAGGAGAAGGCCGTCTCGAACGGAGCGGATTCCCTTGTTCGTGAGCGACGCCGCCCAGGGCCGAAACACCGCGAGCGGGTCGTCCTCGTACCAACGGCCGGAGAGCCCCGGATCGCCCCCACCTTTCACCACGAGGTGGCCGGGGAGGACGCCGTCCTCGCCGACCTCGGCATCGCGGTACAGGCGCGTCCGGAACTTGTACTCGGGGCCGAGTCGGTCGAGCGCGGCGGCGGTCGTGAAGAGCTTCGTCGTGGACGCGAGGATGAACGGCCTCTCGGCGTTGAGCGAGACGAGGGACGCCGAGTCGCCAAGCCTCCTGACGACGACGCCCATCTCGGAACGCCGGACGGGGCCCCTCCGGAGTAGCGCGTTCAGGCGCTGCTCGAGTGTTGCCGGCACCGCGGGCTTTTTTGCCGCCTGCGCGCCGGAAGCCCATGCAAGAAGAACGGCGACGGCCGCGCCGCCGAAGAGCCGAAGAACTCGTGACATCGTATGCATTTTACCTGAACAACGCCTTCATGGATAGAGCGAGCAGCCCTACAATCGGCCGTGGCGCTCACGGTCGACCTCGCGGCGAAGACGATCACGCTCTCCCCCGGAACGCTCCTCGGCGGCGTCTCGCGCCGGGCCGGATTCGACCGGGGCGAAGGCTTCGAGCGGCTCTGGATCGGCCAGGCGGTGCATCGGCGCGTGCTCGGCGAGAACCTCGCGAACGTGCCCGGCTACGCGGTCGAGAAGTCGATTCGCCTCGCCTACGCCGTGGATGACTTCACCGCGGTGCTCGAAGGGCGCCTCGACGGCCGCTTCGAAGACGGCAGCCGCGTCGTCGTGGATGAGGTCAAGTCCCTGCATTTCGCCGAGGACCTCGCGAAGCTCCCGGGATCCCCCCGCCTCGAGCGCTTCCAGCTCCAGCTTCGCTGGTACCTGCAAGCAGTGGCCGTTGCCGAAGGGCGGCCCGTTCACGGGCGCCTCGTCCTCGCGGACATCGAGACGGGCGCGACGAAGCTTCTCGACGTGCCGCACGAGCCCGAGAAGACCCTCGAGGACCTCGTGCGCCGCACGCGAATGCTCCTTCAGGCGTTCCTCGAGGAGCGGGCCCTCGCCGAAGCGAAAGCCGCCGAGGCCGCGACGCTCGTCTTCCCACACGCGCGCTTCCGGCGCGGCCAGCGCGAGATGGCTTCCGCCGTCGCGCGCGCCGCCGCACAAGGCGAGCATCTCCTCGTCGAGGCCCCGACCGGCATCGGGAAGACGGCCGCCGCCCTGCATCCCCTTCTCGTCGGCGCGCTCGAGTCGCACCGCCGGCTTTTCGTCCTCACGGCGAAGACGACGCAGCAGGAGATCTACGAAAAGACCCTGGCCGCCATCGACGGCGAGTCCTTTCGGTCCGTGAGGCTCCGCGCGAAAGAGCGCATGTGCGCGAACGACGTCGTGCTGTGCCACGAGAACCACTGTCCGTACGCGAAGGACTACGGCGCCAAGATGGAGGCCTCGGGCCTCCTCGACCGGCTCCTCGAGAGCCACCGCCACCTCGACCCGGACACGGTCTTCGAGGCGGCCCGCAACGAGACCGTCTGCCCATTCGAGGTTTCCCTCGAGCTCGCCGAACAGGCCGACGTCGTCCTCGGCGACTACAACTACGTCTTCGATCCGGTGGTCGCGCTCGCGGCGGCGCGCGACCCCTCCGCGCTCTCCAACTCGATCCTCCTCGTCGACGAGGCGCACAACCTCGTGGACCGCGGACGCGGGTACTACTCGCCCGAGCTCTCCGACGCTTCCCTGGCGTCGCTCGAACAGCGGATCGGCGTCTCGAACGCAAAGACCGCCTGGGACGCAGGCGAGGCCGCGCGGCGCCTGCGCAAGCTCGTCGCGGACGCGGCCGCCGGCCTTCCCGAGGACGAGCTCGAGCCCGTCGACCTCGTGGCCCTGGACGAGGCGCGCCTCGACGACCTGCGCCTCGACTTCGAGTCGCTTCTCGTGCGCCACCTCGCGGACCTGCGCGCCGGGGGCGAACGCGTGCCCGACGATCCCGTCCTCGACCTTTACTTCTCGTTTGCGCGTTTTCACGACGTGTCGAAACTTGTGCCCCCGCCAGGCCGTGCCATGTCCGAGGGGGCCTTCGACGTCCTCGCGGCGCGCGGCAGGGGCGGCGCGCGGCTCGCGATCCTCTGCAAGGACCCGTCGAAGCTTCTCGGCAAGACCCTGAACGCGGCGGCGGCCACGGTCTCGATGTCCGCCACGCTTTCCCCGTCCGAGTTCTACCGCGATCTCCTCGGACTCGACCCCGACCGCACGTCGGTGCTCCGCCTTCCCTCGCCCTTTCCGCGGGAGAACCGCTCCGTGTTCGTCGCGCCGGACGTGGATACGACGTACGCGGCTCGCGGGCGCGCCGCCCCGCGCCTTGCGGCCCTCGTCGCGGACGTGGCGCGCGCGTGCCCGGGCAACATGCTGGCACTGTTTCCGTCGTACCGCTTTCTCGACGAGGTGCGTGCCCACCTGCCCGCGCTGACCGGGCGCCGCGTCCTGCGCCCCTCCGACCGCTCGACCGAGCTGGAGCGGAACTCCGTCCTCTCGGCGATGAAGGACG
>ODAK010005332.1_pt1 | contig 13080 bp, 9 predicted proteins | sample 1539591 | NCBI WGS metagenome assembly ODAK01 (sample SAMEA3539303, study PRJEB22396) | soil metagenome | biome: tundra; feature: field; material: soil | place: USA | collected 2010-05 | depth 0.15 m | reverse complement strand
GGGAGACCGCGATCAGCAACTGCCAAAATATCGTCATCGCAAGCGAACCCACGGCAGGCTGCTTAGAATCCATCACGAGCGGCGCGTTCACTGGGGCCGGCCCATCCTTTCCAAATAAAATCTCAAATCCAGCGGCTGCCCCGTCCTTGTCCCTGCGTTCTTTGCAGGGACAGGGCGGGGAACTTGACTTGGCATCCTCAACTCACGGAGATCAAAATCCCCGCCCTGTCGCAAAAGACGCGACAAGAGCGGGGCACCCTCGAGGATTAAAATGAGGAAAGGCTGGGCCAGCCCCCCGTAGCGCCTTATGGATATACCTGCATTGGAAGCCGCCGTTCGCAGTTTAGAACACTCCATAGGAGTCTTTACTTGGTGCCTCTTGGGGTCAACGTTCGTCGTCTCGCTCGGCCTGATACTGGAATATTGGCATCCAGTGTCAGAGTTCATCGATGAACTCAAATGGCCGATGTCCGTATTTCGCTGGCCTAAGTTTATGGAGATCGCCGGAGGCATTCTTGTCACAATAGGCGTCCTGGGGGAGTTCGGATTCACACTGGAAGTATTCGTTCTAGAAGGACGGCTAGAACAGGCAAACCACACCATCCGCGACACTTTGACGGCAAAACTAGGCGAAGCTGACCAGATGGCCAAAACCGCAGTCTCCGATTCGTCTACCGCACTCAGACAAGCCAAAGATTCATTGTCCAAGGCTGGGGCAGCCGAAGCATCTCTCGGCAAAGCAGAAACAGAAGCCAAGAATGCACAAACGGCGTCAGCTAGCGCTCTGACCATGGCGGGGCAAGCGCGCAAGGAGGCAGACTCGTTTGAGGCAGACATTAAGTCCGCCAAGGAGCAGGCCGCCGCAGCGGAATCGCATTTAACAGACGCCCTAAAACAGGCTGCCGACGCTACGGCAGAACTACAAAGACTAAAATCGCCACGGTCGCTAGTTGAGGTTCCCAAGTTAATTGCTGACTTGAGTGTCTTCAAGGGGACGGAGTATAGGCTCAATGTTTTCCAAGACGATGAATCTATCCAATTCACAAAAATCGTTGACGATGCTTTGAATCGAGCTGGATGGTTGCGCAAACCGTCACCGTACAAGTTAGGGATTCCTTCGCTATTGGTATTTGGCAAGGATCGTGAACAGGCTGTTCCAATATGTATCGCAACTGGGATACAAATATACTTTTGGGCTGAGGAATCTTTAGCAGTCCTTAACGCCCGACCATTCAAAGACCAGTCACCTACGCTACAGGCCGCATTTGCTCTAAGGGCAGCACTTGTTTCCCGTATTTCTCCACAGGACAATGGTAACGTTGGAGACAAGGTCACACTTGACGAACACTCAGAAGACAAGTTTCCTCTAGTAATCTGCATTGGGAAGAAGCCGTAGGCCCTTGCTGAAAGCACAGAAACAGCAACCCACAGCAATACAACCGCCAAAGATCTACCTTGTGGACGCGAAACGGCACCACTACCGACCGCCGAGCTGCCGCAAAGGCCGTTGCCCGCTGGAAGAAAGAAGGGACTGCTGTGACGGGTCGGCAGGGCGGGTGGGCGACTTTGACGGCGGGGGCGGTTGGCCGTCCAAGCTTCGCGTGGGCGGGGCCGTTGACCTTTTTCATCACAAACGCGATGTACGAGCCATCACAGACTTGCTCCCCAATCGGTGCGAAGATACCTCGACAGTGCACCATCGAGAACTGCGCCAGTCTCCAGAGACGAACGCATTTCCGGCCGCAAACTTTTCATGTGCTCTTTGACAACAAATGTCCGACAAATGGCCCCAGTCAACACACGCCCAAGTGCACGCCAAACAGCAAAATTCAACGCTAAGTCCTATCTTTTGAATACTTTGCTTATAACTACCGTACTATCATCGACTTAACTCATTTTGGGGCAGGGGGGTACCCCCCACAAATTTCTGAATTCTTACCCGGCGAGTGCGGTGCTCGATCAGGGCCCGTTGCCGCTCGACCTGCTGGAAACAAAGATCAACGCCTGGATCGCGGCCCGGAAGTGATCCATCAGATGTCAAAATCGTCCCTGCTTTCCGCGAGACCGTTACCTGGTTCTAGAACTGGCCTCATAAGCGGTTCTAGCTACTACAAGCTGCTTCGATAGCGTAATATGTTTGATCGCGGCTGTAAGTCGCTGTTTTGGATATGGGTACAGGTGAGTCCAATCCGGATGGCCTCGAGAGATGCACAGCCCCGCTCTCTGTTTCCAGACGCAATTCTATCGCCGGCAGATTCCTGGCTCATATTTCCCGTGAAACCAGTTCGGGCCGGTTTATCCCTGAGATGGATGGCCTGCGCTTCGCGGCCATCGGCATGGTCATCCTGTTTCACCTGAACGGCTACCTGACGGCGAAATCGCCGCTCTATAGTGCTGCTCCCCCACATTCCGACTGGCTTGCCCAGGCGGCCCTAGTAGGGTTCCGCGGCGTCGAGCTTTTCTTCGTGATCAGTGGTTTTATCCTAGGGCTTCCCTTTGCTGCGCATTACCTTAAGGGGTCCGCTCCGGTGAATCTGCGCAAGTACTATCTCCGCCGGTTAACTCGTCTGGAACCCCCTTACATTGTCGCGCTGCTTCTCCTGTTCATTCTGGCTGCGGGTATCGGGGGGGCGCCGCCTGCCAGTTTTTATCCGCATTTAGCAGCCAGCCTCTTTTATTTGCACAGCCTCATTTACGGAACCTTCAGCCCGGCCATGGGAGTGGCTTGGTCGCTCGAGATCGAAGTGCAGTTTTACGTATTGGTCCCGCTGCTGACCCTTCTCTTCACCATCAGAAGTCGAAAGTTACGCCGCTCTTCGATTGCCATTCTGATACTGGCAGCGCTCTCGGGCCAGGCTCTCTTCATGCACCATACTCCTCGGGCATCGCTCTCCATTCTCGCCTACGTGCAATTTTTCCTGGTCGGCTTCCTGCTCGCCGACGTTTTTCTAGCCAGCTGGGGCGAAGTTCCGCGGCGAAACCTCGCGTGGGATTTCGTTGCGCTGGCGGGATGGCCCCTGCTCTTTGTCATCCTCCATTCGCCGGTCCTCGCCCACTGGCTTTTCCCCGCTTGGATCCTTCTCCTCTACGTTGCTGCTTTTCGCGGTCGTCTCGTCAATCGTTTCTTCTCGAATCGCTGGATCATCGCCATCGGAGGGATGTGTTACTCCATTTACCTCCTTCATTATGAAGTGATCTCCGCCGTCGGGCGACTCACCAGGCGCCTGGGCGAGACCGCTCCTTATTGGGTCTACCTATCCGTGCAACTCGTGCTTGTCGGCGCCGCGATTGTAGTGATCTGTGGCGCTTACTTTGTCGCCATAGAAAAGCCCTGCATGCGCCGCAATTGGCCGCAGCAACTGTGGGGCTCCGGGCAGCGACTTGTCTTTGCCAAGTTTCGTTTGGCCCCCACCAGTACCACGGAGTAGCCCGCGATTACCTTTCGAGTCATTCCCTGCGTTGAGATGACAGGTCGCACACTCTGGTTCAAATAGCGATACGCACACAGCAGAGACCGAGTCGCCAATCTGATGTTTGTCTAGATGCGGATCGGCCTCGGAACCTTCTTCAAGTCTCATCGCTGCCCATCAAACAGGATGCTAACCTCCGTCACGGTTCGCGATCTGCCAGCGGTATAGACCCATTTTTTCACCGCCGCTGCGGCCGACTCGCCGAGAATCGGGTTGCCTCCCAGCAACTGGACATTCTCCACGTTCCCGTTCGCCGAAATGGATACCCGCAAGCGTACAGTTCCGCCAATGTTAAGCCGCTTCAGCGTCTCCGGATAATCCGGCTCGACCCGCGTGATCAGCTTTCTTTCGGAGGCCCCGCTGGCAACCCCGATGGTAATTGTCTTCACTCCCTCCGCGCTGGCGGCACTGCTTACATACCCAATCGCACCCCGCGTCCGGGCTACATAAGCCACGACCTCGGCATCGGACCCAAGTACCTTCGGCGTGAAGCCTCTGCCCGTGAATACCAGTGCGCGGTAGTGCATATGCAGATCGTCTTCGCTTATGCCGAGGTACTCTTGCAGGAAGGCTTCGTGGACCGGGCCGTCCTTCTCCAGTACGGGTTCGACATGCGTACCGTCCCCGAGCGAGATCTTCTCCTCCAGAAACACCCGTTTCAGCTCAGCCGCGGAGATCGTGTCTGCTTTCACACTCGAATTGGCAATCACCTTAACGTCGCCCGCGAGAGCATTCACCGAGGCGAAGACCGTCAATCCGGCAGCAACGAGGAGTATTCTTCGACATTTCATTTACCTGCTCCTTCGCCTCTCCGGGCCTAGAAATTAACTCCGGTCTTAACCACCAAAGCGTTCGTGTTGCGCATGAAGCCCTGGCGGTTCACTTGCGGGTAAAACCCGTCCGGGTATGTACTGGCCCCATAGCCGTTCATGAAGTGACCTTCCACTTTCACGTTCCAGAATCTTTTCAGATCGACACGTGCCGTGATGACTTTGTCGTAGATGTGATTGGCCGGAAGGCTGGTGTCAGTTTGGTCTGGGATAAAAGGAGCTTCAGGGCCTCCTGATACGCTGGTTATCGAGTAGCGGGAGTAATAGGAGCCAAGTGCAAGCCGTTTCATAACTCGGTAAGTTCCCGAGACGTACCAGCCGCGTGCATCGGTTATGGTCTCGAGGAGGACGCGGTTCACAACTTCATCGTGCACGAAGCGGCGATACTCCGAATCGATCCGCAGTTTCCCCACGGTGTACTCTCCGTAGAATTGGTTGGTCCAGTCCGCCTTCGAAACCGCAGAGTAAGGAACGAGCCCGGCGCCTGGGTTGAGGGGGTTTATGAATTTTGCCTCGTCGGTGAGATCTTCATTCATTCGGGATACTCCGATCAACAGGCCCTTCAGCGGAGCGTTCCATCGGAGATCGGCGCCATACTGTAGCCCACCATAGCGCGTGAAGTAGACCTTGTACTCAGAAGCGAGGTACGCCGCGCCGCTATAGATGCTGTCACTGCGGTGCCCGGCATAGGCCGTATAGGCTAGATCGCCGAGACCGTGTCGGAGCGGCAAAGTGCCGTAAACATCGCCGCCCAGGTGAGCAATCGTAGCGTCGCGAAGATCCGTCGGATAAACACTCTGCGGAAGCAGCGCAAAAGTGCGGAGAACTTCCAGGTCTTGCGTGTCAGTAAACAGGCCCAGGGTAGTTTTAACTTTGCCGCCACGAACGCCAAACCAACTCTTGAAGCGGTAATCCGCGACGGCCCAGTCCAGGGAGGGATGGTACTGTCCGAGTTGGCCAAGGTTGCGGTCGTAGAGCTGCGCTCCCACCCGAAGCTTATCGGTTACGCTGGTCGACACGTTGAACCCGAAGTCCGTAAAGGCGCCGCTGCCTTGATTGCTGTTCATCGTCAGCCAATTGTTTGTGTTCGTGTAGACGAAGCCCTGTGATGCGAATCCATGTATTTGCACCTTGCGGTCGAAAAGATTGAAGTCTTGCGCCTGTAACGTGAGTTGGCCTACGCAGAAACAGACAAGGACCAATCCGAAGCTTCGCCGGTGCATACGGTCTCCCTGATGATTTGTCAGAGATTACATCGGCCAAATCAGGCGAAAGGTTGAGAGCCTGCGCCTCTACTGGAATCGGACGCCCCTTCAGGGGCTGTCCATCGGCGTGCCGCGGCTGCCGAGACGGGGCAAGCTCCGTCTCTACAGTCGGAAAGAATCGCGACCCTCGACCTCCTCCGCAGCGCGCTGGCCGGGAGTGCCCTTCCCCTACATCACATCGCTGCGTTTCCGCAGGAAGGCCGGAATGTCGAGATCCTCCGCCTGGTAGCTGGGAGCGGCGGACCGCATCGCATCGAGCGAAATCACCTCGGCTGCATGCGGCGCACCAACCGGATCCGATTCCTGAAAAGCCACGGGCGCGGGATCTGGCTCAAAGCTCGGTTCGGGCACAAATGCCGGCTCGGGATCGGCCACCGGTTCGGGCTCGCGGAAGTGATCCCGCGGGCGCGAAACTTGATTTGAAACCTCTCTCGATAATATGACCGGATCGTAATTCTCGTGGTGGCGCGGACGGCGCATATCGGCCTCTTTAAAGCCGGTTGCGATCACCGTGATCTTGACCGAATCTTTCATCTTCTCGTCGAGAACGGCGCCGAAAATGATGTTGGCATCTTCGTGAGCGGCGCCCTGGATGATCGTGCAAGCCTGCTGCACCTCGGCCAGCTTCAGCGAATTCGAGCCCGTGATGTTGATGAGAATGCCGCGGGCTCCGTCGATCGCGCCCGCCTCGAGCAGCGGCGAGGCGATGGCACGCTGCGCGGCTTCCACCGTGCGATGCTCGCCGGCCGCGGTAGCCGTGCCCATCACCGCATAGCCCATGCCCGCCATGATGGCCTTCACGTCGGCAAAGTCGCGGTTGATGATGCCCGGAATGGTGATGATGTCGGAGATGCCCTGCACCCCTTGCCGAAGAATATCGTCAGCGATGCGGAACGACTCGAAGAAGCCCGCGTTCTCGGCGACGGCGAGCAATTTTTCGTTGGGGATCACGATGGTGGTATCGACCGACTCCATGAGTTCGGAAATACCGCGCTCCGCCTGCTGCATGCGGCGTTTGCCTTCAAAGGCAAAAGGCTTGGTAACCACCGCGACCGTGAGCGCGCCCATTTCGCTGGCCAGCGAGGCGATGATCGGCGCCGCGCCGGTGCCGGTACCGCCGCCGAGTCCGGCGGTGACGAAAACCATGTCGGCGCCTTCCATTGCCTCGATGAGTTTGTCCGAATCTTCGAGCGCGGCTTTGCGGCCAATCTCGGGATTCGCGCCGGCGCCAAGTCCGTTGGTCAGCTTTACTCCGAGTTGAATCTTGGTAGCGGCGTGCGACATCCGCAGAGCCTGCAAGTCGGTGTTGGCCACAATGAATTCGATGTGTTCCATGCCCGAGTCAATCATGCGATTGACCGCGTTGTTGCCGCCGCCGCCAACGCCGATGACCTTGATGCGAGCGTCGTTGCGGGCTTCTTCGTGAAAGCAAATGCGGAGTCCGTTGTCTTCGTTCATATTTCACCTCGTAAATCAGTTCTCAGTTGCCCGTGGAGAGCCGGGCGCCCCCGCCCGGCCACCACAATCCCTACGCGCCCTTCCTCGCAAACAGCGCTTTCATGCGCGAACCAAATCCGGGCTCCTGCAAGCCGCGCGCAAGCCGCGCCCGGTGGCCGTAATACGCCATGCCCAGCACCGTCGCGAACTCAGGCTCGGCCAGAAACGACGGCATTCGCGCCATGGGCGTCGGCCAGGCAAGACGCGCGGCTTTCCGCAGCACGGATTCCGCCACGTCGAGAATGCCGGGAAGCCGCGAGGCTCCGCCGCTCAGCACGAATCCGGCAATACAGTGCTCCAGAACGCCGGCGTGGCGCAGGTTGTCGCGCAGCAACTCGAAAAGTTCGCGAGCGCGAGGCCCAAGAATCTCGCCGGCCATGCGCTGCGGCATCATGCGCGAGGGCCGGTCTCCCACCGACGGCACCTCCACTTCATTGCCCTCGGGGATAAGCGTCGGCACCGCGTTGCCAAAATTTTTCTTGAGCGTCTCCGCGTCCGCCAGCCCCGTACACATGCCGACGGAGAGGTCGCTGGTAAAGTGGTCGCCCCCGACCGGGATGACGGCCGTGTGCGCCACCGCGCCCTGCTGAAAAACGATCAGATCGCACGACCCAGCACCAAGATCGACGAGGCAGACGCCCAGTTCGCGTTCGTCCGACCGCAACACGGAGTCCGCGCAAGCCAGCGGCTCAAAGATGGTGTCGTCCACATGAACACCAGCCCGGTTCACCGCAGTCACCAGATTCTGCGTAGCGCTCGAAGAAGCCGTCACAATGTGCACCCGCACTTCGAGCCGCGTGGCCATCATGCCCGTCGGATCCTGCACGCCCGGCTGATCGTCGAGAATGAACTCCTGCGGCAGCAAATGGAGGATTTCGCGATCGGCGGGCAAGGGCACGGTGCGAGCCTTGTCTACGGCCTGACGGATTTCGTCCCGGCCAATCTCCCGCGCCCGCGCGCCGAAAGTAACGCCGCCGTGGCTGTTCATTCCGCGGATGTGCGCGCCCGCAATGCCCACCAGCGCATGCTCGATCGGAATGCCGGCCACATCTTCCGCATGCTCCACCGCTTTCTGAATGCTGCTGACGGCCTTGTCGAGATCGGTAATGACACCCTTGCGCAGGCCTCTCGATTCGCTGATCCCGTGCCCGCGATAACGCAATCCGTTCTCGCTCAGCTCGGCTACCAGAACTGAAGTCTTGGCGCTGCCTACGTCAACGGCGGTGATGAAATTGGGCTCATGATTCAGCATAAAATTACGCTCGGCATAAAGGTAAAGATGATGCCCGCTAGTTCTGCGGAGTCTCCTTCGGAATTCCAGCGCTCGGTTTCTTTTGTCTGGCGGACGACGTGGACGCAACCGGATGCGGCGCCGCCCTATTCTTGGCGACCGCGACCGTCGCCCTTTTCTCCTTCGGCTTCAACGCGGCATGATTGGCTGGCGCTTGATTAACTGGCGCCTGTCTAACCGGCGCTGGTTTAGCCGGAAAAGGTTTAGCCGAAGCATGTTTAGCCGGAGCCTGCTTAGCCTGAGCCTGTTTAAGAGCATAGTGAACAGCGACTTTCGTCCGGACTTTTGCCTTGGGCTTCGCTTCCTTCTTCGCCGGAGCCGCCGGCACGGGCTGCGTCACATATTTCTCGTAGTTCACGATCGCCGCAGTTTTCACTCCCGCTGCCATCGCCATTTTGGCCGCTGCTGGTGTTAACGCCGGCTGCCGAGCCATCCCCTCGAGGTCGGGATTCACGATGATCTGGCCGTCGTAGCGCAAGTCCACCGATTCGAGCTTGTCGAACTGCTGCCGCCACTGCTGCACATGCGTTACATAAGTTTTGTAGCGCTGGAGGTAATTCCCCGCGCCGAGATGCACGAGCACTTCGCCGTTCGAATCGGCGGCCAGCACCTTCACGTCCTCGAAATCGCTGACATCCACTTCGCTCAGTTCCTGGGAATAATGGCCGCCGCTCGAATCGAGCTCGCGAACCAGTTCGTTGTAATTCTTCATCCGCCCGGCGCGGGCGGAGAGCGGCTCGCCACCATTCATGCCCGCAATCACCGCAAACGAATACTTATGCTTGCCGCCTGGAGCAAGTTCCATCAGCGTGCCCCCGGCGTCGATCAGCGAAATGTGCGCGCCGATACGGGCAAAGGCAACCGGCGTGCGTTCATGAATCTCGATGCGCAGGCGATTCGGCACAAAGCGCATCACGCTCGCCGATTCCACCCACGGAATCTGCTCCAGTTGCTGCTTGCGCTGCGCGAGCGGAACGAAAAAAATGTTGCGGCCAATATCTCCGCCCATCACCTCCATGATTTGCGCGTGCGCGACGTGCTCGGCGCCGGTGACTTCAATCTGGTCGCTGGAATCGATACGAAACCGCCAAGAATGCTTCCCGTAGCGGTAGAGGTCCAAGCCGGCAGCTCCCAGAATCGCAAGAACGACGAGTGCCGCCGCCACCCACATCAGCCGATTGGCAGTCTTTTGGGGGAGTGACCCGCGGCGGACGGAGACGCGCTTTTGCCCGCGCAGAAACGGGGATTCCTGCTCCGCTTCCAAATCGACGAGCCGTGCGTCGTCGAAGGGCTCGCGCTCGGGAGCCTGGTGCTGAGAAACTTTGCCGGGAAGCGGATACAAATCTTCCTGTACCGCGGTAGAACTTGATTTCCGCGCCACTCGTCGAGTCAGTTGTCGACAGAAAACCGCTGAGCAAAATTACTATAACTGGTTTTCGCGAATTGAGACAGTGCCAAGTTGGTTCGGACGCGAGCGCAAGAATGCTCATGTGGAAATGCTCGTGTGGGGACGGGCGCCCTCGCCCGTCCAAGCCGAGCGCAGCTCGACCGCTGCCTGTGGTGGGAATTCTTCCGTAGAGACGGGGCTTGCCCCGTCTCCCTCTGCGGCCGCGTCTCTACCCGCTACTTTCGACTCGAGTTCGCCGCCAGCCTCTCCAAAATCATCCCTCCCAACTGCGAGACGCTCCCCGCGCCCAGCGTCAGCACCATGTCGCCCGGTTGGGCAAGCGCGGCAACCGTGGTGACGGCGTCGGAAAAAGAGGAAGCGTACTCAACGCTCCGCTTCCCTGCCCCGGCAATGCGGCTGGCAAGCACTTCCGCCGTAATGCCTTCGATGGGCTTCTCGCTTGCCGGATAAATGTCGAGTAAGCAAAGCGTGTCGGCGTCGCCAAAGGCGGTCGTGAATTCATCCATCAGATCGCGAGTGCGAGTAAACCGGTGCGGCTGGAAGATCACATGCACGCGGCGAAATCCGCACTGGCGAGCGGCAGCCAGCGTCGCCCGGATTTCCGTCGGATGGTGCCCATAATCGTCAATCACGCTGACGCCCGCGGCTGCACCTTTGAAATGGAAGCGCCGGTCCACGCCGCGAAAACCGTCAAGCGCGGAACGGATCGTCTCCGCGGGAATGTCGAGCGCGGTGCCCACCGCAATCGCCGCCGTCGCGTTCAGCACGTTGTGCGCGCCCGGCACATGCAGCGTGAACTCCCCGAGATTTTTCTCTTTGTAAGTCACCTGGAAGCGGATCAGCGGGCTGTGCTCTCCGGCGCCAACCGACGACACCGTGCGGATCAGGAAATCCGACCCCTTACTTGTTCCGTACGTTGTCACGCGGCGATGCACTCGCGGCAACAGGCGTTGCAATATCGCGTCGTCGTTGCAGCCGACGACTATGCCGTAAAACGGAACGCGCTCCATAAATTCGAGAAACGTACGGCGAACGTCGCGCATGTCGCGGTAGCAGTCCATGTGCTCGCGGTCGATGTTCGTGACCACCGAAAGAATCGGCGAAAGCTTCAGGAACGACCGGTCGCTTTCGTCGGCCTCGGCAACCAGGTATTGCGACTTGCCGAGCCGCGCATTCGAGCCCATTGCATCCACGCGCCCTCCAACTACGACCGTGGGATCGAGGCCACCAGCGGCCAGCACGGCTGCGACCATTGAAGTCGTAGTGGTCTTCCCATGCATGCCGGCAATCGCGATGCCGTACTTCAACCGCATCAACTCGGCCAGCATCTCCGCCCGCTGAATCACCGGAACATGCAACCGCCGAGCTTCGGCAACTTCGGGATTTTCGACCGGGATTGCGGAACTCGTAACCACAACGTCCGAGCCGGCAATGTTTCTGCCGGCGTGTCCCTCAAAAATCGCCGCGCCCAAAGCGCCAAGTCGCTGTGTGACCGCCGAAGTTTTCAGGTCGGAGCCGGAAATCTGGTAGCCGAGATTCAGCAGCACCTCGGCAATCCCGCTCATGCCGATGCCACCAATCCCCACGAAATGAATGCGCTGAATCTTGGCGAACATGAAAACCTAATCCCCGGACAAACGCTGATAATAGACCATTGAACCGCCGAGACGTAGAGAATGCCAGGCGAACTAGGCCTTCCCCTGTGTTTCTCTGTGACCTCTGCGGTTAAGCTTTTCTCAGCGAACTCAGCGTTCAATGTTCTGCCGCAGCCAGCCGCACCACCATCTCGGCAATCTCCTCGACTGCCTTAGGATGCGCCAAAGACTTTGCCGCCGCGGACATGCCCTGCAGCCGTCTCGCATCACCGATCAGGGCAGCAATCGTATCGACCAGGTAAGCCGCGCCCAAATTGCTTTCTTCGACCACAACCGCCGCGCCCGCGCGTTCCAGCGCCCGCGCGTTCACATTTTGATGGTCATCGGCGGCGGCCGGAAACGGCACAAAAATGGCCGGCTTGCCTGCCGCTGTAATCTCGCCAACCGTGCTTGCGCCGGAACGGCAGACGAGCAAATCGGCGCGCCCGAAAGTTCCCGGCATATCGTCGATGAACTTGTGAACTTCGCCCGAGATTCCCGACTGCTGATAAGCGGCCAGCACACGGTCATAGTCGCGCTGCCCAGTCTGGTGAATGATGTGGATCCCGGGAATTTTTTCGCGCAAGCCGGCCAGCGACTCGATCATCGCCTGATTGATGGCCCGTGCGCCCTGACTGCCTCCAAAAACCAGCAGCGTGGGCGTGCCCGCGACTTCCGAAGAAATAGATTTCGGTGGAATCGCAAAGAACGCCAAGCGCACCGGCACACCCGTCACCCGGCAGTTAGGAAAATACCGGCAAGTTTCTTCAAAGTGCACCGCGGCGGCGGAAACCCAGCGCGCGATCATTCGATTTGCAAATCCCGGCACGACGTTCGGTTCGAAAGCAAGCGTCGGAAGACGCCGGCGAATCGCAGCCACCATCGCCGGTCCGGAGGCGTATCCTCCGACCCCAATCACCACCTCGGGATCGAACTCCGAGAGCATCCGGGAAGAAGCCGCAATCGCACGCGGCAAATCAAACATCGTCTTCGCCCGCGTCATAAGGCTGACATTTTTCAGCGCGCCGACCTGAATCAGCTCCAGACGAAACCCCGCCTGAGGCACCAGCCGCGTCTCAATCCCGCGAGCCGTCCCAATAAAAAGCACCTCAGCGCCGAATTGCTTCTTAAGCTGTTGAGCGATGGCCAGCGCCGGAATAACGTGCCCGCCTGTCCCGCCGCCCGCGATAACAATGCGCATGAAATTTGGTACCTGAAGGCGCTCCCGGAATGCCCTGCAAAGAGTGTCGCACGGCGGCCTCGCGAATAGCGATGCCCTGCCGCAAAGCCTCGAGTTCAGCGAGTTTCCTGGACCTGTCGCGCCAACTGGCTTAGTGACTCCTCGTAGGGCGCGCGGGCGATGCCGCGTTCGGTGATGATGGCGGTTATGTATCTTGCCGGAGTCACGTCGAAGGCTGGGTTCTCGATCAGGACTCCGTCAGGCACCATCTGCTTGCCGGCGATGTGCGTGACTTCTCTCGCGTCGCGCTGCTCGATGGGAATCTTGCTCCCATCGGGCGTGTCGAGATCGACGGTGGAAATCGGCGCCGCAACGTAGAACGGAATGCCGTGCTCTTTGGCGAGGACGGCGACGGTGTAGGTGCCGATTTTATTGGCCACGTCTCCGTTAGCGGCGATGCGGTCGGCGCCGACGACGATGGCTCCGATTTTGCCTTGCTGCATCA
>ODAK010005329.1_pt1 | contig 13082 bp, 11 predicted proteins | sample 1539591 | NCBI WGS metagenome assembly ODAK01 (sample SAMEA3539303, study PRJEB22396) | soil metagenome | biome: tundra; feature: field; material: soil | place: USA | collected 2010-05 | depth 0.15 m | reverse complement strand
TGGAATCGTGAGGTCCCTGCGACAGAATCACCCCGGCAGCATCGCCGCCGACGTGTCCGGCAATGCAGGGCAGCAGGTAAATGTGCGCGCCCGGATTCAGGACCAGTTCGAGATCACGCGCGAGCAAGGTGATGCCCCTGTCTAGCACCAATGGAAAGGGTTCCATCCCGAGTTGCGTCGGGTCCACCCCCAGCACCAGGTGATGCATCGTCGGGTTGCCGACCAAGGTCATCTCGAGGATATCTGCCGCGGGCACCGCGGCCTCGCGCACGACCTGATCCACCAGCGCCCGCAGTGCATCGCGAACCGACGCCGTCAGCACGGGAGCCTGTCCCTCGTTCTGCTGCAGGTATGAGATGCGGCTCATGAGGTCTTCGCCGAAACGGATCTGCGGATTCATCATCCCGCCGCTGGCCAGGACTTCGCCCGTGGTCAGGTTGCAAAGGTGCCCTGCGATAGTCGTCGTGCCGACGTCGACGGCCAAACCGAGGACATGCTCCTTGAAGCCCGGCCACACTGCGACAAGCCGTGCCCCGGCCCGAACTGCGACCGTGATCTTCCAATCGCCTCCGTATGCCTCCCCGGCTCGAACGGCCGCGGAAAGTGTGCGGACGAAACTGATATCGACCTCGAGCCCGCGCAGTCCCCACTCCGTTTCGAGCGCTGCCTCGACGCGTCTGAGATCGCTTGTCTGGTCGGACATGCTCGGCTTGGGCAGATCGAGGTAGTACAGACGAACGACCGGGTCGATGTGCAGGTTGCGAATCGTGTCCGCGGCTTTGCGGACCATTTGCCGATGAATCTGGCTGTCGGCCGGGACGTCGATGACCACGTCGCCAAGCACGCATGCCTGGCAACTCAATCGGCGCTCGGCGTCGAGGCCTTTGAGCCTTTGGTACTTGCGCTCCGTCTCGCCGAACGGCGTCAGGTGCGCTGTCGAGGAAGAAATCTTGAGTTTCGGAAATTCGCCGGTACTCAGCACCACCTGGCAACGTCCGCAGACGGCGCGCCCCCCGCACACGGAGTCGATGTCCACACCGAGACTGCGCGCCGCTGACAACACCGTGGTCCCGACGGGAAACTCCCCCCGACGGCCCGAGGGCATGAAGACCAGCTTGGCCATTCTCTCGGCCGAACCTGCGGCTTCGGGCGCCGCCACAGGAATCGATGCGGTGTGGTCCGCGTTCACACGCGCGTCTTCATGGCGCGACCCTTACCGACAATGACTCGATTTCTGATGAGGGAAGACTCGCGTCATCGCGAACCTGCTGCAACAGAAAGTCACGCAGGACCATCACCGGCTTGGATCCGCGTAAAGCCTCCGGATACACGAAGTACGCATCAAAAGTCGGACCCGCAACGTCGTGCAATACCTCCACAAGGTCCGGCGCCTCCTCGACGATGTAGTAGGGAAGCGCCCCGATTCCCAATCCGCTCTTGACGGCACGGTAGATGGCATACACGCTGTTGACTTTCAGCGCAGGCTTGCGCTCGACGCCCGGCTCGCGCCCGACCTGCAGGATCCAATCGAAATTCTTGAAGGGTATCTCCGCATCGTTTCCGTAGACGATCAGCTCGTGGTGATCGAGTTCCCGCGGCGTACTGGGCATTCCGTGTGTGGCAATGTATTCCTTGCTTGCGTACAGGTGATATCGACTGCTCATGAGGCGTCGCTGAATCAGATTCGGGTTGGTTTGCTCGGCAAAGCGAATCGCCACGTCGGCCTGTCTCGCAAGCAAGTCGAGCTCTGACGTGTCGACGAGAAAGGCAGACACGGCGATTTCCGGATACTGCCAATGAAACCGCGCGATCCGGGAGGCCAGCCATGCGGAGCCGAAAGTGATCGTCGTCGTGATCCGCAGCGGGCCGTCGGCCTGGCCACGAGACTCGGCCAGGCGTGCTAGCCCTTGTGCGAGCCGAAGGTCCATATCATGGACAACCGCGGAAAACAAATGACCGTGTTCGGTCAGCATCAGCCCTCGCGCGTGGCGATAGAAGAGTGAGACGTTGAGCGACTCCTCAAGCGCGGCGACCTGCCGGCTCACTGCTGATTGGCTCAACTGAAGCTTTCGAGCCGCGTGAGTGAAACTGCCGGCCTCAACAACCGCATTGAAGAGCCGCAGGCGATCCCACACGATTGGCTGCATGCGTTTCGTCATTTTGCGCGTTGGTTCGCTTGTGTCCGTGGTTTCGGGCGCGACGCGCCTGTCGAAGACGTCGCCTACGCAAATTCTGCCCTCTATCTCTCGCCGACCGACAGACGGCTAAGGAGAAGTCCGCACCTTGAGCGCCTTGAACCCTCCGAAACTGTCAGCCACGATTTCGAATGTGACCTTCATGCCGGGATCCGGCACGCCATTGTCGACTTCCCCAACCGCGGACTTGTGCACGTAGATTTCCTGGCCGCTCCTGTCGTCCCGGATGTACCCACCGAACGGGGTCTCCTTGGCGGTGAATCGAGTGACCACGCCTGTTGTCGGCCCTGGGAAGATCCCGCGCGCGGCCGCCTTGTCCATGGCCGGCTTGTTGGTGATCACCTCGATGCCCGCTTCGGCCTGGAACGTTTCCCAGATCTGGCGCGCCACATCGACCGCAGAACGCTTCGAGGAGTCGATATCAAGCGCGGGCTTGGTGACAGGCGCGTTGGCGCCGTACAGCTTGCGCCGAAGAGTCTCGTCCTCGCGATCCCGTGCGGCGACGCTTTCACCGAGTTGCCGCGTACGCCCCCCGCCCTCTTCCTTGCGCTGCTTCCATCGCTGCTCACGCACCGAGTCATCTGCGTGAAGGCGGACCAGAAAGACGTTCTGCTTGCCGGCGAGGACGGCATCCATGAACGCGCTTTCGAAGATCATGAGCTTCTCGTTCCACTCCGTCATGCTGAGTGTTTCAGCGTCGAGTTGACGATGGAAAGACTCAGGTAGCTCGGCGGTGACCGGTACGCGCGTGTACTTCGCCTCGGTGGTCGCTTTCTCGCCGCGATTCGTGAGCTTGAAACCCGTCATGAGAGACAGCTCCTGTGCGACGTCGGTCTTCAGGCAGCACGACTTGCCGTAGATCGCGATGATGTTGTCCATGGTTTCAGCCAAAGAAGAAAGAACTACTCAACTGATGGCCGTCGCGCTAGCGTCGGCGCTGCTTGGCTACGCAAGATCCCGTGCCGCGACATCATGGCGCCGAGGACGCCGATTTTCCGGGCAGCCAGAAGTCCCTTTTGCGAATTCATCAAACGGCCGATCGGGGTCGCGCAGGTGTGAACGAGGCGCGTCGCCGGCAGGTAGCCGATCAAAGCGCACGCAGCAATGACATGGACGAGCCACAAGGGCTGGTAGGCGCTCGCGGGCAGCGTTCCAAATGTCGCCATGATTCGAGCGAACCCAAGACCGACAAAAGACCAAGCATGAATGGGGTCCGTGGGCGTTTGCGCAATGCGCCACCCCTCAACCACGAAGCCACTCAGTACGATGAAAAGGAGAAAAGCGGACATCGGACTGTCGGCAAATTTTCGCTCGGGCTTACCCCGGACCGAGACTCGCCAGCCGAGCGCGATCACGCAGCCGATCAGGACCATCAGGCCCGTGACGTCGAAACCCAGATCGAAGGCCAGCCGGACCGGATGGCCCGGCTCACGCCACACGTCGTGCCAGCCGAATGCCGGGAACGCATCGCGAACGACGACCGCGGCCAGTTCCGTTGCGAACATCGCGGTGAATCCCCAGAAGATGAGCGCGTGGCGAAGCCAGCGGAGCTTGCTGGTCCGAAAAAGACTTCGCTGCACGATGATGTCGTTCCACGCTGTCCTACGCATGGCAACGGGGTCGCTGTCCTCACGCTTGATGAAGCGTTTGAACCGGTGCCAGGTCGGGAGATTCTTTCTGATCAGCTTGCCGTAGATTCCGAAATCGAAGGAGATAAGCGCCCAGACCACGAACGGACCGAAGATGATCCAGCGCAACTCCATGCGGCCCTTGAAAGTCTCGTAACCGTAGTACCCGGCCAAGGCGCAAACGGCAGCGGCGTACGCCGCGGCGCCGACCACGAAAGACGCCTTCGAACTCTTCACCAGCCGATCGGTATCGCCGCGATGACTGAAGACGAGCACACCGAAAAGCGCGAGAGCCAAGCAGAGTGACATGCCGGCGAACAGCAGAAGCGCGAAACCCCAGCCTGAGGAGAGATACCCCGCGAGACCCGCCAGGAGAAGCGTTGCAGCGACCGCGCCTGCGAGCCAAAGCCCGACGCGATCAGCCAGAGTCGGTGCAATCGCGGTCGCCGATGTCGTCGTCATTTTTCTGCCGCTTCGCCGTCGCGCAAGGGCTCGCCGATACTCACCCAGCCGTGGCCGTAGCCTTGGCCTTCATGGCCTCGCGCTCCGCATCGATCACGAGCATGTTGGCGTGCAGCTGCGGGTCGCCCCCTTTGATTGCGCCGTACTTGAAGATGCACGCGCGCGCCTTGTCGACCGCGACGAGCGCGTCGGACGCGTAGGCGTCCGCACCGATCTTGTCGCACCATGCCTGACTGATCGGGGCGCCACCGACAAAGACCTTGACGGCCTCTCTCAGGCCTTCAGCCTTGATGATCTTGAGCGTCTCCCATTGCATGTTCATCGTCGTCGTCAGCAGGGCCGAGAATCCCACGATCTTCGGCTTGTGCTTGCGAATAGCAGCGATGAAGTCCTCCGGCGGCACGGACACGCCGAGGTCAACGACCGTGAAGCCGGCCGCCTCCATCATCATCGCCACGATCTTCTTGCCGATGTCGTGCAGGTCTCCCTGAACCGTTCCGACGACGACGGTACCTATCTCTTCCGCCTTCTCGGCGATGATGAGCGGTTTGAGAGTGGCCAATGCAGCTTGCATGCACTTCGCCGACATCATCACTTCCGGGAGGAAGTACTCATCCATCTTGAAGCGGCGGCCGACCTCCGCAATGCCCTTGGCCATCGGTCCGGCGATGAGAGTACGGGGCGAAACACCCTTCGCCAGAGCCGGCTCGATCAGGCTGTTCGTCTTCGCATGCTCGCCATCGATGATGTTCCACTCGAGCACGTGGAACAGCTCCTTGAGATCGGCGGGAGCGTCTGACCATCGGTCGGTCTTTCGCGAATCATCGATGTCGTATTGAAGATCCTCGATGTCCTGCTCTTTGTCGGTGTCGATCGTGATAGCCATTGGCCGATTCCTCAGTGTCTCAGCTTGTTTGGGTCGGGGCGTCCCGAAGCATTTCGGGCTATTCGCCGACCGTCTCTTCGGCCCTTCGACGCCGAGGCTTTTTCTCCGACCACGGCTCGTATCCCTCGCCTGAGTCAGCTCCCGGCGGCGGCTCCTCGGGTAGCGGATACACGCCGTAGGAATGAGCTTCGTCGATCATCGCAAGGACGTTTTCCGTCGGCACGTCGTGCTCGAGGCGGTGCGAGCTGCTAAGCAGATAGCCGCCCCCCTTGCCCATCTCCCAGATCCGCGCGCGGACTTCGGCCCGCACCTGGTCCATCGATCCCCAGGGCAGCGTCTCCTGCACGTCGATGCCCCCGTAGAAGAACATTTCGCGGCCGAGGAGGCGCTTCTTGGCGGCGGGATTCGAGTGGCGGGCGACCTTGGGCGGCAAGCTGTCCGATCCGTCGACACCGCAGTCCATGAGGCCGCGCATGAAGGGCTCGGCAAGCGCGCCGCAACTGTGGAACTGGATCTTGCCTGCCGGGTTCTTGCGCAGGTAGTACTCCTTCGTCGCCTGGATCGAGCGCATGTAATGAGGCTTGAGCTGCTCGTTGAACATCGCAAGTGACTGAAAGCTCGTCTTCTCGCTGGCCAAGTCCTCGGGGCTGACGCGGATCCAGTCCAGGTACTCGCCGCACTCGTCGATCATTGCCTTGTTCGTCTCGATCTCGATGTCCACGAGCTTTGTCAGCAGCGCATCCAGGAATTGCGGCGACTCGATGAAATCCGAAAAGATCTTGGCGTAGCCCACCATGTACTTGGCTTGCTCGTACAGGCCGCCGCGCCCCGCCTGTCCCATCAGCGCGAATGGCGTGTCCTCGCGAATGTGCTTGCAGTACTCCCGCAGCGACAGCCCGGGAATGGGCGAGTCGCACCACATCAACGGGTCACGTGGATCCGGCCATGGATAGGCCTCAAGAATCTTCAGCCCTTCTTCGAGAGGAGCGCTTGTCGCATGGAAAAGGGGGTAGCCGATCATCTCGTAGTAGCCGCCGCGCTCATGGGGCGTCCACTTCCGCACGACGCCCCATTCGTCGACGTTGATCTCGGCGCTCGGCGGGGAAATGCCCATGTCGAAGGGCACTTCCTCGAAACGGATCGGCCTGAAGCCCGGCGATCCGCCGGGCGGTCCCATGGAAATGCGAAGGAAATCGAGGTCGAGTTTTTCCGCAAGGTCAATCTCGAAACTGACATCGGTCGTCCAGGTGGTCGACCCCGTCCGGTAATCCCGCGTGTCTGCCTTGTAGTCCAGGCCGACTGCCTTGCGCAGGTTCTGGTAGCCCTCGATCGTGCCCCACAGGCCGATAGGAACCCGGTCTGGCTCGCGCAACTGAAGCGCGTCCAGGACTCGCTTTCGCTGCGGAGGAACTGCCTTCCCAATAATCTCCACCATATCAACCTCACGTAGGTTTGCAATACCTGCGACGTCGCCGGCCTCGTGATCCGGGGGATCGTCTATCCGAATTTCCGAAACAAAGGAATCCCCGTCCGCGGGTCTCAACTGTCTAAGGTACCGCGCTCGGCCTTCTAAAACCAGAACCAATCCCGATGGGCCAGCCATGCAGAAAAGTCATACCTGCCTTGACTGCCTGGCTGGGGTTTCCATCGGATGCCTCTCTACTTCTGCCAGGGCGGCGTGTACGGCTTGAACTTGCCGTCGGAAAAGACGACGAAGGACATGTCCTTGACGAGGAGGTGCTGCGGCGCGTTTCCGCTGTTGATGGTGACCTCGGGCACGACACTGCCTTTCCAGCCCTTGATCCCCTCGAGGGTCTGGACCAGGCGATCCCGCGTGATGTTGTCTCGTCCCATCCTCTTCAAGGCCTCGGTAAAGACCTGGGCACCCGTGAATCCCCACAGGTGGATCGCATCGGGGTCCTCCTCCGGGTAGTACTTCTTGAGGATCTGCTTGGCTTGCTGGATCTGCGGCGCCGGGTCATCGAAGTCGCGGAAGATCGTCGTGAAGTAGGCGCCTTCGACAGCGTCCTTGCCCGCGAGTTCGGCGACCTTGGGGCTCTTCCCGAAGAACACATTTATCACCGGCACGTTCCAGCCGAGCTTTTTGCGCTCAGTGAAGAACTTGGCGGAGAATTCCGGAGCGCACGCGCAGATGATCGAGTCGGGATTGGCGTTTTTCATTGCCAGGACCTGAGAGCTGATGTCGATCTCCTTCGGCTCGTAGCCCTGGTCCGAAACGATCGACACACCTTGTTCTCCGAGAGCCGACTTGATGCCGTCCATCTCAGTCTTGCCGGACGGATCATTCTGGTAGAGAACCGCGATCGTCTTCGCCTTGAACACCGCCTTGGAGAAGCGCACGAGGTCCCGCCCTTCGGATTGGTAGCTCGGATACAGCGGGAATACGTACTTGCTGGGGTACTCGAGCACCTTTCCCGCCCCGGTGCCGGGCCCGACGATGGGTATCTTCTGCTCGACCACATAGTCGATCACAGCGACGGTTGGAGCCGAGCCCAGCGGGGACACCAGGGCGAAGCAATCGTCCCGTTCGACAAATCGCTTGACGAGGCTCGCGGTGCGTGCTGGCTCATACTTGTCATCGACCATTCGATACTCGATCATCCGGCCATTGATCCCGCCGTTGTCGTTGACGTACTTGAACCACGCGTCAGCCCCTTTGCCCATTCGGAAATAACTCGATTCGTTGCCTGTCATGGGCTGGTAGGAACAAACGAGAACGGACTTGTCCGTGACACCCGGACCGTTCTCCGCGTTCGCGGCTGGCGCAAATAGTCCGAATAGCACTCCGGCCGCTATGACAGCGGTGCGCTTTCCCATTGCTTTCATTGATGTCTCCTTATCGATAGACTGTTGAATAGACTTCCTCTTGCTGCCTGCGTCCCAAAAAACGAAACGAGCGGGCCATCCCGCTTGTCGGCTAGGGGAGCGCTAGCCCTGACTTCCCATGTACGAGACCACGAGCTCCTTGTTGCGTCGCAGTTCTGCGGACTCCCCGTCCACCGCGACCCTTCCAACGTCCACCGCGACCCTTCCAACCTGCAATACGTATCCATGAGTTGTAGTTTTCATCGCCACGTGTACGTTCTGTTCGACGATCAGCATCGTCATTCGCCTCTCCTCGTTGATCTTGCGCAACGCCACGAAGATGTCAATGACCAGGTTCGGCGCGATTCCCAATGACGGCTCGTCGAGCAGCAACATCGAGGGCCGCGCCATGAGTCCGCGTCCTATCGCGAGCATCTGCTGCTCACCGCCGGAGAGGCAACCTCCAAGCTGTTTTGTCCGTTCCTTGAGGCGCGGAAACAGGTCGAGCACCATGTCGAGGTCTTGCTTGATCCCTGCCCTGTCGCTTCGCGTGTAGGCTCCCATTCGCAGGTTGTCGAATACCGACAAGTCCTTGAAGATCTTTCGACCTTCGGGTACATGGGCGATTCCAATGCGCACGATTTGCGTCGGGGTCATGCCGCGCAACGAGCGTCCTTCGAACTCCAGATCGCCCGAAAGGGGCCGTAGCATCCCTGAAATGACCTTCAGCGTCGTCGACTTGCCGGCGCCGTTCGCGCCAAGCAATGCCACCATGGCTCCCTTGCTCACGTCGAGGGAGACCCCCCTCAACGCACGCACGGCCCCATAGCCGGCCTCGATCGACCGCAGACTGAGCTGGCTCACACGGTCACCTCATCGCCCAGGTACGCCGTGATCACTTGCGGGTTGGTCCGGATCTGAGCAGCAGTGCCCTCTGCAAGATTGGCGCCGAAGTTCACGACGAAGATGTAGTCACAGATATTCATCACCATGGACATGTCATGCTCGACAAGAAGCATCGTGATCCCGAGTTCACTATTGACGCGCTGAATCACCCCGCGCAGCTCTGCCGTCTCGTCGTCGTTGCATCCGGCGACCGGCTCGTCCAGGAGAATGATTTGCGGCTCGCCCGCGAGGGCGCGCGCGATCTCGACTCGCTTCTGCACGCCGTAAGGAAGGTTCTTGACGGTGTTGTCCAGTTCGCCTGAAATTCTCAGCATCTCAGCGAGCGCTCCAGCGCGCTGGACGAGATCGCGCTCGCGTCTTCTCGCCGACGCCAATGAATAGAGACTGCCCAAAGTGCTGCCGGTCAGCCGATGCGCGCCGATCAGAATGTTGTCGAGTGTCGATTGCCCATGAAACAGATTGATGTTCTGGAAAGTGCGCGCCATCCCCAGTCCGATCATCTCGTCAGGCCGCCGCCGATCGATTGATTCGCCCTTCAGAATCACATGACCTTCGTCGTGATCCTGAAACCGCGACAGGACATTGAAGAGCGTCGTCTTGCCGGCGCCGTTGGGTCCAATCAAGCCCACGACCTTGCCTTCCTCGACGTCCAGGCTGACATTGTTGCAGGCCACCACACCGCCGAATCGCACGACGATGTTTTCGCAGCGAAGGTGGCTGGCCATCAGTGCTGCCCTTCTGAAGTCGTCGCCGCCCGGGAGGATGGGGCGACCGGATCGAGAGGTCGCATGCCGGCCGCGATGAGCTGGCGACGCCTGATCGCCCGGAATGGGCGTGCGAGGACGTCACCGAGGCCGGCGGGAGCGAACATGAGCACAGCGATCAGCGCCACGCCTTTGAGAATGAAGGAGAAGTCGGCAAGCGTTTCGAAAAAGTACGGCAAGAGGGCGACGAATGCCCCACCCAGAATGGGCCCCATCAGCATCGCGGAGCCCCCGACGACGGCAGCAACCAGGATATCGACCGAGTACCAGATGTCGGAGTAAACCTCCGCCGAAACGTAGTGCGCCACGAGGCCGTTCAACGCGCCGGCGGCGCCGGTTATCGTCGCGCTTATCGTGAAGGCCAGGGTCCGATAGAACAGCCTGTTCACGCCTGAACTCTGCGCCGCCTTTTCGGAATCCCGCAGCGCCTTGAACGCTCGCCCGACACTGGAACGCACGAGGCTGAAGATGAACAAAGTCACCAGTGCCAGGAAGATCACCGACACGTAATAGAAACCGATATCGCCAATCTTGATTCCCAGGACTTGATTTGCCGGCAGTGATATTCCCGTGCGTCCTTCGAAATATGGAACGTTGTTGACGATGGTGCCAACAAAAAATGCAAATCCAAGCGTGCCAATCGCCATGAATGGGCCAGCCAAGCGCAAGAAGATCAATCCCATCAGCAGGCCGACAAAGCCCGACGCCACAGCCCCTGCGACGACGCAGACAATGAGATTGATTCCCAAATGCTTCATCAGGAGCGCAGCGGCATACGCGCCGATCGCAAGAAATCCGCCATGCCCGACTGACACGAGGCCCGTATATCCACTCAGGATGCTCACTCCCTGCGCGGCGATGATGTAGACGATGACCAGCGATATCTGGGCCGCCATCCATCCCTTGAACCCTGGCAGCAGAGGTGCTATGAAAAGAAGAGCGAAGAAGGTGACGACTAGCGCCGCATTCTGATTTGCGAACCGGCGCTTCAACGATGCAACGGCGCCGCGATCGGGCGCTGGTATGGAGGAGAGTGAAGCCAAGTTCGATGGCGACGATTGGGCGTCGGCACTCGTCGAGGAAGGAACCTCAGTGACAAGCGCAGGGCGAAGGGGTGGTTCGCGATACATCCTAGATTTCTCTGCGTTTCTGGATGCCAAACAGCCCCTGCGGCCGCACCGCGAGAAGCGCGACGATCATGACGAAGGCCGTGGCCGTCTTGTAGGCTGAGCCCAGGTAGCCCCCTGCCAGATTCTCCACGACGCCGATCAGGAGCGCGCCAATGACCGCGCCGGGGATTGAGTAGAGGCCGCCGAATACTGCCGCCACGTAACCCTTGATCAGCACTTCGTCCATCATCTGAGGGGAGACATAGAGAATCGGGGCGATCAGAACTCCGGCAAACGCGCCAAGGAATCCGGCCATCCCCCACGTGAGCAAGACAATGAAGCGAACGGGAATGCCCATCAGCTTCGCTGTGTCTGGGTCGTCGGTAACGGCGCGCATTGCCACGCCCTGTTTGGTGTATCTGAAGAACAGGAACAGCACGACCCCGATGGCGGCTGCCCAACTCATGTTGATGAGGTGGCCTCGGCTGATGATCGTTCCGAAGAAATAGAGCGGCGTCGGATCGAATGGCACCGGAAATGCCTTGGTATCACGGCCCCAAACCCAGCCCGCGACACCATGCATGATGTAGTAGACGCCAAGGGTCGCCGTGAACAGCGTCAGCCAATCCGAGTCTGCAATCGGACGCATCACGACCCGCTCGACGACGATTCCGAGCATCACGGTAAACAGGACCGTTGCCGCGATCGTTGCGTAGTAGCCGTGTCCTGACTTCAGGAGAAATAGCGCGACGAAGGCCGCGATCATCGAAAAGTCGCCCTGTGCGACGTTGATGGTTCGCGTGTTGCGAAAGACGACGACCACGGCGATGGCAGTCAGCGCATACAAGCTGCCAGTCGCCAGGCCGCTGATGATTTGCTGGCCGAGCATGCTATCCCCCAGGGTGCACCGCCAATGAGAGGGATCGAGCTATGCGCTGTGCGCTTTCCAACTCCCCGGCGATCTTCGAAGCAGGCGTATCCTGTGCGCGGGCACGGTCACTTGCTATGGTGCTTCTACCATGGCAAAAAAGCATGGCTGCCATGCGGTAAATGCAGTGACGTTTTTTTCCCCGATGCGTTGGGCTCGGGGCCTACTAGCGGGTGCCGTCCGGATCGCCTCGATGAAAAGATTTGACGCTGGCCGCTTCGACGCGTTCCTCGAGTCGGCGACCGACGTTGTGACGCTGCCCCTGTGTCCCGAGATTCGCCTTCGCGTCGCGACCGACTTGTCGACTCTTTGGAAGGCGCAGGAGCGCTGGTTCGAGTGCGTTGGCTTGGCTCCTCCATACTGGGGTATTCCTTGGCCAGGCGGTCAGGCGCTGGCGCGATTTCTTCTGGACAACCCGTCCGTCATCCGGGGACGGTCGGTCCTCGACCTGGGATCGGGCTCCGGGCTGTGCGCCATTGCTGCGGCGAAGGGCGGTGGCGTCGTGCACGCGGCGGACACGGACCCCGGCGCCTGTTCGGCGATCGCGATGAATGCCGTACTGAACGCGGTCGAAGTGACTGTGTCGAGGGAAGATCCCATGGGTGAACCATCGCAGTGGGAGGTCGTGTTGGCCGCCGACCTCTGGTACGAGAGGTTCATGGCCAGCAGGGTTACTTCGTGGCTGAAATATGTCTGCCAGCAGCAGACCTGCGTCCTGTTGGGTGACCTGGGCCGGGCCTACTTTCCTCGCTCGGGCCCCGTCGAGATCGGGCGCTACCGAATCCACGGTCTGAGCGCAGTTGAGCAGAACGGCGTCACGGAAGCCTGCGCATGGCGCTGGGTGACCGCCGTCGTGTCGCCGCCGTTGGCGACACAAGCCTAGCTTGCGTTTATCGCGTACCAGCCTTGTCCTACACGCATGGTCCGCAACTATCCCAGTCGCAACAGACTCTGCTAGATTCGATTGGCTCGAGACCCCCAGAAAGCTCATCAGTGGTTCGGAAACAGACGACAAGAGCCTTGGCGGCGCCCGCTCTCGGCGGGAAGGCCCTCATGCCCGTTAGGTTCGTCCTCGCCAGGACACAGAGGGGTGGCCGGCATGACACAAACGAGGAGAGTTCGTGAGCAAGCGATTTCCTGTGCCCGATTTCGATCGCGACCTGTTTAAGAATCTTCCCTGGACCGAACCCTCCGCCCTGTCACCCGAGGAGGTATCGACCCTCTCGGATACAAGCCGACAAACCGAAGAGAGTGCGATCGGGGCTCACCCCGTCGCCGTGAGCGCCGAGCTTGCCGGTCGCTTCGAGTTCAAGATGGATGGCAAATCCGCCGTGATGTGCATCCTTCCTGCCAAGGAGGTCCTAATGAGCGGGCGCTC
>ODAK010005328.1_pt1 | contig 13082 bp, 13 predicted proteins | sample 1539591 | NCBI WGS metagenome assembly ODAK01 (sample SAMEA3539303, study PRJEB22396) | soil metagenome | biome: tundra; feature: field; material: soil | place: USA | collected 2010-05 | depth 0.15 m | reverse complement strand
CTACATCGACCGGCGAACGCTGCGGCTGAAGGGCGGATGGCCCCCGAATGCGGCGACCGCCTCCGCCTCCGCCGCATCACCACGGCGAGCTTGCCTGAGACTCCTTTAGTTGCCGCGGGCCACGCGAGCCAGCACCTCGACGACCAGCTCCCGCTCGGCCGCCCTGACCCGCTCGCCCAACGAGCCGACGTCATCGTCGGGGAACACCGCTACCTCTACCTGACCCACGATCGGCCCGCTGTCGTACTCGTCGGTGACCAGGTGCACGGTTGCGCCGCTGCGCGTCTGGGCGTCGGCGAGCACCGCGGCGTGCACGCGGTCGCCGTACATCCCGCGCCCGCCGTAGGCGGGCAGCAGCGCCGGATGCGTGTTGAAGATCCTGCCGGCGTAGGCGGCGACGATCGCCGGCGGCAGCTTCTTCATGTAGCCCGCCAGCATCACGTGCGTCGCGCCGGCGCAGCGCAGCTGCGCGAGCATCGCCTGCTCGAGCGCCTGCGGGTCGGGATGGGTCTTCGACGAGAGGTGCCGCCACGGGATCTCGGCCGCTGCGGCGCGCCCGAGCACGGGAGCGCCGGCGTTGTTGGAGACGACCAGCGCGACGCTGCCGTCGATCCGCCCGGCGGCGCATGCGTCGATCGCCGCCTGCGCGGTGGTCCCCGCACCGGACGCGAAGATCGCCAGCGAAATCGCCACAGGGCCAGCATCGCAGAGCTAGGCTGGGGGGGTGCGTCGGGCGCCAGCAGTCCTGCTTGCCGCCGGCGCCGCGGTCCTCCTCGGCTCGATACTCGCCGGCGCCCACGACCCGCTGTGGCGAGCCGCCGCGAGCGCCGCCGGCCACGCAAACGTCGCCGCGCACGCGAACGCCGCCGGCCACGCGAGGGCCGCGGTCCAGGCGAGCGCCGTCGCCCATGCAACTGCGCCACCGGCTCGTACCCGCGTCCTCGCGGCCTACTTCGCCGACTACGACGCGAACTTCAACGCCGACGACATCCCGGCCGGTCGCCTGACCGACGTGATCTACGCTTTCGGCGCGATCGACTCTGGCGGCCGCTGCACGCTCGGCGACCCCTACGCCGATGTGCAGGAGAACTTCGCCGGCGTCGCGCCGCCACGCGGTCTGCATGGCGAGCTCGGTCAGCTGGAGCTGCTCGAGGCCCGCTATCCGAAGCTCGAGACCGAGATCTCGATCGGCGGCTGGTCGGGCTCCGCTCGCTTTTCGGCGGCCGCCTCGAGCGCCGCCAAGCGCCGGGCGCTGGTGAGCTCATGCATCGACCTGTTCCTGCGCCGCTGGCCGGGCCTCTTCGACGGCATCGACATCGACTGGGAGTTCCCGGTCGCCGGCGGACTGCGCTCCACCCCCGCCCGTCCCTCGGACCGCGCCGACGCGACCGCGCTGCTCGCGGAGTTCCGTCGCGAGCTGGACGCGCTCGGCGCGAGCACGCACCGCCACTACCTGCTGACCGCGGCGCTGCCGGCCTTCCGCTCGCCCGGCCGCGCGGGCGGGGCCGGCTCCTACACGCCCGCCACCAGCTGGAACCTCGCCGCCGTTGCGCGCAGCCTCGACTGGATCAACCTGATGACCTATGACATGGCCGGCGGCGCCCGCGTCACCGACTTCGAGTCGGCGCTGCGCCCGACGCCCGCCGACCCGAGCCCGGCCGCGCCCGGCGGCAACACGATCGAGGGCGCCGTCGCGTTCTATGAGGCGGCGGGTGTGCCGGCCTCGAGCATCGTCGTCGGCGCCCCCTTCTACGGCCACGTCTTCACCCACGTCCCGCGCACCGGCGACGGCCTGTTCCAGCACTTCCGCAAACTCGGCGCGACCCCGAGCTACTCACAGATCGTCGCCGACTACCTGCCCACCTTTCAGCACTTCTGGTCGCCCAGCGCGCAGGAGCCCTGGCTCTACAGTCATCCGGCGCGCCAGTTCGTCAGCTACGACGACCCGGCGGCGATGGCGGCGAAGGCCCGCTACATCCTCGCCGGCGGGCTGCGCGGCGCGATGATCTGGGAGATCAGCATGGACGACTCCACGCATGATCTGCTGAACGCGCTCGCCGACTCGCTGCTCGGAACCTCGGGCGGCTAGTGAGCCGGCCCGCTGCTCGGAACCTCGGGCGGGTAGAGAGCCCGGCCCGCTGCTCGAAAGCTCGGACGGGTAGAGAGCCGGACAGCTGATCCGGACCTCGGGCCGTAGCGAGCCGGCCCGCTGATCGAAAGCTCGGGCCTCGGGGGTCGGATCCGGACCCGGTGGACCGATCACTTGCGCGAGCAAGCATCTTGGTATATAGTTGCGCTAGCAAGTTTGTTAGCGCAACCAATCTCAAGGAGCAACACATGACCACAGCCACCACGCCCATCGCGACCGGCACCTGGACGGCCGACCCCGCCCACTCGACGATCGGCTTCTCCGTCAGGCACCTCGGCATCGCCACGGTGCGGGGCTCCTTCGGCGAGTTCGAGGGCACCCTGGAGATCGGCGATGACCTCTCGAGTGCAAAGGTCTCGGGTTCCGCGAAGACGGCGTCGATCAACACCGCGGAGCCCCAGCGCGACACGCATCTGCGCTCGGCGGACTTCTTCGACGCGGAGAACCACCCTGAGCTGACGTTCGAGTCGACGGCCGTGAGCGCGATCGACGACGACACCTTCGAGATCGTCGGCGATCTGACGATGCACGGCGTGACGCATCCGATCACGCTGAAGGCGGAGCTCCAGGGAGCCGAAACCGACCCCTATGGCAACGACCGCGTCGGCCTCGAGATCACCGGGCAACTGAGCCGCAGCGACTGGGAGATGAAGTTCAACGCGGCGCTCGGCAGCGGCAACCTGATGGTCTCCGACACCGTCAAGCTCGCGATCGACGTCTCGGCGATCAAGCAGGCGCAATGACGATTGGCGCTGCGCTGGTGAGCTACCGTCTCACCAGCGCAGCCTGAGAAGGAAGCGGGAGCCATGACCACGACGAGGACCGATACCGCCGGCTCGCCCAGCGCAGCCCTGCTCGCCGACGCCACGCGCCTGGGCGGCGTCGAGCTGACGGTCACCGACCTCGACCGCTCGCTCGCCTTCTACACGGGCGTCATCGGGCTCTCCGTGCGCGAGCGCGATGAGCGCTTCGCCGCGCTCGGCGCCGGCGGGGAGGATCTCGTGACGCTGCGCGTCGATCCGAGCGCACAGCGGGCCGGACGCGACGCCGGCCTCTACCACTACGCCCTGCTGTTCCCGCGCCGCGAGGAGCTCGCCCGCGTCGCCCGCCGCGTCGCCGAAAGCGCCACGCGGATCGACGGCGCCTCCGACCACGGCACCCACGAGGCGATCTATCTGCCCGACCCCGACGGCATCGGCATCGAGCTCGCGGCCGACCGACCGCGCGAGCAGTGGCCGGACGTGCGCGGCGGCGACCTCTTCACCGGCGGCCCCCAGCCGCTGGACCTCAGCGCGCTGTTCGCGACGATCGGCGACGAGCAGCCAAGCGCGCTGGCCGCTGCCGGACTGCGGATGGGCCACATCCACCTGCACGTCGGCGAGCTGGACAGGGCGACTGCCTTCTATCGCGACGGCCTGGGCTTCGAGGTGATGGCGACCTTGCCGACCGCCGTCTTCGTCGCCGCCGGCGGCTATCACCACCACGTCGCCTACAACGTCTGGCGCGGAGCGGGCGTCGGGCCGGCGCCCGCAAACGTCGTCGGCCTGCGTCACTGGACGCTGATCACGGCGAACGCGGCCGAGCGCGACGCGGTCCGCGGGCGTCTCGCCTCGCTGGGGGTGGCGCTCGAGCGCCACGACCCCTCTTCCCCTTCGATTGCCGCAGACCCGGCGGGCGCCACGCTCGCCCGCGACCCGTTCGGCATCGCCGTGCTGATCCGCTGACGCGCGGCGCGTAGATCCGGCCGACCGATCGGCCCGCGCTTCCGGGCGACGCGGAGCGCGTCAGGACCTGAGCAGCGCGCCTCGAGCGCGCCGGGATCGCGTCCAAGCCCAGCGCCCGACAGGACCGCGCTCGGGGGTGACATGCTTGTCGGCGTGCCCGTTCCCACCGAAGACCGCTGCGCGGCGGCGAAAGCCGCACAGAACGGCGAACAGCAGTGACCGAGGCGCCGAGCGCAGCGTCAGATCAGGCGCCGATCGCAAACCTGAGCCACCGGCGCGTGCTGATCATCATCGGCGCGCTGATGCTCGGGATGTTCCTGGCGGCGCTCGATCAGACGATCGTCTCGACCGCGCTGCCAACGATCGTCGCCGATCTCCACGGCGCGTCGCACCTCGCCTGGATCGTCGTCGCCTATCTGCTCGCCGCGACCGTCTCGACGCCGCTCTGGGGCAAGCTGGGCGACCAGTACGGGCGCAAGATCTTCTTCCAAGCGTCGATCGTCATCTTCCTCTGCGGCTCGGCGCTCGCCGGGCTCAGCCACAGCATGACGGAGCTGATCGCGTTCCGGGCCGTCCAGGGCCTCGGCGGCGGAGGGCTGATGGTCGGCGCGCAGGCGATCGTCGGCGACATCGTCTCTCCCCGCGAGCGCGGCCGCTATCAGGGCCTGTTCGGCGCGGTGTTCGGCGTGGCGAGCATCATCGGCCCGCTGCTCGGCGGCGTCTTCGTCGACCAGCTCTCCTGGCACTGGATCTTCTACATCAACCTCCCGATCGGGGCGCTCGCGCTGGTCGTCATCGCGATCCAGGTTCCCGGCCAGCTCAGCCGCATCCACCACGTCATCGACTATCTAGGGGCCACCGTCCTGATGCTCTCCGCGACCTGCCTGGTGCTGTTCACGAGCCTCGGTGGGACGACCTATCCCTGGGGCTCGACAGCGATGATCGCGATGGCGATTGCCGGTGTGGTGCTGCTCGGCGTCTTCGCCGCGGTCGAGCGACGCGCGACCGAGCCGGTGCTGCCGCTGCACCTGTTCTCCAACCGCGGCTTCTCGACCGCGAGCGTGGTCGGCTTCATCGTCGGCCTGGCGATGTTCGGCGCGATCACCTACCTGCCCGTGTTCTTCCAGATCGTGCACGGTGAATCGCCGACCGCCTCCGGCCTGCAGCTGTTGCCGCTGCTCGTCGGCCTGATCATCTGCTCCACCGGATCGGGCATCGTGATCAGCCGGACCGGCCGCTACCGCGCCTTCCCGATTGCCGGGACCGCGCTGATGACGATTGGGATCTTCCTGTTGTCCCAGGTCGGTGTCGGGACCAGCCTGCTCGTCGCTTCGCTGTTCATGTTCGTGCTCGGCGTCGGACTGGGCTGCGTGATGCAGGTGCTCGTGCTGATCGTGCAGAACGCGGTCCCCTACTCCGAGCTCGGAGTCGCGACCTCCGGGGCGACGTTCTTTCGATCGATCGGCGGATCGTTCGGCACCGCGATCTTCGGCGCGATCTTCTCGAACGTGCTGGTCGGCAACCTCGTGCGCCACCTCGGCAGCGCGAAGCTGCCGCGCGGGCTCTCGAGCTCGAGCGTCACACCGGCCATCTTGGACAAGCTTCCGCCGGGCGTTCACCACGGCGTCGCCGCCGCCTACGCCCAGTCGATCCAGACAGTGTTCATGATCGCCGTGCCGATCGCCGCCGTCGCCTTCCTCGCCTCGTGGCTGATACCCCAGGTCGAGCTCCGGCGGGCCGTGGGTGGCGCTGCCGCAGCCCCGTCGGACGCATCGGACTCACCGTCCGAGCCGGCCGCGGCGATGGCGCTGCTCAGCGGGGCGGCAGATTCAGACGCAGCGTCGGTGTGATGCGCCGGATGTGCTGCTCGTCGACGCCGACGCGCTCGGCGTAGCGCGGCCAGTCCGATACGACCGAGCGGACCTCGTCGAGGATTCGCTGGGCTTGTCCCCGTTTGAGCGTCGCGACGCGGCCAACCCGGCGGAAGTCCTCGACGGTGAAGCCGTCGCGCTTGCCGGCCAATGACATCTGGTGGCGGGCCGTCCAGTCGCCGCGCGGGTTGTAGGAGTAGGCGACGTCGAACGCCGGCGAGAGCTCCCAGCGTCCCGAGCGGTCCATCAGGAAGGCGATGTTCTTGACGTGGTCGTCCTGGTTGCGCCCCACCACGTTGAAGGCCATGCGGCGGAACTGCTGCTCGATCGCGCCGGCGTCCAGGCCAAGCTCGCGGATCACTCCGAATGCCTGCTCGTAGGAGTGAGCTCCCGGCGCCGCGAAGTCGAAGTGCGCAAGCGCCGCCAGCGACTGCATGTGACGCTTGCCGCCGTCTGGGTCGCGATCGAAGCGGCGGGTCATGAAGTGCCGGCGTCCGCCCTCCTCCAGCAGCCGTGATTCGCTCATCGTGATGCCGGCGTCGCGCGCCATCTGCGCGTAGGCGAACTCGATCACGCCGTAACCGCGGGGATCGGCGAGCATCTCGCGATCCTTGTTACCGGCGACGCCGTCGAACTTCAGCAGCCAGTACTCGAAGCCGGGACCGGCGTCGAGCTGCCCCGAGCGCACCGCGCCGCTCTGGCGGTTCCAGGCGATCACCGCCTTCGCTCGAGCGCCGCCCGCCGAGGTGCCGACGCTGAGGATGTCGCGCATCGCCTCTTCGCGCTGCCCGGCGGCCAGTGAGGCGACCAGTTGCGCGCGGTGCGTGAGCACTTCGGAGGCGAGCTCGACCAGCGCGGCGATTTCGATCTCGCGGTTGCGCGAGGCGCGCGGCCCACGAGCCGGCATGAACTCGAGCGCGCCCATGCCGCGGCGGCCCACGTAACACAGGCGCTCGACCGAGTCGAAGCTATCCGGTCGGCGACCCTGCCCAGCCAGCCAGGCGTCGATCAGTGCAAGCCCGTAACGGTCGGGAAGCGAGTCGGCCAGAAGCCCCGGCAGCCCGTGGAAGCTCTCCGGGTTGAGCGCCGGGAACTCGTACGAATCGGCTCGCAGCGGCATCCGCAAGGGCGAGACCTCGATGCCGCTGGCGAGAAAGGCGGGGTCGTATTGGAAGGCGGCGGAGCGCCCGCCATCGATCGACACCGCGCCGATCGTCGTGCCCCACAATTGGACCGCTGCGAGCGTGCTCACGACTCATCGCCCCACCGCCACGGCCGGCTCGTGTCGGGCGCCGGCTCGCCTGCGCCGCCGTGCGCGCCGGAGGCCCGCCGGCGCTCGCGGCCGCGCAAGCGGAGCTCCTGGATCGGACTCGGCGCCGACTGCGCGATCAGCAGATCCAGGGCGTCGAGCATGTCGAGCCCGCGCAGCACCCGGACCAGGTTCGTCGTCGTCACCGGCTCGCCCGTTTCGATCCGCTGCACGACGCTCCGCCCGACACCCGCCTGCCGGCCGAGCTCGCGCTGCGTGAGGTCGCGGCCCAGCCGTGCGCGCGCGAGCCGTTCGCCGAGCTCGCCCAGGATCGCCTCGTCCGTCAGCTGTGGTTCAATGCGCATAAGGCTTTCTATTCGGAGCGTTAGTGGGGATTATTGGCGTAAGACCTTATCTATGGTGCCTATTCTATGGCCGAGTCTACCACATGTAGCGCCTGATTTACAATGCCTTATACCCGATAACGGTCACAAAGCTCGATTCTGCAAGCCTTACAGGCCAGCTTCGAATGGCAGCCCTCTTCGACCCCGTTTAGCCGCTGTCGACGAGCGCCCGAACGCCGCCGCGAGCCGGTTCGAGTGCAGGCGCGCAACGGCCGCTCGCGACGTCGGGCCGCCTCGTGCGGCCGGGCCGCTGGCGCGTCTAGCCTGCCGAGCAGGTGCTCGGCGCGTCCGGCGCGAAGCGGGCGAAGACCTCGGCCAGCGTCGTGATCTCGCGTTCGTCGAGTCGATCGAAGAAGCGCTCGCGGACCGCCGCGAGATGAGTCGACTGGGCGCTCTTGGCGAGCTCGAGACCGCACGACGTCAGCTGCGCGTTGATCGCGCGGGCGTCGGCCGGACAGGGCTGGCGCGCGATCAGCCCGCGCGCCTCGAGCGCGTCGACGATCCGCGAGACGCGGCTGAGGCTGAGGCCCGCCTCGGTCGCCAGCGCTGAAAGACGCAGGCGGCGCTCCGGTGCGCTGGCGAGCCGCGCGAGCAGCTCGAGTCCGCTGAGCGTCAGCCCGTGCGCCGCCTCGAGCTCAGCGTCGAGCTCTCGGGTCAGGCGCCGGTGGGTTGCCAGCAGTCCGATCCACGCCGCCGCGCATTCGTGGCTCCACTCGGGAAAGCCATCGCTGCGCAGGACGATCGGGGGGTTGTCGTGTTTGGAGGCCATTTCGTTTGCTCTAGCAAGTATAACGCTTGACACGATGTGATGGGACCTCTGCGCACGCGTAGTAGAGCTGTGAGGATGATCTGCCGATGACGGTCATCGCTGCGTTGCCGACGAGCGGTCCGGGGGCGAGCGAGCAGTTCGAGCAGCTGTACCGCTCCAGCGCGGCGGATCTATACGCCTACGTCGCCTCGCTGCTGCGCGATCGCAGCGCCGCCGAGGACGTCACGGCGCTCGCCTTTGAGCGCGCCTTCCGCCGCCGTGCGCTGTTCGACGTCCACCGCGGCTCCGCCCGCTCGTGGCTGTTTGCGATCGCGCGCAACGCCGCGCTCGACGAGTTGCGCCGGCGTCGACGCACCGCCGCGCTGCTGCACGACGTGGCGGACGAATCCGTCGAGCTAGAGGACATCGATGCCGAGCTCGCCGAGCGGCGCCTGCTCGTGCGCGATGGGCTCGCGGCGCTGGAGGGCCGCGACCGCGAGGTGATCCTGCTCAAGTTTGTCGGGCGGCTCTCGAATGCCGAGCTCGCCCGTGTCCTTCACTGCAGTGAGTCCAATGCCGGGACCCGGCTGCACCGCGCAATCGAACGACTACGGGAGGCCTGTGGTGTCACGCGATGAACTGAACGCGAGCCAGCTCGCCGAGCTCGCCGCGCTGGACCGCATCCTCGCCCGCGAGCCGGTCGGCGAGCAGCACCTAGAGCTCGCTGCGCTCGTCGACTCGGTGCGCGCCGGCGCGCCGGTGATCGACCCCGCCTTCGCCGAGCAGCTGGACGCCAGGATCCTCGCCGGGCGGCGCCGGCGCGCCGCCCGGCTACGTATCGCGCGTCCGAGCATGCGCCGGCTGGCCGTCGCGAGTGGCGGCGTGGTGGCCGCCGCTGTGGCGGTCACGATCGTCATCTCGAGCGGTGTGTTCGGAGGCGCCGCGCAGCCGCGGGCGCTCGAAAAGGCGCCCGGTACCACGCTCGCGACGCCGCGCACGGCTGCATCCACGCCGCTCGCGCCGAACGCCGCCCTGGGGACCGCCGCCAAGAACAAGCACGGCACGGCCACCTCCGGTCAGGCCGCCAGTCCCTCGAGCGCCTCGACGGGCTTCGGTCCCAACGTCCAAGCCCGCCTCGTGCACCGCGGCTCGACGCTGACGCTCGCCAGCTCGCCCGCGACGATGCAGACGGTCGCCAACCGGATCGTCGCCGCCACCGAGCAGCAGGGCGGCGTCGTCGAGAGCTCCAACGTCGACATCCAGGGTTCGGCGAGCTACGCGAGCTTCAGCCTGCAACTACCCAGCGGCCGGCTCAGCTCGTTGATCGCCAGGCTCTCGGCGCTGGCGAGCGTGCGCGCGCTGACCCAGAACACGCAGGACATAACAGACGGCTACAACCAGGAGACGGCACGGCTGGCCGACAACGTCGCCGAGCGTGCCGCGCTGCTCAAGCGGCTCGCGACGGTCGCGACGCTGACGCAGGAGACGAGCATCCGCCAGCAGCTCAGCAAGCTCGCGGCGCGGATCGCGGCGGAGCATCGCGAGCTCGACAGGCTTCTGAACGAAGGGCACACGGCGACGCTGAACGTGAACGTCGTTCCCGGCCCGGGGGCCAAGCCCGCGGTCCTCGGACCGCTCGGCAGGGCCTACCACGACGCCCTGCACGCACTCGAGGAGATCCTCGCGATCGCGCTGATCGCGCTCGCCATCATCCTGCCGTTCGCACTCAGCGCGCTCGCGCTGTGGTGGGCCGCGACGGGCGTGCGGCAGCGCTCGCGCGAGCGGGCGATGCGGGCCGCGTAGTGGCGCCTGGGAGGATCGCGTCGCGCGCCGCGGGCGACGCCGGAGCGCACCACGACGTCTGCCGGTCGACCCCACGGACGCTCGTACCAGCTCGACGCGGCATCGAAATCCGCTACGGCGATGCCGGCGAAAAGCAGCTCACCCGGCAGCCGCTCAGATTGCCGGCTCAGCGAGCGTTACGCTAGGTGGCTCCGATGCCCGACGAGATCGCACCCGGCCTCTGGCGCTGGATCGCGCCGCACCCCGAGTGGCAGCCGTCCCACGACGACGGCACGCCCAGGGACTGGCCGCGCGAGGTCGGCTGCGTGCTCTACGAGACCGACGGGCGCGCGGTCTTCATCGATCCGCAAGCCCCCGAGGACGACCCCGCCTTCTGGCGTTGGGCTGACGAGCGCTGCGACGGGCGCGAGGTGAGCGTGCTCGAGACGACCGCCTGCCACCGGCGCAGCCGCGAGCGGTTCGTCGCTCGCTACGCGGCGCCGAGCACGCCCGATGGCGGCGGGCAGCCCGCGCCGGACTCGATCGAGGCCTACCCGCTGGCGGCGTTCGAGGAGACGCTCTACTGGGTCGCCGAGCATCGTGCGCTCGTCCCGGGCGACGTCCTGATCGGCGACGGTGGCGGCGAGCTGCGCCTCTGCCCCGAGTCCTGGCTCGACGATTTCAGTCCGCGACCGACACTCGGCGAGCTGCGCGCGGCGCTGGGCGTGCTGAGCGAGCTGGACATCGAGCTGGTCCTGGTCTCGCACGGCGAGCCGGCGCTGCGCCACGGTGGCGCCGCGCTGGCCCGCGCGCTGCACGCGGCGCCTGCCCCGGGGTGAGCGACTGGGCGCTCGAGAGCGACCTCGAGCGATCGCTTCAGGCGGCGCACGAGACCCGCGCCCGCATCGGCCGCTTCGTGCGCCACACGCCGCTGCTCGAGCTGGAGCGGCCGGTGGGCGCGACGGACTGCTCAGCGCGCGCGAGCAGCGAGCCGCCGCGCCGCGCGCTCAAGCTCGAGACGCTGCAGCACACCGGCTCGTTCAAGATCCGCGGCGCCGCCGCGGCGATCACCGCCGCGCCCCGACCGCGTGCGCTGGTCGCGGCATCCACCGGCAACCACGGCCTCGCCGTCGCCGCGCTCGCTCGGTCATTCCATCTGCCCTGCCGCGTGTTCGTCCCCGCCGCCGCGGCCGGCGCCAAGCTCGCTCTGCTGCGCGCGTCGGGAGTCGAGCTGATCGCGATCGATGGTGACCCGTTGCTCGCCGAGCTGGCCGCGCGCGAGGCCGCCGAGCGCTCGCCGGGTACGCTGCTCGTGGCGCCCTACAACGACCCGCAGGTGATCCTCGGACAGGCGACGCTCGGTCTGGAGCTGCTGGAGGACCTGCCCGAGGCGCCGGACGCGATCTTCGTGGCGGTCGGCGGCGGCGGGCTGATCAGCGGCATCGCGCTGGCAACACGCGCCCGCTGGCCGCACTGCCGGCTCGTCGGCTGCCTGCCCGAGGCCTCGGCGGCGATGGGCGACGCCGTGGCGGCCGGGCACGTTGTGCCCTCGCCGCTTGGGTCGACTCTCGCCGACGCGACCGCCGGCAACATCGAGGACGCCTCGATCACCGTCGCGATCTGCGCCGCGCTCGTCGACGAGTTCGTGCTGATCGGTGAGGCCGAGATCGCTGCGGCGATGCGTGCGGCACTGCTCGAGCACCATCTGGTGATCGAGGGCGCCGCCGCACTCGCGCTCGCCGCCTCGCTGCGGACGCCGTCGCCGCAGTCGGGCGCCGGGCGCCAGCGCCAGCTCGTGGTGCTCGGCGGCGGCAACGTCGGCGCCGAGACGCTTCGAGCGATCCTCTGACGGCGGGCTCCACTCGCCCGCTGCCGCGATCGTCGATGATCCCGCAGATGGGAATGGTCGAAGGGGAGATCGACGTGCGTCGCACGCCGCTTCAACGCCTGCCCTCCGCGATGGGGAACCTCTGGCGACGGGTCGGCCGACGCGGCGACGGGCGCGCGCCGCTGTGGATCGAGCTCGCGATCATCGCCTGGCTGTTCTGGCTCTACGACGTGATCAACGACTTCGCGCCGGTCCGTCAGCTGCTCGCGCTGCGCGACGCGACGAACCTGCTGAGCTTCGAGCGCTCGCTCGGGCTCGACCCGGAGCGCACGCTCAATCACTGGTTGGCAGCGCACGGCACGCTCTCGCTGATCTCCTCCTACTACTACTTCTTCGCTCACGCGATCGTCACCTTCGGCGTGCTGGTATGGCTGTGGTGGCAAGCGCCGAAGCTCTACGCCCGGCTGCGCACGCAGCTCGTGATCGTCAACCTGATCGCGTTCGTGGTCTTCTGGCGCTACCCGCTCGCGCCGCCGCGCTCGTTCCCGGGCCTCGGCTACATCGACGTGATCGCCCGCTCGCATGCGCTGGTGTCCTGGCACAGCGGAGTGCTCGTGCACGACGCCGATCAGTTCGCCGCGATGCCCTCGCTGCACGTCGCCTGGGCGAGCTGGTGCGCGATCGCGATCTGGCAGCTCACCCGGCGCCCGGCGATCCGGGTGCTCGCGACGCTCTACCCGCTGCTGACCTGCGTGGTCGTGCTCGGGACCGCCAACCACTTCCTGCTCGACGTGGTCGCCGGCGTGACCACGGTGAGCCTCGCGGTCGCGCTGCAGCGAGGCCTCGGAGCGCTGCTGGCGAGCCGTCGGCGCGCACGGGCGGCCACGCCCGAAGTGGCCTTTCACGCCGCCGATCGCGCCGCGCTCCAGCCAGCCGAGCACGCGGCGCTCGATCCGGGCGAGCACACCGAGCACCCCGATCACGGCGCCGTGCGGGGCGTGCCCGGTCAGCCCTATCCGGGCTCCGCTCAGCCCTGAGCGCAGCTGCGCTCAGACGATCTCGGGCCCGACGAAACGGCCGGCGACGTCGGCCAGGATCTGGCGCATCGCCGCGGCCGCCGCGGTCAGGCGCGTGCCCTCGGGAGTCGCCACGGTGACCTCGCGCACCGGACTCGCCGGCGAGAGCGCGCGGATCGCGATGTCGTCGCGGCCGCCCGAGAGCGCGAGCTTGGGGATCAGCGCCACACCCACGCCGGCGGCAACCAGCCCCTGGACGGTCTGGTAGTCGTCGCTCTCGAACGAGACGATCGGCTCGAAGCCGGCGGCGT
>ODAK010005327.1_pt1 | contig 13083 bp, 11 predicted proteins | sample 1539591 | NCBI WGS metagenome assembly ODAK01 (sample SAMEA3539303, study PRJEB22396) | soil metagenome | biome: tundra; feature: field; material: soil | place: USA | collected 2010-05 | depth 0.15 m | reverse complement strand
ATGAGAGCCAGCACCAAAGGTAGATACCTAACGACGAGGTGAGCGATGACTCCATCGTTGGGCCGTAACCGCTCGAGCAAGCGGATCGCCTGATGCCGCAGTAGCCAGAGGGCGGCCTCGCCGATTGCCAGCAACACTGCAAATGAGGCGAGTGAGTAAAGCACGAGAATGATAATGAACCGATCGCTCACTCTTTGTCCTCTCGTTTTGCCTGCCGCCTCTTATCGCGAATCGCGGCTTCCAACTTCGTCAGGACTTCGGCGTCCTGGGGATCGACACTGTCGATCAGAAAGGAGAGCAGATAGCTTCTGGAGTGCAGCGGATCGGCAGAAATTTCGTTGACCAATTCGCGGGCAATCTCGCGTTGTACGTCTTGCTTCGTACAGGCGGCTGTATAGACGAAAGCCCTCCCCCGCTTTAACCGGACGAGTAGCCCTTTGCGATAAAGGCGGTCGAGAGTCGTCATGATCGTGGTGTAAGCGAGAGGACGCTCCATGCGGGCCACGACGTCGTGCACGGTGGCTTCGTTGAGCGTCCAGACATGCTCGAGCACGGCACATTCCAGTTCGCCGAGGGCGTGTTGCCTGCCGGTTTTTTCGTTGGTGAAGAGTCTCGATAAAAACGATTGAAACACGCTGGACCTCACTGCCCCACGGGAATTGCACTCCATTCTATATCCTCATACCAGCACTAAAGTGAGACGCTGAAAGATTGGTTTTCGTCTGGCGCTATTCCTTACATGAACGTTTATTCATCCAGATCAACGATCATGTTTTCCTGTTGTAACGTCTAATTAGCAGGCACAGCCAAGACCTCCTGGAGGAAGATTTGCCCACCAAAGCCGTTTCGGCGTCCCCCATCTACTCTGAACACGTCAATCCGCAATGGGTTCGGTTGCTCGGCGTCCTGCAAATGAACGTGGGCTACGAAAAGTGCCTAGGGGCCGAGCTCTTCACTTCGGATGGCGATCGAATTCTGGATTTCCTCTCGGGATATTGCGTGCATAACACCGGGCACAATCACCCGCAGATTGTGGCTGCACTCATGGATGAGTTGCAGCGGAATGGACCGAACATGCTCCAGAGCCATGTTCCGGAACTAGCCGGTGAACTTGCCGAGAAACTCTGCGCGCGCGCCGGCGGTGGGCTAAAAAAAGTCTTCTTCAATAGTTCGGGCAGCGAAGGCGTGGAGACGGCGATTAAATTCGCGCGTGCCAAGACAAAGAGATCTGGCCTGCTGTATGCAAAGGATGCCTTCCACGGGCTGACTTGTGGCGCTTTGTCGCTGATGGAGGGAACGACTTGGGCGAAAGGCTTCGGCCCTCTGCTGCCGGACACCAAAGGTGTTCCATTCGGCGATCTCGATGCGCTGGCGTCGCAACTGGCGACGCGTAAGCACGCGGCATATATCGTTGAGCCCATCCAGTCGGAGGGCGGTATCCGCGTCCCTGAAGCGAGCTACCTGAAGCAGGCACAGGAACTTTGTCATAAATATGGAACATTGTTCGTTCTCGACGAAGTGCAAACCGGCATGTACCGCACTGGCAAGTTCCTCGCAGGCCATCACTTTGGCGTACAGCCTGACATGGTGATCCTTGCAAAAGCACTCAGCGGCGGGTTGATTCCCGTTGGCGCGGTGCTGATGACCGACGAAGTTTACGAATCTGTCTATCACTCCCTCGACCGCGCGATCGTGCACACCTCGACCTTCAGCGAAAATGGGCTAGCGATGCGGGCTGGGATAGCGACCTTGTCGGTTCTCGAGGAGGAGAATTTGGGCGAACGCGCGACGGTAATGGGTGAGGCGCTACGCGCCCGGTTGCGCGAAACTTTGGGACGTTATGAGATGGTGAAAGCCGTCCATGGCTTAGGCATGCTCAGCGGAATCGAATTCAAAGCTCCGAGCCAGCTCACGTTGAGGATGGCATACGAGGCCTTCCAACATATCCACGGTGGGTTGTTCGGACAGATGCTCGTGATGCGCATGTTCAAGACAGAGCACATCTTGACGCAGATCTGCGGCAACAACTTCATGGTGCTGAAGGTCGCCCCGCCCCTGATGGTCTCCGAGGAGCAACTGGATACGTTTGTCGGGTCGATCGACAGGGTTGTAGACGTGGTACATTCATCGAAAACTTTTTGGGGCGATGCCCTCGCGCTGGCCCGGAGAACCATCAATATTTGAACTATCCGCTTGCATCGACGTCGACGTTTGGGAGTGCAATCGCGCGGAATGAAGGGGTCAGCGTGCGTCTGCTGGTGGTGGAAGACGATCTCGCAATTCAGGAATTCTTGCGTCGCGCCTTGATTGAGGCTGGGTACCAGGTGGACGTCGCTCCAGACGCACGGACCGCGGAGTCGCTGGCCGCAGAAGGAACTCACGACGGACTGATCATCGACCTCGGCCTCCCAGACATGGATGGCTTGGACTTAATCGCTCGCTGCCGTGCACACGGAAACACTGCGCCGGTGCTGATTTTGTCGGCGCGCCGATCGGTCGATGAACGGGTTCGCGGCCTGGAACAAGGTGGGGACGATTACCTCACGAAGCCGTTTGCATTATCGGAGCTACTAGCACGACTGCGGAACCTGCTCCGCCGCGCAAGTCCTGGGCAGAACGAATCAACCCGGTTGCGGATCGCGGACCTGGAACTGGATCTGGTGCGTCGCGAGGCGAAACGTGGCAGCCAGATCCTTCAACTGACGCCGCAGGAGTTCGCCTTGCTGGAATATCTCTGTCGCAACACGGGTCGCGTGGTGACTCGCACCATGATTCTCGATCACGTGTGGCGCATGCGGATCGATCCGGCAACGAACGTGGTGGACGTGCACATCTATCGATTGCGCAGCAAGGTGGATCGTGATGCGCCGAAGCCGTTGATCCACACCATTCGCGGAGTCGGCTATGTTCTCAAGGATTCTTAGCTCGCCGAAGAAAACAGCTGCCTGGCGTCTCTCGATCTGGACGACGATTGCCTTCGCGGTGGGAAGTGCCTTCGCATTTTTCATTTGTTATTACCTGGTGTCTCTGGGCATTCGCGAACGCAGCGACCAATGGCTGAGTGGCGAGGCCGAGGTCCTGGCGCAGGTTTCTCAGACCACGCCAAAGGGCGACTTATACGACCGAGTAGTGGAGGAAGTTGCGGAAAACGCGTCCCGGGAGGTTCCCGAAGACCGTGATTCTCACGGGGAGACCCACAACGCAGTGTTTTTCCTGCAGACCGGAGCCGGGCAAGAGCCGCTGTGGGTAGGACCTTCCGAAAAAGATCAGTTCGTTCGTGCCATCCAAAACGCGAACCTGAGCCCAGGCACGCCTCAGACCCTGAGGGTCGAAGGGGCGAAAGTTCCGTATCGCGTGATGGTTCATCAACTCAGTCCAAAAGGAACGCTCTACCTCGGGCTGTCGGATTTCGGTGCGGTGCAGTTACTGAATCGGCTCACGCGCGGCTTCATCATCGTATGGATCGGGATGGTGGTGCTCGGCTTCATGATCTCGTACGTCAGCGCACGAAGAACGCTGATACGCGTCGAGAATATTACGCAGACGGTGTCAGGAATTGGCAGCGAGGATCTCAGCGCGCGCCTGCCGGAGGCTCGCAATTCCGACGAAATCGCGCGGCTGTCGCAGACCTTCAATCGCATGCTAGACCGCATCCAGGCTTCCGTAAATCAGCTTCGTACGGTAACCGATTCAGTGGCTCATGATCTGAAGAGTCCGGTCACCTCCATCCGCGGCCGCCTCGAAGTTGCGTTACTGGAGGGCAATTCGACAGATTGGCGTGAGTCAGTGGGTGAAGCGGTGGAAGGTCTTGATCGGCTTTCGCAGTTCATTAACATTACGCTCGACCTCGCCGAGGCACAAGCTGGGGCGTTGCCTTTGCGCCGAGAAACCGTGGACTTCGCTTCGGTGGTCGAGCAGTTCGTCGATATTTACACGCCCGCCATGGCGGAGCGGCAACACGAGATCACGGTAAAGGCCGCTTCGCCGCTAATGGTTGATGTCGATGTGAGCCTGATGAATCGCATGCTGACGAATCTTCTCGACAACGAAATGTCTCATTTGCCGCCGGGTTGCAAAATCGAGATCGAGGCGCGGAACCACAACAATCGCGCGGAATTACTGATTCAAGACAACGGCCCCGGCTTCTCTGATGATCTAAAGACAAGAGCCTTTGAACGCTTCGTGAAAGGAAAATACTCTACCGGCCACGGCCTAGGTTTGGCATTCGTGGGGGCGGTTGTTCGCGCGCACGGTGGAGAGGTGAAAATCACCGATCGTCCCGGCGGGGGAGCTGTCATCTGGCTCACCCTTCCCCTGGCAACGGTGACCGTCGCATGAATCGATTCCACAAAATCGCTATCCTCTTCAGCGTTATCCTCGGCGGCATTCCTCCGGCGCTGGCTGCGCCGGCGTGTGGAGGTTCCAGCGAAATCGAGAATGGCTACCGACAGATGTACAACCTCGATTTCAATACTGCGCATGGGACGTTCCAATCTTTTGAAGAAGGCCACCCAAACGATCCACTCGCACATGTTTCGAATGCTGCCGCTTACCTGTTCGCGGAGTTCGATCGCATGCACGTGCTGGAAATGGAACTCTTCGCGGACAATTCCAGCTTCGAGAAGCGGGCGAGGGTCGCTCCGGATCCGACGACAAAGGCGTCGTTTGAACGCGAGCTGGCGCAGTCGGACCAAATCGCGGGAGTGCGGCTGACAAAATCGCCGCAAGACACTGAGGCTTTGTTTGCGCAAATTCTCGCGAATGGATTGCGTGGAGATTATGCGGCATTGGTCGAGAAGCGAAACATGGCTAGCCTGAACTTCATGAAGGCTTCCCGCGGTAAGGCCGAACAGTTGATCAGCCTCGATCCCGGATGTTATGACGCTTATCTGGCGGTGGGAGTGGAAAATTACCTATTGGGGATCAATCCTGCACCGGTGCGCTGGGTGCTAAGAATGACAGGAGCGCAAACCGACAAGAACGACGGCATCCAGAAGCTGCATCTGACGGCGGAAAAAGGAAACTACCTTGCTCCGTTTGCGCGTCTCTTACTGGCTGTGGCAGCGGTTCGCGATAAGGACCCACAGACCGCGCGAAATCTGCTCTCCGGTCTTGCCCATGACTTCCCGCAGAACCATCTTTATGCTGCGCAGTTGGCACGCGTCCACTAATCAGTGCGAGATTTTTTCGTTTCCTGAAATGCTCATCTGCACATCCTTGTTAACCCGTAAGACAAACGTGCTCGGATCTCTCATTCCCCACTTTACGAATGGAACATCAAACTGCGTTTGTATCTTGACATGATCGCCGTCCACCTGGGCGGGGACGACAAGCGTAATGTCGTGATCCGCACCGTGAAGCCGGAAGGTTCCCTGCACCTGGACCTGGGAGCCGCCTTGCATGGCTAGCTGCCCGATCACCTTCTTCGGGGTGAAAACCGCTTCAGGATATTTGTCGGTTTCGAGAATCTCTTTGTTCATTTTGTGGTCGCGGGTGTTGTTACCGCTCTGACCGCTGGTGGCGTCCACAATCAGCGCTCCCCCGGCGATGCCGCTGGTGGGGTCAAAATGAATGTTGCCGCTTTTGAGACGGAACGATCCGTGAACGGTGTGCAGAACATCGGCTAGGGTGAATTCCACTTTCGTTGTCGACGGATCAAAATCGATGCGAACTTCGCCGAGGGCTTGTGCGGAGATAGATGGTGCGGTGCCTAAACAAAGAGCAAGAGTGAGCCATACGGATTGCGTTTTCTTACTGTTCTTCATGCACCGTTCCCTTTTTTAGTTCAGGCCGTGAGCATCGACCAGCCAAACGATAACGCACGTTCAATTCCGAAATCGCGGACCCGTGATTCGCCTACATGCACACTCAACATTTGCGCGAAGAGATCTGGTTGCGACGAGAGCGCACGTAAGGCTCGGTGACGCAGCCACGGACGCTCGCCGAGCATCAGCATTAACTTTGCCATGCGACGGGGATTTTTACCGATTTCGCGATGAGCTTCGTCATAAGGCTGCAGAGAGCCGGAGCGCATAGCATTGACCAGCGAAAGCGCCTGTTGAAAGCCGAGCGACATACCTTCGCCCGTGATCGCATCGACGGAGCCTGACGCCTCGCCGACAAGCGCGACGTTGCCCTCGAATACGCTGTCGAGCCGGCGGGTCATGGTAATCGCGCCCTGCGGGCGAGTGCTCTCCATCGCTCCCGCCAGGCGCGAAGCCAACTCAGGAAATGCGGAAGGTATTTCATTGAGTCGAAAGTGCGGATCGGCGGTGATCAGCGCGACGCACACTTCGTTCTGCGCCACCGGCGTAACATACACCTGCCCTTGATCACTCCAGTACACCTCGACACAGTCCGTCCATGGCCGGACCGCATAGTGCTGGCGAAATCCAAAACGACGCTGTTCTGTGCCGCTGCGGCCAACACCAATCTTCTGCCGCACGATTGAGGCCTGACCATCGGCACCGACAATCCACTGGCAGGAAACTGGAAGACCGTCGATGGTGACTTGATTGGAAGCGATCTCCGACACGTGCGCACCCCATCGCATCTCCACACCGACCTCGGTTGCTTTCTGCGTGAGGAGGTCGTGCAACACGGTCCTTCGCACGCCGTAACCGACACCCTTAGGGAAGACGGCATCGACCGATGTCGTACCTTCGACAAAGCGGATACCGCGAAACGGATACGCTTTTTCAGCAGGCACGGTAACTCCGAGCGCCGCCAATGCCGCGAGACCGTCGGGCATGATGCCTTCACCGCATGCCTTATCAATGGGTGGAATCGCATGGTCGGCGAGAAGAACCTTGAAACCCGCCGTCCGCGCGGCGATTGCGGTCGCTAAACCCGCAGGGCCCGCACCGATTACGACTATATCCGTATGCTTTTGGTTCACCGGGTCACTCACCACAACAGCAGCACAAGTTCCGCGCAGAACCCGGGCCCCATTGCTGCCAATATGCTAAGCGTTCCAGGTTCGGGGCGCTGATGATGGAAGATCTGTTCGAGAACGACGAGCACCGACGCGGACGACATATTGCCGGTCTCGCTCAAGCACTTCCACGACGCATCGAGTGCGCCATCCGGCAGTTCCAACGCCTGCTCGGTCGCCTCTAAGACCTTGGGACCACCGGTGTGCATGATCCAACTTCCGATATCCGAGCGCTTAAGGTCATACTCGCCAAGGAAATCGTCGACATCGTTGCGCAAATTCTCGTGCACCATGCGCGGCACATCCGGAGAAAGAACGATGCGAAATCCTTTCTCGGAAACGTTCCAGCCCATCACGTCCTGGGTGTCGGGATAAAAAACGGAGCGCGTTGCCAGAACGCGAGGTCCATGCTGCGCGTTGTTTCTGCCAGAAACAACAACGGCAGCAGCGCCATCGCCAAATAAGCCGGAAGAAATCAGGTTCGCGACCGACATATCGTCGCGTTGCCAGGTGAGCGAACAAAGCTCGACTGAGAGCAAAGCTGCGTTGTGATCGGGGTAGGCTTTTACGTAATCCGCGGCACGCGCGATACCAGCGGCTCCAGCTACACACCCAAGGCCGAAGATCGGAACGCGTTTTATCTGCGGAGAAAGCTTCATGCGGTTTACTAGCCGCGCGTCGATGGAGGGGCTGCTGATGCCGGTGACTGAGACGAAGAACAGAGCGTCCAACTCGGCGGCGGATATGCCAGCCCGATGCAGCGCGCGGCACAGTGCCTTCTCGCCAAGTTCTTCGGCGACACGAATCCACGCATCGTTCGCTTGACCCCATGTGGTCATGTGCTCGTATTCAGGGATGGTAAGCGCGAGGTTGCGGTGCGCAACGCCAACGCGCGAGTGCAGACGCTCAAGCACCTGGGGCTTCTCGAGTTTGCCTGACCAATTCCTACCTAAAGCCGCATAGATTTCTTGCTGGCTATAACGGTTTGGCGGAAATGCGGTCGCCACCCCAGTGATTCTCATCGTCGCTGAAGTCTCCTGTACTACTTGATTAGATGGGTACTGCTAGCTTCGAGAACGGGTCTAAAACGAGCATTGAGCGCTTATGACGATTCGTTCATAAAACCCGCATAGAATGCCTCAATAAATCAGACGTTTGAACAACTATTTCGATTCAGACACATTGTGAGTTGACAATTGTTTTACTCAAATAAATCCATAGGGCACCAAAAAGGCGACACCGAAGTGTCGCCTTGCATGGAGTAGATTGCAGGGAAGGAGAAGTTCTTACCTTGCGACCGCCTCTTTTTGTGCCTTTTCTGACTTTTGCTTGATCTTCACGGGATTCAAGAAAGTCATCATGTCGCGAAGTTCTGCGCCCACGTTTTCGAGTTGCGATTCCTGCTCGCTCACGCGCTTGCCTTCAAACCAAGGACGTCCCTTCTTGTTCTCAGCGATCCAATTCTGTGCGAAGGTCCCGTCCTGAATTTCGTTCAGTAGTTTGCGCATCGCTTTCTTGGTTTCGTCCGTAATGATGCGGGCGCCGGCGATGTAATCGCCGTATTCCGCCGTGTCGCTAACCGAGTAGCGCATGTAGTTCAGGCCACCGCGATACATGAGATCGACAATCAACTTCAACTCATGCAGACATTCGAAGTAGGCGAGTTCTGGCTGGTATCCGGCCTCCACCAGCGTGTCGAAGCCAGCTTTGACGAGCGCAGCCGTTCCGCCGCATAGGACTGCCTGTTCGCCGAAGAGATCGGTTTCTGTCTCTTCGGTGAAGGTGGTTTCGAGAACTCCGGCGCGAGTACAGCCGATGCCGGCCGCATACGAGAGAGCCAGTTCTTTCGCTTTTTTGCTGGCATCCTGATGCACGGCGTACAGGCCTGGGGTACCGCCGCCTTCGGTGAAAACTTCGCGCACGCGGTGTCCTGGGGCTTTCGGTGCAACCATCGAAACATCTACGCCCGGAGGTGGATTGATGGTGCCGTAACGAATATTGAATCCGTGCGCAAACATTAGCGTCTTACCCGGCTTCAAATGCGGAGCGATCTCTTTCTCGTAGATACCAGGCTGCTCGGTGTCAGGAGCAAGCACCATGATCACATCGGCCCATTGCGCTATCTCGGACACACTGCCGACCTGAAGGCCGGACTGCTCGGCCTTCGCTTTCGAGGAGCTGCCCTCGCGAAGTCCCACGCGAACGTTTACGCCGCTATCCACAAGGTTCAAAGCATGGGCATGGCCTTGCGAACCATAGCCGATGATGCCAACCTTCTTGCCGCGAATGATCGAGAGATCTGCCGACGAATCGTGATAAACCTTTGCCATAAATCCTTCCTAAATCCTTTATAGATTGCCAAAGCTTAAACGGAGTACGAAACTCCGCTGTCTTCGTAAACGTGGGCCGCGCTGCTCTCCTTGGACTCAGGAGCGGTAACGCCGCGACGCATGGCCACGATGCCGGTGCGCACCATTTCCATCAAACCGTATGGCTGCAGCACTTCGATCAAGCGATCGATTTTCTCTTCATTACCCGTGATCTCCATGATGATGGAATCAAGGGCGAGATCGACGACACGGGCACGGAAAACATTCACGAGGTTCAGAATGTCGGTTCGCGTTTCCTGTGTGCAAGCAACTTTTATCATCGCGAGATCGCGGTTGATCGACGGATGGTTGGTGATGTCTTCGACGAGCAGGACATTCACGAGCTTGTACAAATGTGCTTCCAAACGCTTCGCGCCATCCTTGTCGGTATCGACGACGATGGTCATGCGAGAGACGTCGGGCTTTTCGGTGCGACCGACCGTCAATGAATCGATGTTGAAGGCGCGCCGCCGAAACAGCGAGGCTACGCGCGTCAACACACCTGGTTTGTTTTCCACGTGCACTACGAAAACGTTCAGCATAGTTCCCTTCTCACCCGATAAGCGCGAGTGTTATGTATCGAGCGCAGTCTCGACAATCGGACTTGGCCGTCGAATCATGGCGTGAAGATCGGCGCCGGCGGGCACCATCGGGTAAACGGTATCTTCCTGTTCCACCTGGAAATCAATCAGCACCGGACCTTGATGCGACCGCGCAGAGCGCACCGCAGGAAGGACATCCGCACGGGAGTTCACGGCGCAACTCTTGATCCCGTAGGCACTGGCAAGCACGCTGAAATCAGGGCTGAGCAGGGGCGTGGCTTGATAATTCTTCTCATAGAAGAACTCCTGCCACTGCCGCACCATGCCGAGAAATCCGTTGTTGATGATCGCGATGTTGATATCGAGACGCTCCTGGATAATGGTTGCCAGTTCGCACATTGTCATCTGGAAACCCCCGTCCCCGACGATGACCCAAACCTCCGCATCGGGTTGCGCAATCTTCGCTCCGATCGCAGCCGGTAACGCAAACCCCATCGTTCCGAGACCGCCGGAAGTAATCAACGTGCGAGGTTCCTCGTGCTTGTAATACTGCGCCTCCCACATCTGGTGCTGACCCACGTCCGTGACTACGATTGCCTTGCCATCGGTTTCACGCCAGATATCGTTGATGACGTGCGCGGCGTAGAGATGGCCGTTGTCTGGCAGGTTCTGAATGTCGCGCACCGCCGAATCACCCTTGAGACGGTCGATGTGCTCGAACCATTCCTTTCGATCGTTGGCTTCGATGTGCGGCAATAACTCGTGCAGCACTTCGCGCAAATCGCCGACCAGCGCGACATCGACCTTCACATTCTTATTGATCTCGGAAGGGTCGATCTCCACGTGAATTTTCTTGGCGTTGGGCGCGTAGGTCTTGAGGTTGCCGGTAACCCGATCGTCGAAACGCATGCCGAGAGCGATCAGTAAATCTGCGTCTTGAATAGCCTGGTTCACCCACGCTTCACCGTGCATGCCCATCATGCCAAGATTCAACGGATGTGAAGCTGGGAAAGCACCGAGACCGAGAAGCGTGAGACCCACGGGAATTCCAGCTTTTTCCGCCAACTCCCGGACTTCACGCATGGCGCCGGAAATCATGATGCCGTGACCGGCAAGAATGACCGGACGCTTCGCATTTGTGATTAATTCCAATGCGTCCTGATAGATCTTCGCTTCGGGCGAAAGATCGGGTCGATAGCCGGGAAGTTGCGGCGCTGCACTCTCCCAGTCGAACTCACACGTCGATTGCTGCGCGTCCTTGGTGATGTCGATCAGAACAGGGCCGGGACGTCCGGATTTTGCGATGTAGAACGCTTCACGGATGGTTTGCGCAATCTCGGAAGCGTGGGTGACCAGGTAATTATGTTTCGTGATCGGCAGGGTGACGCCCGTGATATCGGTCTCCTGGAACGCATCGGTACCGATCAACTTGCTGCCCACTTGTCCGGTGAGACAGACGATGGGAGACGAGTCGAGCATCGCTGTGGCGATGCCGGTAACCATGTTAGTCGCCCCCGGTCCAGAGGTCGCAACCGCAACGCCGACGCCACCGCCCGCACGGGCATAGCCGTCCGCCATGTGGGTGGCGCCCTGTTCATGGCGTACCAGGATATGGTGAATCGACGAGTGCTTCAGCGCATCGTACGTTGGCAGAATGGCGCCGCCCGGATAGCCGAAGACGACCTTCACGCCTTCGCGTTCCAGACACTCCCAAATAATCTGCGCGCCTGTCATCGTTTTCTTCATGGCTACTTCGCGCTCCCTGCTAAAGTCTTGCTTTCCACGGTCGCACTTGTGACCGCGCCGTAGGACGCCGACGAAACTGAATTGGCATACTTGGCGAAAACTCCGCGCTTAAACCGCGGCTCGGGCGCCTGCCAGTTGCGCAATCGCGCCTCAATCTCCGAATCCGACAACTGCAACCGCAATTCACGACGCTCCACATCAATCGTGATCGTGTCGCCATCGCGCACCGCGGCAATCGCGCCGCCCGCCGCGGCCTCCGGCGCAACGTGTCCCACGCTCAGTCCGCGAGTTGCGCCAGAAAAACGTCCGTCGGTAATCAGCGCCACGGTCTCCGCTAACTCGGTTCCGGCAATCGCCGCCGTCACTCCAAGCATCTCGCGCATTCCCGGCCCGCCCTTCGGGCCTTCATATCGAATCACGACCACTTCGCCCGCTCGGATCGTCCGGTCTTCCACGCCCGCAAATGCGGCTTCTTCGGAGTCGAATACTCGCGCCGGCCCTTGGAAGAAAAGCTTCTTGTGTCCAGCGAGCTTCACCACGCAGCCCTCGGCCGCCAGATTTCCCTTCAGGATCATCATCCCGCCCGTCGGCTTGATCGGGTCGCTCATCGGCCGCACCACTTCTTGCCCCGGAGTCTCCTTGGCCTTCGCCGCTTCCTCGCCAATCGTCTTCCCGGTTACCGTGAGCGCATCCGTATGGATCAGGTTCTTCTCCGCCAAGCGCTGCGCCACCAGCGGAATTCCGCCCGCCTCATGCAGATCGGTCGCAACGAACCGTCCACCTGGCTTCAGGTCGCAGAGCGTCGGGGTGCGGGAGCTCACGTGGTCAAAGTCGTCGATCGATAGATCAACATCGATTTCGTGCGCGATCGCCAGCAGATGCAGTACTGCGTTGGTCGATCCGCCGCTCGCCGCCACGCTGGCGATCGCATTCTCCAGCGCCTTGCGCGTAATAATCTGGCTGGGCCGGAGGTCATTTTTCACCAGCTCCATCACCAGCCGCCCGCAGTTTCGCGCGACTTCCTGCTTCTCCACGGTCATCGCCGGCACGCTGTTCGCGCCCATCGGCGAGATGCCGAGGAACTCGCTGACCATCGACATGGTGTTCGCCGTGAACTGTCCACCACAGGCACCCGCTCCGGGACACGCATTGCCTTCCAACTCCTCGAGGTCCGCGTCGCTCATCTTCCCACGCGCATGCGTGCCCACCGCCTCGAACACGTCCTGGATGGTCACGTTCTGGGTGTGGAATTTTCCCGGCGCAATCGAGCCTCCGTAGAGCATCAGCCCCGGAATATCCAGCCGACCGAGCGCCATGATCGTCCCGGGAATCGTCTTGTCGCAGCCCGAGATGGCGATCAGCCCATCGAAAAGATTGCCGCGCGCCACCAGCTCGATGGAGTCGGCAATAATCTCGCGGCTTACGAGCGAGGCACGCATGCCTTCCGATCCCATGGTGATGCCGTCGGAGATGGAAACGGTATTGAACTCCA
>ODAK010005326.1_pt1 | contig 13084 bp, 9 predicted proteins | sample 1539591 | NCBI WGS metagenome assembly ODAK01 (sample SAMEA3539303, study PRJEB22396) | soil metagenome | biome: tundra; feature: field; material: soil | place: USA | collected 2010-05 | depth 0.15 m | reverse complement strand
ACCAGGCGATCGTGAACGTGCGGGTTGATGTTCGGGCCGCGGAAGACGACGGGCCCGCCGTTTAACTTTGTGTCGCCGAGCTGTTTCTTCTCGTTGCCCGGCGTGTCCGTGGCATGGCAGACATCGACGGCGATGCCGACCGTCGGATGGATGCCGTATGCGCTGGTGGTGGCGCCGCGCAGGCCGATCTCTTCCTGCACGGTCGAGACGCAAAACACGGCCGCCTGCAAGGGCTTGTCGTAAAGCAAACGCAGCGTCTCCATCACGGTCCAGACGCCGACCTTGTCGTCCAACCCTGGCGATGTGAATAGGCCATTGCGCAATTCCTGGCACGACAGCGATACGGTGATGGTGTCCCCCAGGGCAACGAGCGCTTCAACTTCCGCGCGGTCCTTGGCGCCAATGTCGATCCAGATGTCGATGAACTCGGGGACCTTTTTGCGTTCCTCGGTCGTGAGCATGTGCGGCGCCTTGCGCGAAACTACGGCAGGAATCGGCCCCGTCTTCGACCAGACGACGAGGCGCTGCCCAAGCAGGATCTGCATGTCCCAGCCCCCCATCGGCTGTACGTAGAGGAAACCATTGTCGTCGATATGCTCCACCATCAGCGCCAGCTGATCGCAGTGCCCCGCGAGCATGATGCGCGGCGATCCCGACGGATTCAACGCGGCGATCACGTTCCCGTGCAGATCGGTGCGCACCTCGGCCGCCAACGGCTTCGCCCAGATGCGGACGACCTCCTGAATCTTCTGCTCGTAGCCCGACGGACTCGGCGTGTGTAACAGCTTTTTCAGGAACTCAAACGACGCATCTTCCATCGGATTTGCACCTTGGTGAACCATTGGGTGGGTCGAGCGCAGCGAGCCCCACCAGAATTTTTCAACCGCTCGGTGGGCCTCGCTGCGCTCGACCCACCCTACGACGGCGAACAGGCGCCAAACCAGGAACTGGTATCCGGGGCGTTTCCCAAGTCGAATTATCAGTCTAATGAATGCAGCCAAGAAATGACAAGCGGCAAAAAGGGAATCCAGACGATTCCAGCTCGACGGGATCAAACCGACTCAGCGGCGCGACGAACTTTCCACCAGAATAACACCCACGACATTGGGCAGACGTGAAACGGCCTGGGCCGCGTCATGGAGCACTTCGCTGTCGGGCCCACTGGTCTTCAGATAAATCCGGCCCTCCTTGACCGCAAAGAGCACGGGGCCGAAGGAATCCTTACTCTGCAAAATCGCGCGGACGGCCACGACGAGACGCTGATCGGCCTCCGAACTGGTCTCGCCTCCGACATGGGGAGAACCCTGTTTCGGCAGCGCGATCGGCGGCAATTCTTTGATATCCAGCGATCGCTCGCTCAAGTTCTGCTGCGAAGCCGGCCGCTTGCCCACCGTCCCGTCTTCGCCCATCAACCGGATTGGCGCTCCAAGAAGCGAGCGAGCCCCTCTCGGCAAATTCGGCGGCATCGGTTCCGGCACATAACGCGGCGGGGCATCAATCTTGAGCGGGCGACGCACAGGCTCCATTAGATCGCTGACGACAAGTTCATTGCGAACCTCCGCCAGCTCGATCATCATTCGCAAGCATAGCTCCGCTCGAAACGCGACTTCTGCCGACGGCACCGGACCCCATAAGGTCGCCACCCGATCACGCACCGCCACCCCAATGTGGTGCTCCTTCAACTCCGGATCGTCCGCGAGCAGCCTCCGGGCGTGTACCGTTTGCTGAACATCACGCATCGGATCGCCGATGAGTCGAGTCCCCTCGGCAAATGCCGGCGAAACGAGCGACAGCAACACTGCAACAACCACAAGAATGCGGCGAAAACACATGGGAGTGACCCATCGAAATGAAGAAATTGCCCATCCTTGAGATCGTTTTTTGGCGCTTCACGGAGGCGTGACATGGACGCTTTGCCTCACACCACTATTGTTGCGGCCAACGGTCCGAAATGAAACTGCTAGCAACGATCTTTCGCCGATTTCTAAAGCTTGCTACGTTAAGGTTTGCCTGGGATGCCGTTTCTCAGGGCGTCGAATGTCACAATAAATCCGAGTCCCGTAAGAACTGCTGACGTTGGGGACGAGACTTCGAAAAGCCAAGGCTAAAAGCCCCTTGGCATTGATAATGAACAGATTTACATTACCATAAGAAAGTATCGGAAAGTCAGGAATCACTGCTGAGGTGCCCGATGCACGACGATATGCCGCGCGAAGATATGGTCGCCGAGATCGACCGCATGGTTGAAGAACTGCTCGACGTCGCCAAGCTCGCGCAGCCGCCCATCGATACGATCGCGCTTGCCCAACAACACCTCGGCATGATTGTGTGCCTTGATCGGAGCCAACCGCAGCGGGGCAGGGCGCAACGGGCTCTCGGCAAGAAGCAAATTTATCTCCGGCCGGAGCCTCGTGAGGAGCGGCATCAATGGACTGTCGCTCACGAGATCGGTGAACATCTCAAAAGCGAGCTTTTCCAGCGATTGCACATCGAGGCAGGCGAGGCCCGCGCGATGACCGGCGAATCGGTCGCAAACCTTTTTGCCTACCGACTGCTCGTGCCGACCTGCTGGTTTGCCGACGACGCAAAGACGTTCGAGTACGATTTACTGGCCCTGAAGAAACGCTACGCAACGTCGAGCCACGAAGTCTTGGCGTGCCGATTCCTCGATCTGCCGGAGCCCTGCGTAGTGACGATCATCGACAACGAGCACATCCATCGCCGCCGCAGCAACGCGTGGCCGACGAAACGCCAACTCGGGGCCGCGGAACAACAATGCTGGAAGTACGTCACGAGCCACGGCAAACCGACCGTCGCGCGCGACGACGTTTGGACGGTGCATGGCTGGCCGGTGCATGAACTCGATTGGAAGCGTGAGATCCTGCGGAGCGTGCGCATGATGGACTGAAATGCAAAAAGCGATTTCTCCACGAAGGGCACGAAGGAACACGAAAGAAGAGAGAGAGAGAATTATCTGCTATTTCTCCCGACTTCGCTTCCCCTTCGTGTTCTTCGTGCCCTTCGTGGACTATTGTGTGTTTCGAGGTTGCAACAGGCGATTCAATTCGTTTTCCAGGATTGAACGCCCCAATGTTGACGTCAACGACTCCAGGGCGTGCGGATCCACCCGAGGATGCTCCAGAGTTCCGCCGATCGGAATGCGTATCGTTTGCTTGGCCTGGGTCGCCGTGAGCTTGGCGGCGGCGGCGAGGCGCGGCGGGATCGATGTCTCCACCACGAGCGCCAGCGAACCATCCAGACCAACAGAGCCGGACGACTTCAGCGTGAAATCGGGAAACACCAACTCCAGGTCGCTATGGTGAACCTTGCCGTTGACCATGTGGAACGGAACCCGGCACGCCTTCACCAGCGCGGTCGGCGGCGGCGTCTTCAGCAAATCGCTCAACTCGCGGATGAGCGGGGTCAATGCAACCTTGGCGGAATGCAGGATGAATGTCCCTTTTACCTCGCCCGTGGCCGGCGCTGCCAGTGGAATGCGTCCGCCTTCCAGCGCTAGCGAGACCGTCCCCTCCACGTCGGCGACGTTCGCCAACAGCGGCATGACGTAGCCCAGGGCGCTGGCGCACATCTCGGAAGTGATCTTCGCATTCTCGATCACCGGGCCCGCGAGAATGATCAACTCGACGGGCCCCGGCTCGAAGCGGAGATTCGGCTGGAAACGCAGCTTGCCGTTATTGAAGGTCGTCTCGATGGGATAAAGTTGAAACCAACCGACTTGCACAATCGCCTTTACTTCAGCCGGGCCGACATCGCAGCCGAGGGCTTTCATCGACTTCCAGTTCAGGCCTGCTTCCCCTTTCAACTCCGTAAACTGCACCGAAGGCGACGCGAGTCGAGATCCCGCGAGGGACACTGCAAACATATTTGACTTGCTCGGTGGCAACAGCGCGCCGGCGACTCGGAAGTTGCGCACATCCTGGCCGACGATCTTGACGTCCTTGCCAAGCAGCGACCTCAAGTGCGGCTCCATCTTTTCAAGATCGTAAGCCAGCGTGCCGGCCAGATCGACGTCCCGCGTCGTCGTCAAGTTGGCGATCTTGCCCTTCGCCTCAGCGTTGAGCATCGCGCTGACAACGTTGATTTTTTCGAGGTGGAACAAGGCGGTCGGCAGATCGTACGAGCCGCGACCGGCCAAGCGAATCTCCGGCTCTCGCCAGGTGGGATTCGCGATCTCTCCGTACAGGAAATTTTTGAGCGTCAAATTGGCGTCCGCAATCACGCGGTTCTCGGTCGTTTCCCAATTCAGCCGGCCGGCGAGTGTTCCCGCCATCGGTTCGCCGGGATTCTGGCCGGGCTCCTGCATCCATTTCCGGAGCCTGGCGACATCCCCGACGACGGTTGCGGAACCTCGCAGCGTCATCGCTTTGGGTTGCACGTCTATCTTGTCCGCTTGGATCTGAATCGTCGGACAGGCGATTTGAGCCTTCGTCAGTTCGACGCCCCCCGAACTGAGATCCCATCGGGCGATCGTCTGCGCATTGAGTGACGATTCCTGAACTGACAGGCCCGGCCCGATGCAGCGGAAGTCGTTCACTTGCACATCGATCGACGCGCATTCCATGGTTTGCCGCGTCGGCCAAACCTTCGCCTGGGCGTTCATTTGCCCCGCCAGACGGCATGGTTCGAGCACGTTCGTCCAGCAGCGCGCCCGTTGCTGCCAGCGGGCCAGGTCGCCGTCCATGCGAATGCTGAGACCGCCCCACGGCCCTGCTGTGAGGTCGGAAATCGGCTCCGTCAGTTGCGCCCGGACAAGGTCCCTGCCGAGCTTCATTTCAACGCTGGCGGCCTCGAGGCGCTGGCGGCCGTTCGGGTCGATGGAGCCACGCGCGTCGAATTTTGCCGTGACGAGATCTTCCTGCCACGGATGGGACGTAAACCAGGTCATGTTCATCTGTTTTAATTGCCCGCTGCCTTGCGCCACGAATTGGTTGTTCGCGCCCCGGCGGACGACGAGGGAGCCGGTCGCTTGGCCGTCGAACTTCGTTGGATCGACATCGACCAACTGCGCGAGCGGTTCGGCCATCTGACGCAAATCGGCCTCGGCCGTCAAGGTAAACTGATCCGCCGCACTGGCCCCTTCGACGCGCAGGAAGCGCGACGAGCACTTCACCTGGTCGATTCGGGGAATTCCGTGCGTGAGATTGCTGACCTGTAAATCCAGCGTGATCGGCTGTGCCCAGGCGATCGTTTGCGTGCCTCGAACGCCATGCACGTCGGTCGCCTTCAGCTTCGCATGCCAGACCACCCCGTTGTTTTTGCCCTGGCTTGTGCAGGTCGCGTTCAACTGCCCGGAGGTCAACTCCAGGTCCGGGTGCAAGCGCAGCGTGTTCTGCAAACGTTCGGCGAGCATGGCAAGATTCAGATTCAACGCTAGATCGAATCCTGGCTGGTCGAACGCCGCCAGCCCGTCCTTGCTGAGATCGAGCGAGCCACGCACGGAAATCTTGCCGAAGTCGCTGTCGAGCTCAATTTGTTGGGCGATGATTTTTTGGTTTTCGAGTCGAATGGTGCATGGCGCTTTGAGATGCTCGATGTAGAACTGCTCGGAAAAAAAAGAGGACGTCAGTCCGAGTTGATTCCCGGTAATGTCGCCGGTGAATTCGAAACGCGGCTTGCCGTCTTTCATGGCCGCGAGGATATGGCATTCCCCTTGCAACGAACCGGCCAAAGAAGCGTCGGGGTAATAGCGCCGCAGCAACACGGTCGGCAGGGTAAACGGGAAGGACGAGAATCGCCCCTTGACGGTGGCGTTCCAGTCGGCCTCCAGCACATGCTCCAGCCTCGCTTCGAAGTTGAAGGCCCCGGGTTCGAAACCGTCATGCCACGCGCCATGGACGTCCAGTTGCGCCGTCTTGCCGGCATCGTCGAACAGCAAGACGCTTCCCGAGATCGATCGGATGGGCCAGGTCGATATCGTGTCGGCGTCGTGAACCATCAACGTGCCGTCAACGACTTCCAGGTGAATTTTCGGCAGCGTACTCGGCCCCGATCCTTCACCTGGCGTCACATCAATGCGCGGGCGCGTCCACCTTGCCAGCATGACCTCAAGATTCGATTGGTCTCCCGCGAACACGACCTCCATGTTCGGATTTTCCAGGCGGAACGAACCCACATCGTCTCGATTCAGAAGCAGCGAAAGCAACCAGCGGTCCCCGACGACCTTCGGAATCTCCACGAACGGCCGATCGGCGGCATCGCGGATCTCGACGTTCAAAAGCACCACGGGCGAGAACCAGCCGAGCGATACGGCACCGACGTGAACCCGGCAATGAAGATGGAGCGACGCCTGGTGGCACGCCCAGCGCACGGCCGGGGAATGCGCCACCATCGTCGGCGCCGCCCACACAAGACTCACAAGCCCCGCGAAGACGAGGAACAAACGCCAACCCCAGCGGCGCGGCGGCGCGGGGGGCTTCGTTTCCGTGGTCTTTGCGGCCGCCATCACCGATCTCCAGGACATCGAAAGTGCGTCGTTATCCTTCATGTCGGCATGATGGAGGCACTCCGTCCGTTCGATGTGTCGGGAACCTTCGGCGATGGTCGGGGCTTAATCCGGTTATGCGGCCCCGGCAATGTGTAACGGATATACCGTGGCGCCAAGGTCGATTTCGAGAATGGCGTCGCCCGACACCGCCCCAAAATCCCGATCGACTGCATCCTTGACGCTCAGTTGGTCGTCGAGATCCTCGCTAAAAACGATGAAAGCATCCGACCGATCTTCGATCAGCGCGGCAAGCGATTCCGCCAATTCCGGCCAATCCCACGGAGTATAGCGCGTACCGGGAAAAACCGACGACAACAAATCACCGAGACGTTGACCGAATTGATGTCTGGAGGGAAGCACGTAAAAGGTGGCCATGATCCGAAATCCTTTCGGGAGAGGGGCATTCAGGATTTGGATCGACCGAGACCGCCCTGCAAGTTGGACGAAGGGAACGATTTGGCGACGAGCTTGTTTTACTTGACCCGCGCGACTCGCAGCATCCGCATATTTTAAGCCGTTTTATTCCCGTTTAGCAACGTTCGGTAAATAACTTCCCGATCTTGCGGGGCGCCATGCTTTCGCGGCGCGCTTGCATTACGTTAGAACGCTAGGATCCCACCGCGAAAGCACGAGTTCCTTGAGGGTTCTACATGCTTTCGGGGTGTGAGTCGGCAGTTTCAGACCCAACCCTAGGATCCCCGAAAGCATGGCACCCGCCACCGAAATCGGGGCGTTATTTTCATAGCATTCCTTAGCGTTCGCAGAGCACTCGGCGAACGCTAAACGAATACGGCCAGCACCGCTTTGACGAGTGAGTCTCCCTGGTGCGGAAAGATGGTGCGAAGATCCAGCACCAGCTTGCCATCCCGCACCCGCGCCATCACCGCCGGTACGCCGAGACGCAACCGCTGAGCAAAATCGGTGTCGGTCACGTCGCGCGCTTTCAATTCAACCACCCAGGTCTTCATCTTCTGATCCGGCAACGACCCGCCGCCGACGTAGGCGACATCTTCAACGATCTCGACCGAAGCCAGCGTCGGGAACGTTCGTAAGCGTTCGCCCAGAGCGTCGGCACGTATCTTCAATTCCGCGAGCGGCACGCCAAGCATATGCAGGACCGGGATTTCTCGCAGCGCAAGGTTTTCATTGAAATAGATCCGCAGCGTCGCTTCCAGGGCGGCAAGCGTCATCTTGTCGCAGCGAAAGGCGCGCATGAGCGGATCGCGTTCGATTTGTTGGACCCAATCCGTTTTGCCGGCGAGGATCCCTGCTTGCGGGCCGCCGAGCAGCTTGTCGCCGCTGAAGAGAACCAAATCGGCGCCGGCCGCGATGCAAGCCTTGGCCACCGGCTCTCCGTCGAAGCCGAAACGGTTGAAATCGAGCAACGCGCCGCTGCCGATGTCGTCGATCACCTTCAGGCCATGCTTCTTGCCAAGGGCAATGAGGTCCTCCAGCGAGACCGTTTCGGTAAAACCGCTTACGCGATAATTGCTCGTATGGACCCGCAACAAGGCAGCCGTGTTCAGCGTGATTGCCTTTTCGTAGTCGCTGAGCCGGGTGATGTTGGTCGTGCCGACCTCGCGCAAGATGGCCCCGCTGACGGCCATGATTTCCGGGATGCGAAAGCTGCCGCCGATCTCGATGAGTTGACCGCGTGAAACGATGACTTCCTGGCCCTGGCAGAGCGCCCGCAGCGCGATGACGGTCGCCGCCGCATTGTTATTGACGACCGTGGCGGATTCGGCGCCGGTCAGTCGGCACAGCCATTCGCGGATGGGATTTTGCCGGGAAGAACGCTTGCCGGTCTCCAGGTCGAGTTCGAGATTGAGATACCCGCGTGCCGCCTCATACGCGGCTTTCGCAGCCTTGTCAGCGATGGGGGCTCGGCCAAGGTTTGTATGCAGGACGATGCCGGTCGCGTTGATGACGGTTTGCAAACGGGGCCGCAGATCGTGGCCAAGGTGAGCGGCGACACATTGTGCAAGCGCTTCCGGTTGCAGATCACGCTCGGCAACGTCGCCGCTCGCGATCAGCTCACGTGCATGATCGATCTCGTGCCGAATGGCCGTTACGACCGCTTCCCGCCCATGCTTGGCGAGCGATTCTTGCAATGAGGGAACGTCGAGTACTTCGTTGACGGCAGGAAGTTGACGGAAACGATTGCGATTCATGAGGGGCATCCGATGGCGCAGGTTCGCTGGCTGATACCATTCTACAATGCTTTCACGATGGCAGCGGCTGCGCCGTCTCGCATTTCTCCGGTGTTTCGTGCAGTTCCCGGGCCCGCACGAGCGCGGCGTCCACGTGGGGCAGCACATTTTTCGCGCCGATGTGCTGATAGAACTTCGACTGCTCAATCAACTTGGCCGGCTGCTTGCGCGCGCCGCAGAGCAGCATGGTCCGGCCGGATTGCTGCACCTTTTCGTGAAAGGACTCAATGGCATGCAGGCCCGTGGCATCCAGGGCAGTCATGTTGCGCAGACGCACGATAACGATCGAACCGAAAGCGGAAATGTCCGTCGTCGCCTCCTCCAGCTTGCTCGTCGCGCCGAACAGAAACGGTCCATGAATGCGGAGGATGGTGACGTAGGCCGGTATCGGCTTATTCTGCAAAATATGGACATGCCCGTCCTTGAGGTATTGTTCCGTGACCGTGGAGACCGAGGTGGTCTCCGTGACTTGGTAGATGTACAAGAGTGCCGCCATCACCATGCCGACCTCGACAGCGACGGTCAAATCTGTGAAGACCGTGAGTGCAAACGTCGCGAACCAGACGACTTTATCGATGTTCGAGAGCCGTAGAATGGCGCCAATTTCGCGCCATACGCCCATGTTGTACGCCACGACGAACAACACCGCGGCCAAGGTGGCGAGCGGAATGTAACTCGCCAGCGGCGCGGCAACCAGCAAGATCACCAGAAGCGTCAAGGCGTGGACGATCCCGGCTACCGGCGATTGCGCGCCCGAGCGGATATTGGTGGCGGTGCGTGCGATCGCTCCCGTGGCGGGAATGCCGCCGACCATCGGCAATAGCACGTTGGCGATCCCTTGCGCCGTCAACTCCACGTTCGGATTGTGCTTGTCGCCGCTCATGTTGTCCGCGACCACCGCGGAGAGCAAGCTTTCGATGGCCGCTAATAGCGCAACGGTTACTGCGGAGGGAATCAGGCTGGCAATCACGTCCGCGTTGAATTCGGGAATCGAAAACTCGGGCAAGCCCACCGGGATGCCGCCGAATTTCGTGCCGATGGTTTCGACGTTCAATCCAAAGGCGGAGCAGACGACGGTCGTCACGACCAACGCGACGATGGACCCGGGAATGCGTTTACTAATGCGCGGCCAAAGGAGAATGATACCGAGTGCGACGAACGCCAGTACCGTGGCCTGCCAACGGAGGGTGCCAATGTTTTCATAGAGGGACTCCATCCGTTCCAGAAACTCGCCGGGGACCTTGTCAATTGTCAGGCCAAGGAAGTCCTTAATCTGGGTGGAGGCAATCAGGACCGCGATGCCGTTGGTGAAGCCGATGGTCACTGGCCGCGGTATGTAGCGAATCGCTGAGCCGAGCCCGGTCAAGCCCATGATGAGCAGCATAACGCCGGCCATGCCGGTGCACATGATCAGGCCGGACATCTCGTATTTGTCGTAAATGCCCGCGACGATGACGACAAACGCTCCGGTCGGCCCAGCGATCTGACAACGCGAACCGCCGAGCGCGGAGACGACAAAGCCCGCGACAATGGCCGTGTAGATGCCGGCCTGCGGTGGCACCTTGGACGCAATGGCAAACGCCATGGCCAGCGGCAGCGCCACGATCCCGACCGTGACGCCAGCGATCAAGTCCGCGCCCAGCTTGGGCCACGAATAATCCCGCAGCGACAGAAACAACTTGGGCATGAATCGTGAAGAGGGGTGCTTGGACATTACGGCTGATTCTCCTCATCCATGTCGCTCAAGATTTCCATCGCTTCTTTCAGATGGGCTTGAAAATACCTGCGCACGATGTCGAGAACATCGTTGAGGAGAGGATCGCGCAGAGCGTAAAAAACCTGGTTACCGTCTTTGCGGCTCACGACGATGTTCTTCGCCTTCAAGATCGCAAGATGCTGTGAAACGTTGGCCTGCTCAGCGCCGAGTTGCTCGCAAAGTTGGCCGACCGATACTTCCCCTTCGCGCAATCGCTCGATAAGGGCAATGCGTGTCGGATGCGCGAGAGCCTGAAAAAACGCTGCCTTGAATTTCCGTAGGGAATCCTTCATAACAAAGACTCGACACCCAATATATTCGCAATATTGAATATACGAATCTTAATGATTGTTGGCAAGTCTGGTTCGGAGCTCAAAGCCCGAGCGCCGGCAAGGAATCACCCGGATACTCATTGCCGCGCGATGAGTTGTACGAACGAAAGAATGGTGGCGATTTGGAACTTATTCCGAGCCTGAAGCGTGAGCGAAGGATTCTGCAATCACGTTTCAGCTTCGGCAACGATCGCATTAATCGATCTGCATGCGTTCCTGGTCCGGATAGGCGATGAACATTTTGGAGATGTCGCGTGCCATGATGTTCAGAAAAATGCCGCGAAACTGGGTCGTCGTCATGCTGCTGGCGTCCTTGGGGCCGAGTTCGCCGGGGTAAGCGCCGTGGTAGTCCTCGCTGAACACCTTGCGGTCGCCGTCCTTGACGTGCATCTTGTAAAGGCGCACGCCGATCTCCGCCTTGCCGTTGTAGAGTTGCCGGTGGGATTTCTTCTCATAAAGCTCGCAGGACTGAATTTCCAGATCGAGCACAAAATCCGCCTTGAAATGTTTGCCGGCTTCGACCGGCGAGAATTCTCCGTCCGCGAGTTGCTTTAGCATGTAGCTGCGGACCTGGGCGCTGGGCACGATCTTGACTTTGTGCTTATTCTCCTGGCAGCGGCTCTGGACGAACTGGGTTACCTTCTCCGCCAATTCGGTCTCGATGGGCGCGGTTTCTGGGCGGAGGTCTGGCTGCGTGAAATTCGTCAAGATGACGAGATTGACTTCCTTGTCGGAAGTAAACATCTTGAATTTGGGATCGGCGCGATCGCTGCCAAAGGGCTTCATCAGCATCGACAACGACTGCGGACTACAGCCGAGCGAAAGCCAGGTCAACAGTCCGAACACCGGCAAGGCCCAGCGCCAGCGATACCGTGAAGTTTCCTTGCCCATTGGATCTCCTCCGTGAGATATACTGCACGCGATCACAAATGAAACCATTCTTGCGAGCCACGGGGTTTATCCCCGTGGACCGTGGCACCGCGACGGATACTGTACCACGGGGATGAACCCCGTGGCTCGCTGTCGAAACGCTGTCCGATCAGGATTTGGCGAGCAACTCCAGGATCACGACGATGGCCCAGCGCCCGAACAGAAGCACGAGAAACCCCAGCGCGATCCAAAAGGCCAGTATTTCGATCGAGCGGACGAAAACAAACCGGCCCAAGAACGCGCTGGCGAGTGCCCAGGGAATAAACAAGAGTCCCAAGGTTGCCAAAACCGTACCGGCAAAATTCGCCTTCAGCGAGTTCCACACGTCGGCCCGGACCAACAGACTAAAGCTCGTGGTCATCCCGCAGGAGGGGCAAGGGATGCCGACCAGCGACTTGAAATTGCACTCCGGCAATCCCAACTGCTGGTGCGTCCCCAATCGCAAGGGCTCGCCGCCCGCTCCCCGATAGGGATCAAGCTGAGTGGCGATGATGAACACCACAATCCACGGAACGGTCAGAACCAGCAAGGCGACCCGAATCCAGCGGTTGACCGGCTTTTCCTCGCCTACGGATTCTTCGCGGTAATCGTAAGGCCTCAGCTTAATGATATCTTCTTCGGCGTCCATAAGTTTTGAAGCGGAGTTGATAGCCAGAGTTCAGTTTGTTTGCAAGAGGAACCTGTCGGATCGCTAACGATATTATTGTACGCGAACCAAGCGTCAACGCGAAGCCAATCGATCGGCGCGCTCAGTCAAGTCATTGAGGGCTTTCTCCACTTGTTGGCGATATTCCTCCAACTCGACTTTACTGGCATCTTCGGGGATGTGAATCGGCTCCGATGATAAAACGAAAGCCTGGCTGAAGGGCCTGGGTAGAACGAAGCGGTCCCAGGTCTTCAAACGCCAGGGGCGATCATGGCCGATGCCCATGAGCACGATCGGCATGCCGGATTTGGCTGCGAGATAGACGAGGCCCAACTCAATATGCCGACGTGGGCCGCGCGGACCATCGGGCATGACGGCGATGTGGCAAGTGCTGCTGGCCCGCATCATTTCGCGCATCGCCTTCATGCCGCCACGCGTCTTGGAGCCGCGGATGGTGCCGTAGCCGAGATGCTTGCAAACCTGAGCGATCATCTCACCGTCGGCGTGCTGGCTGATGAGCACGGAGATGCCGCAGCGGGCGAATAAGTAGCAGGGCACCAGGATATTCTCATGCCAAAAAGCCGCCAGTTGGTGCGTGTCGACGACGCCGCGATCGGGATAAACGTTTTTGCCGACGCAGCGATAACGCAAGGAGAGCGTGCTGATCCAGGCGCGAATGATGATGGCGCCGAAGAAGCCGATCCA
>ODAK010005325.1_pt1 | contig 13084 bp, 9 predicted proteins | sample 1539591 | NCBI WGS metagenome assembly ODAK01 (sample SAMEA3539303, study PRJEB22396) | soil metagenome | biome: tundra; feature: field; material: soil | place: USA | collected 2010-05 | depth 0.15 m | reverse complement strand
GGACAGACAAAGTCCGATAACGTGTAACATAGCGGGGTATTATCGCAAGTGACTTGTGGAAGGCAAGCCTCTAAGCTATTGATTTCAAAGCCGGACAGAGTTTTGGCGAGCCACAGGGTTTGTATAACTACGAATTACCGATGCTGGGCGACCGGATAAACATAAGTTGCTGCGGAAGGTTATTCCGAACATCTGGGCTGCGAAGTTTGGCAAGGAGCTGATCAAGGGCGAGAAGCCGCATTGCGACCGGGTCGGTTACGCTTTGCGCAACTCCCCTTGTACTTCTACAAGAGAGAAACTAACGTAAGACGGTGAAGGCAAGTAAAGCACCGGCTTCTCTCACCGACGCGCGGATCGAACTTCCGCAAGGTACGCTCGATCTCCTGATCCTCAAAGCGTTGCATTTGCAGCCCCAGCACGGCTGGGCTATTTCCGAGCGCATCCAGCAGATTTCCAGCGCCGTCCTGTGCATTCCGCAAGGCTCGTTGTATCCAGCGCTTCATCGACTCGAACGCCGCGGGTTGATCCGCGCACGATGGGGCACGTCTGAAAACAATCGCCGAGCCAAATACTACGAACTCTCCCGGAGCGGCCGCAAACAATTGGAAAGGGAAGAAAATACCTGGAGAAAACTAACAACTGTCATCGGTCACGTGCTTAGAACTGTTTGAGCCCTTTATTGAAGGCTGTCGACGTAGTCAAAAGCATCAATGGAGAATCTTGGATGATAAGCGACCTAATATTTCGTTTGCGCGCGTTGTTTCGCCCGGAGACCGTCGAGGCGGATCTCGACGACGAACTGCGTTTTCACATCGAGCACGAGATTCAGAAACAGGCGATGTTGGGAGCGGCGCCCGCGGAGGCTAATCGGCGTACGCGACTACAATTCGGCGGCATCGAACAAATCAAGGAACACTGCCGCGATGCTCGTGGCGTTCGCCTGTTCGAAACGTTTTGGCAGGACATTCGACATGGCGCACGTATGCTCGCCAAGTCGCCGGTGTTGACGGCCATCGTCGTCATTACTCTTTCACTCGGCATCGGCGCAAATGTTGCCATCTTTGGCATCGTAAACAGTGTTTTACTCCGCCCATTGCCCGTTTCGAATCCGGACCAAATCGTTGCAGTCGCAATACAACAACAGAACGCTCCGATAGGTTCGTCTGGTTTTTCATACCCTGCGTTTAAAGATTTTCGCGACCAGACGAAGAAGTCTGTAGACCTGTTCGGCAGCGCGATGAGCCTGACCGATCTTAGTGCCGATGAAAAGGCTGAACAGGTTGCCGTTTCCTTTGTTACGGCGAATTACTTTTCGGCTCTTGGTATCACTCCCGCCGCCGGCCGCCTGATTCTTCCCAATGAGGCGGAGGAATTTAGCCGCGAGCCCGTAATCGTTCTCGGCAATTCGTATTGGCAGAAGCGGTTTGGTAGCGATCCGGCCGTTGTTGGCAAGCGGGTCCGCGTGAACGGCAAGCAGGCGACAATTGTGGGTGTCGTGCCAAAAGAATTCTACGGAACATACTCAATCTTCGAATTTGATGGCTACATGCCGCTAGGCGCAATGTCCCCGAAATATCAAACGGATCGCAACTCTTCTCAAATACTCGCGTTTGGTAGGCTAAAGGCCAATGTAACTCTGCCTGAAGCTCAGAATATTCTAAGCGTCGTAGCTGCACGCCTTGCGCAGGAATACCCCGCTACAGATAAGTGGACGACGGTGCGAATTGTTCCGGAGAGGATGGCGCGTCCTCAGCCTTACGCAAACAACGGTGTTGTTCTAATGGGTAGCTTGTTTCTGATCTTTGCGGGACTTGTTTTACTTCTCGCTTGCACAAACGTGATGAATATTCTTCTGACGCGGGCGTCCGCCCGCCAAGGCGAGATGGCATTACGTGCGGCCCTTGGTGCAAATCGGGCTCGTCTAATTCGCCAAATGCTTACCGAAGGATTCCTCTTGGCTATTCTCGGAGCAGGGGGAGGCATCGCCCTTGGTGAGATATCGATTACTCTGGTCCGTTTTCTTCGCGTGCCGAAGATTCGTATGGACTTCAGCTTTGATTGGCGAGTGTATGCATATGCCTTTGCCGCCGCTGCAGTTGCCGGAATATTCTCCAGTCTTTCCCCAGCGATACGCGCCTCACGCGCTGATGTAAATAAGGTGCTGCACGAAGGCGCACGAAGCGGATCTGGAGGAAAACATTCCCAGCATGTCCGCGGCGATTTGGTTGTGGCGCAAGTGGCGTTTTCGGTGATGCTTCTGATCGTCGCGGGGCTCTTTGTCCGAAGTCTCAGACGCGCTCAGAAAATCGACCTTGGTTTTGATCAAAACAACGTTTTGAACGTCGTGACCGACCCTCGCGAACCGGGCTTCGACCAAGCGCGCACCTCGGATTTTTACCGAGAACTGGAAACTAGAGTCCGTTCGTTGCCGTCCGTGCAATCAGTCAGCCTAGCTACCAGCATCCCAATTGGAGATTTTCCTTCGAAATCATCGGTACACATCGAAGGGTGGCCTTCGACCGCCGATCAACAGATTCCACGGGTTCTGTTCAACGCAATTGACGCGGGATACTTTGCAACGATGCGAGTCCCACTCCTTCAGGGTCGTGCTTTCGATGAATCTGACAATGCGACGACGCCGCTAGTCGCAATCGTAAATCAAACTATGGCTAAGAAATTCTGGCCGAATGAGGGTGTACTCGGGAAGCGATTCAGCACTAAAAATTTCGGCGGTCCGTTTATGACAATTGTTGGCGTCACGCAAGATGGTAAGTATTCGACGATTGCCGAAGACCCACAACCCTACTTCTATGTTCCGCTGAAACAGAATTACAATCCGCGTCAAATACTTCAAATCCGTTCCTCGGCGGCATCGCAATCAATAATTCCAGAAGTGCAGCAGCTAATGAATAAATTCGCTCCCGACGTCCCCATTCTGAATATTCAAACAATGCAGCAGTCGCTTGAAGGTGGGACTGGCTTTTTTACGTTCCGTCTGGTGGCTGCATTGGCTTCCTTTATGGGAGTAATCGGATTAATCCTGGCTGTGGTCGGCGTGTATGGGGTGGTTTCGTTTGCGGTCAGCCAGCGAACTCATGAAATTGGAATCCGAATGGCACTCGGAGCGAGTCGACGGGACATCTTCGGATTGATTTTCACTCGCGGATTTAAGTTAGTGCTCGTTGGAGTGCTCGCCGGTGTTGTCGCTGCGCGGCTCCTCACGCGTGCTATGACTCACGTTCTAGTCGGAGTCAGCGCGAGCGATGCTTTCACCTTCGCAATCGTGGCACTGACCATAACTGTCGTCGCTCTTGCGGCCTGCTACGTTCCTGCTCGCCGCGTGATGGGTGTCGATCCGATCGTGGCTCTTCGACACGAGTAAATTGTGCGACAGAATCGTTTTCGTCTCGGTACACCTGTGCTCTCGTACTACTGTCAGCAACAGTCTTTTCCGGCATTACAGGACGAATTGCACGGCACAGTGGGCACGGATATCAATTTGCTTGGATCGGAAGGGCCTTGGGTGTATAAGGGTGCCCTTTGGTAGAACAAGACGGAAATTCCAGCTGAAAATGTTGAGATATGCACCGAAGTGGAAGCTTTGCGGTATTTACCGCAAACGCAGGCTCCGCACCGGAAGTGGATCCGCGTTGCTGGCTGGATTCCTCCTCGCCTCGAGCAATTGTTCTGGTTTTTTATCTGCCTCCCCACGGGCGCAGCAGACGAATGCAGCGACTCCTGTTGTGGTACAGCCGGGTGCGCCGGGGCAGCCGAGCAAAATGCTGCCTGCGTCGACAAGGGCCACGCTACCGCGACCGTCGCAGGCAGAAATCGAATTCATGCAGGGGATGATCGTGCATCATTTGCAAGCGGTGGAGATGACGGCGCTGATTGCATCACACACGGAGAATAAGGACCTGCGGTCGCTGGGTGCGCGGATCAGTAGCTCGCAGTCGGACGAGATCAAGTTTATGCAGCGTTGGCTTGCGGCTTGGGGAGAACCTATTTCCATGCCGATGTCGGGAATGCAGGGCATGCATATGTCAGGTCAACCGATGACACTTATGCCTGGAATGCTGACGCCGGAGCAGATGGATGCACTGCGAAACGCCAAAGGCGCGAAGTTTGACCGCCTGTTTTTGACCGGTATGATTCAGCATCACAACGGCGCGCTGATTATGGTAAAGGATTTGTTCAATACCGCTGGCGCCGGGCAGAACGCCGACGTATTCGACTTCGCGACTGACGCGGACAACACTCAACGGGTCGAGATCAGAATCATGCAGTCGATGTTGGAAAAGAAACCGTCAAAGGAGAAACAATGAACCGAGTGCAGCACCTAATTTTCCGTTTCGCCGGTGTAGCTGCGGCCGCGATTATATTTAGCTCCGGCGTGAGTGCGCAGGAGCAGAAGTCTGCGCCACCGGCCCCCGCGCAGGCGCCGGACGCGGCAAAGAATCCATTTGCGCCGCAGCCGGCTCCGCCGCTGCCGGCAGGAATGACGGGAGCGGACGTGAACGACCCGCGCTACAAGCTGACGCCCGGGTTGTATAACGCGGGTGAAACATCGATGGGCTTAAAGCACCTCCTCTTGCTCAAGAAGCCTGATGCGTTTCAACTCGGAACAGACCGGCCGGATGATCCAAAGGTGATAAAGACCATCCAGCAACTCGGTATGGGAGACGTCTCGAAGTTGCCGATGGAGATGCATTTGGCGGTTGCGCAACTCGCTTTTGCGAACTCGGATCTCGCATTCCAGGGCAACCACCTTTTCCAGGGGAACTTTTACGGCGTGAGCGTCTATGACATTTCCAATCCGGCGCAGGCTGCGCTGTTGACTACGCTGGTGTGCCCGGGCGGGCAGGGTGATGTGTCGGTGTACGAAAACCTGCTATTCATGTCGGTTGAGATGCCGAATGGACGCCTGGACTGCGGCATGCAGGGGTTTCCACCGGAGCCTCCGCGGCCGGCAGGGCAGGAAAACGATAAACAACCACGCTTGCCTGTCGCCCAAAAGGAGCGTTTCCGCGGCGTAAGGATCTTCGACATCTCGGACATCAAGAATCCGAAACAAGTGGCAGCAGTGCAGACGTGCCGCGGATCACATACGCATACCTTGGTGGTGGATCCGAACGACAAGGAAGACGTATATATCTACGTCTCCGGGACATCGTTTGTACGTCAACCGGAAGAACTGGCTGGATGTTCGGGCGAGGCGCCGGACAAGGATCCGAATACGGCGCTCTTTCGAATCGAAGTGATCAAGATTCCGCTTGCGTCGCCGCAGGATGCGAAAGTAGTGTCGAGCCCTCGAGTGTTCATCGATCCGCGAACGGGCGCTCTCAACGGTCTCAGCAATGGCGGCAGCCATGGCACCGATGAGGAAGAACGGAAGCCTGCGGATACAAACCAGTGCCATGACATCACAGTGTACTCCGCGATCGGATTGGCGGCCGGCGCGTGCTCGGGCAACGGGATTCTGCTGGATATCAGGGACCCGGTTCGTCCCAAGCGCGTCGATGCGGTGAACGATCCGAACTACTCCTACTGGCACTCGGCTTCGTTCTCGAATGACGGGACGAAAGTTGTGTTTACCGACGAGTGGGGCGGCGGTCTTGGCGCACGGTGCCGTCCGAACGACCCGAATGTTTGGGGCGCGGATGCGATCTTCCATCTTAATAACGACAAGCTGATTTTCGCGAGTTACTACAAGCTGCCGGCTGCGCAGGGCGACACAAAAAACTGCGTGGCCCACAACGGCTCGCTGGTCCCGGTTCCAGGCCGCGATATCGAAGTGCAGGCATGGTACCAAGGCGGCGTCTCCGTCATGGACTTCACCGATGCGGCGCACCCGTTTGAAATTGCGTACTTTGATCGCGGGCCGATCGATCCGAACGTGCTGGTGTTGGGCGGCGATTGGTCGGCCTATTGGTACAACGGAGCTATCTACGGTTCGGAGATTGCCCGCGGCTTGGACGTCTTTGAACTGACGCCGACCAAGTTTCTGACCCAAAACGAAATCGACGCGGCGAAGGCGGTCCGGGTGGCTTACCAGAATGTGCAAAACCAGCAGAAGATCGAGTGGCCTTCATCGTTGGTCGTCGCGAAAGCTTACCTAGACCAGTTGCAGCGTTCGCAGGCTTTGCCTGCAGGCCAAATCGCATCTCTGCAGAAAGCCATCAAGAGCGCGGAAGGTTCGCACATGAGTCAGGGAAAAGTGGCTAAGCTGCAAGGGATGGCAGCGTCCGTGGAACAGAGCGCTGCCACGGCGAAAAGTCCGGCTGATTCGAAACGGCTGCAGGCGTTGGCAGATATATTGAAGCATCCGTCCGCATAGACACATCGTTGGCTTGCCTGAATCCCGAACCGCCCGCAGAGCATCAGCTCCGCGGGCGGTTTGTTTTGCTAAGAACTCTTAGGAAAGACGTCGGTGAAGAAAGTGGATTGAGCGGCGGAAACCATGAACTAGAGGCGGATTTGCAGTTGAAGGTTGAGCATGCCACAAGAAAGCACGTCATGCGGCGAGTGAAGTTGGAGCAACGCAGGGCGGAACTGTTTGACCGATTCTCGTAATCATTCTTGTAAATTAAACTCCGGCAGTTTCTCCTTCTTGCGGGCTTCGATCACAAAATCGCACCAGCAGGAGTGCCGGTGCTATTCAAGATCCATTACCTTCAATTCGCGTTCGGCTTAGCTATATGGTCAATCACCACTACGTTTATCGGTCCGCGTGACGGCACGAGCTTCAATCCCAACTGGTCTTCCAGTGCCGCCATAAGCGACGGCCCGGCTGGATCTGTGGGCGTCACTACTGGGGTTCCCGATGCATTGTCTCCCGGCACTGCGGCGGCCAAGTCTTGCTCCCGCACATATTCCAACGTGAAATCGTAGATGCCCGCCAGTCCTGTTTTGTCAAACACTGGCCGCCCCGCCGGACCCGTCAAATTGAATGCCAAAACCGACATCGGCATGCGAGTAAAGTTCGTCACCAATCTTCCGCGAATTATCCGCGGGATCATCAGTGAGCCGACACCGCTCGTGCTTGGCTCCGCCGCCTTCATCTTCGGCCCATTTTTTGCGACGACCAAATCGTACGATGGCACCTCTTTCGTTTCGACGTGCGCCGCAAAATTCATGCGCTCCTTCAAAAGTTGCTGCATCATGTAACGCTGCACCAACCCTCGGTCGTCCCGGCCTAATTTCTGCAGAGCTTCGCCTACCTCGGGCCCAAATTTCGCTTCGACGTCAAAGCGTAGGTCCTGCAGCCAGGATGGCTGGCCTGTGAATTCAATGTGCTCTCCGGCCCAATACGCGTTCATGACGAGGTTTATCATTATCAAGTTCGTCCCGCGATATCCGTCCGACGTGGGGCCGAGGGAAGTATAGGTGGCACCGTCATTTTTGCGTGGCTTAATGGAGGAGACTTCGTATTGAAATCCGGGATCGTGAATAGTGCAGTTGCTCGATCCGGTCTTCAATTCGGTGGAAGCTGCGGTCATCTGCTCAGGGCATTGCGTCGCGGCCCACAGTGCCTTGACGCGGCAACCGGTAGCGGCGTCGGCGTCCTTGCCGCCGCATTGTGTAGTCGCGTAGTCCGAAATTTGCGCCGCGAGTCGTTGCACTTCAGGTGACGGCGCCGCATTCCGCGTCGGGCCTGGCGGTACCGGAGGCGGAGCAGCTTTTGGTGGCGCTTGCGCGGTTTGTGCGCTTGCCGCGGCGGCTGCCATGGCGAGGATGCAAATGATGGGAGTCAATTTGCGTCTCATGTCGCCTCACTAGGTCTTGCCGTCGGCTGTAAGCAGTGATGGTGCCGCGCTTCGTGGCGGAATAATGCCGTATTGAGACGCTGCCGAACCCATCTTTGCAACATCATAGTAAATCGGGATGCCCGATTTGGGTGTCCCTACCAATAACTCTATCAGTAGTGAAAAATTCTCTGCAAGTAGCGTAGACAAGGTCGAAGCGGGCGGCAGTTCTCGAGATCTTCCTACGAGCGTCGCGGATGAGCGGTTCGTTTAGGTCTTAACGACGAGGGGCTCCGGCCGGAACTATTATTAATGATACGGATTTCGCGGACAGCTCAGGCCGCGCGTCGTTCGTACCGATGATGGAGGCCGCCGACCTGTGGCAACTCAACGACTCTGCCCAATTCGGGTGGCTGGATTTTCCGTGGCATTGGAGCGTCCTTGTTGAGCGCCAAATGTGTACGGCTGTTGTTGTAATAATCGAAATAGGATTTCAACACACGCCGCACACCAGCCTCATTGAATACAATCACGTGGTCCATGCACTCTCGTCGAATTGATCCGATCAAGCGTTCCACATAAGGGTTCTGCCAAGGTGATTGTGCGGCCGTGAGGACTTCCCGAATACCCAATGATCGAGCGGCGTCACCAAAGATAGTGCCATAAATACCGTCGCGATCTCGGAGCAGGTATCGAGGAGCACTATCCCACGGGAAAGCCTCCACAAGTTGGTATGCAGTCCATTCTGAAGTTGGGTTCGTAGTCACCGCGAAGTGAATTGGACGACGACGGTCATGGGAGAGAATTACGAAGACGAACAAGAGCCGGAACGTGATGGTTGGAACCACGAAGAAGTCCGCAGAAACCATGCTCGTCATATGGTTTTTCAAGAAGGTGCGCCAGGTCTGAGACGGCGGTTTCCGATGGCGGACCATGTATTTCGCAACTGTTGCCTGGGACACTTCGATGCCGAGCTTCAAAAGCTCTCCATGGATGCGCGGTGCTCCCCAGCGGGGATTGGCCAAGCTCATTCGGTGAATAAGGTCGCGAACCTCCGTAGAAACGGAGGGGCGGCCCGTTCGATGACGGCTCTTCCACGTCCAGTAAAGTCGAAATCCTCTGCGATGCCATGCAATTACCGTCTCGGGTTTGACGATGAGGAGCGCGGATCGCCAACCGGCCCACAGCTGTGAAAGGCAAACCCACAACAGGCGGTCAAGAAGCTTCAATTGAGGGCGACGGCCTCGATTGAGACGCTGCAAGACTAAGAGTTGGTGCCTTAGCGCAATTATTTCAGCTTGTAAGACGGTACGAGTTCGGAACCAATCTCGGACAGAGTTGAGCAGGATAAACATAGCCCCCACACCCTACAACTCTCAGATCCGTAAGTTCAATGTTTTCTTGCTGAACGGAGTTTTTGGTAGGGACAAGTACGGTTTTCTGCCTCCCATTGGTGCCGAGAACCGCAGTGCCCAGGCAAGTGGCCGAATCTACTCCTTCACTGTAGTTGAGTAGACTTAATTAGGGATAGGCCCGCTTTTTCCGCAGGTGCGGTTCGGATTGAAAGAGCTCGCTTGCTTTCTATGTAAGGTGAAAGGAATGTTCCAGAATGTGGTCCTGGCTCACGAATGCATGGGTTATTGGCATTGGTGGCGGAATTGTCAGCGGCGCGCTCGTAACATGGATTGCTAATTCTTTTCTAGCAAAGAAGGAAAATCGCGAGTACGTCCAAAAACTTGTCAGCGCGAATCACGAAATCATCTATGCAATACGACCGGGTATTCCAGAAGGACAAGTGCCGACTCGGGAGGTGATAAGTGACCTTATAAGTTCTACGGCTCGGCGATATGGTGTTTCTAGTTCGGATCTGTACAGCCACGAAGAGCTGGTTCAAGAACTCGTGAAGGAAGTAATGGATTCAAGTTTTCTTTCGGCAGCAAAGAAGGCAGAGTATTGCAAGGAACTCGCCCCGCTGCGGACTCCAATTGAATCTCGTGAACCAGAACGAAAGGACATAGAATATCAGCTAAGATTCTCTGAAGAATTGTACCGTAAGCGAAAGCAGACGTCAGAAAGAGCGAGCATTCTGCTCGGCGTTATTGCGGCTATTGGTTCGATTGCCTTTACATTCCGCACCGTGGGAATTCCGACAAGCTGGCTCGGTCACGAGAAAACCGTGACGGTTCTCTTCGAGGTCTTGATTGGGGTGGGAACCGCCGTTGCAATCGCAATCGCCCTGTATGCGATGGAGCGCGCGGCATCGCGACGGAGGGCTGCGAAGCTTAATGCCACAATTGAAGAAGACCTTGCGAGAATACAAGACCAGCTAGAAAAAAGGGCATCATCATTTCGAGAGAGAGCAGGCAAGAGCGGAACCAATTGAAGAATGCTTGTCGAACCAATCCGACGTCCAGAGATTCGACCGTTTCCTTCAGAAAGGATGGACCACACACACGAATCTCACACTGCTAGTTATTATTGGGGTTTACACTCTGCAGGCGGGATTCGCTTCCGAAGCTCCTCAAACATGCCTTTGATATTCGGATCAACGTGCAGCATCCACATTGATGAAGTTAGGTCAGAATCTGCGACGTTCGCCAGCAAAGCGTCGTGGGAAGCTAGAACAGAATGGGCGTCAATGCACTCGCTACGTGCTGCTTGAAGCCGACGAAACTGAAACAGAAGCACGCACGCAGGAATTTGTAAAACGTCCGGTAAAAAGGCCTCCATATAGACGCCTTGGGTGCCGCGAAGCTCGGACTTCATCTCACCAAAATTGAAAAGTTCTCGGTTATGTCTAGCAAAATCGTCGTACAGAGACGAAATTTCGCCGTAAGACAGTTTCGGATGGATTGCCAGAAACAACGCAAAGTAGATTGAATTCCTAACGCCTGCACGATCAAGAGAATCGATGATCGCAACGGCAACTTTCTCCTCAGGAGCTTGAGTATAGTTGAAGAAACGCGCTTGCTGCGCGTTCAGAAACAACTCACTTTCTTGCGGAACCTGCGACAGATATCGTTCGGGGTCAGGCGCGGGTTTAGAATGCGAATAAAGCAATCCCCGAAAATACAGATTGATGTCACGACGTGCGGGATCACCGTCAATACCATTCAATCGCTTTGCCAGCGAGTCCCATTCATGCTTCTCGATCAGCGAATTTAGTTCACTAATCAATTGTTCGCGTGTCTTAGTCGTGGGCGTCGCGACTTGACCCGCCGATTTCGAGAAATCGGATGACCCGGTTGCCGGTGGTCGCGTGTCAGGCGGCGAAATTACCTGATGTAATTGCGGTTCCGTGGACGCCGTCGACGGCGTAACGTTGCTTACTTGATGGTCCGCGGCGGTTTCGGCAAGTGCTACGAGACCACGCCGGATTAAGTACCAATAGCCGAGGGAAAGTCCCCCGCCTATCATAAAAACCACTAGCCAGGCTCCCCACATGCGCCCCCACCTTCGATATGCAATTTCAGACTGTGATTTTACGTAACCAGTTCTGAGAACATACTCCCAAGTCAAATGCCAAAATATCGCCAATGCAACCCATGGGACTATTCCGTCGAATATCTTCGGGTACCTAAGTAGCAGCCACCCAAGCAGAAGGGGCGTTAAGACTATCTCGACGACGAATATTATCAGCCGACGCATCACCGGAATTGTAACACCGCTGACCCGTGGGCGGCCCTTTGGGTCACGCGGCTACCCCATTCTCCGAAGTTCTAATTGTGTGGTTCTTAGAATTCCCATTTTTCATTTCGAATTGAATTCGAATGCATTTCCACAGTCTCCCCGCAAAATATTTAGTACTAAGTACTTTTATTTAATTGATAGAGGTTCACCAACCGCGCTACCCTGAACCGCAGACTTGGACGACCCGTTTTCACGCACATAGCGTGCGCGACCTCGCCCTCCCTGCCGGACCCGAAATCGTCGGACAGTTCAATGACTATGCGTGGGATTACCGCAAGCTCGCGTTTGATGCGGTGGCGAAAAGGGTTCTTGGCCCGAACCTATTCCCCAAAACGTCTAACGGTAGAAAATTCAGATCGGAATGTAAAAAGGCGTTTGACCTAGAGCGCAAAATCTAAGTCGCACTTCATTGATGCACTTACCAACGCCGCTTTTTTCGCCGCAAATCATTCACGAGGTTGCTGAGGTCGTACGCGATTAGTCGAATCGCAGAGATAGCAGCCAACGCAAGTACCGTGCCCTTTACCAAAATACTCTCGATGTCTGCCATGTCACTCGCTCCCTGTGAGGTCGTATCCGCGTAATGCGGAGTGTTCCGTTTGAATCGTACGGGAAGTGCGCTAGACTCTTCAAGTATGAAAAGGTATCTAGCAGCCGCCATGCTCGAACGACATCTAGCAACGCTACCGTCTCGCGCTGAATTGAGAGGGAAGCACAACCATCTAATATGTGGACTTTTACCACCAGCGTTCACAAACGGAAAACGGTGCGAGACCCTTGATTTCAACTCGCTGACTGAGTGGGCGCATCGGATTTTTGTGAATTGGCCTGCTACACCGGAAGGAATACTTGGGTTCACGCGGAAGTACGGCTTACTCGATCCAACTGGTAGGTATTGCGGCTGGAGAGTGCACGATGACGGAGTGAACTTTTCATTTAGAGTTTCCTCCTGGGTCAGTTCACAAGAAATATTTCGCCAGTATTGGGATTGGAATGCGAAACACAGCGATTGGGACATAGTGAGACATGACCTCAGTAATGAACTCATCGAGACTGAGGTTGTAGGCAGACCAGATTCATGCCATCCGGGAATTGAAGTTACCGACCTCATAGAGCTTGGCCGAAAGCCGTTCATCGTGTTGACGGCTCAGACGCTTTGGCAACACTTGTGTACACTCCTCATCTTTCACGATGTTGGAGATCTGCGATATTGCAAGAACACGGACTGCCCGGCACCGCGGTTTATCGCACGGCGCAAGGATCAGGTTTATTGCAGCAGCGACTGTGCAGCGTTGCTCGCGAAGCGTAAGTGGTGGGCAAGTCACGGAGAAGAGTGGCGGCGAAATCGGACGAAAAAGAAACGGATGGGCGTGAAATAGTGCTTACGGGTGAACAAATGTGTGGAAAACATTGAAGATTTCGCGTGCCGTTGGTAAACCGGGGGTAAACTCCAACTTCCTTCAACCCAAAAACTAGTGAAAAGTGGTGCGCCCGGAGAGATTCGAACTCCCGCCCTTCTGGTTCGTAGCCAGCAAGAAAAGACGGTGATTACAAATCTATCTCGTTTGTCTGGCGTCGCTTACGAATCAGAGCCCACTACTCTTCCTCCTCATAGTTGTACCCAATGTTGTACGAAAACAGAAAGGTGA
>ODAK010005324.1_pt1 | contig 13084 bp, 14 predicted proteins | sample 1539591 | NCBI WGS metagenome assembly ODAK01 (sample SAMEA3539303, study PRJEB22396) | soil metagenome | biome: tundra; feature: field; material: soil | place: USA | collected 2010-05 | depth 0.15 m | reverse complement strand
AGCATGAAAATGAAAATCACCAAGAAAATCCGCGCTCATCTGAATCGTTCCGGCTAAGAGCGTGTCGTCTCATAAACTTTGAGTTGTCGCGGATGCGCGATGACGCATAACTTAAATACACAGCAAGCGCCCGAAATGTTTCAAGAATTCGCGCTTGAAGTTCGGCGCTCATCCTGTGGCGGCTCAATTCGCCAGCTTGATAGCGGCGAGTTTCTTCAGCGTTCCGATGTCTCTCGACGATTTTACCTCCAGCCGGATGCCCGTTCCTTCCGGGTATTTCGGAGCTTCGTCCATCACTTTGATGACACGTTTGGGCCATTTGCTTTGCCGCGCCGCCTGCATCGCCTTGTCTCCGAAAATGAAAGCCACCCTGAAGCAACCAAGACACGGAGCCATCCACACGATGGTCCGCGCCTTGCGCTTCACACGCAGGGACCAGCCGGCTTTGGGCGAATAACTATTCCACTCCTGGATATTCGCGCCGAATTCTTGGGCCAGGTCGGCCAGCAATTGATCCCAAACTGCTTTGGCCGGGCCGAGGGCGTCGGCCAGTTCGGCGTCCGTCGGTTTCGGTTTGTTTATGAATGCGTTTTCAGTCATGGTGTCGTCCTTCACGATTTTGCCGGCTGTGTTTCTAACCAATGCGTTTGAATGATGCGCCAGCCGTCCGGCGTCCGCCGATAGACGCCGGAAGGGTCGCCCTTGCCCCAGCGGTCAAGCGCGGCGCGTTCCAAGGCGAGGACGGTTGCGGTGTCGCGTTCGGCGGTCATGTCTTCCCTTTCTTTGCGCCTGCACCGAAAACTTCGTCCATGACTTCGAGCGCAAATCGCGCGGACGCCGTGGCCGGGCCACCCGCCATTTCCATGGCCACCTCCACCGCCTCCAGCACTTCCTGCCGTGCAGCTCCGTCGCGCGCCGCCTGGGAGATGTGCCATTCCATGCACGACTCGCAATCAATCACCACCGAGATGCCGATGGCGATCAGTTCCTTGGCCTTCTTCGGCAGCGCGCCGTCGGTGTAGGTGGCCGCCTCCAGCTTGAGGAAAGCATCATAGACTTTGGATTTGGTCGCCAGCAGTTGCCGGTGCGCCTGCCGTCGCCGCCATCTGATTTGGTTGATTGCGTTCATGGTTTTTGCTTCCGAAGTCCAGTTGGAATTCGTTTGCCCGCATCAGGGTTCGCTGCTTAAAAGTTGGCCGGCGGGGAAACGACCAAACCACGCTCCCCGCCGGCGTTTTTTTTGTCCAACCCAACCAGACAAAAATTCAGGAGCGCGGCATTTATGCCGCTTCACCGCCCAACGCAATTCACGCGTCGAAGCGGGCTGAAGCCCGCGCTCCAAAAATTATCCACCCGCGCGATTTCGCTCAATCCTGCCGGACCGGTTGCGGCGGAATGCGGGTGGCCTGGCTGGCCACGCATTGCCAGCGCCCATCCCGTTTCACAAACACATCGGTCATCCGTTGCGGCCCGCTTATTTCAGTGCCGCGAAACTGGCCGTGCCACACGATGCGCAGGGTGACCACCGCCGTGTTGTCGTAGAGCCGCACTTTCAGCTCGCTCAATTCAAAAAAATCTATCGCCAGATCGCCGGCCTTGATCACGGCAAGCTCCCGGGTTTTCGTCCAAACCTGTCCGGCGGGATCGGTGAACACAAATTCCTCGGCCTGAATCTGGTCAATTTTTCCGACGTCCTGATGCTGCACGGCATCCGCCCAGGCCTGTTCCAATGCCAGCACCTCTTGTCCAGCTTTTGGCAGTCCGCCCTGGCCGGCATTTTCCGGCTTATTGGTTTGGCCGTGCAACAGCGACACCATGAAGACGGCTGCAATCAAAGGCAGGATGCTTTTCATAGTTGTTTTAGTTGTGAGTTGTTTATCCGCGGGTGACTTCGTTCAACACCGAACCGTCCGGCGCGATGAGCTGGACATGCAACGGCATCTGGCCGACGGCGTGGGTCGAGCAGCTCAAGCACGGGTCGTAGCAGCGGATGCCGTGTTCGACGCGGTTGAGCATCGGCTCAGGGATCGTGCTGCCATGGACATAATGCCGCGCGATTTGCGCCACGGTCTGGTTCATCGCCAGATTGTTCTGGCCGGTGGCGACGATGAGATTCACCTTTTGCAGCAGGCCGTTGCGGTCAACGGTGTAATCGTGGAACAGCGTGCCGCGCGGGGCTTCGCTGACGCCCACGCCGCGCAAATTGTTGATGCCGGCGTCGGAGCGGAGATAGTCGCTGGATAATTCCGGGTCATCCATGTAGCGCTCGACGTATTCGATGCTCGCGAGAATCTCGATGAGCCGCGCGTAGTGATACAGGAACGACGACGTGACCGCACCGCGGCCCAGTTTCTTGAATTTCTTCAATTCCTCGTCCGCTTGCGGAACGCCCATCTGTTCGCAGATGTTGAGGCGGGCGAGCGGGCCGACGCGATACATGCCGTCGGGGAAACCGAGCGGCAAGTAATAAGGCGACTTGAGATACGACGTGTTTTGCACGGACTCACCGATGTAATCCTTGTAACTGGCGGGATCAATCTGGTCGGCGATGACGCTGCCGCTGGTGTCGGTGAAACGCAGCTTCCCGCCGTGATGTTCCCAGGTGCCGTCGGGCGCGACCAAACCCATGAACAAGGACTGGAAGTTTCCAAAAATTTGGACTTCGCGCCCGTGGGTCTTGAGTGTTTTCTTAAACAGATCAATGGCGGCCTTGGTGGTGGCAAACGCCTCCGGCAGCCAGGCCTTGATTTTCGCACGGCCTTCGGCGGTCAACGAACTGCGCACGCCGCCGGGAACGGCCCACGCCGGATGAATTTTTTTGTCGCCGAGCACCTCGATGATTTCCTGGCCGAACTGGCGCAGCCGGATGCCGGCGCGAGCCAGCTCCTTGTTGGACGCGATCAGGCCGAAAACGTTGCGTTGCGCCGGGGCAGAGTCCCAGCCGAGCAAAAAGTCCGGCGCGCTCAAATGGAAAAAACTCAACGCGTGGCTTTGGATGAACTGGCCGAGGTTCATCAGGCGGCGGAGCTTGTCGGCGGCGGGCGGGATGTTCACGGCCATGAGCGCGTCGCCGGCCTTGGCGGACGCGAGCGTGTGGCTCACGGGACAAATGCCGCAGATGCGCTGCGTGATACCCGGCATTTCGGTGTAAGGCCGGCCTTCGCAGAATTTTTCAAAGCCGCGAAACTCGACGACGTGAAACTCCGCGTCGGCGACGTTGCCGGCGTCGTCCATGAAAATGCTGATCTTGGCGTGGCCCTCGATGCGGGTCACGGGATCAATGACAATGCGTTTTGACATAGTTACAAAATTCCTAATTTCTAAAACCTAATGACGAATGAATGACGAAGCCCGAATGACAGGAATGCGCTTCACTCGTCATTGGGACATTTGGAAATTCTTTAGTCATTCGTCATTATGGTTTAGTCATTTTCTAGTCAACCGAACTTGAGTTGTTCGCCTTCCTGCTTGGGCGCAGTTCCGGCCAAAAGTTGTCCGACCAACGCTTTGATGCGCGCGGCGGGCGGCGGACAGCCGGGCAGAAAATATTCGACATAGACCACTTCATGCACCGGCAGCACCTGTTCGAGCAGTTGCGGCACGATGCCGTCGGCCTTCGGCACGGTGGGGTTGTTCTGCGCGCTTTCGATGTAGGCGCGCTGCAAAACATTTTCCGCGTTGCCGAGGCCGAACTGGTTGCGCATGGCGGGCACGTTGCCGGTCACGGCGCAATCGCCAAACGCCACGAGCACCTTGGTTCGCGCGCGAATCTTGTGAAGGATTTCAAGGTTGTCCACGTTGCAGACCGCGCCTTCGATCAGGCACAAATCCACGTTTTCAGGATAATCCTTCACATCCACGACGGGGCTGTAAACGAGTTCGACCGCGTCGGCGAGATCAATCAGAAACTCGTCGAGGTCGAGGAACGACATGTGGCAGCCGGAACAGCCGCCCAACCAAACTGTGGCCAAACGAATCTTCATAATTAAGTGGGAAATCCGAATGACGAAACCCGAAATCCGAAAGCAGCCCGAAGGCCGAAATCCGAATAAGACCATCGGATGTTCACGGTTTCAGATTTTGATTTTCGGCATTCGGATTTCATTCGGATTTCGGATTTTACGTTAGTCCGCCGCGATCCATTGTTTTTTCTCGCGGGCATTGACAATAAATTCCAGCTTGTCGCGGTCGCGTTCCATTTCGCCCACCGTCGAGCCTTTGTTGAACAGCGCGCCCGTCGGACAGCCCATGACGCACTTGCCGCATTCGGTGCAGGAATCGGAATCGCCCCACGGCATGTTGAGATCGGTGATGATTTTGGATCTGCTGCCGCGACCGGAAACATTCTTCGTGCCTGCACCCTCGATGTGCCAGCAGACGCGCACGCAGCGAGTGCAAAGCACACAGCGATTGTGATCCATGCCGAACAGCCGGTGCGTCGTGTCCACGTTCCATTTCGGAAACGTGTAATCGTAACGGACGTGTTCCATGCCCTGCGAATAGGCGAGCGTCTGCAATTCGCAATGGCCGTTCGACACGCACACCGCGCAGACGTGATTCCGCTCCGCAAAGAGCAGTTCCAAAATCATGCGGCGATATTTCCGCAGCCGTTCGCTGTCGGTTTTGACCTCCATGCCTTCGGAAACTTTCGTCGTGCAGGCCGGCAGCAGTTTCGCCACGCCGGTGACTTCCACGATGCACAGGCGGCACGCGCCGAAATCATAAACACCTTCGAGATGGCAAAGGGTCGGAATCGTGATGCTGGCCTCGTTCGCGGCCGACAACACGGTTGCGCCTTCTTCGGCGCTGATCTGCTTGCCGTCAATGGTTAAAGTTTTGGCAGCCATAAATTAAATTTCTAATGACGAATGACGAATGGAACCGACGAGGCGAATTGGCCGAATAGCGTGCGACCACCCACTCGTCATTCGGAATTCGTCATTCAGGTTCATACTGTGACAGGTTGTTTCTTGGTTTCGCCATTGGAACGCGGACCAAAGGGATCAGGTTGCAGCAGCGCCTCGTATTCGTTGCGGAAAAACCGCAGCGTGCTCATTGTCGGATTCGGCGCGGTCTGGCCGAGGCCGCAGAGGCTCGTGTTGCGCACCATGTCGCAAAGTTCTTCCAGCTTGGCCAGGTCGCGCGCGGTGGCTTTGCGATTAACAATCTTGTCGAGAATGTGGTGCATCTGCACCGTGCCCGCGCGGCACGGAATACATTTGCCGCAGGATTCATCCATGCAGAACTCCATGAAGAAGCGCGCGATTTCGACCATGTTCGTCGTTTGATCCATCACGATCATGCCGCCCGAACCCATGATCGAGCCGAGTTTGCCGAGCGATTCATAATCCACCGGCGTGTCGAGATGCTGCGACGGAATGCAACCGCCGGATGGCCCGCCGGTCTGCACGGCCTTGATCGTGCCGCCGTCGGGAGCGCCGCCGCCCATTTCCTCGACGATGGTTCGCATCAGCGTGCCCATCGGCACTTCGATGAGACCGGTGTTTTTAATTTTTCCGGCGAGCGCGAAAACTTTTGTGCCTTTGCTTTTTTCCGTTCCGATGGAAGCGAACCATTCCGCGCCCTTGCGGTAAATCGCCGGGACGTTGGCAAACGTTTCGACGTTGTTCAACAGCGTCGGGCAGCCGAACAAGCCGCTCTCCGCCGGAAATGGCGGACGCGGACGCGGCGTGCCGCGTTTGCCTTCGACCGACGACATGAGCGCGGTTTCTTCGCCGCAAACAAACGCGCCCGCGCCGATGCGCAAATCCACGTTGAAATTAAACGGTGATTCAAAAATACCCGAGCCGAGCAAACCCATTTGCTTCGCCTGCTTGATGGCGATTTGCAGCCGTGAAATCGCCAGCGGATATTCGGCGCGCACATATATAAATCCCTGGTCTGCGCCGACCGCATAAGCCGCGATGGCCATGCCTTCGAGCACGCTGTGCGGATCGCTTTCCAACACGCTGCGGTCCATGAACGCGCCGGGGTCGCCCTCGTCGGCGTTGCACACCACATATTTTTTTGCGCCGGGTGATTTGGCGACCGTGCCCCATTTCAATCCGGTGGGAAAACCCGCGCCGCCGCGACCGCGCAAACCGCTCTTGACCATCGCCTCGACGACGTCCTTCGGCATCATTTCATGCAATGCTTCATGCAGCGCTTGATAGCCGTCCGCCGCGATGTAGCTTTCGATGCGCTCGGGATCAATGACGCCGCTGTTCGCGAGCACGATGGAAAATTGTTTCGCAAAGAACGCCGCGTTCGGGTCGGCTTGCGGAATGTCCGCCGTGCCACCTTTGAGCGCGCCAATAATCAACGGCGCGTTTTCCGCCGTGACTTTGACATAAAGCGAATCCTGCGGGTCAACCGCGACCAACGGGCCTTCGCAACAAAGCTTCATGCACCCGACGCCGCGCACTTCGACTTCGTTTTGCAGGCCCGCGTCCGCGACGGCCTTGTCGAGCTGCTGCTTGACGCCCTTGGAGTCGGACGACATGCAGCCGGCGGCCATGCAGCAACGCAGAACAATTTTCTTCCGCGCGGCCAGTTCCTTTTCTTTGATTAATGTGAGATCGTTGAGAATCATTTTTGCACCCACTGGTTGATTTTTTCGAGCGCGGATTCCGGCGTGGCGCGCGGTGTGACCGTGCCGTCATAAACGACGGCGGGCGCGATGCCGCAGGCGCCGATGCATCGCGCGGTGAGCAGGGAGAGTTTGTTGTCCGCCGTGGTTTCGCCGGCGCGAATCTTGTGTTTCTGTGTGATGGCATCAATAATTTTGTCCGCGCCTTTCACATAGCAGGCCGTGCCCATACAGACAACGCAGGCATGTTCGCCCTGCGGCTTGAGTTGGAAGAAATGATAAAAGGTGGCGACGCCATAAACGCGGCTCGGCGGCAATTTGAGTTTGACGGAAACGAAGAGCAGCAGATCGTCCTCGAGATAGCCGAACAACTCCTGCGCCTTGTGCAGCACCTCGATCAAAGCATCCTGCCGGAATTGATGCTTCTTCATGTGGACTTCCAGAATCTTGAATCGCTTGTCGCCGCTGGCATGCTCCAGCACGGCTTGGATCCGTTTTTTTTGCGGCTTGGAAACGCTCACATTCATAGTATTAACTCTTGTCGTTGGACGAATGAAATTAAACATAATTGATGTTGGCCGCCAAACACATTACTTGTCAAAAAAGCACCGTAAATTGTTTTTCCCCGGTGGAATCGTGGCCGTAAGCGGCCCGTTGTCAAAAAAAGCGAACTTATTGTCAATTTTGGTGAAGCTGAAACCAGGCCGTTCCATCAGTTTTAAGGTGCGGACTGTGCTGTAAATTTAAAACCATTTAATGAGCCGCCGAGAACCGCCACCAGAACAACCATCATTGACACTGCAACGACAACATTATGCACGCGAGAAAAATCCTCCCCGCCAAACTCACCACCTTCCTTTTGTGTTTGTGCGCCGCCGGCCTGCGCGCAAGTGAGGCCAAAATCAATATCCCCGAGCTGAATGCCGTGACCTTTGACGGCTTGCACGGCCTCAGCGGCCACACGCTGATGTATTTTGGCATTTTGATGTGCGCCATCGGCGCCGGGTTCGGGCTGGTGCAATACTGGCAGACCAAGTCGCTCCCGGTGCATGCCTCCATGGCCGACGTGTCCCAGACCATCTGGGAGACGTGCAAAACGTATTTGTGGCAGCAGGGAAAATTCCTCGCCATGTTGTGGCTGCTCATCGCCGCGTGCATGTTTTTCTATTTTAAGGTGCTGGAACATGACAGCCTCGGCGACGTGGCGGTCATTCTCGCCGCCTCGGTGCTGGGCATTCTGGGCAGCTACGGCGTCGCCTGGTTCGGCATCCGCATCAACACCACCGCCAACTCGCGCACCGCCTTCGCTGCGCTGCGGGGCAACCCGATCAACATTGTGGGCATCCCGCTGCGCTCCGGCATGAGCGTCGGCCTGCTGCTCGTCTGCGTGGAATTGTTCTTCATGATCAGCATTTTGATTTTTCTGCCGAAAGAACTCGTTGGCCCGTGCTTCATCGGTTTTGCCATCGGCGAATCGCTCGGCGCGAGCGTGCTGCGCATCTGCGGCGGCATCTTCACCAAGATCGCCGACATCGGCAGCGACCTGATGAAAATCGTTTTCAAACTGCCGGAAGACGATCCGAAGAATCCCGGCGTCATCGCCGACTGCACCGGGGACAACGCCGGCGACAGCGTCGGACCGACCGCGGACGGTTTTGAAACCTACGGCGTCACGGGCGTGGCGCTGATCGCGTTCCTCGCACTCGCGCTGGCCAGCAGCCCGACCATTTGCGCGACGCTCATCATCTGGCTTTTCACCATGCGCGCTTTGATGATTGTAACTTCACTCGTCTCGTATTTTTTGAACGAAGGTCTCACCAATGCGAAGTTTGGAGGGCATAAAGACTTTGATTTTGAAGCGCCCTTGACGCATCTCGTCTGGATCACGTCGGCGGTGTCCATCGTCTTCACCTTTATGGCGAGCTATTTTCTGCTGTCGAAACAGACGGGCATCAACCCGGAATTGTGGTGGGTGTTGTCGGCCATCATTTCCTGCGGCACGGTCGCCGGCGCGGTGATCCCGGAATTCACCAAGATTTTCACCAGCACCAAATCCCAGCACGTCAAGGAAGTCACGACCTGCTCGAAGCACGGCGGCGCGTCGCTGAACATTTTGTCCGGCCTGGTCGCCGGCAACTTCTCGGCGTTCTGGATGGGCCTGTGCATTTTGTTCCTGATGTTTTCCGCGTGCCTGCTGGCGATTTACACCGATTCGCCCATTGTTGCCTTGATGCCGGAGCACTTCAAATTCGCCGCGCCGATCTTCGCGTTCGGCCTGGTCGCGTTCGGGTTCCTTGGCATGGGACCGGTGACGATTGCCGTGGACAGTTATGGCCCGGTCACGGACAACGCGCAGTCCGTTTATGAATTAAGCCGGATCGAAGCGCGCCCCAACATCAGCGCCGAAATTGAAAGGGATTTTGGTTTCAGACCCGACTTCGAGAACGCCAAGCATCAGCTCGAAAAAAACGACGGCGCGGGCAACACCTTCAAGGCCACCGCCAAACCCGTGCTCATTGGCACGGCTGTCGTCGGCTCGACCACGATGGTTTTCGGCATCATCATGCTGCTCCAAGGCTTGTATGACGCCCAGGTGGCCTCGGGCGTGCCCGGGCCGTTCAAGCCCATCATTGAAGCGTTGAGCGTCGTGCAGCCGGAAATTATTTTCGGCCTGCTCATGGGCGGCGCGGTGATTTATTGGTTCACCGGCGCCAGCATGCAGGCCGTCGTCACCGGTGCCTATCGCGCGGTCGTTTATATTCAGGATCACATGCAGCTTGACGCCACCACCGCCTCGGAAAAAGACAGCAAGGAAGTCGTCCGCATCTGCACGGTTTATGCGCAGAAAGGCATGTGGAATATTTTTATCGTCATCTTCTGCATGGCGCTGTCGCTCGCGTTTTTCAATCCCTATTTCTTCATCAGCTACCTCATTGCCATCGCGTTCTTCGGTTTGTTCCAGGCGATTTTCATGGCGAATGCCGGGGGCGCGTGGGACAACGCCAAGAAAATTGTCGAAGTGGATCTCCGCCAAAAGGGCACCGACCTCCACGCCGCAACGGTGGTCGGCGACACCGTCGGCGATCCGTTCAAAGACACGTCGTCCGTGGCGTTGAATCCGGTCATCAAGTTCACCACGTTGTTCGGTCTGCTTGCGGTGGAGATTGCCGTGACCATTCAGAGCCAGAGCATCAAGACGCTCATTGGCGGATTTTTCTTTATCATCGCCCTGATATTTGTGTATCGCTCGTTCTACGGCATGCGCATTCCCGAGGAAGATTTGAATGCCGACGATGAAGCCGCCAAGGCCAACCAGGCTCAAAAAAAAACGATTGATCGCGGAGTGACCAAAACCGGAACGTCTGGGGTTGGAGAAACTCCCGGCGTCCGCGCGAACAAATCAACCCGCTGAAAAGGCTTCCTCCCAGCCGTCTGCCGCCAAGGCAGACGGCTTTTTTATTGTGTTGGGTGGACGGCTTGAAGAATTCGCGGGTGAATGGCAGGCTCCTCGAACTGGCTCTGGCTTCGGCAGGTCACCACGCGATACCTGGCTACCCGCCCAAGCGCGAGATTGTCAGCAGCGGCTTTGGCCCGCGTCCGTTGCAAGGCACACGCTGGATCACCGTCGCCGGCGGACGCGACCCCAATCCCGAACGCGACGGCATTCCCGACATGAGACACGCCGCCGCATGGTTGAAGGAGCAAGGCGCAGTTGTCCTCGACCGCATCGAAGACCCAGACGAAGGCCACGGCGCGCTGGTGCACAATCCGAAGAACGCGCAGCGCGTGCTGGACTTGTTTCTGAACGAGAACCATTGATCCCAAGTGCGGCAGTCTTGATCTGGCAAAAATCCCTCTTGACTCTCTCCTTGCTGGAGGGCTTAAACCATGTGGACTATGAAAACTTCATATAGCATCGGCGAGTTCTCGCAGGTCACGGGCGTGTCCGTCAAAACCCTGCGCTTCTATCATGAAAAGGGGATTCTCATTCCGAGTTCCGTGGATGAGGCGACCGGCTAACGGCGGCAATGGAATCGGAAACTCGCCAACCTTGTTTGCATTTGTGCAGGCGAGGTTGGTTGTTTTCTTTCCGGTGGCCTCGAAGTAGTCGCGCCCATATTTGGCGGCGGTAACATAGGCGAGGAACATCGGCTTCAGTTTGTGGAGGAAACAACGCACCGCGAAAATGTGGTTCTGGTGAAGGCATCCTGGAATCTCGCCCTTCCACAAATAACCCCGACCAAGTTTGTCCAAGTCTCCGCCTTCGGTCATCAACACGTCGTCAGGACGAAGCTCAACACCCGCCGCTACGCTGGCCGGGAGTTCGATCACGGAAACGTCCGCCAAGTCGAGGTGGCCGTCCTGCACATTGCCAACACGCAAATAAGGACGCTCGATTAGCGGACCTTCGTATTGCTTGCCGAGGGTAAGACCACCTTGAATTTCAGCGATTCGTTTGAGGCAAACGAGTTTCCAACCGCGTGGAATTTGCTCCATCCAAACATTGCCGGTAGATTCCAAAGTAACTCGCGCTGAAATGCCCCGTGTCACCGCACGTTGGATTGTGGACTTACGAACTTCGTCGAGCGTTTCGAGTTGGCGGCGTTTGGCGGAGAGGGCGGCGTCAATCGCCGCGCAACTCGCATCCAGATACGCCGCGATGCGCTGTTGCTCCGCCAGCGGCGGGAGACAAATCGGCAAGTAAGCGTATTTGTCCGCGCCAATGTTTTGAATTGTTGCCTGCGTGAAAATGAAATCCTTCCACGCCTCGTAAGCAGGCGACTTCGTGAAATAGTAAAGAAATTCGGGTGTGAGTTTGTGCCGTGCTGTCGAGGCTTTGATGAGATAGCCAGCAAAGCACGCCCGCCCCTGATAATTCCGAAACAAAAATGTTTTTCCGACCGTTGCTCCGCTTCGTGCAAAGAGAACGTCGCCATCGTTCACCCAGTAGTCACGCGCGATTTCTTCCGGCAATGAAGCAAACGTGTCGTTCCGCAAACTGCCGTCGTTTTCAAAGTCAGTGATGCGTAAGTAACGCGGAAGCGAACGATCATCGCAATCTCCTGATTCTGTCGCGCCATATTTTAACGGTTCTGACAAAACACGTTTCAATGCCGAGACATTCCAGTGCTCTGGGATTCTCGCCAGCCAATCCGCACTAAAACTTTTCTTTTCTGTGACGTTGCTCGTCATGTTGTCGCCAATCCCTCCAACATTTTTTCCGCTTCCTTTTCCAGCTTCCAAAACTCGGCGAGCAATTCTTTCGCGGGCGTGGGCGGCTGGTAGCGGTAAAAATATTTGTTCATGGGGCGCTCCTTTCGGGCAGCACAGAGCGCACGACATCGGCAAGCTGTTTCGCCGTCGGCAGTTTCCCTTTCAGCTCCGCCGGTAATTTCGACTGGAGTTGATAGGCGGCCACGCCGATGGGATTGCGCTTGGCGCGCAGGGCGTATTCCACTTCCACGTCGTCCTTTTCCGCGCAGAGGATGATGCCGATGGACGGGCGGTCCTCCGGGGCGCGTTCCTTGTCGTTCAAGAGATTGAGGTAGAAATCCATCTTGCCCGCAAACTCCGGCTCGAACGGCCCGACCTTGAGATCGAACGCCACGAGCGCGCGAAGGAAGCGGTGATAGAACAGCAGGTCAATGAAATACTCCTTCTTCCCCAGCGTGAGCCGGTGCTGGCGACCGACGAAGCAGAAGCCGTAGCCGAGTTCGAGGATGAAATCCCGCAGCCGTTCGATGACCCGAAATACAAAGACACGGGCGGCATCTTCGACATCATGGCGGTGACGGTGATTCAGACACACCTGTCATTCGCCGCATGAAGACATGAGCAAGACCATTGATCAGATTCCCGAAGACGACCGCCCGCGCGAAAAGCTGCTCCGCAAGGGTGCGCCCGCCTTGAGTGATCAGGAACTGCTGGCGGTTCTTCTCGGTAAAGGCACGCCGAGAATGGATGTGATGACGCTCGCCGGAAAGCTGGCGCGACTCATTGACGAAAAGGGTTTGAAAGTAACCGCCGAAGACCTGACGCAATTTGAAGGCGTGGGCGACGCGAAGGCCACATTGATTCTGGCGGCGATTGAGTTCGCCCGTCGCCGCATCAAACCAGAGGGCGCGAAGATTCAAACTCCAGCCGACCTGCTGCCTCACGTCCGGCACTACGCCGACCGGAAGCAGGAACATTTCATCTGCGCCACCATCAACGGAGCGAACGAGATTCTGAACATCCGCGTCGTTTCAATTGGCTTGATTGACCGCAGTCCCGTTCATCCGCGCGAAGTTTTTGCTGACGCCGTTGCCGACCGTGCTTCGGGCATCATCGTCGCGCACAATTTATGTGCTGCGACACATAAGTTGTGTTATGTGAAGCGCCGAGTTATGTGCAGTCACCGATTGGCGGTGCTGACGTTAATTCGTTCCATCGCGAAGGCGGTAGCTGGCTTTACTTCCCCGGATGGATGCGGTAATGACGTTAATCCGGGTTTCA
>ODAK010005322.1_pt1 | contig 13087 bp, 13 predicted proteins | sample 1539591 | NCBI WGS metagenome assembly ODAK01 (sample SAMEA3539303, study PRJEB22396) | soil metagenome | biome: tundra; feature: field; material: soil | place: USA | collected 2010-05 | depth 0.15 m | reverse complement strand
AAAGCCGCATTGAAGTCGCACCGGGTGCCTTCCACCTGCCGGGCTGGCTGACGATCGAACAACAACGCAGGTTGGTCAGTTCATTTGAGACGTGGTCGGTCGCACCGGTGCCCATGCGAGCACCGATCGTGCGAAGTGGTTATCCGATGTCGGTCAAGACGGTCTGTCTCGGTTGGCACTGGCAACCGTACAAGTACACCCGCACCGCGGACGATGTCAATGGGCAACGGGTAGCAGCGTTGCCCGAGTGGCTCGGTGATCTCGGCCGCGCGGTGGTGGCCGAGGCCTACGGGCCGAACGCTGCGGTCAGGTATCAACCTGATGCCGCCATGATCAACTTCTACGACCAGGTGGCCAAGATGGGCATGCATCAGGACAAGGATGAAACGGTCAACGAACCCGTCGTCTCACTGAGCGTGGGCGATAGTTGCCGCTTTCGATTCGGTAACGTGGTCAACCGAAACAGGCCGTACAGGGATATTGATCTGGTGTCGGGAGACGCCTTCGTGTTCGCCGGCGAATCACGTTTCGCGTTCCACGGCGTCACCAAGGTGCTGGCCAATACGGCGAACCCCGCGTGCGGACTGGAGCGCGGACGCATCAACATCACCATGCGGGTAACCGGTATCAAGTAACACGAAGTTGCCGGCGACAAATTTGGGAATTTAACCGGGCCCTTAGCCAGTGTGGCTAAGTGGTCCTTCAGACCAACGCCGTAAGCGGTGGGCGTGCCATCGTAACTCTCGATGAGCGCGGGCCCGCCGCTGCAATTCCAATTCTCGTCGGTGGCGTCCCAGGTCCAACCTAGGTAGGAGATACCGTGTTGGTCGGCCCACGGCATGAACGCCAGACCGTACCTGTCGGTGCAGCCGCTTTCGCCAAACTCGCCCGTTACCACCGGTACTACCTGGGCCAGGGGAGCGATGGTCGAATCCCAGCAGGTCACGTTGTTGCAGCCGTTCCAGTTAAAGGTATGGAAACTGACCACCAGTTGGTGATCATGATCTACCGGTTCGAAGTTTCGCCAACGAGATTCGTCATTGGACCACTGCAGCCCGCCGAGCATAAGGGGGGTGCTGGCTTTGGTCGAACGCACGGCGTCGACGAGCTCTCGCATACCCGCGGTCTGGTGGGTGACCGCAACTCCGATGTTGTTGTAGGTGGTTTGGCAGCCGTGCAACCAGCAAGGCCACGAGCTGACGTACGGCTCATTGTAAAGATCGAAGAGCACCCCGTGGTTGGTTTTGAAGGTCGTCGCCACCGACCTCCAAAAGTCGGCGCATGATCAGCGCCGGCCATGGGCCACGGAGCGACGGGCAGGTTCTGAGCCGGAGCGGCCAAATGGAGGTCGAGAATCACGTAGAGTCCAAATGACGGCAACGTCTTCACGTACTCCTTAATAGCGTTGCGATACGTGACTCGACCGGTGATGACGCCGTTGATGCCGAGCCAACAGTCTTCGTTGAGCGGCACTCTCACGGCGTTGATGTGCCACGAGGTCATCACCTGGACCGACGCAGCATTGGTGGGACCATCAAATACCTGGCGGTTGGTAACGCATTCGTACTCTGCGCCAGAACGATCGACCCCGTGTAGCACGACGACCTGGCCGTCTTAGTTGACCAAATGATTGCCGACGACCCGGATGCTTAACGTTGACGCCGCGTTGGCTGGACCATTGAGGGCGAGGCCGGTGAGGATGAGGGTCGCCCTCGCGACGACTCGGGCTAACCGGCGAGGTCCCGTCAATGCTATGCTTCGCGGATGACTTGATCGAGTAGGAACATCGGTGCAACTCCTGGAGCTGCGTCGGGCGACCCCATCAAAATGGGTCCAAGTGAAGCGGTCGGCAGATTTCGACGTCGCGATGTTGACGCGATGACTAACGCTTCTTATTCTTCTTTTTCTTCTTTTTCTGCTTCGTTGACTTCTCGAAATTTGACGGAACGGACGTGTATTGCGAAATGGTGGGCTTGGCCATTACTTCTTCGTGAGCCATTATCGAGACCAGCAGGACCTCGTCGATTTCATCTTCCTCGACCTCTTCCTCCCCGTCGTCTTCGTCCCCGTCGTCTTCATCATCCTCGTCTACCTCTTCCACGTCCTCGAGTTCTTCGCTCGCAAAACTCCCGTTAGTCGACGGCTCGTCGACCGCTCGAAAGACCTGTTCATCGGCTGAACTCAAAACCGTGTTCTCTTCGGGTTCCCCGATCGACTCTTCTTCGTCGCCCGCGGGGATCTCGTCGATAATCTCCTCTTCGTAGTCTTGTAAAAGTTGTTCCTCCGCCGAACTCACCGCTACCGGCTCGGTCTCTCCAACGCGTGCGCCGTCACCCGTCGAGCCGTTACTCAGGCTGGCCAATTCCCGTTCCAAAGCCGGTCGCAGGGCAAAGATCACGGTCGCCGCATAGAGCGGCAAGAAATCCTCAATTTCGAGACCTAAGAATTTGGACAGTGCCGGGAACACGTTTACCGAGGGCCGTTGGGTGTTTTTCTCGTAGGAGCGGTACGTCGAGGGGCTCACGCCGATCTCCGAGGCGGCCCTTCCTTGATCGAGCCGGCGTTGCTTTCTCCGGGCCAGCAGGGCGTCGCCGATGTTGTCGCTGGTCATATCCGAAGTCCCTTGCATCTCAGTAACTATATCTACACGTTCTGGTGAAGTTCTGACGTTCTTGCCAGCGTAATCCTGCCCCAAAAGGCGCTAGTTCACAGCGGTTTGTTCCTCCCCGGGCACCCCACGCGAACGTTGTCGAGTCCAGATCCGGGCTCTTTCCCAAACACCGGGCCACCATGAACTCGCCAACCCCGGGGTCCCGCAGGATAGGGTCACCGCCGGACCCCGGTAGGCCACGACTGGGCCAACGGCAGTCCGGGAGAGGAAAATAAGGGACCTCATGGCCCGCCGGTACTCGCGACAAGACGAAACGAGCTCCTGGATTCACTGACCCTAGGAGTGCATCTCCACGTTTTCTTGAAATTTTTCCAGGAAGTAGCGAATCTGAATGGCCGCCGCCGCACCTTCGCCCACCGCCGAGGCAATCTGTTTGGTGGAACCGGAACGAACGTCACCGGCCGCGAAGACTCCTTCGACGTTGGTCTGAAACATGTGGTCGGTGAGGATGAATCCTCGGGGATCGACGTCGAGCAATCCGTCGAGGAAGTCGGTATTGGGGTCGAGCCCGATGAAAATGAAGGCCCCTTCGGTGTGGTGCTCTACGTCCTGGCCGTCGTGGTCGATGGCGATCGATTCCAACTTTCCTTGGTCGTTGGCGTTAAAGGACTTCACCGAGGCCTTCACCAGCACCATCATCTTGGGGTGGTTCAGCACCTTTTCTTGCAGCAGCTTGCTTGCGGTAAGCGTCGGGAGCGCCTGGACCACGGTGACGCAGTCGGCGAACTGGGTGAGGAACAGCCCCTCTTCCAGACTGCTGTTGCCGCCCCCCACGATGGTGAGGTTCATGGCCCCTTGGTAGAAGGGACCGTCACAGGTGGCGCAGAAGTGAATACCGGCGCCGATGAGATCGGCTTCGCCTTCGGCCTCCGTGCGCCGATAGGTCGAACCGGAAGCGATGAGTACGGCCGGAGCGAGGACGTGGTTGCCCGTCGATAATTCAATCCGGAACATCGGCTCTTCACGGGTGACCTTGGTGGCGCCCACGGCCTCGAGGATCTCGACGCCGTAGCGTTGCGCCTGGCGCGTCATGCGTTCGGCCAGTTCGGTGCCGCCGACCCCGTCGGGGAAACCGGGATAGTTGTCGAAACTCTCGGTGATACCGGCCTGCCCGCCGGGCGCCGACTTCTCCACGATCAACACCTTGGCGTTCTCGCGCGCTCCGTAGATGGCGGTCGTCAGGCCGGTGGGGCCGCCGCCGATGATCACCAGGTCGTAGGTGGGCGACGAGGCGGTGCGCGAAAGTCCGATCCGGTCGGCCAGTTCGTCGTTCGACGGCTCGGTGAGGAACGTTCCATCGGGAAAGACGACGGTGGGAATGATTCGTTTGCCACCATTTCGCGACTCGACTTCGGCGACTTGATCAGGCTCGGTTTCAAGGTCAATCCATTTGTAGGCAATCCGGTGCGAGGCGAGGAACTGCTTGGCCCGGCGACAGTCGGGGCACCAACTGGCGCCGTAGACGATGAGGGGAGAATCTTTTGAGTTAGGCGATGGGCTCATGGCTTCAATCTATTTGATGGTTGCGGTGATGGACCGAAAGTGTCCCGGCGAAAGGCCGGGACACTTTCGGTGCGAGGACGGTGACTCAGCTGGCGGCGATGCCTTCTGAGGCCACGGGAATGTTGAAGATCGTCTCGATCTGGGTGAGCGTTCCACTGGCACCGATGGCGTAGGCGTCGATGGTACCGGCGCCGCCACTCTCGACGTAGAGCGTCTGACCGTCGGGTGAGACCACCGAGTCAATCGTTCCCGCGTGCGCAGAGGCGGCGGAAGCGTTCACCAGTTGCGGGGCGCCGGCGCCGTTTTCGTCAAAGGAGCTGACGTTGCCGCTGCCGGAGTTCGAGCCATAGAAGTAGCCGTTGGCTCCCGAGATCCAGCACAGCGCAGTCTGTCCGTCTTCGACCGTACCGAGCGAGGTGAGCGAGCCGTTGGTGTTAACCGCGTAGGTGCTCACCGAACTGTTGGAGGCTTCGGCCGACACGACGTTGCCGGCGCCATCGAAGGTGAAGGCGAAGGGCAGGGCGTTGTCGGCGGCCGTGACGACCGGCGTCGCTCCGAGTGCTCCGTTGAATCCCACCGAAAACACGTCAAAGGAGTTGGTCGACAGTTTCGTAGCGATGATCAAGTGCTGGCCGTTGGGGGTGTAGGCCACTTCACCGACCCCGTGGTGAAAGTCCGGCGGGGTGGTGTTGGCGAGACCGAGGGATCGGACTTGTCCGCCCTGGGCGACGAGGAAGTCACCGAACAGTCGGAACTGCGCCACCGATCCGGCACCGCCCGAGTTCACGACCGAAACCAGATTGCCGTGGGAGGCCACCGAGACGGGGAACTGTCCCTGGGAAGCCACCTGCTGCAGCCAGGTCAGACGCGTGCCGTCGACCGCGAACACCGTAATGGTGTCGCTGCCGGCGTTGGTAGCCACCAGCTCGGAGTTGTTGTTGATCAAAGTAAGACCGTCCTGGCTAGCAATCGGGTCCGCCGTAGCGCCGACGGCGGTGGCGCCGAAGCCGCCGGTCGCGTAACTGCCGGCGAAGGAGATGGTGCCGTCGCCCGACCGCGAGTAACTGAGCACGTGGTTGCCACTGGCCGATTCCGATTCGACGAAGAGCGCGTGACCGACTTGGAAGGGTTCGAAGTCGCGATTGTGCGTCGCCGCACCGGCGCTAAGGGCGCTAGCGGTGATGCCGAGGCCGAGAATGAGCGAGCCCGCCGCGGCGGCGCGGATGGATGATTTCAGTTTCATGGGATTCTCCTTGAGTTCGGCAGGGTTGCCGAAGAACAGTCCCTTGAGTGGCGGCGGCGTTACAGATCTTTTTCTAAGGCTTCATTTGACGCTGAGTACCATGGGTCGGTGGACGACGCCGAACTGCTTCGCCGGCTGCTCGGGGGCGACGAAAAGGCCTTCACCGAACTGGTCGTGCGCTACAACGTGACCCTTATTCGCGTCGCGCTGTACTACGTCAACAACCAAGCCAGCGCCGAAGACGTGGCCCAGGACACGTGGATTGCCGTGCTACGAGGGGTGGACCGTTTCGAGGGCCGTTCTTCTTTTAAGACCTGGCTCTTTCGTATTCTCGTCAATCGGGCCCGTTCGACCGGCACTAAGGAGCATCGCTCGATTCCGGTAGACCCAACCGGGTCCGAGACCAGCGTCGCGGCGAACCGGTTCGACGACGGTGGGGCGTGGCGGGTGCCGCCCGCGCCCTTCACCGACGCCATTGACAACGCGGTCGCCAACGAGAAGATCGTTCGTTCGGTGCGCGAAGCAATTGTCCGCCTGCCCGAACCCCAACGGGCCGTCGTAACGCTTCGCGACGTGGAGGGACTATCTACTATGGAAGTTGCGGAACTACTGGAACTTTCCGAGGCCAACGTGAGGGTCATCCTTCATCGAGGCCGCGCCCGAGTGCGAAATGACGTCGAGACCAGAATGCAAGGAGGTGGAGTGTGAGAGTTACCATGCATCCCCTCGTCTGCCGCGAGGCCGTCGAACTGATGAGCGACTACCTCGAAGGATCGCTCTCGCGTCGCGATCGCCGCCGTCTCGAAAAACATCTAGCCGACTGTCCGCACTGTGCCATGTATCTGGACCAGATGCGTTCGACCATCGCCGCCAGCGGCGTGGTCGGTCCCGATGATCTGGACCCCCAGGCCCTCGATGAACTGACGGAACTTTTTCGCCAGTTCCGTGGCGACGCAGACGGAAACTAAGGTTCCTCGTCGTGAATCGAGGTGTCCCCCGGTTGACGTCGAGGCGCCGGCCGAGACGGTCGAGGTAACCGGTGAGTGCGATGCCCGACTCAACGAGCGACCAAGTGCCGGGTGGCATCGCCCTGGACCCCCGTCGACTGGAAGCCTTCAGCGACAGCGTGATGGCGGTCATCATCACCATCATGGCCTTCGAACTCAAGACTCCGGTCACCGCCAACTGGCACGGACTCCAAGGTCGGGCGCCTCAATTGCTCGTCTACATCCTGAGTTTCACCGTGATTGGCATCTATTGGAATAATCACCATCATCTGTTGCGGGCGACCCGACGCATTAGCGCCGCGGTGATGTGGACCAATTTGCACCTCTTGTTCTGGTTGTCCCTCGTACCCTTCGCCACCCAGTGGGTGGGCGCGGAGCACGCCAGGGCTCTACCGGCGGCGACCTACGGCGTGGTGGCGCTCGGTGCGGCTCTGGCCTATTTTGCCCTGGTGCGCGCCATCCTGCGAGCCAACGTCGATGACGACGTCATCGTTACGGCTATTGGACGCGACGTCAAGGGAATGGTTTCGCCGATTATCTACATCGCGGGCTTAGGACTGGCTTTTGTCAGTCCGTACCTGGCCTACGCCTGTTACGTCGCGGTGTCGCTGATGTGGTTCGTGCCCAATCGCCGCCTCGCCAAGAGCGCCTGACTAAGGCGGATTCCAGAGAGGAATCTTCGCGCGTCAGTTCTCGTAGTCCACGTGATACGACGTCGCCCTAACCGAAATGGCGCGTATCCACCGAAATTCCGCTTTACTTGTCAAGCACACCGAATGTAAAATATGGTCGTGCCGGACGAGCCGGGCACCTTTTACGATCCCGAGGTAACCGCGATGGCCAACGATGACACCAAGAATACGAAGAGCACCAAGAAGACTGAAGCGACCGACGAGAAGTCACTCATCCAAGACCAAGTGTTGGAGGCCATCAAGCGGAGCCAGGAGGCCACCTTGCAGATCGTGGGCGCCTGGTCCAAGAGCGTGGCCAAGCTGACAACCAATCTTCCCGACATGCCCACCTTGCCCATGGTCGACGCGCTGCCCAAGCCCGGTGAACTCTCCGACCAGTTTTTCGACTTCGCTCAGAAGCTGATGACGTCGCAGCAGGAGTTCGTGCAGCGATTGATCGAGACGTTGCCCGGTCACGGCGCCGCCGCCGACTGAGCAGAGTTCTTTCAACGGAGACCGGGAAAGCCGTCCACGGCCTACGCCGTGGGTAGTGAACGGAGAATCTCTAGGCCAACTGCTTGACATACCAAGCAGTTGGGGTGTATAGTGTGCTTGTGCCGGAAAAGCCGTGCACTGATTGAGATTTTGAGGAGTTCACCATGGTAACCACCAAGACCACACCAACGACTGAAGTGCCCGACGTCGCGCTAAAGATTCGCGAGCAGATGATTTCTACGGTCAAGCAGAGTCAGCAAATGTTGCTCGACGCCGCCGAGACCTGGATCAAGGCCGTTTCGGTCCTACCCGTCGCGGACCTGCCCACCATCCCCGGCCTTCCCGCCCTGCCCGGTGCCGAAGCCGTCACCAAGTTCACGTTCGACTTCGCCACCGACCTTTTGAAGGCGCAGCGGGAATTTGCGTTGCAGCTCGCGAGCGTGCTCGTGACTGACAAGGTGGCCTAGTCCGTTTTCACGGATTCCACTACGATGCAAAGCACGGAAGAGCCAGAGACAGTAATAGAGGGTGATCCCCGGCAAATGCTGGGTGGCTTCATTCGGATGCAGCGACAGATGGCAAATCTGTCGCTGCGTCAGCTGTCCGCGCTGACCGAGATCTCCAATCCCTACCTGAGCCAGGTGGAGCGCGGACTGCACGAGCCGTCCATTCGTGTGCTCAAGTCCATCGCCGACGCGTTAAACGTGTCGGCGGAAATCCTCTTCGAGCAGGCGGGGCTCATCACTAACCCCGAAAAGTTGGGCGACGAAGCCACGGAGACGGCCATTCGGGCCGACCGGCGTCTTAGCGAGGCACAGCGCCACGCGCTACTAGGGGTCTACCGCAGTTACGTCGAGACCAACCGCGACAAGTCCTGAGAGGGCGCTAAACCTTTTTCCGCCGGCCCCGTAGAGCCGACCCTCGTCCCGCAAAATCCAGGCAGCGAGCGGTGTTTCGGGCAGCGTCGCCCGAGCGGCGGTCAATGCCATCACCATTTATCGCTCCCACCATCGAGAGATCGTCGCGTCGCTATCCTGTATGGCGACACGTCGAGACCCTGACTAAAGTCCCCACCCGGTATCGGTATGCTTGACATGTCAAGCATTTGGTATGTACAGTTGCCCGAGACAGCGGACGGCCCGAGATCCGAGGGATTTTGCGATGATAGTTGAGGACACCGAGGAAACATCAGCGCGAAGCGGTGGTGCACGCTTCGAAGAGCAACTTCTCAGTGGGATCAAATTTACCCAGGATGCCTCCCTGCAATTCATTAGTGCCTGGTTCGACGGCGTCGCCAAATTGGTCACCAAGGTGGCCGAGGCTCCCAAACCGACCCTGCCGGCGGCCGTGACCAAACCCAGTGAGATGGTCGAGTTCACTCGACAACTGGTCAGTTCGCAACAGAAGTACGTCGAGGACCTGTTAGCTCGTCGGGATCCGATCTCTTTCCTGAGTTCGCTCGGTGAAGCGGGGGTGGCGTTGATGAAGAAGCCGGCCGACGTGGCCGCCGCCAACGTCCGTCTGATGGTCGGTATGGGCGCGGCCCTTCGCGAAACGACGAAGTGCGCCCTTGGTGTGGCGACGTCCGCCCCCCTGTCGCCGGCCACCGGTGACAAGCGATTCGCCGACCGGGCCTACGGCGAAAACCCGTTTTTCTTCCTGCTTGAACAGGAGTACTTGCTGGGCTGCCAACTGGTGAGCGAGTTGCTCGACGCCGCCCAGCTCGAAGAGAGCCAGGACGCCAAAGCCCGCTTCGCCGCCCAGTTCCTGCTCGACGCGTTGTCGCCCACCAATACCTTGCTCGGTAATCCGGCGGCGCTGAAGGAAGCCTTCGACACCGGCGGCAAGAGCCTGGTGCGTGGCGCGAAGAACCTGCTGAACGACCTGCGCCATCACCGGGGCTGGCCCTCGCAGGTCGACAGTTCCGGATTCGTGATGGGCATCAACATGGCCGCCACTCCGGGCGCCGTGGTGTACCGCAACGACCTGATCGAGCTGATCCAATACCAGGCGCAGACCGAGCAGGTGCACGCGGTGCCGCTGCTGTTCTGCCCGCCGTGGATCAATAAGTACTACATCATGGACCTGGCCCCCGGCAAGAGTCTGATCGAATGGGCGGTCCAGCACGGGCACACCTGTTTCGTCATCAGCTATCGCAACCCCGACGCCAGCATGGCCGAACTGAGCCTGGAGGACTATTTGCGCCGGGGCTTGCTGGACGCGGTGCGCGTGGTTCGTGAGATCACCGGCGCTCGCGAAGTCAACACGGTCTCGCTCTGTCTCGGCGGTACCTTAAGCGCCATTGGCCTGGCCTACAACGCGTCGATGGGCGACGACTCGATCAAGTCGGCCACGTTGCTCAATACGAGCACTGATTTCAGCGTGCCCGGCGTGCTGGGCGTCTTCACTGACGAAGCGACGATCGTCGGCATGGAAAAGCAGATGGCCAAGGACGGCTACCTCGGGGCCGACACCATGGCGCACGTCTTCGACACCCTGCGGGCCAATGATCTGATATTCCAGTACGTCAGCAACAACTGGCTGCTCGGCCAGCAGCCTCCGGCCTTCGACCTGCTGGTGTGGAACCAGGACAGCACCCGGATGCCGGCCAAGATGCACTCGGAGTACTTACGGTCCTGCTATCTCAACAATGACTTCGCCCGGGGCGAATTCGAGATGGACGGGCGCAAACTCGATCCCCGCCAGGTCAGCATCGACACCTACGTCGTTTCGGCCGTCAACGACCACATCGTCCCGTGGTTCTCGGGCTACAAGACCGCGCAAATCTTTGGCGGCCTCAACCGTTTCGTGCTGAGCACCGCCGGACACATCGCCGGGGTGGTCAACCCGCCCAGCCCCAAGGCCAAGTACTGGACCAACGACGAGCGCCCGGCCGATCCTTTGGAGTGGAAGAGTGGGGCGCAGCTGCACGAGAGCACCTGGTGGGAGGACTGGACCGAATGGATCGGTGCGCGCGGCGGCCCCGAGGTCGCGGCGCCCGAACGGCTCGGCAGCAAGGATTATCCGTTGCTCGAGGCGGCCCCCGGCAGTTACGTGCGTGATCGCTCGTGACCACGTCGCCACCAAAGTCCTACGAGGGCCGCCTGGTAAAAGTCGGTAACCGAACCCTGCGCATCCGCGTGGAGGGGAGCGGCCCTGCCCTGCTGCTGCTCAACGGCTTGACCCGGCCCCTCGAAAGTTGGGAGCCATTCGTGGCGGCACTGAGCGAGCGCACCATCGTCACTTTCGACGCGCCCGGCATTGGCGAGAGCCCCGAACCAATCTTGCCGCTGTCGATAAAGATGCTGGCCACGGTGGCCGCCTCGGTGCTGGATGAAGTAGGTCTCGACCGGGTCGACGTGTTGGGTATCTCGCACGGCGGTGCCGTGGCCCAACAGTTCGCCGCCACCTACCCCGCGAGGTTGCGTCGGCTGGTGCTGGTGGCGACGTCGTGCGGCGTGGGTTCGTCGCCCGGTGATTGGCGCGCGCTCAACGGCTTGACCGCGGAGTCGGGTGCACCCGCCTGGCCGGAGGTGGCGAGTGCGCTGTGGCACTCCATGGCCATCGCCTGTTGGTCGAGCGTTCCGTTTCTCGGGGCCATTGCGGCCCCCACCCTGGTCGTATGCGGAACCGAGGACACCGTCACGCCGCCCGCCAACAGTCGAATGCTGGCCGGACGAATCCGCGACGCCTCGTTAATCATGTTGGCGGGTGGCCACGATCTGCAAGACCCCCAATCGGCCGGGCCCCTCGCGGGTGCGGTCGACAACTTTCTCGAAGGTCTGGCCTAGGGGCTGGGATCCTCGCGCGCAGCCGGACTCTTAACGATCACCATTCATTACCGAACAACAAAGGACAGCAACATGACAGAACTGCGCTTTGACGGACGTGTCGCCATCATCACCGGCGCGGGCGGCGGCCTGGGCCGCAGCCACGCGATCGAGCTCGCCCGCCGCGGCGCGCGAATTCTCGTGAACGACCTAGGGGGCGCGCTCGACGGAAGCGGCTCTTCGGCGTCGGCCGCGCAACGTGTGGTGGACGAGATCATCGCCCTCGGGGGAGTCGCCGCGGCGAATCACGACAGCGTTTCTACCTCGCGGGGAGGCGAAGCGATTGTGCAGGCAGCGCTCGACGCGTTCGGGCGAGTTGACGTGCTGATCAATAACGCTGGCATCCTGCGCGACAGGGCCTTCCACAAGATGGAGGCCGACCTGATCGACCAAGTGATTGACGTGCATTTGAAGGGAGCGTTTTACGTGAGCCGACCGGCCTTCGCGCTCATGCGCGAGCAAGGTTACGGACGCATTGTCAATACGAGTTCCGCGTCGGGACTGTTCGGCAACTTCGGACAGGCCAACTACGGTGCGGCCAAGGCCGGTCTCGCCGGATTGACGCGTGTCTTGGCGATTGAAGGAGTCGAGCACGTTATCAAGGTCAACGCGATCGCCCCGATTGCCCTGACTCGAATGACCGAGGGAATCCTCGGCGAACTCGCCTCCAAGGTCTCCGCCGAATCGGTGAGCCCTCTGGTGGCCTTCCTCGCGAACGAGGAGTGCTCGGTGAACGGCAACATCTACTCCGTGGCCGGTGGGCGCATCGCCAGAATCTTCGTCGCCGAGACCTCGGGCGTCGTGCTCAAAGAGAACACCGCCGAAGCGATTCGCGCCCAACTGTCGCTCATCGACGAAGTGGACGTCACTCGATTTCACGAGCCGTCGTCGCTCGACGGCGAGACCACGATTATCGCCAAGGCGCTGTCCGAGATCTCCTAATTCCGCGGGGAGGCGAAGCGCTCGGGTGGATTGTCGCGTAGAACGAAAGCCGTAGCTAATATCGACGATGCGCCGCCGGGGAGAGGCTCGGGGGCGGATGAGTGGCTCTTCATCGAGTTAGAGTCGTCGCCGCAGCGATCAAGCCAGCACGTCTCGATTTCGGCGTCCGCCAAACGTGTCCTCTAGGGCACCGATCCATCCGTCGGACGTGAACCCCTTTACCATTGTTATTGATTCTTTTGCTGGCTATGGTGAGTTCGGGGGTGATTGCCATGCTGGATCAGAAAGTTGCGATGGTGACGGGCGGCACGCGGGGAATTGGTCGGGCCATAACGTTGGCTCTGGCCGAAAATGGCGTGCACGTTGCCGCGGGCTACCGGTCGAACGCTGAAGCGGCCGAAGAGACAAGAGAGATGGTCACGGCCGCGGGGGGTTCGCTCAGCCTGCACCAAGTGGACATCGGCGACGCCAACGAATGCGTCACGTACGCCAACGACGTCCTCGAGGCGTACGGACGGATCGACTACCTCATCAACAACGCCGGGTTCAATATTGACCGCACGGTGCGCCGGATGACGGTGGACGAATGGCACTCCGTCATGCGCATCAACATCTCGGGGTGCTTCTACATGGTCAAAGCGGTTATCGAACCCATGATCGCGCGCCAGTCGGGACGGATCGTGAACATCAGTTCGATCATCGGCCAGACGGGCAACGTGGGCCAG
>ODAK010005321.1_pt1 | contig 13087 bp, 8 predicted proteins | sample 1539591 | NCBI WGS metagenome assembly ODAK01 (sample SAMEA3539303, study PRJEB22396) | soil metagenome | biome: tundra; feature: field; material: soil | place: USA | collected 2010-05 | depth 0.15 m | reverse complement strand
AGCCGGTCAGCATGGCTTTCACGCCTTCGCGCAAGCAAATTTCGTGAGCCACATCCTTGGTGACGCGTTCATCCGGCGTGCGGCCCATGAACTTCAGGGCTTGCTGGATTCTGGACTCAGGGAAAATATTCAGATAAGGCGACTGTTCGAGTTGCACGGCCAACGCTTGTTTCAACGTGCCGTCAAAAACGGCATCGCCGGTGGTGTTGACGAAGTCGGCCAGCAAGACGCTGTCCTTTTCGGTGAGCTTGGCGGATTGCTTGGAACGCAGGTACCAGGCGCCCGCGATCAGCAACACGAGTACGGCCACGATTGCGGGCAGCAGAATCTTCCACGGCTTCTTTGGCGCGGTGACGGCGCTGACCGCAGCCGAAGATGGGGCGACCGCTGGTGAGGACGCCGAAGGCGCGGGAAGCGGAACAGCCGCCGCGGAACGACCCGAGTCTGCGGCAATCGGTACGGAATCAGAACTGTGCGCGACGGCGTGTCCACTGCCGGTGTCGCGCTTCAGGCGCTGTAGGTCGGCGCGAATGTCGGCGGCGCTCTGGTAGCGCAGGTTGCGGTCTTTCTCCAACGCCTTGTTAATGATGTCTTCAAGCTTCGGCGGCAGGTCGGGATTCAGACGGATCGGGGAGACTGGAGCCCGATCAAGAATGGCCTGGAAAATGAGCGCCGAAGTTTCTCCACGGAACGGCAGCGTCCCGGTGGCCATTTCATAGAGCACCACGCCGAAGGAAAACAGATCGGTACGCGGATCGAGTTCCTTGCCCTTCGCTTGCTCGGGAGACATGTAGGCGACCGTGCCGAGCGTGGAGCCGGGGCTGGTGAGGTGTTCTTCAACAACAACGGACGTGGGTGCGGTGACGTCGGCGATCTGCGCGCTCGACGATGGACTGGCCTTCACCTTGGCGAGGCCGAAGTCGAGAATCTTGGCGTGCTCGCGTTTAGTGACGAAGATATTTGCGGGCTTGATGTCGCGGTGGACGATGCCGCCGGCGTGCGCCGCGTCCAAGGCGTCGGCGATCTCGATCCCTAGCGAGAGGATTGTCTCCAACTCCATGGCACGGCCAGCGATCAGGTGCTTGAGCGTGGAGCCATCGAGGAACTCCATGACGAGGAAGGTGCGGCCGCCTTCGTCGCCGATGTCATAGATCGTGCAGATGTTGGGATGATTGAGGGCTGAGGCGGCCTTGGCTTCGCGGCGGAAACGCTCGAGCGCCTGATGGTCTTGCGCGAGGTCGTCGGGAAGAAACTTGAGGGCGACGAAGCGGCCGAGGCGCGTGTCCTCGGCCTTGTAAACCACGCCCATACCGCCGCCCCCGAGCTTTTCGACGATCCGGTAATGGGAAATAGTCTGATCGAGCAAAGGAAGTGGCCCCGCCCTTGGGTCAAGCCATGCTAAGGCCGAAGAGGGCGGAAGTCAAAGCAACTCGAGCCCGAAGTCGGTGATGCAGCACTCCATCCTTACCGCCATTACTGCGGACTTTCTACGGGTTTACGACTTGCCAGATCACACCGCAGAACAAATCGCAGCCTTCGATACCCCCGTTGATGGCGGTGCCGTAGAGGTCCCCAGTCTTGGTGTCCAGAGTTAAGGCGCCGGTTGGGTAGCCGCCGTTTACGCGGTAGGTGAACTGGTAGAGAGTCGTTTCCGTCCACGCTCCGCCCTTCACTGCTGGAGGCGATAGCTTGAATACGGTTCCGTCGCCTGCGGGATGCATGTTCTTGCTGCTGGTGGTGCCGTAGAGCTGATTTGTTTTGTGGTTCCAGGTGAGGCCGCCCACAGGATTTGTGCCGTAGCTCGTGCTGAACGCGTAAATGATGCTTTCGGTATAACTGGTTTTGGTGGGAGCGAGCATGTACACCACTCCATCGCCGGCGGTGTCGCCTCCGCCGTTGGTGACGCCGTAGATGTCTCCGCCCGCATCGAAAAGCAGACTACCGTTGGGATAACTTCCGGTTGTGGTAGAGGCGCCGAACGAATACAGGATCGACTCAACTCCCAACGTGGTGCTGGTGGGTGGGACGAACTTGTACAGCGTGCCCTGGTCGTACGCGCCGCCGAAAGACGTGACGCCATACAGGTTTCCGGTGGAGTCCAGCATGACCGGCCCACTAGGCGTGCTGCCGTCAGCGAGGTCGCCGAAGGTGTACAGGACGCTTTCGGCATAAGAGGTGCCGTTCTTGGTCGTAAGCTGGTAGAGCACGCCGCTGTCCCAAGTTCCGCCGCGCATCGTCACGCCGTAGAGCGTTCCCGCGGTGGTGAGAGCAAGTGCGGCCGTCGCGGGAAGGCGTCCGTCTGAACCTCCGGTGAAGGCATAGAGTTGCTTCTGAGTCCACGTGCCGCCTTTCACTGTGGGCGGAATCAGCTTGTAGACCACGCCGCAATTGCAGATGGGATCGCCGCCTAAATTGGTGGTTCCGTAAAAGGCCCCCGCCTGATCCTTGACGAGATCGGAAATCGGTACGTATCCGCCGGTTCCGTAGGGAACGAAGCTATAGAGCGTGGTCAGTGTCCAGGCGCCGCCGGAGACCGCCGGTGGGGACAATTCCATTACTGTTCCCACTCCGTAGGCTCCGCCGCCGCGGGTGGTGCCGTACAGATTTCCCGATCCGTCTTCGAGCAGAGCGCCTTGGGGCCAGAAGCTGGTGGTTTCAGAGAAGGTATAAATCGTGTTCATCGTTTGCGCGTTCGCAACACAGCTGAGCGCAACAACAGTCAGGATCAGGAGAGCTTTTCTGAGAGCAAATATCCGAACGCACATATCTTCTCCTTGGGTGGTGCGGGGGGAGATTCTTCGTAGAGCGGCTGATAAACTGCGCCATCCGCCTCGATGAACCGGGCGCTAAATGGTATTCACGGAAAAACTTCTTGGCAAGATGAAGAAATCTGCAACATTGGCGAGGGGTCCGACCGCGGTGAATAGCCGGGGCGTGAGGCGGTCGAGCTTCGCTCGACGGACCAGCCGAAGGCGGCTGTCCCTACACTCTTGTTACCAAAGGGGGTTCCGCCGTTCAGACGTTCCAGCTATAATGACTTAGTGATGTCGACGGTTTGCGATGCTGCAGAAGAATCCAAATTCGAATTTGCCCGAGTGCTGGCTGCACTGCCTAGTGTGTCCGCGGCGTTATCGGGCGAATTTGCCGTCACGTTTGCGTCCCAGCCTCTTCGGTAGTGACTAACTTCTCAATCCTCTGCCTCTGATTCGCTTCGACCGCGTGTGTCCGAACCAGGATTCCCGCGCTTCGAGGCTGCCTTTCCCCACAACGGGCAACTGACTACTGACGGTTGCTAACGGAGGATTCCATGACCACGAAGACCATGACCGCCACTGACGTTTCTTCGACGATCGGTCCCAAGATCAAGACCGCCCTGCCCGGGCCCAACGCCAAGCGCGTGCTCGAGGGCGACCAGAAATATATTTCGCCGTCCTACACACGCTCGTACCCGATGGTGGCCAAGAGCGGCCGCGGTATCGTGGTGACCGATGTCGACGGCAACGAGTTTTTTGATTTCTCGGCCGGCATTGCCGTGACCTCGACCGGCCACTGCCATCCCGAGGTGGTTGCCGCCATTCAGAAGCAGGCGGGCGAACTGATCCACATGTCGGGCACCGATTTCTACTACGAGAGCATGGTGACACTGGCGGCGCGGCTGTCGAAGATTGCGCCCATGCCCGGCCCGCACCGTATTTACTACGGCAACTCCGGAGCGGAGGCGATTGAGTGCGCGCTGAAACTGGCGCGCTACCACACCAAGCGGCAGAACGTGATCGCTTTCTTTGGCGCATTTCACGGGCGGACGATGGGTGCGTTGTCGCTGACGGCGTCGAAGCCGCAACAGCGGCGGCGGTTTGCTCCGCTCGTCCCCGGGGTGACGCATGTGCGTTATCCCGACGTGTATCGCGGCTGCGTGGGCGGCACGCAGGATCCGGACAACTTTGCGCTCGGTTGTGCGCGCTTCATTGAAGAGAAGTTGTTCAAGACCACGCTTGCCCCTGAAGAAGTGGCCGCGATCTTCGTCGAACCCGTGCAGGGCGAGGGCGGATACGTCGTGGCGCCGACGATCTTTATGCAGGAACTGCGGCGCATCTGCGACCGTCACGGCATCATGCTGGTCGTCGACGAAGTTCAGAGTGGCATTGGCCGCACGGGTAAGTGGTTCGCCGTCGAGCACACTGGTGTTGAGCCGGACATGGTCTGCATGGCGAAGGGCATCGCATCGGGCATGCCGCTGGGCGTTACCATGACGCGCGCGGAAGTGATGGACTGGGTTCCCGGTTCGCATGCTTCGACTTTCGGCGGCAATCCCGTGGCGATCGCGGCGGCTCTAGCCACGCTCGATGTGATCGAGAAGGAACACCTGCTTGAGAACTCGGCCAGCGTGGGCAACCACATGATGAAGCGCATGGCCGACTGGCCGAAGAAGCTGAAGCTGGTGGGCGATGTGCGCGGCCGCGGACTGATGATCGGCGTCGACATTGTGAAGGACAAGGTCACGAAAGAATACGCCAACACGGACCGCGACCGCATTGTGGAAATGGCGTTCGAGCACGGCGTGCTGTTCCTGGGCTGCGGGCCGAGCACGGTCCGGATCTGCCCGCCGCTGGTGGTCACCAAGGAAGAGGCCGACGTCGCGGCGGATGTGCTCGAAGAGTGCATTGCCACGGTTGGCAAAGGCGCGTAACTGACTGGATAACTGACCAGTAAGACCTCCACTACGGAGGCACAGAGACACCGAGAAAAACGAATCAAGAAATGTTTTTCTCCCGACTCTGTGTCTCCGTGGTGAATTAGTTTCTGGTAGGAAATCCCAACTTCGCGACCAGATCCTGGTAGGCTGGCTCGTGGGTCAGGTTGGTGAATGCGGGATCGGATTCCAGGCGCACCATGGAATCGTCGTGCTTATCGTAAGCGACCTTCAGGTACTGCAGCGCTTCCTGTTTGTTCCCCAAGAGTGAGTCGGTCTCGGCCACGAAGTAGGGCGACTGCAGTCCGCTCTCGTAGAGTTTCTTCTGCAACGCCAGCGTATTGCGCAGCATGCCTGGGGCGCCTGCCGCTGCGAAGCCTTTCGAGGCAGCGTCCGCGAGTTTGAGACTCGAGTTGTCTCGCATCAGAACAGCTTCCGTCTTCCACTCCTGCAAATAGTGGGAATAGTCACCGCTCTCAAGGAAGGCGCTCTTCAAGTAACGGTGGGGAGAGACGAAATCGGGTTCCGTGGCTTCGAGTTGTTTCAGGAGTGCGGTGCCCTCCTCGCGGCGTCCAACCGCGCAGAGCAGACTTCCCTTATCAGCCAGAACTGATTTCGATGCCGGATCCAGCGTTTGTGCGCGCTCAATCTCGGCCACGGCCTCCGCCTGGCGGCCGATGGTTGCGAGATAAGTGGCATACCAGTGGTGCGCGACCGCGTTGTTGGGATTCAGGTCGAGGGCGCGGCGGAATTCGCGCTGGGCTCCGGCGGCGTCCCACGTACCGTAGAAAAGGGCGAAAGCCAGCGAGGCATGCGCCTCGGAAGACTGATCGTCGAGTTCCACAGCCCGTTTCGCCGCTGCCAGGGCGCGCGGGTAGGCGTCGCTGGCCGGCATCACGGTGTACTCGCGCAGCAGGTTGTAACAATCGGCAAGGCCCACGTAAGCCGGGGAGTAATTGGGATCACGGACAATGGCTTGGGTGAAGTAGTCCAGTGCCTTGTTCAATCCATCAGGGGTGCGCTTTTCCCAATAGAAGCGGCCTTTCAGATAGAACTGCTCCGCCTCGGCGTTGGAGGAATGATGGGCCGCATCTGAAGTACGCAGGTCAACAACTGGGATGTTCGTAGTTCCTGCTCTAGCCGAGCGGTGAGCGGGCCAAAAACTCCAGACAGCCAGAAGAAGGGCAGCGGCGGGAAAGGCCAGCGACCACCTCCATCCCTGCGACGGAGCCGCAATCGGCTTCGTGGCCGCAGCGTCGGGAGCAGCCTTGACCAATACCGGGCCTGGCGGAGCCGGCAGCGGTGCCGGGACGTGGGTGGGCGCGATCCAGCGGTAGCCGCGGCGCTCGACGGTCTCGATGAAGACGGGATTGTCGGCGGAGTCCCCTAAGGCGTCCCGAAGGCGGTTGATGGCGCTGCTGATGCCGTGATCGAAGTCGACAAACACGCCTTCGGGCCAGAGTGCCTGGCGGAACTGGTCACGGCTGAGGACTTCGTGAGGGTGACTGAGCAGCAGCCTAAGCGCGCGAAAGGGAAGATCCTGAATCTTGACCTTGACGCCGCCCTTGCGAAGCTCGCCCGAGTACACGTCGGCCTCGAACACTCCAAAACGAATTAACGCGCTCGATCGTCGGGCTGGTTGCATGCGCTTCTGGCTCAGGGGGGAGTCTAGCATCGCCAGTTCCGCTGAAGAATCGCCACTTCGTGCTATGCCACCACCACCTTCGTCCGAGTGAGAGGTCGTTGTATTGTCCTGGAAAAACTGGACTTAGCGCGTGAACTAGGTTTGCAGCAGGCGTGAATTGACGCCTGGCCGACTGTCGGCGAGAGTACCCGCGAGAGGCTGCTGTGTGTGGCCTCGAAAGACGGAATTTTTGTTGCTGCCTTCTTTGGGGGGAGGATAGCGACCGGGCTCGCGGCTTTGTCCGCGGGCTTGTTTTTATTGGCGGACCGCAGATTGCGGGTGACAAGTCGCCAAGTCTGGCGTTTCCCCGTCTGGGAAATACTCAACGTCAATTTTGTGGATATGTGAGGCGGATCACATATCGGGAGAGTCTTCTTCAGTAGATTGAAGTTGATCTCCCATGCTTCCCGCCGTTCTCACGCAATCGATCATTCATAGCCTGGACTGGGTTGCGCACCGGACTCTGCGGGCAGACCCGCGGCCTCAGCATCAGCGCACCGGGTCGCACGGGGAAGAAGATGCGTTCTTCTACCTGAGGAAGCTGGGTTATGTGATGGTGGCACGCAATTTTCGTTCGCCGCGCTGCCGAGGGGAAATCGACCTGATCGGCTGGGACGCGGATGTTCTTTGTTTCATTGAAGTTAAGACGCGGACGTCGCGCGACGTGAAGACCGCCGAGGCGGCCGTGGACCGGCACAAACGGCGCGAGGTCGCCCAGGTGGCACGGGAATACCTGAGGCGGCTGCCACCAACGTGCCAGTGGAGATTCGATATTGTAAGCGTATACTATGCAAACCTTGGTTCCAGCCCGCAGATCGAAGTGTTTCGCAACGCTTCCTTGACGGCGTAAGATATTAAGTTTGCAGCGACCCCGCTGAAAGGATTCAGTAATTGCCTGAGCTAAGAAAAGATCCGATTGTTGGTCGCTGGGTGATTATTTCGACGGACCGGGCGAAACGCCCAACCGATTTTGTCCGCGAGAATATGAAGATCAAGGGGGGATTCTGTCCCTTCTGCTATGGGAACGAAAGCAAGACCCCTCCTGAGATTCAAGCGTACCGTCCCAACCCGAACGGCGGCCCGGCTCCGCAACGGGATACTTCAGGATGGACCGTTCGCGTGGTCCCCAACAAATTTCCAGCCTTGGGCATCGAAGGCACGCTGAACCGCCAGGCCGAGGGCATGTTCGACCGCATGAACGGGATCGGGGCGCATGAAGTCATCATTGAGACGCCCGACCATACGGCGAGCCTCGCGACCCTGCCTCCCAAGAGAATCGAAGATGTTCTGTGGACCTTCCGCGACCGCATCCTTGATTTGAAAAAAGATCGCCGGTTCAAGTACATCCTGATCTTCAAGAATCACGGAGAGGCCGCCGGCGCGTCGCTGGAGCACGCGCACTCACAGCTCATTGCGCTGCCCATTCTTCCCATTAACGTCGTGCAGGAACTCGAGGGGGCGAAGCAGTATTTCCTATACAAGGAACGCTGCGTGTTCTGCGACATCATTCGCCAGGAGATGGACAGCGGTACGCGCGTGGTGGCGGAGAACGAGAACTTTCTCACACTGGCGCCGTACGCTCCCCGGTTTCCGTTCGAAACCTGGATTCTGCCGAAGCAGCACGAGTCAGCGTTTGAGAATTCGTCGTCGCACATGTTCGAGAACCTGGCTCGGGCGATGAAGGATCTGCTCAGCCGCGCTGACCGGGTGCTCGACAACCCACCCTACAATCTAGTGATCCATACTTCGCCGGTGCAGGATCCGACGAACGATCACTATCACTGGCACATTGAGTTCATGCCCAAGTTGACCAAGACCGCTGGATTCGAATGGGGGACAGGCTTCTATATCAATCCGACCCCGCCGGAAGAAGCGGCGAAATTCCTGCGCGAGGCGAACGTGGAAGAGCCTGCGCCGGTTTCCGTCGGGTAGGTGGAAGTCGCAACTGGAAGCATGGGTTCACAGAAGCGAATTCCGAAAAATGAAGGGCACGGCTTGGCGCCGTGCCCTTCGCAATTGGGCCTAGAGAGAGTGAAGGGCTGTGAATGCTCACGGGATCCCTTCATGAAGGCAGCTTAAGCAGAGTCGAGTGGCAGTTTGTCACGAAGTTGTAAAAGTTTTGCGAATAGTAAAGTCTCGGCGGTGTTCGCCCGTTCATTGACGTCTCGTCCTCTCGACCACTAGTATGACCGGTTTTGAGGTTCCCCATGAAACGCTGCTGGCTGGTGCTTCTGCTCGCGGGGTGGGCCTTCGCCTCCCCTGCTCCTTCCACTCTGATTGCGAACGTGCCGGGGCGGACGACGATCAATCTCGACGGCGCGTGGCGGGCCATCGTCGACCCGTTCGACAACGGCAAGTCGAGTTTCTTTCGCAATGAAAAGCCGCGCAGCAAAAGCGAGCGCGTCGAATATAGCTTCGACGCGTCGCCCGTGATGAATGTCCCGGGGGACTGGAACACCCAGCGCGAATCGCTGATGTTCTATGAAGGGCCCGTATGGTACCGGCGGGAGTTCAGTTATCACAAGCGGGCAAACACCCGGGTCTTTGTTTACTTCGGCGCGGCGAATTACCAGTCCACCGTTTACCTGAATGGAGAGAAGCTGGGGGAGCACGAAGGTGGATTCACGGCGTTCAATTTCGAGGCGACTTCGGTCCTGCGCGACGGCGACAACTTTCTGATTGTCGAAGTCAGCAACGCGCGACGCGCCGACGCCGTGCCGGCCTTGAAGTTCGACTGGTGGAGCTATGGCGGAATTACGCGCGACGTGATGCTGGTTGAAGTGCCGGCAGTCTTCATTCAAGATTATTCCGTGCAACTGGCGAAGGGCTCGCAAAACGAGATTGCCGGATGGGTGCAATTGAACGGCGCACAGGCTCCGCAGAAGATCACGCTGGAGATTCCGGAGGTTGGCGTTCACGAGACGATTACCGCCGACGGGACGGGCCACGCGAGTTTTCACTTCACAGCGAAGCTGGAGCTGTGGTCTCCCACGCACCCCAAGCTCTACGAATCGGTCGTCAAGAGCGGCCATGACACGGTCCGCGATCAGATCGGCTTCCGCACAATCGAAGTGCAGGGAACCAACATTCTGCTGAATGGCAAGCCCATCTTTCTTCGCGGAATTTCGATGCACGAGGAAGCGCCATTCCGCGAGGGGCGCGCCTTCAGCCCCGAAGATGCGCAGACTCTGCTCGGGTGGGTGAAAGATCTGGGATGCAATTTCGTGCGCTTCGCTCACTACCCGCATAACGAGAATGAGGTTCGTCTCGCCGATCGCATGGGGCTGCTGGTATGGTCTGAGATTCCGGTTTATTGGGACATCGACTGGTCGAATCCGGCGACGCTGGCGAATGCTCAGGCGCAACTGCGCGACGAGATTGCGCGCGATCATAACCGCGCGGCGGTGATCTTGTGGTCGCTGTCGAACGAAACTCCGGTGAAGCCGGAGAGACTGACGTTCTTGAAGGCACTCGCGCAGGAAGCGCGCGAACTCGATTCTACGCGGCTGATCACCTCCGCGATGAACCACGTTGACGATACGAGTGCCGACGTGCGCACCATCAGCGATCCGCTGGGTGAAGTGCTGGACGTGCTCAGCATCAACGAATACTTAGGCTGGTACTGGGGGCGTGTGGAAGATGCCGACAAGATGCAATGGAAAGCGACGTGGAACAAGCCCCTGATCGTCAGCGAATTTGGGGGCGGGGCCCCGTACGGGCGACACGGTGATGCGGATGAAATCTGGACGGAGGAGTATCAGCAGAATTTGTACCAGCACCAGCTGGGCATGATCGAGCGCATGCCAAACCTGGCCGGACTGAGCCCGTGGGTCTTGATGGACTTCCGCTCTCCGGCGCGCATGCTTCCCGGCGTGCAGGATTATCACAATCGCAAGGGGCTGATCTCGAATCGTGGCCAGCGTAAGCTGGCGTTTTACACACTGCAGGGGTTCTACAAGAAACTGGCGGAGGCGGGGAAATAGCGCGTGGTCCTACGCGCGAGATCCTTCCCTTCGCCTGAAAAACGGCTCCGGTCAGGATGACGCCGTTAGAAAATCGGCAGGCGTGGATCAGCCTTGGGTGCGATCCTGGACTTCCTCGTTCCAGGCCATTTGGATCGCTTCCAGCTTGCCTTCGTTGGAGGCCTTCGGATCGCCGACGAAGTCCGGTAACGCGGTGACGTAGCGGTGCAGGTCGGTGAAGCGCACGGTGAGCGGATCGAGTGTGGGATGCGTCTCGGAAAGCAGAATGCCGATGTCTTCGGGGTCGTCCCAGGTTAGTTGCTTTGCCATCCTCAGTGCTCCTCGGAGACGTAATTGCGATTCCATGCGGGAATCTCGACGACCACCTTGCCGGGCTTGGTAATCTGCGCTTGGCAGCCGAGACGCGAGTTTAACTGGAGATCGGCAGCCATGTCCAACCGGTCGGCCTCGTCGTCGTCCATAGGAGAGAGATTCTCGGCGCCCTCCTTCACCCAGATATGGCAGGTTGTGCACGCGTTGTTGCCGCCGCAGGCGTGATCGAGCGTGATGTGATGGTTCAGCGCTACATCAAGGATCGACTCTTCCTTGCCGTGATATTCATAAGGCAGTTTGCCGTGTTCAAACTGCACGGTCTTGCCTTCGGGCTGGAAGGTGACCTGCACCGTGTTTTCGCCGGGAGCGTCTTCGGTCAATGTGCCGGCTCCTTGTGTTTTTTCTTCAGCCATTTGCGCACCTCTAACTCTCAATCAATATCTCGCGTTGACATCCTGAGCGAAGAGGATTTCGCGCGAAGCGAGAAATCCACGCAGTCTAAGGATCCCTATACTCGCCCCTTCAGGTGTGCGGCGCCAATAGGGATCCTTCGACTCCGTGCGACCTCGCATTCGCGAAGTCGCACTCCGCTCAGGATGACAATACGAATAATTCATTCAAATTCAGCTTTTGCCATGGGATGCGGAGCGGTCGGGCCTTCGCCCAGATCCGTCTCGTCCATGTTCTTGCCTTTCAGCGCCGATGATACGGCGGTGTCCATCATCAATTCAGCCAGGCGCATCGTGCCTTGATTCAGCGTGTCGATGGCCTTTCGGATCGCTTGATAGTCTTCTTCCCCGTTCACCGCGACCAAAGCCTTCTCCATCTTCGCGATCTGCTTCTTTTCGTCGGTGGTGAGTTGGCCCCAGGCCGCGCTCTTCTTGCCTTTTTCGAGAGCGGCGAGAATTGTTGAAGTTTCCGCCCGCGCTTCAATCAGTTGGCGTTGCCGGAAATCTTCTTCGGCATTGTCGAACGAGTCGAGGATCATGCCTTCGACCTGCTCGTCGGTCAGACCATAGCTAGGTTGGACCTGAATCTCCGCCTCTTTGCCACTCCGCTGCTCGCGCGCAGAGACATGCAGGATGCCGTTAGCATCGATCAGAAACTTGACCTCAACGCGCGGAATGCCAGCCGCCATGGGCGGAATTCCTTTGAGATCGAAGCGCGCCAGTGAACGGCAGTCCTTCGCCAGTTCGCGCTCGCCTTGGAGCACGTGGATCGCGACGTTGGTCTGGCCGTCGATCTGCGTGGTGTAGAACTGCGTGGCCGATGCTGGGATGGTCGAGTTGCGCAGGATGATTTTGTCGGTGACTCCGCCAGCGACTTCGATGCCGAGCGAGAGCGGAGTCACATCGAGCAGCAGCATGTTTTCGGTGGCCTCTGACCCGCCGCCGAGGATATTGGCCTGCACGGCCGCGCCCAGCGCCACGACTTCGTCGGGATTCAAGTCGGTGTGCGGTTCGCGGTGGAATAGCTCTTTCACCAGCGCGCGAACTTTGGGGATGCGCGTCGATCCGCCGACAAGGACGACCTCGTCGATCTGTTCGGGCTTGAGGCCCGCATCTTTCATCGCCTGTTTGCAGGGACCGACTGTACGACCGATGACTGGCTGAATGAGTTGCTCGTACTGCTCGCGCGTAATCTCGCGCCGGTAGTGCTTGCCACCGGGCAATTCGATGTCAAGTTTGACCGAAGGCTGCGAAGAGAGCGCGATCTTGGCTTCGATGACGGCCTTGCGGATCGCCTGCACCGCCTCGGCATTACGGCGAAGATCGAGGTCGAGGTCGCCGCGAACATCGTCGAGCGCAATGGTGATCAGCAGGTTGTCAATGTCATCGCCGCCGAGATGCGTGTCGCCGTTGGTGGCGATGACTTCGAAAATTCCGTCGTGCAGCTTGAGGATCGAGATGTCGAACGTTCCGCCGCCCAGGTCGTAAACTGCGACGATGCCGTTCTGCTTCTTGTCGAGGCCATAGGCGAGCGACGCAGCCGTCGGCTCGTTGACCAGGCGCAGGACCTCGAGGCCCGCGATGCGTCCAGCGTCCTTCGTAGCCTGACGCTGCGCGTCGTTGAAGTAGGCGGGGACAGTGATCACGGCCTTCGTCACCGGGCCGCCAAAGAACCGTTCGGCACTGCGCTTGAGCTGGCGAAGAATCAGCGCGGAAATTTCCGGCGGAGTAAATGTCTTGTCGCCCAGCGTGATACGGAGGACTTCTCCTGCCTGCATATCGTCGGCAAGGCGAAAGGGAAAGAGTTTCAACTCTTCCTGGATGTCTTCCATGCCGCGTCCCATCAGGCGTTTGATCGAGTAGACGGCGCGCTCCGGAGTTTCGATCAGGGAATTGCGCGCGGCGTTGCCGACGACCGGTTGATTGTTCGCGTCGAGCGCGACTACAGACGGCAGCAGGTTCAAGCCGT
>ODAK010005320.1_pt1 | contig 13089 bp, 13 predicted proteins | sample 1539591 | NCBI WGS metagenome assembly ODAK01 (sample SAMEA3539303, study PRJEB22396) | soil metagenome | biome: tundra; feature: field; material: soil | place: USA | collected 2010-05 | depth 0.15 m | reverse complement strand
TGGCGCGGGTGCTGGCGGTGGCGCTGGGGCCGGGGCAGGGTTCGGGGCCGGCGGCCTGGGCGGCGGCGCGAGCTCGGTTTCCTTGCCCCTGGCCGACTTCGCCCGGAGCGAGCCGGTGGTGGTCGCCGTGGCGCTTGGCCAGACCTTCCTGTTCGTCGGCCTGCTCGTGACCTGGCTGATCGTTGTCTTCAGGCCGCTCCTTACCGGACGGCTGGGCCGGCCGCGCGAGCTCGACGACGAGCACCTCCCCGCCGCCACGAGAACGGCGTAACCCTTCCGAAAGGCTGCGTCCGCCAATATCAATGCAGATCAAGCGACAAGCCGGAGGATAGGTACAGTGAAATAGATCGCGATCCTGTTCCTCGAACTTAATAACAACTGAATACGCGCATCAGACAACACCAAGGCGAGGCGACGGTCGGACATCGGACCGTCGCCTCTTCCGTGCCCTGCGGGTGCCGAGCCGCTCCGGCCGGCACCCGGGACTGCGTAAGGGAATCGAAAGGGTCCAGCGCCAAGAATGGGTCCACGCAGCGATCGGGATGAAGGCGGGCGAGTCGAAATGGGCGATCAGATCTTGTGCTTCGCAGCCGGGTCCGCCGGGCGCGGAGCGTCCGAACGAGTACGCTCCGTGGCGGGAGGCTGAGCGGATGCGCGTTCTCGTCGCCGAAGATGATCCGGGCCTGCGCGACGTGATCGCGCTCGGGCTTCGCGATGCCGGCTATCAGGTCGACGCCGTCGACCGGGGTGACGACGCGATCGACCAGCTCAAGTGGTACGACTACGACGTCGCGATCATCGACTGGCGGATGCCCGGCGCCGAGGGGATCGAGGTCGTCGCCTGGGCCCGCCGCAACGGCAAGCCGACCGCGCTCCTGATGCTCACGGCCCGCGACGCGGCGGCGGACCGGATCCGGGGCCTTGACACCGGCGCCGACGACTACCTGGTCAAGCCGTTCGACTTCGGCGAGCTGTTGGCCCGGGTACGGGCGCTCCAGCGCCGGCCCCGGGGCGTCGACGGGCCGGTCCTCGAGAAGGGCAGCGTTGCCCTCGACCCCGTCAGTCGGGCGGTTACCGTCGCGGGCCGGCTCCTCAACGTGACCGCAACCGAGTACCTGATCCTGGAGCTGCTCCTGCGGCGCTCGCCGGCGGTCGTCGAGCGCAAGGCAATCGCCGAGCACGCTTGGGCCGACGAGACGGACCCGCTCGGTTCGAACGCGATCGATGTCCAGCTCAGTCGCCTGCGAGCGAAGCTGCCCAACGCGGGCATCCGGATCGTGACCGTCCGCGGTGCGGGCTATCGACTGGAGGAGGCGTGACCGCGCTTCGGCCGCAGGAGGTCCGCCGGCAGTCGATCCGGGTTGCCCTGGCCGCCACGGCCGTCGTGGCGATCGTCTACTTCGCCGTGTCCGTGGCGGTGGTCGCCATCGTCGACCGCAACCTGACCGCCCAGATCGATGGCCAGCTGACGGACGCGCTGCGGCGGTCCCTCAGTCAACCGTTCCCGGGGGGAGGCGGCCACTACGCGCCGCCCGACTCGGGCCGCCCCGGAGGGCTGCCATTCCTGACCTGGACGGTGCAGCCGAACGGGACTGTGTTCGCACCCGATAGCAATCCCACGCTGCCCGCCGCGTACCAGACGGCCACCAGCCCGCAGACCGCCTCGATCGGTGGGATCGACATGCGGATTGCCGGCGCGCCCGCCGGGGACGACTACGTGATCGTCGGCCAGAACCTCGACAGCGTCGCGCAGGCCCAATCGACCCTGATCCTGGCCGAGCTCTTGATCGGCCCCCTCCTCCTGCTCGTCGTGTTCGTCGGCGCCGTGGCGATCGGGCGGCGCGTCGCAGGCCCGATCGAGCGGGCGAGCCGGCGCCAGCTCGAGTTCACCGCCGACGCCTCCCACGAGCTGCGCACGCCGCTGTCCGTGATCGAGGCGCACACCAGCCTGGCCCTGGCCCAGGATCGATCCGAGGCGTGGTACCGGACGGCATTCGAACGGGTCGATCTCGAGTCGAAGCGGATGCGCCGGCTGCTTGATGACCTGCTCTGGCTGGCCCGCTTCGACGCGACGAGCGTTCCGCCCAACGTGGAGCCGGTCGACCTGGGCGTGCTCGCGGCCCAGACCGCCGATCGATTCGGCGTCGTGGCCGAGGCCCGTCATCTGCGCCTCGACATCCGGGTTCCCGACGAGAGCCTCGTGATCAACGCTCCGCCGGAGTGGCTCGACCGGCTGTTGGGCGTGCTCCTCGACAACGCCTGCAAGTACTCGCCCGACGGCGGCGCCGTGACGGTCAGCGTCGTGCCCGAGCGGACCCGGATCGCCCTGGTCGTCGACGACACCGGGCCGGGCATCCCGGAGGCCGAACGGGCCCAGATCTTCGACCGCTTCCATCGCGCCAGCGCGGAGCAGGGCGGGGCGGGCCTTGGCCTGGCGATCGCCGACGCAATCGTCCGGGCCACGAACGGCCGCTGGCGAGTCGATGGCGCGCCGAGCGGCGGTGCGCGCATGGCGGTCAGCTGGGAACGGGCCTTCGGCGGCCCGCGTGAGCCGGCTCCGGTCAAGTCATCGGCTCGGGTGGCTTCCTCGGACTGACGTCGCTGCGTAACCGTTTCGAAAGAGACGGCGGCCCAATCTGCGGGCATGACAGCAATCAAGGGGTCCACTGACAAGCCCATCGTCGACATCGTCGTGCCGGTCTACAACGAGGAGCACGACCTGGAGCCGAGCGTCCGCCGGCTGCGGACGTATCTCGACGAGCGGTTCCCGTTCGGCGCCCGGATCACGGTCGCCGACAACGCCAGCACCGATGCGACGTGGCAGCTCGCCCAGCGGCTCGAGGCCGAGTTGCCCGGCGTCCGGGCGATCCACCTCGACCAGAAGGGTCGCGGTCGCGCCCTGCGCAGCGCCTGGCTGGCCAGCGATTCGACCGTCGTCGCCTACATGGACGTGGACCTGTCGACCGGTCTCGACGCCCTCCTGCCACTCGTGGCCGGGCTCCTCTCGGGCCACAGCGAGATCGCCATCGGCAGCCGTCTGGCCCCGGGCGCCCACGTCGTCCGCGGCCCGAAGCGAGAGGTCATCTCGCGCTGCTACAACCTGCTCCTGCGGACGCTCCTGGCGACACGCTTCCGCGACGCCCAGTGCGGCTTCAAGGCGCTGCGCACCGATGTCGCGCGGGAGCTCCTGCCGCTGGTCCAGGACCAGGCCTGGTTCTTCGACACGGAGCTCCTCGTCCTGGCCGAACGGGCCGGCCTGCGAATCCTGGAGGTGCCGGTCGACTGGGTCGACGACCCGGACTCGCGGGTCGATGTCGGTGCCACGGCGCTGGCCGACCTGCGCGGCGTGTGGCGGCTGATCCGGCAGCGCCGATCGGTCGTCCTGGCTGGATTCGGCGGATCGCCGGCCAGGCGCGGGCTGGGCAGCCAGGTGGGCCGGTTCGCGGCGGTGGGCGTCGTCAGCACGCTCGCCTATGTCGCCCTGTACAGCCTCGTCCGAGCCTTCGAGCCGGCGCCGCTGGCCAATGCCCTGGCCCTGATCACGACCACCGTCGGCAACACCGCCGCGAATCGCCGGCTCACGTTTGGCGTGCGCGGTCGGGCCGACCTCGTGCGCGACCACATGGCGGGCCTCGCCGGGTTGGCCGTGGCCCTCGTCATCACGACAACTGCGATCGCCCTGCTCGATGCCGCCGTGGCCCGGCCCGGCCGGGTCGTCGAGCTGGCTGTCCTCGTCGCGGCCAATGCCTTCGCAACCATCTGCCGGTTCGGCCTGCTTCGGGCGCTGATCGTCCCCGGTGGCCGGCCGGCTCCAACGTCGATCAATCTCGAAAGGACACCGTCATGACCTCCGTCACCCGGCCCGGCCTGGAGGCGGAGCTGCCTCGCGTCGGGCGGCTTCCCGGCGAGCGCAGCTGGTTGCGTGGGCGATCTGATTCGGCCGCCTGGGTGCGCCCGGCCCAGGTCAGCGTCGCTGCCCTTGCGGCCATCGTGTACCTGGTCAACCTGACGATCAGCGGCTACGCCAACACCTACTACTCGGCGGCCGCCCTGGCCGCCTCGAAGAGCTGGTCGCCCTGGTTCTTCGGGTCGTTCGATGCCGCCAACTTCATCACGGTCGACAAGCCGCCGCTGGCCACGATGCTGATGGGCCTGTCGGTCCGCCTGTTCGGGCTGAGCTCGTGGAGCATCCTCCTGCCCGAGGCGCTCGCCGGCGTCGCCACGGTTGCCCTCCTGTTCGTGGTGGTCCGCCATTCGTTCGGCCCGGTTGCCGCGACGGTCGCCGGGCTGGTCATGGCCCTCACCCCCGTTGCCGTTCTCATCTTCCGCTACAACAACCCCGACGCACTCCTGACCCTGCTCCTGGTCGGCGCAGCCTGGGCCGCGTTGCGTGCGATCGAGGCCGGGCGACTGCGCTGGATCGTCGTCACGGCGGTGCTCGTCGGCTTCGCCTTCAACACGAAGTACCTGCAGGGATTCCTGGTCGTGCCCGCCTTCGCGATCACCTGGCTGATCGCGGCCCCGGTCAACCTGCGCCGGCGGCTGCTCGGGCTGGTGGTCGCCGCCGTCACCCTCCTGATCAGCAGCGGCTGGTGGGTCCTGGCCGTGGAACTCATCCCGGTGGCTGCCCGCCCGTTCATCGGCGGCAGCACGAACAACTCGGCCATTCAGCTCCTCCTCGGCTACGACGGCCTCGCCCGCATCTTTGGCGGCAGTGGCGCTGGCCCCGGCGGCGGCGGCGGTGGCGGTGGTGGCTTCAGCGGGGCGACCGGCATCCTGCGCCTGTTCAATGCGGAGTTCGGCGGTGGGATCAGCTGGCTCATCCCGTTTGCCCTGATCGGCCTGGTGTCCGGGCTCGTCCTGCGCGGACGGGCGGCTCGAACGGACCGGGCGCGGGCAGGCTACCTGGTGTGGGGCCTGTGGCTGGCCGTCCACGCGATCGTCTTCAGCTTCATGTCGGGGATCATCCACAGTTACTACGCGGTGGCCCTGGCCCCGGCGATCGCCGCCCTGGTTGGCGCGGGTGTGGTCGAGCTGTGGGCGCTCCGCGAACGCGTCCGCTTCGGCGGGATCGTCCTGGCCGGCGCAATCCTGGTCAGCTCCATCTGGAGCTGGCAGCTGCTCGAGCGATCGCCCGACTTCGTGCCTGGGCTCGGGCTGGTCATCGTGATCGTTGGTGCGATCGTGGGCGTCATCGTCAGCCTGCCTGCGACGGCCGACCTGCGCCGGACGCAGGTGCTCGCGGTTGCCCTCGGGATCGGCATCCTCCTCGCCGGCCCGCTCGTCTACACGATCAACACGATGTCGACCGGCTACTCGAGCGGCGATCCGCGGCCGGGACCGGCGGTCGTCTCCGATACGAACCAGGGCGGCTTCGGCGCTGGGCCGGGCGGCAATGGCGGCGGTTTCGCTGGGGGCACGCCGCCCAGCGGCACTGGCTTCGGGGCTGGCGCTGGCGGCGGCACGTTCGGCGGCGGAACCGGCTCGGCCGGCACGAGCCTGGGCGGCAATGGCTCCGACAGCGCCCTGGCGACGTACCTCGAGGCGAACAAGGGCAGCTCGACCTGGATCGTGGCGATGACATCGGCGATGCAGGCCGGTTCGCTCGAGCTCGCCACGGGCGACTCCGTCATGGCGATGGGTGGCTTCAGCGGCACCGACCCAGCTCCGTCGCTCGCCCAGATCCAGGCCTACGTGGCCGCCGGTCAACTGCGCTTCGTGCTGGTCGGCGGCAACGGCGGCGGTGGTGGCGGCAGCTCGACGGCCTCGGCGGTCAGCACCTGGGTCGCCTCGGTTGGGAAGGTCGTCGACTACGGCGGCGGCTCGGGGACCCTGTACGACCTCTCCGGCGTCGCCACGACCGGATCGTAGGAGGCCGCTGCCAATGATCTAGCCACGCGCCAAGCCATCGTCATCCAAGAGAGGTACGAAACCAGCATGGAAGACTTCGATCCCCAGACGCCCATGACGCCGCCGGAAGTCCCGGCCGCCAAGGGGCGCATGTTGGGCGCCCGACGATTGATCGCGACGACACTCCTGTCGGTCGGCATGATTGCCGTCGGCGGCGTCGCGATCGTCAACGCGGCGAGTCCGGCCCCGGCGGCGTCCGCACCGGCAGCGCCGGGTGGCAGCGGAACGCACGCCGCCCCGGCCAACTGCCCGAACATGCCCAACGGCTCGACCGCTCCGGCGGGCTGACCGGCACGCCCGACCCGACTGGCCGCGCGCAGCAGCGCGCCGCCGGTCGGGTCGGTTCCCAGTCACACTCGCCAGCAGTTGGCATTCGCCCGGCGTCGCCGAGGCAGGCAGGAGAACGCGATGACAGCTCCCCAGCCAGTCCCCCCAGCCCGATCCCGAGGACGCGTCGTCGTGACCGCGGTCGTGGCCATCCTGATCGTCCTCGTGGCCGGCGGCGGATACGGGCTGTGGTACCTCTTCCTGCGGCCGAGCGGGCCGGCAGCGGTGAGCACCGAATCGCTCGCCCCGCTGCCAGCCAACGCTGCCGCCTCCAGCCCGCTGCCGTCGGGCGGCCTCGAGGGATCCTGGAACGTGGACACGACGATCGGCTCGTTTTCCGACTCGACTGCTTCATTCGTCGGCTACCGGGTCCAGGAACAGCTGGCTTCGATCGGGGCGAATACGGCGGTCGGTCGGACGCCCAAGGTCAGCGGAACGCTCACGATCGCCGGCACCAAGCTCACGGCCGTCGCCATCACCGCCGACCTCACTGCCCTGCAGAGTGACGACCCACGCCGGGATGGCCAGCTGGTCCGAGGCGGGATCGAAACGGGCACCTACCCGACGGCCACGTTCACGCTCAGCTCGCCGATCGACCTTGGCGCGAGCCCGACCGATGGCCACGAGATCGACGCCACTGCCACCGGCCAACTGACCCTCCACGGCCAGGTGCAGACGGTCCAGATCGCGCTCAAGGCACGACTATCGGGATCCGTCATCGAGGTGGTTGGATCCCTGCCGATCGTTTTCAGCGACTACGGGATCCAGAAGCCGACCTCGTTCTCGGTCCTGTCGATCGCCGACCAGGGCACGCTGGAGTTGCAGCTCTTTTTCACCCACGCCTGACCGGGTGCCTGGCTGAGCTGGCTGGACCGGGGCCGCCTGGGCATCGAGGGACGCCCGCCCAGCACCGGCGGTACCCGGCTTCCTCGACCGGCGCGTCGCGCCAGCCACGTTCTTCTCGAATATTCGCAGGTGCAATACTCGAGAAGGCCGGACCCCTCCACGGCTGACTTGATTGGTCGGGCGCGCCCGATCCATGCGTGGCCAGCTCCGGGCAGGGCGAAGTTCAGCGGTACACCGCGCCATGCTGCTTCACGATTGCCCGGGCGAATATTCGAGAAGAACGGCGCGGTCGGCTCCGGGGCGGCCCGGCCTCGGCCCCGGGCACCCGAACCTGGCGGGCGGCTCGATCGAGCTCGGCCTCGATATGCGGCGGCTCCAGCCCGCGATCGGGCTCGGTGCCGGCTGGGCGGCCCGCTACGATGGCGCCATGCATTCCGTCGCGGTCGTAACGATCGTCTCGAGCTTCCTTGCCTCGGCGGTCGAGTTCGTCGAGGCGGTCACGATCGTGCTCGCCGTTGGGGTGACCCGCCAGTGGCGCTCGACACTGATCGGCGTTGCGGCAGCGGTCCTGGCCCTCGTCGTCCTGGTGACCGTCTTCGGGACCGCCCTCGCCGTGTTCGTGCCGATCAGCCTGCTCCGGCTCGTCGTGGGTGGTTTCCTCGTGATCTACGGACTCCAATGGCTGACCAAGGCCGTCCTGCGGGCCGCCGGAGCGAAGGCCAAGCATGACGAGGCGGCCATCTATGCCGCGGAGGTGGCCGAGCTCAGGGCTGAGTCGCCGGTCGCCAGCTCGGGCATGGACTGGATCAGCTTCACCGTCGCCTTCAAGGGCGTCCTTCTCGAAGGGCTCGAGGTCGCCTTCATCGTGGTCACGTTCGGGGCCAGCGCAAACCTCCTCGGGCCGGCGGCCGTCGGGGCGGCCCTCGCGGGCGTCCTCGTCGTGGCCATTGCCGTGGTCGTCCATCGACCGCTCGCCCGGGTCCCCGAGAACGCGATGAAGTTCGCCGTCGGCGTGATGCTCACCGGCTTCGGCACGTTCTGGTCGGGCGAGGGCGTGGGGATCGCCTGGCCGGGCGAAGACCTGGCGATCCTGGTCCTCCTGGCCGGCTACCTCGGCCTGGCCCTCGCCGGAGTCTGGATCGTGCGGGCGTTCGCCCGCCGAGCCGGTCGACCGAGCCTGGCTGCCGGCGCGGGAGCAGCCCGACCATGATCCGCTTCGCCCGCGCGTTCCTGCACTTCTGGGCCGACTTCCTGATCGGCGATCGGCTGGAGCTGTTCGTCGGTCCGATCCTCGCCCTGCTGATCGCCTGGCTGCTCGTTGGAGCCGGCCTGCCGGGCGCCGTCGTGGGGTCGCTCCTGTTCGGCGCGATCGCCCTGATCGGTGCCGTCAGCGTTGGACTGGTGGCCCGCCGGTGACGTTCTTCCAGGCGATCGTGCTTGGTTTGCTGCAGGGCGTCACGGAGCTGTTCCCGGTGTCGAGCCTGGGTCACTCGGTCATCCTGCCGGCTTTCTTCGGCTGGACCGACGTGGTGGCCGCCCAGGATGCCTCGGAGTCGTATTTTCTGGCCTTCCTTGTGGGACTCCACGTTGCGACGGCATTGGCCCTCGCCTGGTACTTCCGCGACGACTGGCGGCGGATCATCGGCGCCCTGTTCGATTCCCTGCGCCGGCGCGCGATCGAGACGCCCGACGCGCGGCTCGGCTGGTTGCTCATCGTCGCGACGATCCCGGCCGGCCTGCTCGGCCTGATCTTCGAGCACCAGTTGCGGATGGTCTTCGCCAAGCCCCTCCTGGCCGGCGTCCTGCTGTTCATCAACGGCCTGATCCTGCTGGCCGGCGAGCGTCTCCGACGGCGGTCGAGCCGGCCGCGGGTCCGCCCGCTGCGCCTGGGTCCGCCCGTGCGCGACCCCACTCGTGATGATCGGCGGGAGCTCGACTCGCTCGAGTTCCGGGAGGCCGGGGCGATCGGCGTCGGCCAGGTCTTCGCCTTGCTGGCCGGGATCAGCCGGTCCGGGATCACGATGGTCGCCGGCCTCGTCCGGGGGCTCGATCACGAGGACGCCGCGCGCTTCTCGTTCCTGCTGGCGACCCCGATCATCCTCGCCGCCGGCGTCTACAAGCTGCCCGACCTGCTCGGACCGAACGGCGCCGGGGTCCAAGGCCAGGTCCTCGCCGGAAGCATTGCGGCCGCGCTGGCCGCCTACGTGTCGGTGCGCTTCCTCAGCCGCTATTTCACGACCCGGACGCTCACGCCCTTCGCGATCTACTGCCTCCTCGCCGGGATCGTCACGGTCATTCGGTTCCACTGAATGAACCGCCTGCCGTTCGCCCGGCTGCGCACGAGGCGCACGTTGATGACGGTGGCCGGAGCCGTGGTCGCCGCCCTTGTGCTGTGGCGGATTCGCCCAATCGAACCGCTGTCCGATCCGAGGCCGGATCCTGAGCCCGATCCTGAGCCCGATCCGCCGCCCCGCTAGTGGATCAGCTTGAACGGCCGGTCTCGCCGACCACATCTGGACCTGCGCAGCGCGGCGAGACCTGGCCGACCGGCATGGGGACCAGGTTCCAGGCTGATCCGGTACTGCCTAGCCAGGTCCGTTGACAGATTCCGCCGCCAGGCGCGGTATGGACGAAGGCCAGGTCCGAAGGCTCAAGTCAGGAGGCCCTGGCGGGAATGCCGCGCACGAAACTGACCGGTTTGAAGCCGTAGTTGCGCCCGAGAACGGCTCCGACTCGCCATAACGCCGCCGGTGGCGGAATCTGACCATCCGGCCGCAGCGTTCAGCGCAAACGGGGCGGCCAGATCCGGGAGCGGATCGGCCGGGTTAGCCGAAGCTGCGCAGGTCGAGCGCCCGGCCCCAATGCAGGACGCGGACGGCTACGAGCACGCCGAATGCCGCCAGGACGAGGATCGCCGCCGCGGCGATCGAGCCGTCGAGGTCGCCGCCCTGGAACTGGCTGTAGACCACGAGCGGAAGGGTCTGGGTTCGGCCCTCGACGTTGCCGGCCAACATGATCGTCGCCCCGAACTCGCCCAGCGAGCGGGCCCAGCTCATGACCAGACCGGCGGCCAGGGCCGAGCTGGCGAGTGGAATCGTGATCGTCCGGAAGAGTTGCATCTCCGAGGCGCCGTCCACCCGGGCAGCGTCCTCGAGGTGACTGTCGACGGATGCCAAGCCGAAACGAGCCGACCGAATGAAGAACGGGGCCGAGACGAAGGTCTGGGCCAGGATGACCGCGACCGTCGTGAACGGGATCTCGAGGCCGAGGGCGTCGAGCGGTCCGCCGAGCAGCCCCCGCCGGCCCAGGGTCAGCAGCAGGGCCAGGCCCGCGACCGACGGCGGCAGGACGATCGGCAGGTCGATGATCGCCTCGAGGATCGAGATCCCCCGGAACCGCCGCCGGGCCAGCACGAATGCGAGGGGCAGCCCGATCAGGACGGTGAGGACCAGGCTGACGGCCGTGGTGACCAGGCTGAGCACCAGGGCGTCGATCACGATCCGGTCGCTGACGGCGGTGATGAGCGACCCGTCGAGCACCGCCCGTACGACGATCACGGCGATCGGCAGGCCAAGGCACAGACCCAGGAATCCGGCGAGCAGGTCGAGGGCGTCGCCGCCGGGCTTGATGCTGCCGGCCGGCTCGATCCTGCTGCCTGGCTCGATCCCGCCGCCTGGCTCGATGCCGCCCGCCGGGAGCTGCCGTAGCGCGGTCACGATGGCGGCAGGAACCCGAACGAGGCCAGGATCGCCTGGCCGTCCGGCCCGCCGAACCAGGTCAGGAATGCCTGGGCCGCCGCCGCGTTCCTCGATGCGTTGACCACGACTCCGGAGTAGGTCGCCGGCACGTTGGCGTCGGCCGGCACGGCGACCGTGGTCACCTTCGTCGACGTCCGGGCGTCGGTCACGTAGACGATCGCGGCATCACCCTCGCCCAGCTCGATCTTCGAGACGACCGCGGCCACGTTGTCCTCCTTGGACACGACGTTCGCGGCATACCCGGCCGCAAACCCGGCCGGATAGCCGGACTCCCTGGCCAGGTTGGTCACGAGCTGGGTGGCGTACTTCGTGATCGGCACGGCATCGCCGGCCGCGATCACTTTGACGCCGCTCCTGGCGAGGTCCGCCGGCGTGGTGATGCCGGCCGGGTTCGCGGTTGGCACGATCACCGTCAGCAGGTTGCCCGCGAACTTCAGCGGCGTGCCGCTTGCGAGGCCCTTGGCCACGAGCTTCTGGGGGTTGGTCGTGTCGGCCGACAGGAAGACGTCGGCCGGGGCACCCTGCTCGATCTGGGTCTCGAGGGCCGTCGAGGAATCGGTCGAGATCGTGAGGGTTGTGCCGGGGTTGGCCGTCTCGTAGGCGGCCTTGACCTTGGCCAGGACGGCCTTCAGCGATGACGCGCCGTAGATCGTCAGGGCGCTGGCCGCGGGCCGCGCACTGGCGGGAGTGGTTGAGGCTGCCTCCGTACTCGGCGCCAGGCTCTGAGCGGCCGTGGCGCCGCTGGAGGAGCAGGCGGCCAGGACCAGGGCGACGCCGGCGACCAACGCGCTGAGGCGGGTTCTCATCGATCGATTCTCCGGGTCATGGGACGAGCAATACCACGCAGTATTGGCCCTGAAGGATCGAATGTCTAGGTGTTGGTCGTCGGCCAGGGGCCCTCTGCGTCGGTTCGCCAAGGCCCGCTTGCTGTCAGATTCCGCCTTCATCGGCCGTCCGCCTGGTGGCACCCCATACGATGTGGGCATGGCCGGACCGAACGACGCCCTGATCGAGCGCTTCTACGGCGCATTCGCCCGCCGTGACGGCGCGGAGATGGCCGCCTGCTATGCCCCGAACGTGCACTTTCGCGATCCGGCATTCGGGGACCTCGAAGGCGCCGAGGCTGGGGCGATGTGGCGGATGCTCGCGACCACGGCCAGGGACTTTCGGTTGGAGCTGCTCGAGCATGCTTCGACCACGACCGGCGGCTCGGCCCACTGGTTGGCCCACTACACGTTCAGCCAGACCGGGCGGCCGGTCGTCAACGACGTCCAGGCCACGTTCCGCATCGCCGCTGGGTTGATCGTCGATCACGTCGACTCATTCGACTTCACTCGCTGGGCGAGCCAGGCCCTTGGGCCGCGCGGCCGGCTCCTGGGCTGGACGCCATTCCTGCGCTCGGCTGTCCGGCGGCGAGCCCGGGCCAACCTGGAGCGTTTCGTCGCAAACGAGCGGTCGCCCACCGTCTAGCCTTGAGCGGGCGCGTGTGATATCGAGAGGGAGCACGCCCATGGCCCACTCCACGCCGCCGGTTGCCAACCCGAGAGCCTTCGCGGTCACCCTGATCGTGGCCCTCGCCCTGGCCGCCGCGCTGTTCATCTACTTCGGGCTGGCCAGCCCGCCGGTTGGGCGGACTCCCCAGCAGGCCGCCGGGTACTTCGGCGTTCGCCTGATCCCGCTCGGCCTCGCCCTGATGATCATCGGCTTCGCCGAGACACTCGCGATCACCGTCGCCAACGCCCTGGCACCTCCGTCGGGTGGCCCGGCTCATGCCCGGGCGACGCTCGGCCTGTCGTCGCTCGCCGAGCTCCTGCGAGCGGTTGCCGGCCTGTCGGCAACGCCGGCCGGGATCGGTGCGCTCGTCGCCCTGCTGGGGGCGTTCCTGCTCGTCGGCTCGGGCGCAGCCGCCAGCTCGATTCCCTGAGCCGCCGTGTCAGCCGCCGGGCGCAGCCTCAGGCGCGGCAGGAGCCTCAGACGCGACTGGAGCCTCGGGAGTGACCGCGACCAGAGCGAACAGCGCCGCTGCCCGGGCGCGATAGCGTTCGTGGCGAATGCTCCGGCCGCGGAAGAACCACCAGAAGCCCACCACGAAGGCCAACACCAGCCGCCGCATTGGGATCCCCTGCTTCGGCCGGGAGTCGCGCCCCGGCGTCCGCGGAACGTACCAGAAGCCGATAAGCGCGCGCCACGCACTCGCGGCGGACCGATGTCGAAGTGGCCCGACAGCACGAGGGGGGACCGGCTGTCG
>ODAK010005319.1_pt1 | contig 13090 bp, 10 predicted proteins | sample 1539591 | NCBI WGS metagenome assembly ODAK01 (sample SAMEA3539303, study PRJEB22396) | soil metagenome | biome: tundra; feature: field; material: soil | place: USA | collected 2010-05 | depth 0.15 m | reverse complement strand
GTCATGACTAATCCTCCCGTTTTCCGAATATCCCACTTGCTTCGTTTTCACACGTCCGCACGCCCGCATGAGCGCGAGGTTTCCAAGAATTATACCCGGTAGCGCCTGCTTTTACAATGGTTTTACGGTAGCGAAGCCGCATACAACGATGGGAATGTCCTGTTTTGTTGGAGATAGGGTGGGATCTTTTTGTGCGCCTCGATACGGGAAAAGCGGACCCGGAGCGTCGAATCCGTGCGAGGGGCCGCAAGCGTTTGCTATTTCGGAGAATCCGGGCGGATATATCGAGGTACGCAAATTGGGATTCTGCAGGTTGCCGAAGAAGAGCGGATCAACGCGGATTCGAAGACGGAAAGGTCTTGTCTTTGACGCTTATCCGCGTTCATCCGCGTTCATCCGCGGCCATTCATCCTACGCAAACGTGGGCCCACAAAAAGCCAAGCCGCCACGGGGCAACCGTGGCGGCTTGGCTCTGGAAAACGCCGCGCCGCCGAGGCGGAAGCCGGAGCTTCCGCCTGGCCGGCGCCCTACTGCTAGAACTGGAACCGTAGCGACATCGACATCTGCCGCGGGTTCTGCGTGCCGGTGTAGCGGCCCAGTCCGCTGTTGGTCTGCTGCAGCACGCCATTCTGCCAAACGGGCCAACTGTACGACGGACTGATGCTGTAACCGCTGAACTGCGTGTGGTTGAAGATGTTGTACATCTCCGCCCGGAACATGATCACCCGCCTCTCGCTCTTCAGCGGGAAGGACTTGGAGAACGTCATGTCCCAGTTAAACAGGTGCGTGTGGGGAATCGAGATGAGGCTGCCCGCTCCCGCGTTGCCGTAACACGACATCGATTCTCCAATGCCTTGCTGCGGAGTGGCCCCGGGCGTCAAACTGCACGGGTACGGAATCACGAACACGCTTTCGTTCATGAGCTGGTTGCCGGGCGTCCCGTTGGCGTTGGCGCCGGGCGCTTGAACCAGCGTGGTGTTGCCGGCGAACGACTCTTGGCCCGCTGGAAGGTGCGGATCCCCCGTCACCACCATCCTGGCCCCTTCGGCGCCCCCGGTCCAGTTCATTTGGGGGTTAGTGGCAGTGGTATTCGTGAAGGAGATGCCCGGTACGCCACTCAAGAGATTGGACCGGACTTGCGTAATGCCGGAGATCACCCAGTGGTCCGTGACCCACCCCAGCGGCTTGAAGTTCAACTTCTGCCCCATGTTCGGGACCTCGTACACGTAGTTGGCCGCAAGGACCTGCGGAGAGGGCGAATAGGTAGGTCCGTAGTTCCGGAACTTATCCGGGAAGTAGGGGCTGACGGACGTCGGGTATCCGCCGCCGGTGTTCATGTTCTTCGACAACGTGTAGGCCAAGCCATAAGACAGGTGCTTGGTCATGTTGCGCCGCAGGGTGATTTGCAGGGAGTTGTAGGCGGAGTTCTCCCCCAGCGAGTTGTAGACCGGATTGCCCAAGCCTGGCATCGGCCGGAAGTAGTTGTCGCTGAGCTCTTTACCCGAGGTGTTGGCGGGCAGATAGGCCACATTCGGGTTGTTGAAGGCGACGTTGTATTCCGAGTAAGGCGCCACTGCGTTGAGCTGATTCTGCGACCAGATGTGCTTGCTCAGATTGAACACATAAGAGGCCTCCAGAACCGTCCCCCAGCCGACGTTCTGCTGGATCATGAAGCTCCCGTTGTAGTTCCCCTGCATTTTCTGAGAGCCGACGGTCCCCTGCGGGGCGATCGGCGTAATGGCCGCGGTATTCGCGAAGCTCGGAACCGCGTCGACCGTGGAGTAGTAGATCTGCCGGTTGACGGTGTTCGGCGGGTTGCCCGAGGACAGTTGGGCAAAGTGGCTGTCGGTGAGGTTGACGAACTGCCCGAAGCCCGCGCGGATGGCCGTCTTGCCGTTGCCGAACACGTCCCAGGCCACGCCGAGGCGGATAGACGGAACCAAGAAGGAGGAGTACGTCCAGGTGTCCAGCCCAAGCGATGTACCGGGGGCGGATTGCACCATGCCAGGGAATGCAGTAGGCGTGGTGGAATAGCCACCCACCGCGGCCGGCACGAAGGTGCCCTGGAGAGCGGCGAAGGTCGTGTAGCCGGTCGCCGGATCGTACGCTTTATTGTTAGCCGTGGGGCACGCCTTGGTAGCCGTGCTAACCGTGCAGGTCGGGTAGTAGATCCGTTCCGCCTGCGCCCGATTGTAGGCGGAGAACAGAAAATCATACGTATTATTGTTCAGGTTCTCCGAGGGTACCTGGTGGGTGAAACGGATACCCAAGTCGACCGTCACGCGCCGGCTGACGCGCCAATTATCCTGCAGGAAGAACTCCAGATCCGAGTACCAGACGTTCACTACCGCCCGTCCGCCTTCGCTGTAGCTGTTGAAATTCCCCAGGAACGCGTTGGCATACCCGTCCTGGGTATTGTTCGGCATGGCCGAGCCGCTGGCGAAGTTGTAGCTTCCCAGTTGCGCTCCCTGGCTGCCGGAGCCCACTTCCACTTTGCCGGTCCGCTCAAAGAAGACCCCGGCCTTGAGGTTGTGCTTGCCCCATACCTTGCTGAGGGCATCGTTGAAGCTGTAGATATCGTTCCAGTTTGAGTAGGGGCATTGGCCGCTGCAACCGGGGCTCATGCTGGCCTCACCGGTCTCATTGCCGCCGCCAAAGCTGAGATTGGGAACGCCGGTCTGGTAGAAGATACTGCCCGTTCCCAACCCCGCGAGCCGCGTGGAGTTCTGGTCGGCCACGTAGAGCGGATCGGTCGCGAAGTTATTGAACGACGGCGGGTTGCCCATCGTGATCCGGTCGAGCTGGGTTTGGTCGTGCACGTAGTAGGACCAAGTGTTGTAGCTCTTGCCGAACGTGAATTCGTTTACCATCGTGGGGCTAATTGTGTAGGTAATCCCGACACCATAACCGTGCCCCGGGTTCGGGTGGTCAATGGCAAGAGGAGAAACTTGGCCCGCGGCGTTTTTCAGCCCCATCACGGGGCTGGCCGTGGTGTCCAGATCGTAGTCGTTGATATACCGTACCCAACTCGTCAGTTTCGAACTCAGGTTGTAATCGATCCGTACCGTGTCGTTGCGCCGCGGATGCGTCTCGTTATAGGTCGCGTAGTAGTTGCGCCCCCATTGCGTGGTCGCGAATTGGTTGTCGGTGATGCAACCCGAGGAGGCAACACCGACGTGGCCGCAGATGTTCGGCAGGGGAAAGAAGTTCAGCATCGCCTGGCCAGCTTTCGCTGCGGCTGAATTCAGAACCAAACCCGAGATGTTGTTGTTGGGGACCGCGAGCCCGGTGGTGGGGTCGAATATCGGAAACGGCACGCCGTTCCCGTCGGTGTAGCCGGCGAAGTTGCCCGCCCGCTGCGCCGTCGTCGGCATATTGTAGTATGCGGTCTGGGTGGCCGGTTTCTGCTTGGTGTATTCCTGCGAGAAGAAGAAGAACAGCTTCTTTTTCTGTGTGTTGAACACCCTCGGAATATAGACTGGTCCGCCCACGCTATAGCCCCAGATGAAGAACCGGTAAAGGCTCTTCTGGCCGGCCGCCGTGGTATTGCCGCCGTTGTAGTTCTGGAACCAGGTATGGGCGTTGAACATCTCGTGCCGCTTGTTGACCCAGCCGCTGCCATGGAACTCCTGGCTCCCGCCCTTGGTCACCACGCTGATCGTGCCGCTGGAGTTGCGGCCGTACTCGGCTTGGTAATTGGTGGTCAGCACGCGCATTTCGGCGATCGAATCCATGTTCGGCTCGAAGTGCAGAGTGGTGTTGTTCGCGGTGTCCGTGTCCGTGATTCCATCCACCGTGAAATTCGCGTCTCCTGCAATGCCGCCGTTGATCCGGACGGACCCGATAGAGTTCTCGCTGGTGGTGTCCTGTTGCGCGGTGGCCATCCCAGGCAGCATGACCAGCATGCCGAACAAATCGCGGCCCTTGAGGGTAAGGTCCATCATCTGGCCCGTGTCGATCAGCTTCGAGTTCTCGCTCGATGCCGTCTGTATTGGCGTGGTTATCGCGGTGACCGACACCTGTTCCGATAATGCGCCCAGCGCCAGGGGGATTTTCCCCAGGTCGCGGGTTTCGTTGGCGGTGACTGCGATGGCCGTCTGCGTGTAGGTCTTGAAACCCGCCGCGGGCTTTACGGTCAAGCTGTACGTCGCGGGAACCAAGCTGTTGAAGCGGAAGATCCCCTCGGCCCCGGTCGCCGTGGTCAAGACGGCCCCGGTCGCGGTATTCTTCAGCTCGACCTGTGCTCCTGGGACGGCCGCATCGCCGGGATCGGTTACGGTTCCCGTCACTGTACCGGTTGTGGTTTGGCTAAAAACGCAGCCGCACAAGAGCGCCATGACGCACAACAACTGCGCCATTCGTTTACATGTCATGACTAATCCTCCCGTTTTCCATATATCCCACTTGCTCACTTCCACACGCCCTCGTGGGCGCTGGGATTCGGGGAATTATAACCGCTAGCGGCGGGTTTTTCAACCATGCTACGGTAGCAACGCCGTATTGAGCGGTAATGGAGCCTTGTTTTGTGGAAGATAGCGTCAGAATCTTCGCCGGGCCGCGTCGATCCGGGAAGAGCGGATTCGGAGAGGCAGACCCGTTGACACGCCCCGCAAGCGTTTGCTACAAGTGGAAGCCGTAAGGAGACCCTGAATGTTAAAATCCGGATTCACCCGGCGTGGCTTTTTGAAGTCGTCCGTGGTCGCTCCGGCCATGCTGGCCGGCGGGCGCGCGGTTGCAGCCAACGATCGAATTCGCGTGGGCGTGATCGGCATTGGCGGGCGCGGTACGTTTCATCTGCAAGCGGCGCTGCGCAGGGCTCGCGACAAAGGCGATGTGGAGGTGGCGGCTCTTTGCGACGTCTACCAGGCGCGACTCGACCGGGCAGCCTCCCGGGCGCCCGGCGCCAAGACGTACGTCCACCATCAGGAACTCCTGCAACACCCCGGCCTGGATGCCGTAATGATCGCGACGCCGGATCACTGGCACGCCCCCATCACCTTGGCGGCGCTCGACAAAGGCCTGGACGTCTATTGCGAGAAGCCCATGACCCACACGCTCGAAGAGGCCCGCGTCGTGCGGGACCGCGTCAGGCAGAAGATCCGCGTGATGCAGGTGGGCGTGCAGGCGCTGTCCTGGGACCGGTGGCACAAGATCCGCGAGGTGGTTCAGGCTGGAACCCTCGGAAAGGTCGTCGCGGCGCAGGGCACCTACAGCAGAAACGACCAGGCCGGCGACTGGAACTGGCCCATCGACCCCGGCGCCGGACCCGACGGGAAAGGCCCCTTGCACATCGACTGGGTCCAGTGGCTGGGCTCCGCCCCCAAGCGTCCGTTCGACGCCGACCGGTTCTTCCGCTTTCGCAAGTACTGGGACTACTCCGGCGGCATCGCCACAGACCTGCATTACCACATCGCCGCGCCCTTTCAACTGGCGCTCGAAAACGAGCACCCCACGCGCATCGCCGGTATGGGAGGGCTGTGGGTCTACAACGACGGCCGGGAGGTTCCGGACACCTTCCTGACTGCGGCCGACTACCCCGGCAAGTACTCGCTTACCATCCAATCCTCCCAGGTGAACGAGATCGGTCCCACGATGATGATTCGCGGGACGCAGGCCACCATGCACCTCGGCGATGAATGGGAAGGTCCGCAAGGGCGAAGCGTAAGTACGGCCCGTATAGTACCCGAAACGCCGTTCCGCCGGGAGTTCCGGGCCAAGTGGGCCAAGGACGAAATCGTTCTGGACGGTGTCGGCAACGAGGGCGACCAGAAGCACGTGGACAATTTTTTCGATTGCGTCCGCAGCCGCGAAAAGCCCAACTGCGATGCGGATATGGGCTACAAAGTAATGACTGCCATCGATTTATCGGTCCGCTCGTACCGTCAGGCGAAGGTCTTTCTCTTCGATCCGAAAGCCGAGCGGATCACCAACGGATAAATGGCAGGCGGAAGCGCCTGCCCCACCTCGCGGGATCGACAACCTGCGAAGCAAGGTGGGGCAGGCGCTTTCGCCTGCCAACGCCTTAAGTACCAACGCATAACGGAGGCATCCATGGCCGGCGGCAAAGTCAAAGTAGGAATCATCGGCTCGCAATTCGAGGCGGACATTCACGCGGCGGCGTTCCGGATCATGCCGGACGAAGCCGAAGTCGTGGCGGTGGCCTCCCCCACGCCGGGGCACGCCGCCGAAATGGCCCGCAAGTACGGCATACCGCGCGCTTTTCTCGACTACCGGGAAATGCTGGCCGAGCCCGGCATCGAAATGGTGACCATCGCCGCTCCCAACCAACTGCACGCCCGGATGACGGCCGATATCGCGCGCGCGGGCAAGCACGTGGTTTGCGAGAAACCTCTGGCGATGACCATCGAGGAAGCCGACGGCATGATCGAAATCTGCTGCAAGCAAGGCGTCCTGCTGATGTACGCCGAGGAACTCTTCTTCACGCCTAAATACGTGAAGGCCAAGGAGATGGCGGATCAGGGCGCATTCGGCAAGGTCCACCTGGTCAAGCAGAGCGAGAAGCACTTCGGACCGCACAGCCCATGGTTCTGGGATGTGGAACGGTCCGGAGGCGGCGTGCTGATGGACATGGGGTGCCACGGCATCGCCTTCTGCTGGTGGTTTCTCGGGAGGCCGCAAATCCAAACGGTCTACGCGCAAATGGGAACTTACGTCCATGGCGACAAGACCGTGGGCGAGGACGAAGTCGTCTGCATCATCGAGTTCGCCAACGGCGCTCTGGGGGTGGTCGAGAACAGTTGGGCCCGCCGCGGCGGCATGGACGACCGCGTCGAGGTCTTTGGAGACGGCGGCGTGACCTATGCCAACCTCCACATGGGGAACGCCTTGCCCACCTACAGCGAGCGCGGCTACGGCTACGCGGTGGAGAAGGCGCCATCCACCACGGGCTGGAGCTATCCGGTTTTCGAGGAGTTGTGGAATTACGGCTTCCCGCAGGAAATGCGCCACTTCGCTCGATGCGTGCGCGGCCAGGAAGAGCCCCAGGCCACCGGAGAGGATGGGCGCATGGTCCTGGAGGCTATCTGTGCGGGATACGCGTCGGCGGGTTTGGGCGCCAAGGTTTCCCTGCCCTACCGGCCGGCCGGCCTGCGGAAGCCCATCGACGGGTGGCTTCCCAAAAGACCACCGCGTTAGTGTGGTAAGATGCCTCACGACGCCAGAAGAGCGTCTCCGGCGGTTCGAAAACGGGGCCCGAGGTTCGCCGCAACCGTTTGCGGCCTCCGCCGCCAAAAGGAGCCTTGGACGTTCCCGTGACCACGTCAATATCGCCACGAGCCAAGTCCACCGTACAGATGAGGGATGTCGCCGGGATGGCCGGCGTGTCCATCACGACGGTGTCTCACATCGTCAACGAAACGCGTGCGGTGGCGCCCCTCACTCGGGAAAAGGTGCTTCGCGCGATGCGCGAATTGAAGTTCCACAGGAACGCATACGGACGCCGTCTGGCCCGCGGCCACAGCGATTCCTATGGACTGATTATTTCGGATGTCGAGAACCCCTTTTTCCCGGAATTGATCAAGAGCTTCGAGGATTTCGTGATGGAGCGGGGCTGCGACGTCCTGCTCTGCGCCACCAACTACGATCCCGAGCGCTCCCGCAAGGCGGTGGCCCGCATGATCGAGAACAAAGTCCTCGGCGTCGCGGTCGTGACGGCGCAGATCGGCGTGGGCTTGATCGAGGAGCTGACGGATGCGGACATCCCCGTGTTCCGCGTCGACGCCGCCGAACCGCCGGGCCGCTGTCTCAGCAATGTCCGCGTCGATTACTCCACGGGCGCCAAGGAGGCCGTGGCGCATTTGAAGGCCTTGGGGCACCGCGACATCGCCTACATCGCCGGGCCGCGGACCCGTACATCGGCGGTCACGTGCCGCCAGGCGTTTTCGGATGCGCTCCAGAGCCTCCGCCTTCCCCGGCCCCGCACTGTCGAGGTCAACAACGACATGGATGGAGGAGCCGCCGCCGCGCGCACGCTCCTCGACGGGTCTGAGCTGCCGACCGCCATCATTTGCTGCAACGATCTGGCCGCGCTCGGCGCCATGCGCGCCCTGTTGGAGGCCGGCGTGCGCGTTCCGCGGGACGTGTCGATCCTGGGCGTGGACGATATTTCCTTCGCCCGGTACGCCACGCCGGCGCTTACCACGGTACGGGTCCCGCGGGACCGCCTGGGGCACCTCGCTTTCGAGGGTTTGGAACGTATGGTGCGCTCCAAGCGGCGCGCGGGATCGCAGTACTCGTTGGAAACGAGCCTGGTTGTCCGGCAGTCCACCGGCGCGGTTCGCTCGAAGGCGGATTCCCCCAAACCGGGAGCCAAGCGCAAGCGGGCGGCGGCCCCATGACCGTGCCGCGGCTGCTCCGGGATATTACCTCGCAGCCGGAATCGCTGGCGTGCGTGCTTCGCCGTCATTCGGGTGAAGGCCGCGAGACCCTGCGGCACGCGGCTTTCCTGGCTCGCTCGGCCCGGCGGGTGGTGATCACGGGCATGGGAGCGTCTCTGTACGCCGCCACTCCTTTCTACTACCGTCTCGCCGCTCTGGGCCTCGATGCCACGATCGTGGAGAGCGGCGAACTGCTGCACTACCTGCGGGACCTCTGCAAGGACGCCGTCGCGATCGCCGTTTCCCGGTCCGGCGAGTCCGTTGAAATCGCCAAGCTCATCCCCGCACTGAGGCAACTCGGCTGCCTGACGATCGGTGTGACCAACGATGCGGAGAGCAGTCTGGCCCGGGCCGCCGAATGCGCGCTCGCGATTGGCAGCCTTCCCGACGAGATGGTCGCCATCCAGAGCTACACCGGCACGCTGTTGTCGCTGCACTTGCTCGCCGGGGACGTTGGCGGCGATTTCGCGGCCGCCCGGGACGAAGCCGAACGCCTGATCGCCGCGCTCCCGGAGTACATCTCGGCCAGCGTCCAGGCGCTTTCCGAATGGGATCGCTTTCTGGATCCGTCCGCGGCGGTCCACCTGCTCGCGCGCGGCCCGTCGTCCGCTTCGGCCAGCGAAGGCGCCCTGCTATTCGGCGAAACGGCGAAAGCCGCGGCGTTCGGCATGCATGCGGCGTCGTTCCGGCACGGTCCGGTGGAGTTGGTGGATTCGAGATTTCGCGGTTTGATCTTCGCGCCTCCCGGCAGAACGCGCAGCCTTAACCTGGCGCTGGCGCGCGACCTGCTGCGATTCGGCGGCCAGGTGCGGGTGATCGGCGCCCCCGGAGAAGACACCGACGGTCTGCCGCTCGTTCCGGCGCCGGCCGCCGGCGAATACCTGGCGCCCCTGGCCGAGATCGTCCCCGTCCAGATCGCGGCCCTGAGGCTGGCCCAATTGAAAGGCCTCACCGCCGGAGCTTTCCGGTACGCGCCGCAGGTCACGCGGGACGAGGGGACGTTCGCGCCGGTCCCGTCCGCTACTTGATCTCCTTGATGTAGATGTTCTTGAACTCGATGGGATTGCCGTGGTGCTGCAGCTCGATCGGACCCCTGGCGGGTATGGGCTTGCTATAGTCCCAGTAGTTTTCCATGACGACGTTGTCCACCACCAACTCGCCGTTCAGCCAGACACTCACCTTTTCGCCTTTCATGATGACGTGGTACGTGTTCCACTCGCCGACGGGCTTGTCGGCCCGTTTGAGCGGGTTCCTGGGGTTCGTTTTGTTGTTGTAGAGCCCTCCGGAACCAATTGGGTTGTCCCAGATCTGCACCTGCGGGCAGCCGCGCAAGTAGATTCCCGTGTCGCCCCGGGGACCGATCTTCGAGTCCACCCAAAGCTCGAAGTCGCCGTAGTCCTTGGACGTTTGCAAGCTGTTGCCCTTGCCGTCGTAGTGCAGGACGCCGCCGGCGACCACGGACCAGTGCGGCAGGAATTTGAGGTTCGCGTCGAGTTGCTTTGCGGCGAACTCCTTCTTGCTGAGCTTGGCCCGCTCCGGAATCTCCACCAGCCCCTGCCAGCCCTTCAGGTCCTTTCCGTTGAAAAGAGCCTTAAAACCATGCGGTGGCGTGTTGTCCTTGGCGGCGGCATGGGGCGCGCCGAGGGCCATCAGGCCAGCCAGTGCGCCAATCGGGAACGTGAGTTTGCGGTTCAAAGAGCCTCCTTCCCCGGAGCGACGGAACGCAGTCGGTCCGGAATACGGTATGGTACGACGAAATCGCGGATTACGCGAAACTGTCGACACTTTTTTGACGAAACGATAGTCCATCATAGGAGCTATGAGAAACAGCCGGTTTGTAGCGGCGCTGCTGCTGTTCGCGTTCGTCTGTTGCGGTGAAGACGTTCACCCCATTACCCAGCGCCGCATAGCGCAGGTGATGGGTCCGGGCGGCGCGGACTGGCTGGTTCGTCCGGAGCGCCAGTCCGAAGAGCACCCCGACGAGGCCCTAGACGCCTTGAAGATCCCCAAGGGAGCGGTGGTCGCCGATATCGGCGCCGGGGTCGGCTACTTCACGTGGCGTCTGGCCGAGCGTGTCGGACCCAAGGGCGTCGTCTACGGCGAGGACATCCAACAGGCCATGCTCGACCGGTTGGAAAAGAATATGCGGGACCGGCATCTCGCGAACGTGCGGCCGGTTCTGGGCGCGATGGACGACCCGAAGCTGCCGGCGGCCGCCGTGGATCTGGTCCTGCTGGTGGATGTCTACCATGAGTTCTCCGAGCCCGAGAAGATGCTCGACCGTATCCGCGACTCGCTGAAGCCCAACGGCCGTCTGGTGCTGCTCGAATATCGTGCCGAAGACCCCAACGTCCCGATCCGGCCGGAGCACAAGATGACGGTGAAGCAGGTGCGGGCGGAGGTGGAGCCGGAAGGTTTCAAATTCGACCGTTCTATTGAGATCCTGCCGCAGCAGCACATCATCGTTTTCAGGCGATAATGCGGCCGGGATCGTCGTGCTCAGGCTGAAGAAGCCAGATTGTCGCGGAGAAGCTGCCGAACAGGTAAGAAATGTCACAGTTCCTGGTTTCGGGGTTCTTGCGAGGAACAGAACTGGCCCTCCCGGCGGCGCATTGGGGACATTCAGATTTAAAAATGGCGCGCCAGCGGCTCCAAGAGGGGCGGGCGGGTGTATACTTAGGGCGGCCGCGAGGCCAAAATGGAAATCCCGGAAGCATGAGGTGTCCGATGCGAAAGCTTTACACAATCTGTTTGACGTTCGCGCTGCTCTGTACTGTCGCGTATGCAGCCAAGAAGTACCCAATGACTGCAGCGTCTATCGTTCCCGGTGCTCGGGCCGAGGTTGCGATCAGCAAGGACAAGAACGGCAACACGAAACTGAAGATGACAGTTCAGCATCTCGCCAATCTTGAAAATCTGACGCCACGCGCAGCCGCGTATGTTGTTTGGTTGCAGGAACGGGGCGGAAACTCCGAGAATCAGGGCCAACTGAAAATGGATAAGAACCTAAAGGCGACCTTCGAAACCGTCACTCCGTTGAAGAGTTTCGATGTGTTTGTTACCGCCGAGCAGGATTTTAGAGCAAAAGGTCCAAGTGGGCCGGAAGTCCTGAAGGCGACTATTCAACCGTAAGAGATGCAGCGTATGAGGCGTGACCTGGTGGCGTATGCCATGCACGGCAAACTGCTCTGAGACATTCCCAAACGTAATCAGCGGCAGTCACGGCAATGTTTCGCAAAGGTTGGCGGAGAATTCAGACCTACGCTTCGGCCTATTTTTGCGGGGCTCCCAACCTCGCCTGCTCGCCTGGAGCCCCGCATCCCCAGTTGGGAAGCAGGAGAAACCGTAACCGGGGATCGCTTCTTTACCAGCTAGCGCACCCAATTGCTAGTGCACGCGTGGCGCCGTCTGTCGCGCCGGTGCAGACAAAGGCCTGGCCCCCGGGGGCTCGTGCGGAAGTTGTCGCCAGAAGTGCAGGATCTACTTGCAGCATGCAGGTTTCACCGCCTGATCGGATCGGCAGTCCAAGCCGGTGGCAGACTGATGCGCCGTGCTGTAAGCTGATGATGGCGTCCCAATAACGGAGTGGAGGCTTTCGTGAAACGTTCCGGTTTCGTCCGTTTGGCGGTTGGCTTGTGCGTTCTATTGCTCGGCGCTTGCGCCCTCGCGTTTCAACTCGGGGGCGGTTACCATTTGCTCAAGAAGGTTCCTTTCGGCGCCGCGGAGGGTGGCGGCGAGTATTTCGACTACATTACTTTCGACGCAACGGCGCGTCGCGTGTACCTCTCGCACGGCACGGAGGTCAAAGTGCTCGATGGCGACAGTTCCGCCGTGGTGGGGACCATCACTGGTTTGAAACGGGACCACGGAATCGCGATAGTCACGGAGTTGGGCCGCGGATTCATCAGCGACGGAGACGCGGGCGAGGTCCTCATTTTCGACCTGAACACGCTGAAGCCCCTCGGCCGCGTAAAAGCCGATAACGACGCCGATTCCATTCTTTACGATCCAGCGTCAAAGCGCATATTCGTCTTCAATGGTCAACCCAATAGCGCCACGGTCATCGATCCTGCAAAGGGCACGGTGGTGGCGACCCTTCCCCTTGGCGGCGCGCCAGAGCAAGCCGTCGCCGACGGTAAAGGAATGATCTACGACAATCTCGAAGACAAGAACGAGGTGATAGCGATTGACACCCGCACGCTGAAGATCACCGCGCGGTGGCCGGTCGCGCCCGCTGGACAGCCCGTATCCATGGCGATGGATCGACAGCATCGGCGGCTGTTCATCGGAGGCCGCAACGCCAGGCTCCTGGTGGTTATGGATGCAGACAGTGGAAAGATCATTGGCCAGCCGTTCCCGATCGGCGCGCGTGTGGACACGAACGTCTTTGACCCCGAAACCGCTCTGGTGGCCGCCTCGACGGGCGACGGCACAATCCACATTTTCCACGAAGACTCTCCCGACAAGCTCAGCGTAGTCGAGACCGTGCAGACCGAGTATGGCGCCAAAACGATGGCGCTCGATCCGAAGACGCACAACCTCCTGGTGGACACGTCGGATTTCGATCCACCCGCGGCCGCCGCGGCGCAGCAGCCGAATGCGCAGCGCAGGCCTAAGCCAGGAACGTTTCACCTGCTGATCTACGGGCGCTGAAGACAGCCCCTGCGCGACTACACGCGGGGAATCCGGCGCTA
>ODAK010005318.1_pt1 | contig 13091 bp, 15 predicted proteins | sample 1539591 | NCBI WGS metagenome assembly ODAK01 (sample SAMEA3539303, study PRJEB22396) | soil metagenome | biome: tundra; feature: field; material: soil | place: USA | collected 2010-05 | depth 0.15 m | reverse complement strand
CGAAAAAGTCCTGCGCGTAATCGACCTTGCCCTCCGGCGTGCGCGGCAGGTTCGCCAGGTCGAGCGTGGACACGCGGAACAGCTCGCCCGCGCCCTCGGCATCCGATGCCGTGATGATGGGCGTGTTCACCCAGAGGAAGCCGTGCTCGTGGAAGAAGCGGTGGATGGCCTGGGCAATGGTGTGGCGCACGCGGGTCGTCGCGCCGATGACGTTGGTGCGCGGCCGCAGGTGCGCCACTTCGCGCAGGTACTCCATGGTGTGAGGCTTGGGCTGGATCGGATAGGTATCGGGATCCTCGATCCAGCCCACCACCTTGATTGCGCTCGCCTGCATCTCGAATGGCTGGCCCTTGGCCGGGGAGGGCACGATGGTGCCGGTGGCTTCAACCGCGCAGCCCGCGGTGAGACGCGCGACTTCATCGGTGTAGTTCGCCAGCGTATTGGGCGCCACCACCTGCACCGGATGAAAGCACGAGCCGTCGGAAACATGGATGAAGGAAATCCCTGCCTTGGAGTCGCGCCGGGTGCGTACCCAGCCCTTGAGGGTGACCGCTTCAGCTTGCGCGGCACGGCCGGAGAGAATGTCTTGGCAGGTGCAGGTAGTCATTGGATCCAAAAGAACGGAAGAAGAGGGAAATGGGAAAAGACGAATTCTACTCTGCCATTCGATGTTTCTTCCTCCTCTCCCCGATCACCGGGAGAGGGCTGGAGGTGAGGGGCAGGGAATAGCGTGATATCGTTGGAAATCCCGTTTCTTCTGGAGTTAGCCGATGACTGTGACCATACGCAAGATCGAAGCGCGCGACGAGGCGCGCTGGCGCGAGCTGTGGGACGGGTATTGCCGCTTCTATGAACGCGACCTGTCCGAAGCCATCACGCGCCATACCTGGGCGCGCATCATGGACGCGTCCTCGCCTGTGTATGCCATTGTCGCCGAGCGGGCAGGCGAGGGCGTGATCGGCATGGCCAATTACATCATCCACGAGAATACCTGGACTCTCACCCCGGTGTGCTACCTCGAGGACCTGTTCGTCGATCCCGATGAGCGCGCGGGCGGCGTGGGCAAGCAGTTGATCGACTGGCTGGTGGCGGAGATGAAAGCGCAGGGCTGGTCGCGGCTCTACTGGAATACCAAGGAGAACAACTACCGCGCGCGCGGGTTGTACGACAAGTACACGCCGCACAGCGGATTTTTGCGCTACGTCGTCAACAATCCGGACGCCTGACGCGCTTGCTCATTTCCTGAACAAATGCTCCGGACCGCTCGTGCCCGCTGTCCTTTCGTAGACGCCATCGCCGGCCTTTTTGTACTTCGTGAGGCCCGAGCTTTTGATTTTGTCGTCCGTCACCGCATAGGTGCCGCCCAGGGCGACCGCGCTGATGCGGCGCTCGCACGGCTGCGCGCAGGTCGGGCAGGCGGTGAGCTTGGCGTCGGCCAGGCGCTGCATCACCTCGAAGCGGCCGTTGCATTTGTCGCAGTGGCCGGACGCCGGGACATATTCGTAGAGCGGCATTATTGGTTATTCCGGTCAGGTCCTCGGCGTGAAATTTTCGGGGTGCCGGTCGGAGGCCGGGTCGATGTACGTCCAGGGCCTGGCGCTGTTTGTCCAGATGTTGGCCGTGATTTTCATGCCGACCGGGCTGTCGAGCGTGCCTGCTTTCAACACGACCAGGTTCGGCGTGTTTGCCCGCTGGCTGTAAATCGGAGAGCCGCAGTCCGCGCAGAAAAACCGGTTCAGGATCCTGCCGCTTTGCGCGGTATCTTCGAACAGCTTCGGCTTGCCCTTGGTGATGGTGAGACTGCTGGCCGGCAGGACGGCATTGATACTGGCGCCTGTGCCGGAGGCCTTCTGGCAATGCGTGCAATGGCAGGCGCGCAATTCGGAAATCGGCTGGTCGACCAGATAGCGGATCGCTCCGCAAAGACAGCCTCCGGTGAGTTGGGCCGGCATGTGTCGTCCCCTTATGTGTTATGCGATTTGCCCGGTAAGACTCTACTGGATAGCCAGCGAAACCTCAACTCGATGGTTATTGCACTCGATGGTTATTGCCGGCATGCGGGAGTTTCAGGGCGCATAAGGCCCTGAAGTTTTCCGGGCGATGCACTGTAATTCCGAGTTCAAGACGCCACCGGCAAGGCGACACGGAATTTTTCCGCCCACGGAGCGAGCGCCGGCAGGATCGACGGTTCCAGTTCGACGCCGTCGCGCAACTGCCGTTCCCTGCGCGCGAGGCCCATCTGCCCGGGCAGGCGCACGCGGTCGAAACCTTGGCGCGGCGGGTTGTCCAGGCAGGCTTGCGCCACCCATCCCATCTGGCGGCGGAAGGCGTCGCCTCCGCTGAAGGCCTGCGGATCCAGAATCTGCAGGAACACGCTGGCCCCCAAGGGTTCCAGGGGATCGGCGCGGCCGTGCCCGGCCAGACCCGCCGTGAGCGCTTCGACCAGCAGCGCCAGGCCGTACCCCTTGTGACCGGCATCGAGTCCGCCTAGCGGCAGGATCGTTCCGCGGCGCGGCGGATGCAATACCGCAGGGTCGTCGGATGGTTCCCCTATTTCGTCGATCAGCCAGTGGTGGGGCAGGCGCTTTCCTTCCTTGCGCAGGCGATTGGTCAGTCCGTTGGTAGTGATGGAGGTAGACACGTCGACCAGCACCGGACCATCGTCGGTCGGAAAGCCGATCGCCAGCGGACTGGGCGAGAACACGGAGCGAAGACCGCCGTGCGGAGCAACGCTGGCGCCGGACGGCGCCGAGGACAGCAACAGCATGACCAGGCCCTGGTCGGTGGCGCGCTTGAGATAGGCGGCGAGGCAGGCGATGTGATGGCTGCGGCCTATGCTCACGGTGCCGCTGCCGTAAATGCTTGCTTTCTGTGTCGCAATATCCATGGCGCGCAGCACCAGCCAGGGGCCCGGCAGGCGCTGGCCGTCCCAAGTGAGCACGGCGCCATGATCGGCAAGCGTAATCGGTTCGCCCTCTAGTTTCATCTGGCCCGCCTCGATCTGCTGCAAATACGAGGCAAGAAGCTGCAGCCCGTGAGTGTCGTGTCCGAGGAGGTCGCCTTCGACCAGGATGTCGGCGACGTCGCGGGCGCGGTCGCCGGGCATCCCGGCGCCGGTCAGCAGCGCCTTGGCAAACTCGATCAGTGCGGGAGCGTCATAGCGCGCTCTGAGGGTGGCCTTTGGGGCAGAGGGAGGTTTGGAGTTCATATCGAAACAGGCTCGTAGTTTTTGATCAGCGAATTCTACCCGGCAGGGTCAGGTTGCGGAAGGTGACTAAGACTGGCCAAATGCGTTTGATGGTAATACAATATACGCTAATCTGTATTACACCTAGGAGGCGGCGATGACGCTCACCGTGCGTCTGCCCGAGCGGGTGGAGCAGGAACTCGCGGAATATTGCACCAAGCACCGCCTCAGCAAGAGCGAGGCGGTCAAGCTCGCGCTCGACAAGTTGCTCGCCGCGAGCACTGGCAAGCCCAGCCCATATGATCTGGGCAGGGATCTGTTCGGGCCGCACACCGACGCAAGGCCGACCGAAGATACCGCGCGCAACAGCAAGCGGCTGCTGCGCGAACATTTCCGTGGCAAAGTCAAGTGACCAGCATTCTTGTCGATACCGGGTTCCTGGTCTCCCTGTTCCGGCCCGCCGACCGGCTGCGGGCGCAGGCGCGGGAGTGCCTGCTGGCAAACCGGCGTCCGCTCCTCACCGCCGCGCCGGTGATCGTCGAGACCTGTTTGTTTCTCGATGCGACGGGCAAGGGCCGGTTACTGGAATGGGCGCAGCGCGGCGCAGTCGCGGTCGCAGAGGTTCCCGTAAGCTCCTACGCCGAAATCGGGACCATCATCCGCAAGTACGCCGACCGGCGAACCGACTTCGCCGATGCCACTCTCGTCTGGCTTGCAAACAACACCGGCATGCGCGACATCCTCACCGTGGACGAAGCGGATTTTTCGGTCTATCGCCTCAAGGGCGGCAAGCGCTTCGCGCTGGTGAAGTGGTTCGCCTGATCGGCCGGAAAACCAGTGATTTCTTGACTTAAACAAGAATTCACTTATAAAGTGAAAGCGCTTTCATATTTCCAATTTCGAAGGTCGCTTAAACATGAGCATCGAATACCTCAAGCGCGCCGCGAAGACTCCCGAAACGGAAACTGCGGCAGCGCAAAAAGTTGTCGGTGAAATGCTCGCGGAAATCGAGAAGTGCGGCGAAGCCGCGGTGCGTGACTACGCGCTGAAGCTGGACCAGTGGGCGGGCGACATCATTGTCACATCGGCTGAAATCGAGCGCCGCACGCGCGGCATTCCCGCAACGATCAAGCGCGATATCGAGTTCGCCACGGAGCAGGTGCGCCGCTTTGCAATTGCGCAGCGCGAATCCTCCAGGGAATTCTCGACCGAGGTCTGCCCGGGCTTGATCGCTGGCCAGCGGCTGATACCGGTCAATGTCGCAGGGTGCTACGTGCCCACCGGACGCTACGCCCATATCGCCTCAGCCTATATGAGCATTGCCACCGCCAAGGCCGCAGGCGTACCCACGGTCATCGCCTGTTCCACGCCCTACCGCGGAGACGGCAGGAACGAGGGCATTCATGCGGAGGTGCTGTATGCGATGAACGTCGCCGGGGCGGACCTGATCATGACTCTGGGCGGTGTGCAGGCCATCGCCGCCATGGCCTACGGCCTCTTTAGCGGCAAGCCCGCCGACATCATCGTCGGACCCGGCAACAAGTTCGTCGCCGAGGCGAAGCGCATGCTGTTCGGCAAGGTCGGCATCGACGTCTTCGCTGGTCCCTCGGAAGTGGCGGTGATCGCCGACGATTCCGCCGATCCCTATATCGTCGCCTCCGACCTGGTCGGCCAGGCCGAGCATGGGCACGAGTCGCCGGCGTGGCTGTTTACGACTTCCAGGAAACTCGCAGAAACGGTGATGCAATGGGTGCCGAATCTCATCGGGCAGTTACCGCCTACCGCGCGCGACGCGGCCGGGGCCGCATGGCGCGATTACGGTGAGGTAGCGCTGTGCGCAACGCGCGAGGAAGTCGCGAAAATATCTGACCAGTACGCGTCCGAGCATCTGGAAGTGCACGCACGCGACCTCGACTGGTGGCTCGCCCGCCTGACCTGCTACGGATCCCTGTTCCTCGGGGAGGAAACAACGGTTGCATTCGGCGACAAGGTTTCCGGCCCGAACCATATCCTGCCGACCAAGGGCGCGGCCAAGTATTCGGGCGGGCTGTCGGTGCACAAATTCATCAAGACCGTCACCTGGCAGCGCATGAGCCGCGACGCCAACCGCCAGATAGCCCAGGTAACGGCGCGCATCTCGCGCCTGGAAGGCATGGAGGCGCATGCGCGCACCGCAGATGACCGGCTGAAAAAATACTTCCCGGACGAACGCTTTGATTGCGGCGAACCGGTCAAGCAATAGATAAGAACCCGTTGCAAAATATATTTTGCAACGGGCCAATTCAGGGGAGCATGAGGGGAGGTATCCCCTCATATTGAAAAAGATCCAACCATGTCCGTGCTGAAGCTATTCGACCTGAGCGGGAAAGTCGCGCTGGTGACGGGCGCCAGTTCGGGCATCGGTCAGGCGATCGCCGCGGCATACGCCGAGGCCGGCGCCGCGGTCGTCATGGTGGCGCGGCGCGAAGCCGAGTTGAACACCGCCGCGCAGAAAATTCAGGCAGCAGGCGGCAAGGCCGCGTGCATCCCCTGCGACCTGGCCGAGCGGAAATCCCTCTACGCCTGCGCCGCGCGGGCAGCGGAATTCTTCGGCGCGCCGGATATCGTGGTCAATGCGGCCGGCATCAACATCAGGAAGCCCATGCTCGAACTGACCGAGGAGGACTGGGACCGCACTCTGCGCATCAACCTGGACGCGTCTTTCTTCCTGCCCCAGCGCCTTGCGCCGGCGATGATAGCCAAAGGCTGGGGCAGGATCGTCAACATCGCTTCGCTGCAATCGGTGCGTGCCTTCGGCAATAGCGGCCCCTACGGCGCGTCCAAAGGCGGCGTGATGCAACTGACGCGTGCCCAGGCCGAGGCTTGGTCGAAGCACGGTGTTTGCGCCAATGCGATCGCACCGGGCTTTTTCGCGACCCCGCTCACCGCGCCGGTGGCGAACGACCCGGCGCGCTGGCAGGCGATGGCCGCGAAGACTTTCATCGGCAGGAACGGCGAACTCGACGACCTGCGCGGTGCAGCCATCTTCCTCGCCAGCCATGCTTCCGATTACATTACCGGCCAGACGATCTTCGTCGACGGCGGATTCTCGGCTGGATAATCGGTCTACCAGGACAATTAGATTGTGAAAGCACTGGTATATACGCAGCCGAACCAGGTCACTTACCGGGACGAGCCGGAGCCGCGGCTTGCCGACGGCGAAGTCATCATCGGCATCGACGCCGTGGGCATCTGCGGCTCGGATATGCACGCCTATCACGGTCACGATCCGCGCCGCAATCCGCCGCTCATACTCGGCCATGAGCTCTGCGGCAAGATCATCGCGGGCACGGGCGCGGGCAAGCGCGTCACGGTCAATCCGCTCATCACCTGCGGCACCTGCGACTACTGCGTCACCGGGCGCAACAACCTGTGCTCGAGGCGCACGATGATAGGCATGACCCGGCCGGGCGGTTTCGCCGATCTGATGTCCATCCCGGTCGCCAGCCTGATCGACATCCCCCAGGACATGAGCGCGAAGCAGGCCGCGCTCACCGAGCCCGCCGCCACGGCGTTGCACGCGATCAATCGCGCCATGCAGGCGCTCCCACGGCCGTTGCCAGAGGCGTGCGCGCTGGTGGCCGGCGGCGGCGCCGTCGGCCTGCTCGCCGCGCTGTTGCTCAAATCCTACGGCTGCCGCGACGTTCGCCTCGGCGAAATCAATCCGCTGCGGCGCGATTCAGCCGCGCGCGCGGCGGGCTGCGCGACTTACGACCCGCTCAAGGCGAAAGGCGCGGAAGACGACAGCATGGACCTGGTGATCGACGCGGTCGGCGCCAAGGCCACGCGCAACGCGCTGCTCGCCGCGCTCAAACCCGGCGGTGTAATGATGCACATCGGCCTCGCGGACTGGGCGAGCGAAATCGACATGCGCAAGCTGACGCTGGCGGAGATTACGCTGATCGGCACGTATACTTATACGACCGCCGATCTGCGCGCCACGGTGCAGGCGCTCTACCTGGGCGTGTTCGGCGACCTCGCCTGGGTGGAGGAGCGCAGCCTCAGGGACGGTTCGGGCGCCTTTGCCGATTTGGACCAGGGGCGCAGCGCTTCGGCCAAGATCCTGCTGCGGCCGTAACGAACATGCGGGCGTGCGGCGACAACGAAGCTCATAGGATATCTACCTGAGTCCATGAGCACCATCGCATTCGACAAAGTCACGCGCATATTCAAGCGCGACGGCAAGGATTTCCTCACCCTCGCCGACGTCAGCTTCGACGTCGGCGACCGGGAATTCGTCGCCATCGTCGGCCCCTCCGGCTGCGGCAAGACCACCTGTCTGCGCATGGCCGCGGGCCTGGAGTTTCCCAGCGCCGGCAGCGTAAGCGTCGGCGGCCACGCGGTGACGAAGCCCGGGCCGGACCGCGCGGTCGTGTTCCAGCAGTTTGCACTGTTTCCCTGGAAGACGGTGTACGACAACATCGACTTCGGCTTACGCAGCAAGGGCCTTCCCGAAAAGGAGCGGCGCGAGCGCATCGGCCGCTACATCGAGCTGATGAACCTGCAGGGATACGAGTCGGCCTTCCCGCACCAGCTCTCCGGCGGCATGCAGCAGCGCGTGGCGATCGCGCGCAGCTATGTGCTCGATCCGGCGGTATTGCTGATGGACGAGCCGTTCGGCGCGCTCGACGCGCAGACCCGCACGGTAATGCAGGAGGAATTGGTCAAGCTCGCGCGCGTCAACCCGCGCACGGTACTGTTCATCACCCACGCGGTCGACGAAGCGGTCTATCTCGCCGACCGCATTGTCGTGATGACGCGCCGCCCGGGCAGGATCAGGGAAATTATCGACGTCGGCTCGGTGCGCAAAAGCCAGAATTGGGACCGCCTCGATCATGTCGAGGAAGTAATGGACCAGGAATCGTTTGTGCATCTGCGCACCCGGATTTGGCGGCTGCTGCGCGAGCAGCAGTCGTCCAATGACCACTGAAGCAGCACCCACGCCAAGGAGGAGGAAATCATGTTCAGGCAATTTCGCAACATCGCTGTTGGCATCGCTCTCGCAAGCGCCGCGCTCGCTGCGAGCGCGCAGCAACTGACTGAAATCAAGGTCAGCTATCAGCCGGCCTTGTACTGGGCACTGCCGTTTTACGTCGCCACCGAGAAGGGCTGGTGGGCGGAGCTCGGCCTCAAGCCCGCGTTCAGCATTTTCCCCGCGGGCGTGCCGCAGATTGCGGCCTCGGCGGCCAAGTCCTGGGACCTTGGCGGCACGGGCTCCGTGCCCGCGGTGTTGGGCGCGGTGCGCTATAACCTGCTCACGATAGGCCTCACCAACGACGAATCGGTGGGCAACGCGCTGTTGGCGACCGGCGCCAAGGCCGAAGGCTTCATCCGCAATCCGGCGTCGATCAAAGGCCAGACCATCGTGCTCACCGCCAACTCCACCGGCGACTACGCGGTGCAGTCCTGCCTTGCGAAGTGGGGGCTGAAGAAGGCCGACGTCACCATCAAGAGCATGGGCCAGGCCGAGATCATCTCGGCCATGTCGAGCAATAACGCCGATCTCGGCGGGCTGTGGGCGCCGAACATCTACACCCTCGAGGAAAAGGCCGGGGCGAAGGTGATCTGCTCGGGCAAGGACGCGGGCGCGATCGTGCCCGGCGCGCTGATCGTGCGCGAGGAATACGCGCGCGAGCAAGCGCAGAATGTGGCCAAGTTCCTGGCGATCTACCTGCGCGCCTGGAAATGGATGAACGCTCACCGCGGCGAGGCGATCGCCATGATGAAGAAGTTCTACGAGCAGGGCGGCGTCACGATTTCCGAAGCCTCGATGAAGAAAGAATTCGACACGCGGCCGGTGTATGACCTCGCCGGGCAACTGAAGATCATGAACCGTAGCGGCGGCGGCTCCGAGGTGGACGGCTGGATGACGAAAATCGGCGAGTTCATGAAGGCCGCGGGAACGATGGCGGAAGTCCCCGCCGCCGGCAAATACATCACCGACGACTACATGAAAATGGTCGAGCGCGATCCCAAGCTGAAGGAATTCGCCAACCGCGCAAACTGAGCATGGCGATACCTGCTCAGCACGACAGCCGCCGCAGCCTCGGTATCGGCGCCGCCACGATGGCGGTGCTGTTCGCCGCCTGGTACACGCTGACCACGCTCACCGGAGCCATCTCCGGCGGCCGCTTTCCCGCGCCGATCGAGGTGTGGCAGGCGCTGCAGCAGATCACCTTCCAAGGCTACGCGGATGCGCGCCTGCACGAGCACGTGCTGCACAGCTCCAAGCTCGTTCTGTACGGGTTCGCCGCCGCCATCGCCGCCGGTGTGCCGTTGGGATTGCTGATGGGCTGGAGCCGCAAGGCGGAGGCCCTGATCAACCCGGCCTTCCTGCTGCTGCGGCCGATCCCGCCGCTTGCCTGGATCCCGCTCGCCATCGTCTGGCTGGGCCTGGGCGACGGTGCCAAGGTGCTGGTGATCTGGTTTGCTGCGTTCGTGCCCTCGGTCATCAACAGTTATGCCGGCGTGCGCAACATCGAGCCCACGCTCATCGAAGCCGCGCGCACGCTCGGCATACCGCGCTGGTTGCTGGTGCGCGAGGTGCTGGTGCCAGGCGCCGCGCCCCTGATCTTCACCGGCCTGCGGCTGTCGCTGCAGGCTTGCTGGACCACCCTGGTGGCGGGCGAACTGATTGGCGCCATTGCGGGACTGGGCCACGTGCTGTCTCAGGGATCGCTGGACATCTTTCCTGCCATGATCCTGGTCGGCATGGCCGGCGTCGCCGTGGCCGGCGGCGTCATGACCAAGGCGCTGGAATGGATCGAGCATCGCGCCATGCCTTGGCGGCAGGCCTAGCGCACGGCGATGAGCAGCACCGCCAACACCCCGCTTTCCCGCAACCAGTTCCTGTGGCTGTCCGCCGCAGGCTTCGCGGGTTTCTTCGCGTTGTGGACCCTGATCGCATGGTCCGGGCTGGTGCAGAAGCAGTTTCTGCCGGCGCCGCTGGACGTGCTATTCAAATTCATCGAGCTGACACAAACGCCATTCGTCGGCTTTACCCTGCAGCAGCACCTGTTATCGAGTTTCGGGCGCTTCGGCGCAGGCTTCGGACTGGCGGTCGCAGTCGGTGTGCCGCTGGGATTGCTGATGGGATGGTTTCGCTGGCTGGACGACATGGTCACACCGCTGTTCGACGCGCTGCGCTTCGTTGCGCCCATAGCCTGGGTGCCGTTCGCCGCCTTGTGGTTCGGCACCGGCATCGGGGGCCCGGTGCTGATCATATTCAGCGGCGCTTTCCCTCCCTGCGTCATCAACGCCTACCGCGGCGCCAAGTTCGTCGACGCGCGCTATATCGAAGCGGCGCAGACGCTGGGCGCCAGCAACTGGCGCATCATCACTGAAGTGCTGCTGCCCGCCTCCGTGCCGTCGATCATCGCGGGACTGCGCATCAGCGCCGGCCTCGGCTGGCAGTCGCTCATCGGCGCCGAACTGATCGTCGCCTCGAGCGGCATCGGCTATCTCATGGTCAAGGGCCAGAGCAACATCAGCACCGCCATCGTCATGTCGGGCATGATCGCCATCGGCATCGTCGGCTTTCTGATCGACGTGTTACTGCGCCGGGTGGAGAGCGGGATCAACCGGCGGCGCGGCAGGTGAAACCAATTCACGGTGTACGAGGCGAATTTTCGGTCTGTCGGCTCAAGGGCGGCAAGCGCTTTGCGCTGGTGAAGTGGTTGAACTGATCGGCTGGAAATCCAATATCCGTGCGGGTTTCGGGCAGATTGCCCTGTGAGAAATTCGTCTATGGCCCGAAAGATTCTTTGCTCTGCTTCGGGTCAGTCGTACGGTGCTGTCATCGGACGCCCTCGCGCCCGAAGTCGATGAAGCCGCGCTCGACGTCAATGTGCAGCAGCTTTACCTGCACGCGGTCGCCGACGTCGAGCCCCTTGATCCCATCGACCAGTTTGCCTTCCGCCGCCGGGTGGGCGATGCGCACCCATGTTCCCTTGTCTGAAGCCCCGGTGACAATCGCATCGAAATGCTCGCCCAGGCGCGTGGCCAGCAACAGTGCCGCGGCCGATTTGCGCACCTGGCGCTCCACCTTGGCGGCATTGTCTTCCTGAGCGGTGCAGTGAACTGCCAGTTCCTGCAGTTCGTCGTTGGTGTAGGGCACCGGCGTCCCAGCCAGCGCCGTCTTGATCAGGCGCTGCGTCACCAGGTCGGGAAAGCGCCGGTTGGGCGCGGTGGAGTGGGTATAGTCCTGCACCGAAAGGCCGAAATGGCCTTCCGCCTTTTGCCCGGGCAGTTCGACTGCATACTCTCCGCGTCCCAGCAGCTTGACCACCGAAAGTGACAGGTCGGGGAAGCTTGCCGGGTCGGCATCGCGCCGCTTCATCAGGAACGCGTCGAGCGCTTTGGAGCTCGGCTCGGCCGGCAGGCGCTCGCCCAGTGCCGCGGCGAGCGCGGTGATGCGCTCCCAGCGCTCGGGGGCGCGCAGTACCCGTCGCAGGGACGAAAAATGTCGGGCCTCGAGAAACCTCGCGGTCGCCCCGTTGGCGGCCACCATGAATTCCTCTATCAGTTCCTTGGCGCGATTTGGAGCTTCCGTTTGCATGTCGGCGAGCTCGTCGCCTTTGAAGACGGGTCGAGCCTCGGGCGTCTGCAGGCTCAGCGCGCCGTGCTCGTTCCGCAGGCCGCGCATGGACTGTGCGATGCGGTCCTGCGTGCGCAGTTGCTCCTCGATCCCGGGCACGGACGGCAGCGCCGACTGCAGATGGGGCGGCATGGCGCCGCCTTCCAGCCAGGCTGCAAGCGCGTTGTAGGCGAGCTTGGCATGATTTCTCACCAGCGCGCGATAGACCGTGGACTCCCGCACCGATCCATCCTCGCCCATCGCCATTTCGATCACGATCGCCAGTCGATCCTCGCCTTCGCCGAGCGAGGTGAGATCGGTGGACAATCGCTCGGGCAGCATCGGGAAAATGCCTCCGGCGGTATAGACCGATGTCGTGTTGGTGCGCGCATGTGCGTCGATGGCGGAACCGCGCTTAACCAGCGCGTCCACGTCCGCCACCGCCACCAGGATGGCGGGCGCCCCCGATAGCGTGAGCCCCGCCACCGAAAGCTGGTCAAGATCGCGCGAATCGTCGTTGTCGATCGATGCCCAGAGCAACTCGCGCAGGTCGCGAATGCCGTCTCCGATCTGTGGCAGCGTGGCCGTACCTGCTTGCGCCACCGTGTTGAGCTCGGCGATCACAGCCGGGGAAAAATCAGGCAACAGGCCGCGGACTTTCATCGCATTGCGCGCGATGGCGGCGAGCCTGTTCTTGGTGGGGGAGGTGGGTTGATCCATTGGCCGATGATACTACGGCGAGAGCGGGGCTCGGCTCATCGGTTGTCGGAGAGGCGAGCTGGTTGCAAATTGTGACCACATCTTGGCCTGAGGAAGCGTATTACGGAATGAAACGGATCCGCACTCCGTAACGCTCGTAAATCGGCAGCGCGCGCCGGTCGGAGGTAATGAGTTCGGCGCTGCAGTCGGCGGCAGTCGCGGCCACAAGCGCGTCGTATGCCTCGTGACTGTCGTGTCAGGAAGCGAAAGCGGCGAGCACCAGGCTGACGTCAGCCGCCTTCAACGCCGGACGCGCTCCAGGGTATCGCGAACCTGTTCCGCGCTGAGTGACGGCAGTTTGGTGTCCGGCACCGCAACCACGTCTTTGCCGCGCTTTTTCAGTTGCATCGGCGTCGCCGCGATCTCGATCTCCAGGCGGTCGTCGCCCGCCCGGATGTCCAGGGCCTGGCCGGGTTTCAGGCCCAGGGTCTGGCGCAGCGCTTTAGGGACGACGATGCGGCCGGCGGCATCAAGAGTGATTTTCATAGATCGGAAGAGCACACGTCTGAACTCCAGTCACTGACCAATCTC
>ODAK010005317.1_pt1 | contig 13092 bp, 8 predicted proteins | sample 1539591 | NCBI WGS metagenome assembly ODAK01 (sample SAMEA3539303, study PRJEB22396) | soil metagenome | biome: tundra; feature: field; material: soil | place: USA | collected 2010-05 | depth 0.15 m | reverse complement strand
CATTGCCAGACCCAGCGGCGCGCGCGGAGCGACGCGCCCTACCCGCGCCTGCAAAAGGAATGCGCCAATGTGATTGGGTTTTGCTATATTTCCGAATCGGCAGTTTCCTGCCGAAACCATTGGAGGGAAAACAGGATCATTTCCGTGGAGTTCTTGAACTTCAACTTTTCCTTGATGCGGTTCTTGAAGGAACTGACGGTGGGCAGCGCCACATTCATTTCTTGCGCGATCTCCCGGGTTCCCTTGCCCTGGCCCAGCATCCGAAACACCTCCAATTCCCGGTCACTCAGCGCCTCCAAAGGTGATGGAATCTGCTCGGGTTCGCCTTTCACAAATTTGGAAACAACCAGCGTGGCCATCTTCTCGCTGATGTGGACGTTTCCACCGAGCACTTTGCGGATGGCGGCGATTACAGTCGTGGCCGGTTCGCTCTTCATCACATAACCCATCGCCCCGGCCCGCAAGGCCCGGTCTCCGTAGAGCGATTCCGAATGCATCGAGACGACCAGCACCGGCATGTCTTCATAGTCCCGTTTGATGGCCTTGATCAGATCAATGCCGCTGGTGGTGTCGAGCGAAATGTCCACAATGGCCAGGTCCGGCGCGGACTCGTGCATGGCGCGCAGTCCGGCGGCGGCGTCCGGAGCATCGCCGCACACGGTCAGATCCGGCTCCAAGTCAATCAATCGTCGCAGGCCGTCACGGAACATCGCGTGATCGTCCACAATAAAAATGCGCTTCTTCGCGGGCGCCGGCTCCGCCGGGTCTTTTGGACCTTCCGGGCTGCTAGCGCTTTTGGGAATCTGTGAGTTCATATCTTGTTTGTCTTGCCATCAGGCTGCAGATGATACTTGCAGGAGATTGAGGTGCCTTGCCCGGGCTGGCTGTGCAATTCCAACACGGCGCCTATTGCCCTGGCACGGTAACGCATGATGCCAATGCCCATGCCATCCCGGCCCTGGTTCACCGCCTGAAAGCCCGCGCCATTGTCTTTCACCGACAGTATCAGGTCGTCATTCTCCTTCAGCAAGCGGACACTTATAAGGCTGGCCCGGCTGTGCTTGGCCGCGTTCAGGATGGCCTCCTGGGCAATAAAGTGCAAGTGCATCGCCACGTTGTTGTGCAGGGTGGGCAGGCTGCCGCTGGAAGAAAAGCCGCATTTTAGATTGTAAAGTTTGCCGGTGCCGACCGTGAGTTCCTCCACCGCCGCCGCCAGACCGTCCTCCTCCAGCCGGACGGGGAACAGTCCCCGGGCCACGGTGCGCGTTTGCACCAGTGATTCATTGATCAGATGGCTGATATCGCCGGCTTCAGTGGACTCCGCCGCGTCCTTTTCCTTCAGGTGACGCGCCAGGATGTGCGCCCGGTAGGCAATCGCGGCCAGTTGCTGGCAAACGCCATCGTGGAGGTCGTGTCCCAGGCGTTGTTGCTCCCGGTTGGAGATTTCCAAAATCTCCTTTTCCATCCGCTTGCGCGCGGTCACGTCTCGCGCGACACCTTCCACTTCAATCAATCTGCCGGCCTGTTCCACCAGGCGGGAACTTACCTCCAGTTTCAATTCCTGTCCGGCCGCATTGACAAAGTCCCAATCCACGGCCGTAGTCTCCGCGCCCGTGGTGACTTGCTTCAGCCATTCGCGGACTGCGGGCCGTTCGTCTTCGATGATCAAATCAATCAGCTCCTTGGTGAGAATCTCGCCACGGGACCGTTGCAACAGCCGTTCCCCGGCCTTGTTGATCGAGGTCATGTGCCCCATCAGATCGTGGGTGAAAACCATGTCGTTGGCATTTTCAAAAAGATCCAGATAGCGTTCCTTTAAGGCGGCCTCGGCGTGCAGTTTTTCTTCAATGATCTGGGTTTGCTGATGCACCCGGCGCCGCAGTAACATCACCCAGCCAAAGGCGGTAAGCAAAATGGCACAGAGAATTCCCATGGCACCCAAAAGTTTCGGCAGCGTCCACCAAGGCGGACGTTCCAGGACCACCACGTCCGCCGGAGAACGCAATAACAGATGAAAGGACGCGGCGCGCCACTCGGGATTGGAATACCAGTCTTCGCCCAGATCATCAATGACGCAAATGCCCGTGACCGACACCTTGCTGCCATTTTCCAACTTTCCAAAATCCAAGTTCATCAGCAACGTTTTAAACTGGGCGTGAAAAACGAAATCGTTGGCTTGCAACACCAGAAACGGCTCTTTGCCATGCAAAACGCGATCCAACAAAGTCGCTTTGATTTGCACCACTCGACAGTCGTGAACCCCCGTCAACGCCTCGTCTGGCGTCACGAGGTGGGGCTTCAAGGCCGGACCATGCGCGATCAAGCGATAAACGCCATCTTTCAAAATGGGCGTGTAATCGCCTTTCGCAGGAAAACCGAGCACTTCAACCTGATCCCCGAGGCGCAACTGTTCATCCTGCCGCGTTTCGACACTCAAACCCTCGGTTTCATCCTGGATATACATTCTGGTAGAATCCCGCAGCGTGACGGTTCCTTTCACCTTGACGCGATGTCCATACGAGCCGCCCCAACTGTATTGCAGGAGGCTTTTGATCGGTTGCGCGGGCATGGTCTGCGGATCGTTGGGCGCCGGCTGTTCAATCACCAGATTTTCCCGCAGCGGAACCAGCAAACCGCAGTCGAACAACTGCCGTTGCGAGTTGAAGCGCGACCAGCAGACGCCCTTGGCACTGACGGTGCAATCCACCAAGGCGCCGCTTTGCTCCACCGGCAAGCTGGTCGCGAACATGGTCAACTGCCCTTGCCCCGTCGCCAAATCTACAACGTAGTTTGAAGTTTGTTTGTCAAACCAGACCGCCCGCACCACGCCGTGAATTTCGACGAACTGGCTGTCCTCCAAACCGCTGGCCAATTGCTCATACGAAACCGGTTTTGCCGGCGGCAGGTTCGTTTCTCCAAGGATTCGAATCTGGTGCGAGGTCACCACCGGGGCGAACGAACCCGCGCCGGTTTCGCCTTCGATTTCCACGAGTTGACCGGTCCGCAACGCGGGATTGTTTGACGTTCCGCCAACATAGAAATAGATGCCCGCCGTTTCGTCCTGGACAAAGCGGAAGGTTTTCATCGGGATGCGATCATCCAAAAAAGTCACGACTCCGCGCAACCGCACTGGATAATGAAGGTCGGCCTGTTGGGTGGACAAGCGCCGGATTTCTTCGGCCGTCCGCATTTCTTTCAGCGGGCTGTCGGCGGCCATTGCCCGCAGCCAGCCGAGGGTCGTGATAACTAGCATCAGCACCGCAGTCTTAGCTGCTATCGTTGGTGTGCGAGCAGACTTGGCCTGGCCGAGTTTGAATCTCATGTCCAATCGCCGGGCAAATGAAAATATTTTCCACTTATTCGGCTGTTGAACCCAAGAATACCAACCCCGGCACGATCGCGCAAGGTGCCGTCCGACAACGGCGCGAATCTTGTTTACCCGGCAGATTCATCTTGCTAGGTTGAAACCATTTGAAGCCGAAAAAGAATTCCCCAAAAAAAGCGCGTTCACCGGGCGGAAAAAGTCCCTCGACTCCAAAGTTGCCAGCCCCAATTCCTGCACGCCGCCTCTGGTGGTTTCGATTTTGCGCGGCAGTTTTAGTCCCACTGGCGATTGTGGGTGGACTTGAACTGGGTTTACGTTTGTTCGGCTATGGCCATCCCACAAGTTTTTTTCTTCAAACCAAAATCAACGGGCAGGATTATTTTGTTCCCAACGATAAATTCGGCTACCGATTTTTCCCGCCCGCCCTGGCCCGCACACCCGCGCCTCAGCGCATGGAGGTAAAAAAATCGCCCCATGCCTTTCGCATTTTTGTGTTTGGTGAATCGGCGGCGATGGGCGATCCGGATCCGAGTTTTGGTGCCTGGCGTTATTTGCAGACCCTGTTGCGCGAACGTTTTCCCGGAACGGACTTTGAAGTGGTGTGCGTGGCCATGACCGCCATCAATTCCCACGCCATTTTGCCGATGGCGCGCGAATGCGCCCGGCGCGACGGCGATCTGTGGATTATTTACATGGGCAACAATGAAATGGTCGGACCTCTCGGCGCGGGCGCTGGCTTAAACTCCCACGCACCGGCAACGAGTCTGGTCCGGACCGAGTTGGCCATAAAAACCACACGGATTGGGCAGTTGCTGGATGGTCTGATGCAGCGATGGGGTAGTCATTCGTCCACTCCGAAAACCTGGGGCGGGCTGAACATGTTCGAACATCACCAACTGCTGTATGATGATCCAAACCGGTTGCGGGTTTATGAAAATTTCAAAAAAAATCTGGCGAACATTTTGCGTGCGGGACACGAAGCCGGGGTGCCAATTGTTTTAAGCACGGTCGGCAGTAACTTGAAAGATTGCGCGCCGTTCTCTTCACTGCACGCGGCCAACTTAAGTGAAACCCAAAAGATGAGATGGGATGGAGCTTATCAGGGTGGCATGGCTCTTGAATCCGCCGGCAACTATCAGGAAGCGCTCAAGCAATATGCAGCGGCGGCGGCCATTGATCCTCAATATGCCGAGTTGCAGTTCCGTCTGGGAAGTTGTCGCCTCGCGCTGACGAATTCCTCTCAAGCACAGCTCGAATTTGAACTGGCGCGTGATTACGACTCGCTCGCCTTTCGCGCAGACACTCGCATCAATCAAATCATTAAAAACGCAGCGGACGCTTATGCCGGCAAAGGGGTTTATTTTTTGGATGCCGACCGGATGCTGGCACAGAATTCTCCGGAACAAATTCCCGGCAATGAGTTGTTTTATGAACATGTGCATTTGAACATTGACGGGAATTATTTGCTGGGACGCGCGTTTGCCGAACAGACGGCGAAGCTGCTCCCGGAATCAATTGCGGCGCACGGCCAGAGTGAATGGGCGTCATCTGAAATTTGCGACCGCCGGCTGGCGGTTTCGTCGTGGGACCGCTCCCGTGTCTGGCGGGAAATTCTCGGCCGCGTGTCCGAGCCGCTTTACACCAAACAGTTGACCCATGCCACCACGGTCAAGCTGGGCGAGGAAAAAATCGGCGAATTCAATTCCCGTGTGGATTCCGAGACGCCGGAGCAAACGCGGCAACTATACCAACAAGCGCTGGCGCTGGCTCCCACGGACAACTTTTTGCATCAAAATTTCGCACAATTTTTGGGAGCGAGAGGAGACCTGGCGCAAGCCACCATGGAAGCTCAACAAGTCTGCGAGCTGCTGCCACAGCGACCCGCGCAGTATTACGACATCGGCAATCTGTTGATAATTCAGGGAAGAATTGACGAAGCGGCGGAACATTTTTCACGTGCGATTGCTATTCAGGGCGATTTTGTTCACGCACTGAATGGGCTGGGACAGATCCGGGCAAACCAGCAGAAAACCAAGGAGGCGGCCGCATATTTTAGACGTGCGCTCCGGGCGAATCCAGACGACCCGGAAACCAACCTCAACCTGGGATTCCTAGAGCAGAACCGGGGAAATTTGAAACAAGCTTCCGACTATTATCAGAACGCCGCCCGCCTTCAACCACAAGGGCTGGCGGATTATTTCAACCAGGCGGTTGCCTTCAGTGCGCTGGGCCTGCGGGCAAAGGCGGTTGAATTTTTTGATGAGATCACTCAGCGCAAGCCGGATTTCTGGCAAGCACACTATCTGCTCGGCTTGGAACTGGCGGCCCAGGGAAACATCGAGGAAGCCCGGGCGCAGCTTTTGGCGGCCATTCGTTATCGTCCGGATTTTGCCCCGGCCCATTTGAATCTCGGCGTCATGCTGGCGAAGCAGGAAAAGCTGGATCAGGCGCTCGCCGAGTTTCGCCTAACCTTGCAGCTTGATCCAACCAACTCACGGGCGCAGCAATACATCAAAAACATTCAGGTGTCAAAAGGTCGCAGGCTTGAGGGCGACTCGAAGTGAAATATGAACTTATCTCCGCTGGGTGCTTGAGGCAAAAGTGAAATCCACGGCCACCGTCCGCTCGAAGCCCGTTCACCAACGGCGCGTTTGAACCTGGGCATGGCGCTGCTGCAGCTTGGTAGGTTCGACGAGGCGAAGCAGCAGCTTGAAGCCACGCTATGGCTGGATCCCACCAATTCAAAAGTGGCCGATTACCTGGCTCAAACCCGGGCTTTGGAACGTAAAAAACCATAGCTATTTCCCCGCAACTACAGCATGTTCGCAGGATTGCCTGCCTATCACGAGCCGAGCGGCCTGCGAAGGGGGCATTGCCCTTGACCAACGGCTATCAATATTGCAAAAACAGATATGGTTTATTGTTGACCGGAAACGTAATAAATGCTATTACATTATGCGTAATCATTTTATTACCATTTGCCACATACGCGCTAAAACAATCATCACGGCTGATTTTGACGGGTAAAAAAATTATTGCGGAAAATCATAAGACTGATAAACCAACGTATCCCTAATCAATATGTTATTAAACCAAAAATTACTCGGAACCTTCTTGGTGCCGCTGCTCGCGGCTTGCGCGTTTGCCCAGCAAGAATCTGCCACCACCGACCAGCGGGTTGAGTCGTTGCTCGCGCAAATGACCCTCGACGAAAAAATCGGCCAGATGGTGCAGGTGGACATGCTTGCGCTCAAGAACAAGGCCGACATCCAGAAATATTTTCTCGGCTCCATGTTGAGCGGCGGCAGTTCCGATCCCGCGGACAACCGGCCGGAAACCTGGCTCAAGGCCGTCAACGAATACCAGTCGTGGGCATTGAAGACCCGCTTGAAAATCCCCCTCATTTACGGCATAGACGCCGTGCATGGTCACAACAACATTGATGGCGCGGTGGTTTTTCCGCATCACATCGGGCTGGGAGCCACGCACAACCCGGCCTTGGTGGAACAGGCCGAACATATCACGGCGCTGGAGGTGGCCGGCACGGGCATTCGCTGGGCCTTTGCACCTTGCATTGCTGTGGCGCAAAATGAACGCTGGGGCCGCACTTATGAAAGCTTTGGTGACTCGACCGAATTGGTGTCCGAGCTGGGCGCGGCGGCGGTGCGCGGCCTGCAAGGTAAAAAACTTTCCGATTCCACGTCAGTATTGGCATGCGCAAAACATTTTATTGGTGACGGCGGCACGAAGGATGGCGTGGACCAAGGCAATGACGTCTGCGATGAAGCCACGATCAGGAAGTTATATCTTCCTCCTTACCAAGCCGCCATTAAAGCCGGCGTCGGTTCCATCATGGTTTCCTACAGCAGTTGGAACGGCAAAAAAATGCACGGGAACAAGTATCTTTTGACCGACGTGCTCAAGAGCGAACTGGGTTTCAAAGGCTTTCTCGTTTCCGATTGGGCGGCGATTGATCAAATCTCGCCCAACTATAAAACGGACGTTGAAAGTTCGATCAACGCGGGTTTGGACATGATCATGATCCCCAACGGGCCGGGCCAAGCTAACAACTATGTTGAATTCATTCAGGACTTGAAGGAATTAGTGGCTGAGAAGAAGGTGCCTATGGCACGAATTGATGACGCAGCGAGCCGAATTCTGCGCATTAAGTTTGAAATGGGATCCTTTGAAAATCCATACACCGATCCATCGCTCACCGCCGCGATTGGCAGCGCGGAACACCGTGCGGTGGCGCGCGAATGCGTGCGTCAATCGCTCGTGCAGCTAAAAAACGAAAACCACACTCTGCCGCTGGCAAAAAACCTGAAGCATCTCGTTGTAGTCGGCGCATCGGCTGACGACATCGGAATTCAATGCGGCGGCTGGACCATCGGCTGGCAGGGCGCATCCGGCAATGTCACTCATGGCGGCACGACCATCCTTGCCGCCATTCGCAACACCGTGGCCCCCGGAGCCCAGGTCACTTTTTCGCCCGATGGCAGCGACGTGAAAGGTGCCGATGCCGTGGTCGTGGTGGTTGGCGAAATGCCCTATGCCGAAATGAAAGGTGATCGCAGCGACCTGAATTTATCACCGGCGGACGTGGCGTTGGTGCAAAAAGCCAAAGCGGCTGGCGTCCCGGTTGTCACCGTGCTGCTCTCCGGGCGGCCGCTGATTCTCGGTGCGGCCTTGGATGCCAGCGATGCCTTCCTCGCGGCATGGCTGCCGGGCACCGAAGGTCAAGGCGTGGCGGACGTGTTGTTCGGCGATTACAAACCCACCGGCAAACTGCCGCGTCAGTGGCCGCGTGACAACGACGGGCTGGCGACCAAGGCGGTGCAACCGAGCGCCAGCGCGCCGCTTTTCCCGCAGGGCTTCAGCGCCAATAATTAGCGGCCAAATAATCTGCGTTTCACCCGGCACCAACCGGAAGGTTTTGCATGAATCCATTGAACCGACGCGATTTTATGAAAGCCACCGGGTTGGTGGGCGCGGCGTTGCTTGCGGAAGGCAACTTGGCGTTGGCGCAAGCGCAAGCCGCTGGCAGGCCCGACAAAATTCACGGGGTCAACCTGGGCGGCTGGCTGGTCTTGGAAAAATGGATCAAGCCCAGCCTGTTTGCCGGCCAAACCGCTGCGGATGAATACACGCTTTGTCAGGCGCTCGGCAAAGAAAAAGCCGCCGCGCTGCTGAAAAGACATCGCGAGACGTGGATCACGGCGGACGATTTCAAATGGCTCGCCGACCACGGCATCAATTCGGTTCGCCTGCCGGTCGGCTACTGGGTCGCAGAGGAAAACCCGCCATTCATCATGGGACTGGAGACGATGGATTGGGCGTTTCGCACGGCGAAAGCCAATGGGCTTTCCGTTCTACTCGATTTACACGGCGTGCCCGGCAGTCAAAACGGCTGGGACCACAGCGGACGGCAAGGCGCACTCGGCTGGCACACCAGCAAGAAGAACATTGCCCATTCATTGCGGGTCATTGAAGACCTGGCCACCCGCTGCAAAGAGTATGACAACCTGCTTGGCATCGAGCTGGTGAACGATCCGCGCGATGCCGTGCCGCTGGATATTCTCAAAGCCTATTACCAGGAAGGCTACGACCGCATCCGCAAGCAAATGAAACAAGCCGAGGTGGTCATTCACGATGGCTTCCGTCCTTTTGAGTGGGACAGCGTCCTATCCGACAAAGACTACAACAACGTCATTCTCGATACGCATCTATATCAGTGCTTTTCCGACCAGGATCATCAGCGTGACATTCATGCGCAGATCGAAGTCGCGGCGGTGGAGCGAAAACAACAGTTGGATAAGATGCGGAAACAGCATGCCTGCATCGTCGGTGAATGGTCGCTGGGCCTGCCGCCTAAATCGCTGACCGGACTGGACGCGTTGGCCCGCGAGGCGGCCATGCGCGCGTTCGGCTCCGCGCAGTTGGTGAGTTATGAAACCACGCGCGGATGGTATTTCTGGACTTATCGGACAGAAGCAGGCGGCGGCTGGAGTTTTCGGGACTGTGTGAACCGCGGCTGGTTGCCGGATAAATATGGTTTGTGAACCAACGCTTAAAGTTTAACTGCGCTTGCACTCGGTTGGTTGAGGGTTGAGACCGCATCTTCCATTCGTCCTGAGAAAGGAAAAATGAAAACACAGACAAAGGCCTCCAAGACAGGCTTTACACTCATCGAACTATTGGTGGTCATTGCCATCATTGCCATTCTGGCGGCGATGCTGCTGCCCGCGCTGGCCAAAGCCAAGGAAAAATCCAAGGCTATCGCCGACACCAGCAATAACAAACAGATTGGCCTGGCCGGCATGATGTATGTCGAGGACAACGACGATTATCTCCCGCCATTGAATGAGCGGAACTTTACCTCGCACACCACCAACTGGTGGTTTAAGATATTAGACAACGGCAGGTATCTTACCAGCAGCGCACAATCAAACAATGTGTGGCGCTGCACGGCGGTGAAGGATGCGGACATTGACCCAGGAACGGTATCTTATTATAGCTCCCCGTGCGAAGGGTATGGTCCGCTGGAAGATACCAGCAACCCGGCAAACGGTGTGATTCGTTACTACTTGGACCTCTCTGGCAATGTTCAGAACAGCCGCAAATTAGGCACGATAAAACGAACCAGCCAGATCTGGCTGTTCGGTGACGTGGGGAGGCCAAAAGCCGGTGGCACTGTGAACCAGTTGCCGACCAGTTATTACACGGACATCACCGTCATCAAGCCGGTCATTGGTTGGGGGTGGACGTCAGTGCCGGCCAACAAGCAGGCGGCCTGCCGCCACAATGGTCGCGCCATCTTTTCCTGTTGCGACGGGCATGTCGAAAGTTGGAAATGGTCGGATTTGGACACCGACAAGGATGATGTCTTTGCTTTGAACTCCTTTTGAATGGCCATCGCAGCACAGCTTGCGGTCGGACGGCTGCACCCGCTGGCTGGAAAAAGAATGGAATTTCCGGCTGGTTAAAACTGTATCACGACCGCAAAAATCCTTAGTTACTGACTTTATGTATAAAACATTTCGCAAATATTCCAAATTTTTTCTCGCCGTCGTTGTCCCGCCAATGATGGCGGGCAATTGGCAACTGGCGAATGCGGAACCGGCAGCCGCCGCTCAAAATTGGAAGATCGTGTGGCGCGACGAATTCAACCAGGCGGAGGGAAGCGCGCCGGATGCCAGCAAGTGGGGTTACGAGATTGGTGGAAATGGCTGGGGCAACAATGAACTTGAGTATTACACTGCCCGCACCAACAACGTTCGCATTGAGGACGGCAAGCTGGTCATCGAGGCGCGGGCGGAAAATTTCGGCGGAAAGAATTACACTTCGGCGCGGCTGCTGACCAAAGGCAAATGGTCGTGGACTTACGGCCGCATCGAAGCCCGCATCAAGATTCCGCGCGGCCAGGGAATCTGGCCCGCTTTTTGGATGTTAGGGACGAACATTGGCACCGTTGGCTGGCCCACCTGTGGCGAGATAGACATCATGGAAAACATCGGGCGCGAACCGGCTCTGATTCATGGCACGGTGCATGGTCCGGGCTATTCCGGCAGCGGCGGAATCGGCGGGCCGGCGGCCCTGCCCGGCGGCGCGGTGTTTGCCGATGACTTCCACGTTTATGCAATCGAGTGTGAGAGCAACCGCATCAGCTGGTTCGTGGATGATCAGCCTTATCTCAGCCTCACACCCTCCCGTCTTCCCCAGAAAGCGCAATGGGTTTTCAATCAACCAAAATTTCTGCTGCTAGACCTGGCGGTTGGCGGCGCTTGGCCGGGCAATCCGAACGGTAAGACCACGTTCCCCCAGCGCTTGGTGGTGGACTATGTCCGTATCTACGACAAGATCCTGCCGCGCTGACGGAAAAATTTGCGCAGTTGGATTGGCCGACCCGGCGCCGCCATCGGATTTTATCCGGCGGATGAAACTGGATTTGTGCCATAACACCTGAGATGATGGCAACCGATGCTCACCAGATTGCACAAATTCATTGGGACCATTTCCGGCCTGAGCGCTTCGCTCCTTCCGTTGATGGCCGGCAATATGCTGACTAATCCCGGCTTCGAGTCGGATCCTATCGGCCAAACTCAAACCCTGCCGGGCTGGTCTTCATATGGCGGCAACGCCTACAGTGAAACCAGCCCGACCGCCGCCCGCAGCGGCACCAACTATTTCAAGGTTTATCAAGCTTTCAACGGCCAGCTAAACTATACCGGGATTTATCAGGATTATATCTCCGGTCCGGGCGCGACTTACACGGCGGATGGCTGGGCCAAAACTATTTCAACCGACGTGCTCGCCGGTCAAAATGCGGCGTGGATCGAAGTCACCTTCCGCGATGCCAACGCCAACGTGCTCGCGCTCCATCGTTCCAGCTTGATCACCACCAACGACATCGCCACCGGCGCTTTCCCCAAAAGCAACTGGACCGATCTGCCCATTACCAATCAATGCAATCCGAATACTTACGCCGTCACGAACACCACCGCGAGACTGGTCGCCCCGCCGGGAACTTACTTTGTGCGGTATCAGGTGGTGTTCCAGGGAGACGCCGCATACTCCGGCGGCTCGGTCTATTTTGACGACCTGACTTTGAACCTGACGAGCGCCGCGCCTTATGGCGATTGGAACATCGTGTGGAGCGATGAATTTAGCGGCACGGTCATCAATACCAACACCTGGACTTACAACCTTGGTGCTGGTGGCTGGGGCAACAACGAACTGGAATATTACACGAGCCGGACTAACAATGCCTATGTGGCGGGCGGACTGCTGCATATTGTCGCCAAAAAGGAGGCCACGAACGGCGCGAGTTTCACTTCCGCCCGCATGTTGTCACAGGGCCGGGTGTCTTGGAGATATGGACGTTTTGAATGGCGGGCGCGTTTCCCCGCCGGCACCGGTTTCTGGCCCGCGCTATGGCTGCTGGGCACCAACATCACCAGTGTCGGCTGGCCTGGCTGCGGCGAAATTGATGTGATGGAAAACAGCGGCGCGGTGGTTACCAATGTGCAGGGCAGCCTGCATTCGGGCAGTGACGAAACGGCCATTTACACTTTTCCCGCCGGCGGTTCCGTGACGAACTTTCACACTTACGTTTTGGATTGGAACACAAACGCGTTTCTCTGGTATGTGGATGGCCAACTCTACCAGATGCAGACCAACTGGTGGAGCAGCCTCGGAGCCTATCCCACGCCATTTGACAAACCGTGCTTCATCATCATGAACCTGGCGGTGGGCGGAAATTACCTGGCCACCAATGGGGTTAATCCCAGCATCGCTGACATTAACAAGTCCACCTTTCCGGCTGAAATGCAGGTGGACTATGTGCGGGTCTATAATCCGACCGCGCCGCTGAAAATCTCCCTGATCCGAACTAACAACGCTTTGCTGCTTTCCTGGCCCAGCAACATAGTCGGCCACGTTCAGACTCAATTTAACCCGCCGGATTTTGGTTTGGGCACGAATTGGTCTGACCAATCACCGCTTTCAAATCCTTTTGCTGTCAGTCCTACCAACAGCCGCGCATTCTACCGGTTGCAATCGCCTTGAACCTGAAAGCCGCCATTAAATGGCCCCAAAAAGGCACAAACGGCGCATAAACACTCAAGGTTTGAAGTTCTTGCCAGGTATAGTCGTCAAAATCAACCTTGGCATATTGGGCGGGTAGGGCGCGTCGCTCTGCGCGCGCCGCCGCTTGCCAACTAGATCGGAAGAGCACACGTCTGAACTCCAGTCACTGACCAATCTCG